>Ga0187892_10000353_pt1 | contig 121824 bp, 102 predicted proteins | sample MA1701073metaG_FD_139345 | JGI IMG/M metagenome (GOLD analysis project Ga0187892, IMG submission 139345) | Bio-ooze microbial communities from a basaltic lava cave in the Kipuka Kanohina Cave System on the Island of Hawaii, USA - MA170107-3 metaG ... | reverse complement strand
GTCACGCACCAGCTTCGGCGCGCGGTCCAGAACCAAGGCTTCGGTGTGCGAGCCATAGCAAAACCTCCAAGCTTGGGGTGAGGAAAAACCATCCTCAGCAAGCCTGAAGGTTTGCTGCCGCCTCCGGGCGGGCGCAACCGCCCGGAGGCACTCGTTCAGGTTACGGCGGCCAGAATTCTGTATCAATTCTGTATCACCGCCGCGCTTGAATCGTCGTAAGTCTAATACACCCCACTGGACTCGAACCAGTAACCTTCGGTTCCGTAGACCGATGCTCTATCCAATTGAGCTAGGGGTGCAACTATTTATTCTATTGAGTCTTGTTGACTCAGGCATAAGTCGCTGTAAACCCCGAAATGACACCTTCTTTCGCATTTTTACATTCGGAGGTCTGGGACGGTGGCGGTGCAGGTTACCAAGAAAACCACGCGACACAAGCCTAACAAACCATATCAACACTTTCCCCTCTTCCTGCACGCCACAGGGCGTTGGGCCAAGAAGATTCGTGGCAGGATGCACTACTTCGGCCCCTGGTCCGATCCGGACGGCGCATTGCAAAAGTATCTCGACCAGCGCGACGACCTGCAAGCGGGCCGCACTCCTCGAGTCCAAGGCGACGGACTAAGGCAGCCTGCGGGAAATGATCTACATTTGACGGCGGTTTTTTTTGGTAAATGGCCGCTTTGCGAAGGCACGTCGCGCGACACGAGCGATTTCGTCGCCGATGCGATCGAATGGTGGTGGACGAACCGCCGCGAAGTCTACGGCAACGTGCGTCGGCTGCAGATCGATTTGGACAACGGGCCAGAAATTGCCAGTTCACGCACGCCATTCATGAAGCGACTCGTGGATTTCTCCGATCGCCATCAACTCACGCTGGAACTGGCGTACTACCCGCCGTATCACAGTAAGTACAACCTGATCGAACGCTGTTGGGGCATCCTGGAAAATCACTGGAACGGCAGCTTGCTCACGTCGATCGACGTGGCCTTGGCAGGGGCCAAAACGATGCGCTGGCGCGGCGTCTCGCCGATCGTGCATCTCCTCGACCGCGTCTACGCCACCGGCATCCACTTGACGAAAGCTGCCTTTCGACCGATCGCCGCACGCCTCCAGCGGTCTGCCACGCTTCCGAAATGGAGCCTCACCATCGAGCCTCGCGCCGGATAATCTATTTCCTGCGTGATGCCTAAGTGTCGATCAAGCGATCCCAAGTGTGCTTGCCAGGAATGGAACCTAGTCCTCGACCTTCGCGGGGTCGAATGCGAATCCGGCACCCACCAGTGGGCGATACAGGGCTCGAACCTGTGACCCCCAGCTTGTCGAGCTGGTGCTCTAACCAACTGAGCTAATCGCCCTGGACGATTGCCGCGGACGCCGCAGCAGCTGCACGAGCTCAAATCTGACGCGATTGGCCACGGTCGTCAAGTGTCGGCCGAAATGGGGTTGCAGCGACCCATCGACGGGGCCGTCGGCATGCCGATCTGCTGCCGTCCAAATGCGGGCATATTTCGGCCCGGGAAGCGCAACTCGCACGAATTCTTCGGTCCAACTGTCGGATTTTGAGCTATGTATTGATTAGAAGTGGTTTCGAGGCCGGGGGGCGGCGCGAAGCGCGCCGTGGATTCGCTCGCTGGGTCCGAGTTTTGGGTGAAGTGCCGGTCCCCGCGTTTACACACTGGCATACTCCATCAATGGGAGGCTACGCCGATGTTTTCCTTTAGCCCTCGCAAGCGGCGTGTTGATATCGAGTCGTGCATGCGCCGCATCTGCGACCGAACGACCCCCAATTACCCGTTGCCGGTGTCGAACCAGCACCGCCAGGAGCAGCGTTATAACCGGACGATTCCGGTCTTGCTCGGCCCTTGGCGTGACCACCGGGTGGCACTCGATGAGTGCACTTGGGGCGTCACCAAGGATATTTGCGATCGGGGAGTGGGCGTCGTCTTGAATCAACCGTTCCGCGCCGAATCGGCAGTCATCGGTTTCTGGCTTCCGCCCGATATCATGAGCGAACCGTGGTTCTTTCTTGGCGAGACGCAGGGATTGGGGCAGATCGGTGGCGGGTTCTGGCTTCTGGGCATCGAGCTCGTGGAGCTGGCCAATCACCACCATCAGGACAAATTCGAAGCGCTCCGGCCGTTGGCGGCCCAGCTTTTGCCCGACGTGGCCAGCGCGCGGCAATCCGAGTCCCTGCCAGAGCTCAGCCTCGGCCATTCGCTCGCGTGAGACGCTCGATCGCCAGGCAATCCGGACCGCCGGGATAAACCCGCCGGCTCGCTCTGGCGCGCGATCGGCGCTCATTAGAACTCGCTTTCTGCCTCGCGCGGAAACCACGCGATCGCCGCGCCGTTTGCCTCACCGGCGCTTCAAATTCCCCATGCAGCGATGCGTCAGGGCGCCTTTATACGAGCAGATCGACTGTGCCGACCACGAACAGGCCGACGCTGATCACGGCGTTGACGTGAAAGAACGCGGTGCCGGCGCGGGAGAGGTCGTCGGGCCGCACCAGCCAATGCTCGTAGACGAGGAGTACCGCGACCGCGTCGATCCCCAGCCAGTAGATCCAACCAAGTCGCGCGTAGGCGATCGGCAAGAGAAACAACAGCGCGATGGTGCCCAGATGGCAGGCGGCCGCCACGCGCAGGGCGCCGGCCACACCCATCTGCGCGGGGACGCTGTGAAGCCTGGCGCGGCGGTCGAATTCGACGTCTTGACAGGCGTAGATGATATCGAACCCGGCGACCCAAAGCAGGACCGCGCCGCCCAAGACGACCGGCGGCCAGGCCGGTTCGCCGCGCAGCGCGATCCACGTGGCAACCGGCGCGAGCATGAGCGCCCCGCCCAGCCAGAAGTGCGCGAGCGCTGTAAATCGCTTCGCAAAGCTGTACGAGAGAAGGAACACCAGCACGGGGAGCGAAAGGTAAAGCGGCCAGCGGTTGGGCAGGAAGAAGAGCGTAGCGGCAACGAACAGCGCGGCGCTAATGCCGGTAAACGCGGCCACGGAGCTAGTGCTCAGGATGCGCGCCGGAATGTGGCGCGCGCTGGTCCGCGCATTGGCCTCGTCGAGCCGGCGATCGACGATGCGATTGAAGGCCATGGCGGCGCTGCGTGCAAAGGCCATGCAGAGTACGATCCCCACGAGATCACGCCACCGAAAAGGGTGCGGCGGGTGGGCGTCGGCGCCATCGACCCAGGCCATCACCGCGGCCAATAGCGCAAAGGGAAGTGCGAAGAGCGTGTGGCTGAAGCGGATCAGCTCCAGGAAATGAACCAGGCGACGCCACATGCTACTGCCTTTAGAAATCGACGTGCCGACGCGACGCACTCCGAGGACTTACGTCCCCGGCTCGGAGTTTCCGATATCGACGTTTCCCCAGCGGCGCATGAGGCGGTGCTCCACGCCAAGCTGATCGCAGATCCGCGCCACGACGAAATCGACCAGGTCGCGCACACACGTCACCCCGTGGTAAAAGCCGGGCATGGCGGGCAGCACGACGGCCCCGGCATCGGTCGCGCGTTTCATATTATCAAGCTGGATCGCTGAAAGCGGCGTCTCACGCGGCACGAGAATGAGCTTGCGGCGCTCCTTCAGTTGCACGTCGGCAGCACGATGAATGAGGCTCGTGCTGGCGGCCTGCGCGATCGCGCTGAGCGTGCCGCCAGAGCAAGGGCAAACGACCATCCCGCCGGTGAGAAACGACCCGCTGGCAATCGGTGCCGAAAGATCTAGATAATGATGATAGCGCAGCGTGCTCGAACTCTGTGTGGGATGGCTCTGGGGACCGATGAGCGCTCGGTATTTGGGCGCCGGCGCCTTCGAGCCGCCAACGGGCAGGCACACCGGGTCGAAGCGATTGAGGTCAACCGTAAGGTCGAGCTCCGCGGCAAGCACCGCCTGGCCGGCGGGACTGATCGAGAGATGAACGTCGTGGCCGGCGGCAAGGAGCACGTCGAGCAGACGGATCGCGTAGACGGCGCCGCTCGCCCCGGTGATCGCCAAAATGAGGTTACGGTTCATTTCGTGCCGACGTAGAGCGTGCCGATGCCGAAGCTGAGGGGCTGATAGTGGACCTGTGCGAAACCGGCGGCGCGTATTCGCCGCGCGAGCGCCTCGCCGCTATCGAACTCGGCGACGCTGGCCGGCAGGTAATTGTAGGCCCCTTGCCGATTGCGAGCCAACCACTGGCCGAGCCGCGGCAACACACGGCGAAAGTAAAGCCCGTAGATCGCACGCAGCGGAGCGAAGGTGGGCATCGAGAACTCCAGGATGGCGGCGCGCCCGCCGGGGCGGAGTACGCGCACCATTTCATGTAGCGCCCGATCGGCATCGGCGACGTTCCGCAGCCCGAAGGCGATGCTGGTGATCTGAAATAGATTGTCGCGGAAAGGGAGGAATTGGACGTCCGCCTCGACCAACAGGAGGCGGTCGGCCGCGCGGGCACGAGCGATCTTTTCACGCCCGACGACGAGCATGGGATGGCAGAAATCGGCCCCCACGACGGTCGTGCGAGCGCCTGATGCGCGGCAATATGCCAGCGCCAGGTCGGCGGTGCCGGTGCAGAGATCGAGGATCGGAGCGTCGCCTTCGGGCGGCACGCGCCGCACTGTTCGCCACCGCCACCAGCGGTCGACGTTCAGCGACAGCAGGTGGTTGAGCAGGTCGTAGCGCGCGGCGATCTCGCCGAACATCTGGCGGACGTTTTTTCCGCTCTTGTCGACCGACATCGCTTGCCTGGTTGGCATTGTAGCCGAGCGGTTGGGTGCGTCGAGCGCGACATTCGCGCAGGGCGCCACTCGCCGTAGAATCACGAGCTTACGACAACCAGCGCCGTAGAGATTTTTGCGATGCCGCGGTCGATCATGGTGCACTTCTTGCCGGAGTGGGTCGCGCCCCAGGCGCTGGCCGGCGAATGCGCCGTGGTGGTCGACGTGCTGCGCGCGTCGACCACGATCGTGCATGCTTTGGCCTCGGGAGCGGAATCGGTGATCCCGTGCCTGGAGATCGAGGATGCCGTGCGCGCGGCAAATTCCATGCCTGGCGCGCGAGCAGTGCTGGGCGGGGAACGTGGTGGATTGCCAATCGCGCGTTTTCAGCTTGGGAACTCCCCCGCCGAATACACGCCGGAATCCGTGGGGGGGCGTCGCGTTGTGTTTACCACGACCAATGGCACCAAGGCACTCCTGCGGTGCTGCGTTGCGCGGCGCGTGATCGTGGGCGCACTCGTTAACGCCGCGGCCGTCGCCAGCGCACTGGCCAACGAGCACCGCGTCCACATTCTTTGCGCTGGAACGCGAGGAAGCATCTCCCTGGAAGACGTGATGGCGGCCGGCTGCCTGGTGGAGAGGTTTGCGAGCGAATCCGCGGCCGACGAGTTGGACGACTCGGCACTCGTGGCGCGGAATGTTTGGCGGTCTTGCATCGGTTCGCCAGGCATCCGAGCGAGCATGGCTGGGGCCGATCGCAGCGTGCCCCAGTTGCCAATGGAGATGCTCCGCGAACGGCTGACGGCCGCCATGCGACAATCCCATGGCGGAAGAAACCTGATGGACATCGGACTAGCGGATGACATCCGCGTCGCGGCAATGTTGGACGCATTCGACCATGTGCCCGTATTCGACCCGGCCGAGCGGACCATCCGGTTGGCATAGACCCGCCGCGGCCAGCGACATTAGACTGAGGCGTCTGGCGTCGAACGATGTGCGGTGCGCCGCGGGGGCACGCTGCGCTTAGCCCCAGCCACACGGCTGCTGTCTGCGCCGCCACGATCCCTCGGCTCGCGCCTCGCGTTCGTGTGTCGTTGCCACGTTTCTCAACTTTGAGGCACGCAATGGAAATGGAGAAGCTGGTCGCGTTGTGCAAACGGCGCGGCTTTTTGTTTCAGTCGAGCGAGATTTATGGCGGCCTGAACGGGTTCTGGGATTACGGTCCGCTAGGCGTCGAGCTGAAGCGAAACATCCGCGATGCCTGGTGGCGCGACATGATCACCAGCCACGACGAGCTGCGCGCCCCGCACGGCGCGCCGGCGCCGTATGAAATGACCGGACTCGATTCCACGATCATCATGCACCCGCAGATCTGGAAGTGCTCGGGGCATTATGACCTGTTCCATGATTACATGGTCGATTGCCGCGAATCGAAGAAGCGATACCGGCACGACCAGGTATTGGGCCGCTGGGTCGAGGCCAAGGGTCGCCGCGCGTTCGTCACCACGCAGTCCACCGGCCAGGAGGCGCTCGCCGATGTGCGCCAGCGTACATTGAAGTTCTTTAACCTGCGCGCCAAGGACGCCGAGACGCTGGTGTGGCTTGGCGAGCTAGTGTCGCTGGCGACCGTGGCCGATTTCGCGCAGGTGCTTGGCCCCGACGCCAGCCAGACGGGCACGCTGACCGAGCCGCGCGAGTTCAATCTGATGTTCAAGACCTATGTCGGGGCGCTCTCCGGTGAGGAGGGAACGACATTCTTGCGTCCCGAGACGGCACAAGGAATTTTCGTGAACTTCAAGAACGTGCTCGACAGCACGCGCGTGCGTGTGCCGTTCGGCATTGCGCAAATCGGCAAGAGCTTTCGCAATGAGATCACGCCGCGCAATTTCACCTTCCGCTCGCGCGAGTTCGAGCAGATGGAGATCGAGTTCTTCTGCCATCCGAGCTCGTCGCGCGAGTGGTACGAGTATTGGCGCGACCGGCGATTTCGCTGGTACGTCGATCTTGGCCTGGCCGGAGAACGGCTGCGGCTGCGCGACCATGCAGCGGACGAGCTGAGCCACTATTCATGCGGCACGGCCGACATCGAGTACGCCTTTCCGTTCCTGGCGCCGGGCGAGTTCGGCGAGCTGGAGGGGATTGCCCACCGCGGCGACTTCGATCTCCGCAGCCACATGGAAGGAAAGCTTGTCCGGCAGGGGGACTCGCTGGTCGTGGAAACCGACGCCGAGGGCAAACCGCGCTACAAGGGGAGCGGAAAGGATCTCAGTTACTTCGACGACCAATCGCGCGAGCGCTATGTGCCGCACGTGATCGAGCCTTCGGCCGGGGCCGACCGCGCGGCGCTGGCGTTCTTGTGCGAGGCCTACGCTGAAGACACCGTGCCGGACGAGAAGGGCGAGCCGCGCGCACGAGTTTTCTTGCGACTGCACGCGCGGTTGGCGCCCGTCAAGGCGGCTGTCTTTCCGCTTGTAAAACGGGACGGGATGCCGGAGATTGCCGAGCAAATCTACCGCGACCTGAAGCCGCACGTCAACGTCTTCTACGATGAAAAGGGCTCGATCGGCCGCCGCTACGCGCGGCAGGACGAAGCCGGAACGCCCTTCTGCATCACGGTCGACAGCCAGACGCTGGCCGACCAGACGGTGACGATTCGCGATCGCGACACGCTGCGCCAATGGCGCGTGCGTGCCGATGCGTGCGTGGCCGAGATGCAGAAGGCGTTGGCCAGTGACAAATGAAGCACGCGATCAGCCAGGTTTGCACGCTGCGCTCGCCGTTGGAGACGGACCTCGAAGAGTTCTCCGCGGCCGCCTGTCAGACCGTCGAGCTGTGGCTGGGCAAGCTGGAGATCTATCTCGATCTACATTCGTCAGACGATTTCCGGCAATTGCTCGCTGCGCACCAACTGGAGGCGCCCGTTGCCAGCTTCCAAGGTGGGTTGTTCACAAGCCAGCAAGATGCACGGCGCGAGCATTGGGCGCACTTTTCGCGACGGCTGGAGCTTTGTCGCGCGGTGGGAATCGGCACGCTGGTGATCGCGGCCGATCCGGCCGGACCGTTGACGCATGACGCCGTGCGGGGCATCCGCTCGTCGCTGTCCGAGGCCGCGGAGCTTGCGTCTGGCCACGGAGTTCGGCTGGCGCTTGAGTTCCAGGCGCGTTCCGCGATGCCGAATAATTTGGAGACCGCCGCGGCGCTGGTGGCCGAGGTGGGTCATCCGCACTTGGGAATCTGTCTCGACGCCTTTCACTTCTTCACCGGTCCGAGCAAGACGGAGGACCTTGAGTACCTGTCAGCCGCAAATCTGTTTCATGTGCAGTTGAGCGATCTCGCCGCGCAGCCGCGCGAACTAGCCACTGACGCCGACCGCATCTTGCCCGGCGACGGCGATTTTCCGCTCGCCGAGATCGTGCGTCGGATGGTGGAGATTGGCTACGACGGCTGCGTGTCGCTGGAGCTGATGAACCCCCAAATCTGGAGCATCCCACCGCGCAGCGTGGGGGAAATCGGTATCACGGCGCTGCGCAAGGTGCTGGGACAGGCGCGGATGGAGTAAGCTGCGATCGTGCGTCTCCACGGCGGATGGCCCGTCCGCTTGCCAGGCGGAGAAGGAACAGCCGGCGAGCGATCAGGCGAGGCCGCGTGACTGGCCACGCTCGACACCGACGGGTGAGCGGTCCAGCCGTTCACCCCGCTTAAGAAAACGCACGATCTGTAGCGCGATGCCGATCAGCAAGCCTATTTGGCCGGCGAGCAGGATCGGGGTGCCAAGTCTGGTCAGTTCGGGACGAGAATCGACGCTCGACCAGCCCACGAGCACCAGCCCGCAACAGAAGCAGATCGTGCCCAGCGCAAACGCCAGCGAAGCGCCACCACCCGTTTGACCATGCGACGCGGCGTGCTCATTACGGAGGGAGGCACGGTTGATCGGCGACCGGTCGTCGAGTGCACTGCTGTGCACGCGAGCCATGTCGTTCCGAACCATCTCCAGTGGAAGTAGTGGCATCGAGCGATTGGGGTCGGGGATGGAGCGAATGGCCGCACGCGCACTGGCAAGGACCCGCTCAGTGTGGCGCTCTTGCGATTCGAGCTGCCAATCGGCCATCGGCACGAGCGACTGCACGCGATAGGCTGAGCGCTTGACAATCGTGTCGCCGCAGCGACCGACATCCGCAGGCTGCGCGTCACTCGCGGCTGTGTGTGCGGATAGCTCGCTGCGGCAGCGCGGGCAAACGTGCTTGCGACCATCGCGCGCGACCAGAGCCGGAACATCCTGTCCGCAGAGTTTGCACCACATGGACGCATGAATCGGCAGGCGGTTTGGCAAACTGCACAGAATCCAACAAATTTACGGGACGATAGGCACCTGGCGGCGAAAGCTGGGCAGACTTCGTAGGGTGCGTCGAGCGCAGCGATGACGCACCGCGTCCACGACGCGTGTGATTTCAAGCGGTGCGTCATCGCTGCGCTCGACGCACCCTACCCATGATTCGGCCGAGGCTCTTCCAGCGCTAACGCCCAGGACGCGGCTCGTACCAGTCGCCACGCAGAAAGTCGACAATCAGCGCGAGCTGTTTCGGCGAAAGGTCGTTGCGGTGCGGATCATCGGCGTGAGGGGCATAGGCCGGCATGCGGTCGTTGCGGTCGGCGTAGAAGCGCTCGTCGCCGGGATTGCTCACAAAGGCGATGAGCCAGTCGCGCGAGCCGTAGCCGGTCAGGTCGGGCGCGGTACCCAGCTCGCCGGCGTCGTGAAAGCGGTGGCAGTCGATGCAGCCGAGCTGGCTCTTGATGAGCTCGCGACCCTCGGCGGCCTGTTTCGCGTCCTTGGCATCGGCGGCGCGCTGCGCCGGCAAAGCCGCCTCGGCCGAGAGCGCGATGACTGCCTTGCGGAGATTTTCGCGCCCTGGTCCGTCGAGCTCGGCAAGGTTCTCCTTGACCCAGCTGACCATTTCCCCTTCGCGATGTTTCGTGGCACCAAAGTAGTCGACGCTGTCGACTCCCTTGGGATCGAGTAATCTCGAAAGCCACTGCCGAGTGGCAAAGCCATGGAGATTCGAGGCGCTGGGCGCCTGGGCGTGAGCGAGCCCTTCGCCCGCGTCGCTCTGGAAGCTGTGGCAGACGGCGCAATAGCGCGCGAAGAGTTTGCGACCCTCTGACATGGGGTCGTCGCGCAAGAGCGTCACGGCGCCAGTGGGTGGAATACCGGTCGGAGACTGCGCTAGCTGCTTGACTCGCCGGGCGCTCGCCTCGGCCTCGGCCACGGCCTGCTGAAATCGTGGGTCCTTGCGGTCTTCGACCATCGCCTGTACGGTGAGCCCCGCCACGCCAATCAACAGGCAAAACAAAAGGCCGACATTGAAACCGTGGCCCAGCCTCCAGCGGCCCACTATCGGCATGAGAAAAATGGCGAACATGACCACGCCGGGGACGACGATCGCACCGTAGATTTCCTTGTCACCCTCGAAATACTTCAGAAGCTGAAAGAGAAACAGGAAATACCACTCGGGGCGCGCCGCCGGATAGGGCTCCGACGCATCGGCCGGTGCGCCGAGGTCGGCGCCTAGATAATCGGCCGGCCGTGCATGCGTTTCGCCACCGGTGATCGCGTGACGTGCCACCAGTCCCAAGATCACGACAAGAACCGCCAGGCAGGCCACGGAATCCTTCAGCACCTGGTCCGGCCAGAACGTGCTGTCGCGCGAGGGGTCTGGATCGCGTGCATGAATGCCGTGGCGTCGGAAGAGCGCAACGTGTGCCACCAGCACGGCGATCAACAGGCCCGGCAAAATGCCGGCGTGCAAGGCGAAGAACCGCGAGAGCGTGTGATGTCCATAATTCGGACCGCCGACCACCAGGCTCTGTAGCTTGTCGCCAATGCCTGGTACCACTCCCATGAGCTTCGTGGCCACCTGCGTGGCCCAATAGCCCTTCTGATCCCAAGGCAACAAATAGCCCGTGAGGGACAGCGCCAGCACCAGTTGCAACAGGATGAGTCCCAGCCAGAAATTCACCTCGCGCGGGGCGCGGTAGGCGCCGTCGACCACCACCTGCATCATGTGCAGCGCCAAGAGCACCACCATCGCCTGGGCTGTATAGTGATGCAGGCCGCGCAAGAACCACCCTCCCTGCATTTCGTGCTGGATGTAATACACGCTTTCCCACGCTGTTTGCGCGCTGGGGCTATAGGCCATCCACAGAAACGCACCGGTCACCACTTGCACCGTGAAGGTGAAGACAAGCGTGCTGCCCCACACATAACGCCAGCGCGAGCCGCCCGGTATGTGTTCGTATAACGCGGCATGCACGAATTGCCGGATGCCGGTGCGGTCATCAAACCAGTCGAACAGCATTCTCATGCGAGGATCTTCTCGCGTGTTCCGGCGCGAAAATTCTCGAAGCGGACCCAGATTTCCGCGCCGCGAATCTCCACTGCGAGCGCGTCAAGGTCTCGCGGGCTGGGGCATCGCTCCGGGTCGATCCTCGTGCCGTCGGGGCGGAACTCGCTTTTGTGGCAGGGACAGGCGAAGCGATCTCGCGTGCCGTCAAAGCCGACGAAGCAGCCGGCATGCGGGCAAATGCCATTCAGCGCCGTGACCTGGCCGTCCTTCATGTGCCGGAGAAACACCCCGCCAATGGGTTCCGCGGCAAAGCGGTTCCAGGCGTCGCGCCGCTCGGCAACCACGGGAAACGACCGCGGGATGCCGTCGGCCGGCACGGCCGCAAGCGACGCCACGCGGAGAAATCGGCCCGATGGATTCCTGCGGCGAAGTGGGTCGAGCAGAACGATAAGCCCGGCGACCAGCGGGGTGCCAAACGCCAGCGCAGCGGCCGCGATCGCCGCGAGCTTGACGCCAAAACCACGGCGGTCATCGGTTTGCGGTTCGGTGCGCATGGAGCGGATTGGTGATTCGCGCGCCGTGCATGCTCGACAGCCGTGAGGCGTGGAGAGTCAACGGCCGATGGCGGTGGGATCGATCTCGGTTGGGCATGCGCCGCCGGCGCGCGACAATTATCCCATAGCTGTGCGCAAAGCGTCAAGGACTCGCTGCCGCGCCGACTCCAGTGGCCCATCGAGCGTGGCGCCGGCCGCCGCGCGATGACCGCCGCCACCGAATTGTTCCGCCAGCCGGCTGCAATCGAGCGCGCCACGGCTGCGCAGGCTCAACTTGCAACGACCGTCGGGTTGCTCAACCAGGATCATGGCCGCTTCCGTGCCGCGAACCATCAGAGTCATGTTGATCACATCTTCGGTGTCGCTGCGCAGCGCTCCGGTGGCGTCGAAATCGTCCGCGCGCACGCTCGTGTAGACAAGTCGGCCGTCCAGCTCCGTCTCGGTTCGCGACAAAGCGCGACCCATGAGCCGCGTGCGAGCCAGCGAATCCTGTTCATAGAGCTGCGCGTAGAGGATCTCGGGTCGCGCACCGGCCGCCACCAACGCCGCCGCGCAGCACAAGGTCTCGTCGGTGGTCGAGCTGAATCGGAACCATCCCGTATCGGTCGCCACGGCCGCCAAGAGCCAATAGGCGATTTCCGTAGTGAGCGGCACCGCCAGTTGTCGTGATAACTCAAAGACCAGCCGGCCGCTGGCCTCGGCGCGCGGGTCCTTAAAAACCTCGGCACCCAGATCGTCGGCGCTCAAGTGATGGTCGATCACGATCTTCTTGGCGGCGGAGCGTCGCAGCACGTCGGCCATCGCGCCGAGTTGAATCCAGGAGCCCGTGTCGACCACGACGACGCAATCGGCCGAATCCAGTTCGCGCGTCGTTTGATCGGCGCCCAAGACTTGGATCTTGCGCGTGGGGTCCAGGAAATGCAGACGCGGCGGCGTCGCGTCAGCGTTGATGATCGACGCCTGTTTGCCCAGCGATTCGAGGATTCCACACAACCCCAGCTCACTACCCAAGGCGTCGCCGTCGGGACGAACGTGACTGGTGATGACGAAGCGCTGGTGCGCGGTGACGAGCGCGACGAGCCGCGCCCAGTCGATCGGACCATCGTCAGCCGAACGAGTCATTCGCCAACTCTCCTGAGAGCCACTCTAGGCCGTCGCGCTGGCACCGATCTCTCTGGCCGTGGCAACATCGCGAGCGATCTGCGCTCGCAGCGCTTCGACGCTGGGAAACCGCACGACGTCGCGCAGTCGCCCCAGGAATTCGACCTCCAGAGTCTGACCATAGAGCTGCGCTTCAGCGTCAATCAAGTGTACTTCCACCTTGGGGGCCGCCTCGGCAAAGGTGGGGTTGGGCCCGATGTGGATCGCCGCCTTCCACCTGCTCGTGCCCAGATCGGCCCAGCCCGCGTAGACACCCAAGGCCGGCAGCAAGGTGTCAATGTGTTCGAGATTGGCGGTGGGGAATCCCAAGGGCGCGCCACGCCCCACTCCGCGCACGACGGTGCCGCGAATGCGATAGGGTCGCGTTAACAGGCGGCTGGCCTGATCCACGGCGCCGGCGGAAATCAGGTTTCGCAATCCAGAGCTGGAGACGACTTCGCCGTCGAGCACCACGGGCGGCACGACTTCGAGCTGGATGCTGGCCTCGACCGCCAGGCTCCGCAGCACGTCGATCGTGCCCGCACGGCCGTGGCCAAAGTAGAAATTCGTGCCTTCGACGAGCGCCCGCGCGTCGAGCTTGTCGCGGACGATGCGCTCGAAGAACTGCCGCGGCGATAGCTCCAATAGCGCGGCATCGGTGGGATAGGCGATGACGAAATCGGCGCCCAGCTCGACCAGCAATTGGGCCTTGCGCTCGGTCCAGCTCAACGAGGCCGGGGCCAGGGCGGGGCGGAGCAGGCGCACCGGATGCGGGTCGAACGTGAAGACGACCGCCGGCCCGCCCACGCGGCGCGCTTGCGCCACAAGATGCTCGACGATTCGCGCGTGCCCGCGGTGAACGCCCTCGAAGTTGCCAATCGCCACGGCACCCGAGCGCGCGTCGTCCGGCAGGGCGGCCCAATCGCGAATCAATTTCACGGGTGACGCAGGCACACGCGCGCCAGGATGCAAGCCGGAAGATCGTTGCCCCGCATTATGCGGCCGGCTCGATGGGTGGTCAACCGCGACGTTCAGGGCGCAGACTCGCCTGCCCAGGCCGAACAATGCAAACGACCGCTCCAAAGGCGGCGATTCATAGGGATGAGGGCTTCGCGCGTCCATGCGCGCCAGGGGCTCGCAAGACTGCGAGAGTCGACGCCTTTGTCGCGGTCGCGACTATCGCTTCGTGGGCATCATGCATGGCGTACTCCTCAGAGAATGGGCCAATGTGTTATGCTTGACACATGGTACCAGTGGGGGCAGGCCGTTTCGCGCAGCGACGTCGCGAGCCAGCGATGGAATCGAAGCAATACGTACTGTCACCCGATCTGTCGCAGCGACTGGCGGCGATCGACATTGGCAGCAACAGCATCCGGTTGATCATCGCCGAGGGACTGCGCGACGGTCGGTACCGCGTCCTGGACGACGAGAAGGAAACGACTCGCCTGGGCAAAAACCTTAGCTCCAGCGGCCGCTTGGATCCGCGCGCGGTCGAGCAGTCGCTCGATTCGCTGCGGCGAATGAAACAGATTGCACAAGGTTATCAGGTACAAAACCTGCGCGCCATCGCCACCTGCGCGGTCCGCGAGGCGGTGGATGGCAAAGAGTTCTGCCGGCGCGCCAAGGCCGAGCTCGATCTGGAGATTGAGGTCGTCAGCGGCAAGCAGGAGGCCGAATTGGCCTTTCACAGCGTGGCGCGAAACTTCAACCTGGCGGAAAAAAACGTGGCCGTGGCCGATATCGGCGGCGGAAGCACCGAGATCATCCTGGCGGCCGACAGCGTCATCGAAGAGACCTACACCACCGCGTTGGGCGCCGTGCGGCTCAGCGAGCTTTATGGCGGCGGCCTCTCGATGACCAGCGAAGGCTTCGAGGAGATGGTGCGCGCCATCGACACCGTGCTGCGCAAACGTACCAAAAAGCCGCTCTTCCTGCCCCACTTGTTGATCGGCACCGGCGGCACGTTCACGGCGCTGGCCACGATCGTCATGGCCAGCAAGGGACAAAACGATCAGCCCGTCCGCGGCTATCAGGTCACCCGTGCGCAGGTGCGCCACGTGCTCGATCGCCTGCGCAAGATGTCGCCCAAGGCGCGGCGCGGCGTGCAGGGCTTGAGTCCGGACCGCGCCGACATCATCGTCGCCGGCATCACCATTATCGACCGCGTGATGCGCCGCTTTCAAGTCAATTTGCTGCAGGTGCACAGCGGCGGCGTTCGAGATGGGCTGCTGTTGACGATGGTGGATCAGTCGCGGGGCGCGCCGCACGAGCCCCCCTTGGACCGTGAGGCGGCGATCGACCGCTTCGCGGCGCGCTGCGGCACCGATATCGTGCACGGTCGGCACGTGGCGCTGCTCGCCGGATCGATCTTCGCCCAGCTTGCCGAGCCGTTCGCCTTGAACCCGCGCGACCGCTCGCTTGTCGAGGCCGCCGCTCGACTGCAAGACGTGGGGTACCTGATCGACTATGAACAGCATCACAAGCACAGCTATCACTTGATCCTCAATAGCGGGCTGGCGGGGTTCGAGCCGCGCGAGCTGGAGCTGATCGCCAACATCGCCCGATACCATCGCGGAGCGAATCCGAAGTCGAAGCACGCGAATTACTCGCAGCTTGCGCAGACCGATCAAGAACGGGTGCGGCAGTTGGCGGCGATCTTACGGTTGGCCGGCGGGTTCGACCGCAGCCACACGCAACAGGTGAAATCGGTGCGGCTGGTCCCGGCCGAAATCGGTCTGAAGATGCAGGCCGCCTCGGATGAATTTCCCGAAGTGGACATATGGGGCGCGCGGCGGCGCGCGGAGCTTTTCCAAAAAGTGTACAAGACGCCGCTCGTGATCGAGTGGCAACCTCCTGATTCCGCTAAGGGCGCCGCAGGGCCCGTAAGGCGGCAGTCGGCCGGCGGAGGCAATGGGAAGAGGCACGCGGCCAAGTCGAACAGCCCGCGCGCCTCCGCGCGCCATCATGGCAAATGACCACCCGCGTGGAGTACCACTGATTCCGCATGGGGTGCCACTGGCTTTGCCAGTGCGACGCTCTGAAACGGCTGTGGTGCGCCGGCACTGGCAGAGCCAGTGGCACACACGCGATCTAACGCCGGTGGCACACGCGCGCTAGCCGGCCGGCAGCTCGATGGTGAACTGGGTGCCGCGGCCGGGCTCGCTCTGCACGGAAATCGTGCCGCCGTGCGCCTCGATGATCTTGCACGAGGTCGGCAAGCCAAGCCCCGAGCCCGCCGGCTTGGTCGAATAAAAAGCGCGGAAGATCTGCGAGCGCGTCTTTTCATCCATGCCGACGCCGGTGTCGATCAGATCGATCGCCACGCCCGAAGGGGTCGGCTTGCTGCGGACAACGAACTGTCCTCCGCCGGGCATGGCCTGCTGTGCATTGAGGAGCAGATTCAACAGCGCCCCTTGAAACGTCTCGCGATCCAGCCGCACCGCCGGTAGATCGGGATCCAGGTAGCGCACGATCTCGATGCTCGACTCTTCGGCCTGGGGTTGAAAGAAGTCCAGTGCACGCTCAATTTGATCGTTAAGACTGCACGACTCGAGGCGCAGCGGACGGAGTCGTGCGAACTTGAGGAAGTCGTCCAGCAGGTCCTGCAGCCGCTGGCATTCTCGCAGGACCGTGTTCACTTTGGCCAGCGCGCGGCGGTCGCGAGTCGACTCGGCGGGGCCGAAGTCTTCGGCCAACAGCTCCATATTAAGCCGAATCGTCGAGAGCGGGTTCTTGATCTCGTGCGCAAGCGCCCCGGCCAGCGCGGCGATCTCGGTATACCGGTCGGCCAGCGTGCGCGTTTCGTCGTCGGAATCGGGCGATGGTGTCACGGGGTCCTTGGCTGCGGCGCGGCCGCCATGGCGCGACACCACATGTCACAGACGCGATCAAGGAGCTCTAACAATACCAGCGAGCCGCCGGCTTGATGCCGGCGGTCCAGCAATGCACGCGAGTTTTGTTAGAGTTCCTAACCCTGCTTGCCGTCGCGGCTTAGCTCGCGCAGTGCCAGCTTGCGGCTAAGCTTGACGCGATCCTGTTCATCGATCGAGATGACTTTCACCGGCATCTCATCCCCGACCTTGCAAATATCATGAACGCTGGCCACGTATTCCTCCGCCAGCTCGCTGATGTGGCAGAGGCCGTCCTTGCCGGGCAGGATCTCGACAAAGGCGCCAAAATCCTTGACGCTGGTGACGCGCCCCTCATAGATTTTGCCTACCTGGACGGTTTCGGTCAGCGCTTCGACTCGTTTCAGGGCGGCCTTGGCCGACTCGGCATCGGCGCTGGCGATCGTCACCGTGCCGTCGTCGTCGACCTCGATGGTGGCGCCCGTCGTTTCCTGGATACCGCGGATCGTCTTGCCGCCCGGGCCAATGAGCATGCCGATCTTCTCGGGATCGATGTGCGTGCGCAACAGCCGCGGCGCGTAGTCCGAAATGTCGTCCTTCGGCCGCCGAATGGTCGAGAGCATGGTGCGGAGGATTTCCACGCGCGCCTCGCGCGATTGTGCGAGCGTGGCGCGAATGATTTCCTCGCTGATGCCGTTGATCTTCAGGTCGAGCTGGATTCCGGTCACCCCGCGCTGCGTGCCGGCGATCTTGAAGTCCATGTCGCCGAAATGGTCCTCGTCGCCGATGATATCGGTTAGGAGGACCCAGCGGCCGTCATCTTCCTTCACCAGCCCCACGGAAATTCCAGCCACCGGATTCGTGATGGGCACGCCGGCGGCCATCAGCCCCAACGTGGCTCCGCAAACCGATGCCATGGAGCTCGAGCCGTTCGATTCGAGGATGTCGGAAATGATGCGAATCGTGTAGGGGAAGACTTCGGGGTCGGGCAGCACTGGCTTGACGCTCCGCTCGGCCAGCGCGCCGTGCCCGATTTCGCGGCGGCCCGGTCCTCGAATGGGCCGAACTTCCCCCACTGAAAACGAGGGAAAATTGTAGTCGAGCATGAACTTCTTGGAGTATTCCTCGATGATCCCGTCGACGCGCTGTTCGTCGCGCGGCGTGCCCAGCGTGACGTTGATCAGCGCCTGCGTTTCACCGCGCTGGAACACGGCCGAGCCGTGTACGCGCGGCAGCACGTCCACCGCGCACTCGATGTGGCGAAGCTGCTTGCTCGTGCGCCCGTCGGAGCGCGTACCGGCCAGGATCAGGTCGCGTACGACGCGCTCCTCCAGTTCATGCCAGGCGGAATCGAGCGCCAGCGGACGTATTGCCCCTTCGGCCCCAGGGTCCGGGATCACTTCGCCCAGGGCGCGGGCCTTGAGCCGTTCGACCGCTTCGGCCCGCGCGTGCTTTCCCGCCGTCTGCTTGACCGTGCGAAACTCGTTGTAGTAGCGCGACGAGAGAATCTCGTAGAGATTGTCTTGCGGCGGTATTTCGTACTGCTTCTTGACGACCTCGGCGCGGGTGGCGAGCTCCGTTTGCAGGTCGCACAACTGGCGAATGTAGCCGTGCGCGTGCAGCACCGCCTCGAGCATGCGATCCTCTGGCATTTCGCGAGCGAAGCCCTCGATCATCAAGATCGCGGCGGGCGTGCCAGAAACAATCAAGTCGAGGTCGCTCACCTCGAGCTCATCTTGAGTGGGAAATGGAATGAACTGGCCATCGACCTGTCCAAGGCGGACGGAGGCCAGCGGTCCCTGGAACGGCAAGGGTGAAAGGGCCAGCGACGCGGCCGCTCCGGTCATGGCCAGCACATCGGCGTCGTTCTGCCGGTCGCTTGCCAGGACGAAGCATTGGATCTGCACCTCGTCGTGGAACCACTTGGGGAACAGAGGGCGAATCGGCCGGTCCACGAGCCGAGCCGTCAGCGTTTCCTTAACCGTCGGTCGGCCTTCGCGCTTGATGAACCCGCCGGGGAATTTGCCCGCGGCGGCATAGCGCTCGCGATAGTCGCAGGTAAGGGGGAAGAAGTCGATTCCGTCGCGCGGTGGGCCGACGGCGGTGGCGCACAGCACCACGGTTTCACCAAACTGTACGAGGCAGCTCCCGGCCGCCTGTTTGGCCAAGACACCAGTCTCGATGGAGAAAATGCCCGAGCCGATCTGTCGTTCAACGCGTACTTTCAAGGTCGTGTCCTATCCGGTCTGTGCGAGTTCTGCGCCAGCGCGTGCGGATACCGACCGCGACATGGCTGGCGTGGGGGGAAGTTGTGGGAACCATTGCGCCGCGGGAGGCGCGGGCGTGGAGGGAGGCTATTTGCGGATGTCCAGACGGCGGATGATGTCGAGATACCGTTGCGGACTGACTCGGCGCAGATAATTCAGTAGACGGCGCCGACGACTGACCATCAACAGCAATCCGCGCCGGCTGGCATGGTCCTTCTTGTGCATCCGCAGGTGATTGGTCAACTCGCCGATCCGGCTAGTGAGGATCGCCACTTGCACCTCGGGAGAACCCGTGTCGCTCGTGGCGCGCTGGTAGTCTTCGATCAGCGTCGTTTTCCGCTCTTTGGTTATCGCCATTTGAGACCGCGCTTCCTCCGCCCGTGCCAATTCGCAAGCGATTTTGCGACGCGCCGGGCCCCTGACAAACTTTGCAGAAACTCTCCTACTTGTAAATGTATCAATGACTTAAGCGAATTAGTCTAACATCAAGGGCCGGTATTGCAACCTCAAAAGTTTTGGGAGGCTGGTAGAGTCAGCGGGGAATTTTGGATTAGGGGTTTTGGATTTTGGAAGGCAGAATCGCCAATCCGAAATTCAGAATCAGAGCGCCTCGTACAGTATCTCGCAGGCACGACCCAGCTTGCGACCGACTTCGTTGCGATCGCCGGCATAGCGGATGGAGACGTTGTTGACCATCAGCGAGATCGCGAGCCTACGACCGCTGGCGGCGGTCATGTAACCGGCCAGAGCCTTGCTGGCCAACAAGAAGCGGCCGTTAAGGCCGTCTCGCCAGTAGAGGGTGCCGGTCTTGGCCTGGACTTTGCCTCGCGCCGGACTGTCGGCGACCACCGCATTGGCGAGCGTGCCGTCGACCCCCAGGACCGGGAGCGCGGCCAAATATGCGCCGAATTCAGGTCGCTCGGCCATCAGCCGCAGCAATTGCACCGTCGCGCGCGGAGTGACAAAGTCGGCGCGGTCGCCTCCTGCACCCCCCCCGAACGAGATCGTATCCGCGTCGACCCCCAGGCTCTCTAGCTGGCGACCTTCCAAACGGAGACCCTCGGCCAGCGTCCGTTTTCCATCTCGCGCGGCGAGCAACAGCGGGAGCGTGCTGGCGTGGAGGTTGTGGCTGACCTTGAGTATCAACTTGGCCTCTTCGGAAAACGGGGGCGAAACGAGCGTCGCCACGCGATTCAGCGACGAATAGGCATCCTGCGGCGGAAGGTCGGTTTTCGCATCGCCACCTGGTGCGCGCAGTTCGACGGCGACGCCGGCGCCGCCCAACGCCTCGATCAATAGGTCGCGCGCGAATGCGGCCGGCTCGGAAATTTCGTGGACGCAGATCAGCGGCGAGTGTCCCACGGCGATGGTGCCATGAACGATCAGCCGCCCGCGCTCAGGTGATTTGACGTGCACATGACTCGGGAAGCCCTTGGCGACTGTCTTGGCCTGCATCTCGACCGCCATCGCGCCGCTCATCGGTCTCCACGTCACATTCGCCAGCGACCCGGGCTCGGTTGGAGCTACCACGATATCGATCAGGTTGTCGTTCACCATGATCGGGGTGAGCCGCTGCGGACCGCTGCCAGTGCTCGAGGCCGCTTCAAAGAGGCGATCGTCGATGAGCACCGCGCCGTGAATGCGCTTGATGCCAGCGGCAGCGACCTGCCGCGCCAGCTCGTTGAGTCCGGCAAGCGCGTCGGGCTCGGTCAGCTCGGCCGGGCCAGTGCCGTCGGCATAAGTGTGGTCATGGTTGGTGAAGGTGATTCGCCCTTCCGCATCAGTGCGTCCGCCCAGCGTCAGATCACCGCTGGCGACGAGGATGAGATCCCCGTCGAGCGCGCCGTCCGCGGAGATGCTGCCCCGCGCATATAAGGGCGTCTCGAATCGATAATCGGGCCCGAGTGCCGTGAGAGCGGCCGCCACCGAAAAAAGCTTGGTAGTCGAGGCGGGCGCGAGCAGCTTGTCGGCATCCAATTCGTAGAGCACCTCGCCCGAGGCCAGGTCGGCGACCAGAATACCCCAGTGCGCATGGCGAAACTCGGGAGCCTGAATCAGCGGATCGAGGAGATCGCTCGACGCTTCGCCCGCATGCACGTTGGGCGAAGGCAAGATGACAAACGCGAACACTGCAATGCGTGATGCGACGCGCAAGACGACCGATGGCAGCATGTGCAGCCTTTCAAACGAACGATGCTTCTGAGCGCGGCCCCGGAAACAAGCGAGATGGCGAGCCGAGCGGTTTATCCGCTCGGTCGGCGCCACGATTGATTCTCAAATGCGGCGGCCGCGATTGCAACATGGAGCATGCCTGCTAATTTGAGCACAATTCACGCACGAGGGAGGTCGGGCGCATGACATGGCGCAATCTGGCGGTCTTACTGTTCCTGTGCGCTATCGCATCGTTGATTCCGATCGACCAATGCGCACGCGCGGCCGATCCCGTTGAGGCAGAATTTCCGCCAGAGCTGGTCGATTTCGTGCCTGATCCGCAAAACCCGGTCTTTCTCGCGGCCGGCCCAGGCACCTGGGAGGCGCGGATTCGCGAGCGTGGCTGGATCCTGCGTGACGCGCAGGGGTATCACCTTTGGTTCACTGGCTACGACGGCACGCGTGCGGGTCTGAAGATGTTGGGCTATGCCACGAGCCCTGACGGACGGACATGGACGCGGTATCCCCAGAACCCGATCTACCGTGACCATTGGGTGGAGGACATGATGGTCGTCCTGCATGAGGGGACCTATTACATGTTTGCCGAGGGGCTGCACGATGAGGCGCAACTGCTGACTTCGACCGATGGCATCAACTGGACGCGCCGAGGGAAGCTCGACGTTCGCCTGACAAACGGCGAGCCGATTTCACCCGGCCCTTACGGAACACCCACCGCCTGGCTTGAGGATGGGACCTGGAACTTGTTTTACGAGCGCATGGACCGGGGCGTGTGGCTGGCGCGCTCGACGGACCTGGCGACCTGGACCAACGTGCGGGACGAGCCGGTCCTGGTTCCCGGCCCGGCCGAGTACGACCAGCACATGATCGCGGTCAACCAGGTCGTCAAGCACAAAGACCGGTACTACGCCTACTATCACGGCACCGGGACGCCGGAGCCACGCAAGTGGTGCACATGCGTCGCCGTCTCTCTTGACCTGACGCACTGGACGAAGTATCCGCGAAACCCGATCCTGGCCGACAACAAATCGAGCGGCATCCTGGTGCATGACGGCAGCGTATACCGACTCTACACAATGCACGACACGGTGCAGGTGCACTTTCCACGCGGGCGGTGAAGGTGAATGCCGAAGGCGCATCACGCCGATCACCGCATCACTCCGGCGGCTAACGCCACCGGCTCAGCGGATCGCACGGCCGCTTCGCGCACCACAAGATCGCTCGCGTGAACACGTGGTAGGCGCGTGTTTACGGCCCTGACGCAGCGGCGCCTTGTGCCTTGTCGCGAGTAAGAACGTCCAACTTGAGATTGCGGAAGCGGACTTCCTGTCCGTTCTCGAGCTGTATCGACAGGGCGATGACGCCATGCCGTGGCCCGGTTGAATCCTCAACGTCAACGCAAAGGCGGCCATTGATTGATGTACGGAGGCGGCTGCCGACGGCCGTGATTTCGACGGTGTTCCAACGCGCCGCATCCACGGAAACGAGAGTCATTGCGCCGATTTCTTGTCCGTTGGAATGGCGCAACCGTCCCCAGCGGCCGGCGCCAAACTCAACTCGATAGGCGCCAATCGTTCCGTCGTGCAATTCTTCGCCGCGGAAAAGAATCGCACAGTGGTCGCCTTCGCCAACAAGCTTGACCTCGGCGGTGAGCCGGAAATCATCGACCAGCAGATCGCTGCGGAGTACCGGGGAGAAATTCCCCTCGGCTCGCGAGGAATTTCCGACGATCTCGCCATTTTCGATCCGCCAGCAGTTGACGTCGCCAGTCCAGGCGGCCAGATCGCGGCCGTTGAAGAACGAAGGGGCGTTTTCCGCATTCACTCGCATTGGCACCTGGGTGGCGCTGCCCATGTAGGCCACCAGCGAGCGGACGTCGTGCTCGGCAAGGTTTGCCAGCAGATCGTCGGGCATCATCGACTTGGTCGTGGGGGCCATCTCCTCGATCTCGTCGCGCGGCAGGATAAGCGTCTCGTTCTGGGTGAGCAGCGTCACGGTGCTGGTGTTTTCCTCGCGGACGATGCCGGTCACCACGCGCCCGTCGGTCGTGGCGACAATCGTGGGCATGTACTCCTTGGCCATCAGCGCGCTAGGGTCCAGCACGTTCGAGAGGAGATAGTCGAGGTTCGCGCGGTGCGAGCCGGTGAGCTCGGGGCCGACCGCCCCGCCGCGATCAAACAGGCGGTGGCACTGCTGGCAAACCTTGGCATAGACGGCGCGTCCGTGGGTCGCATCGGGCGGCGGATCGCTGGGGGCGGCGAGCATTTTTTGGTAGTCGGCAATTAGTTTCGCCTTGTCCTTGTCGGTCTCGCGTGCCGAGCCCCAGATGGCGGCAATCTGCTCGTCAATCTGGGCGTTCTTCAAGCTCCGCAATTGGCGGATCACCTCGGCAGTGACATCGCCGGCAGGAATGGCCTTCTCATGGATCGCCGCGACGAGCTTTTCGGCATACGCGCTGCGCGACGCCAGCGTGGTCAGCGCGTCGCGGCGCGTCGGCAAATCCAGTGCGGCATAGACCACGAAGATGGCGGCCGGCGTGGCAGGGTCGTCGTACATCGCCAATCCACGCAGTGCCGCCGGGCGAAGCTGCGGATCGTCCAGCAGTTTTTGTAGCGTGGGGGCGAGCTGCGCGTCTTTTTTGCCCAAGAGCGCGGCGAGCGCCTCTTGGCGGAGGGCCGTGTCGGCGGCCCGTGTAAGCAATAGCTCGCGCATTTGGCTCGCGGCGGCCGCGTCGCCAAACGTGACTCCCAGCCGCGTCGCGTGTGTGCGAACGCGCGCGTCAGGACTGCGTGCAAGACGAGCACCCAGTGGCGGCCAACCGGCTGGCATCGAAACTTGCCGCCGGCCACGGAGCGCCAAGTTGATCGACTCCAGGATGGTCAATTGTTCGCTCGCGCCCTCAACCCCGGCGAGAAATGCGACGAGCTTGGGCATCGCCGCCACCGCATCCCCAGCGGCGATTCGCCTCGTCGTGAATGACAACAAGCGCGCGTCGGCTGAGCGTATTGCCAGCGCCAGCGCGCGGTCCGGAGCGCGCTCCACCAGCGGCTCCAGTGCATACCAATACATAAGCGGCAGATTATGGTCGTCGCGGTCCTCGGAGTGCGCGGCCAGGCCGTCGAGCAGCGGCCACGTCTGATCGGCCGTCATGCGCCCTGCCGCCGAGGCCAAATAGAGTCGCACAACCGGCGAGGGATCCTGCTGTGCCAGCGAGGTGAGTTTTGCTAAGAACCAAGACGGAACCTCGCGGTCCTCGAGCGCGAGTTGAATCGTCCAAGCACGGACATATTCGCTGTCATTCTCCAGTCCGCGCCGAACACGCGCTCCATCCAGCCCTGCCGTCGCATGCAGCGCCCAGAGTCCGCGGAGTCGGCGTGTTTCGTCCGGATGCTCGAAGGCGAGCTTTTCGAGCGCTGGATGAATCGCGCGATCGGCGCCGCGCTCCTGGAGGATTCGCCGAGCGTGCCGGCAGTACCAGTCGTTTTCGTGCACGAGCAGCTCGACCAGCTCAGCGTCGCTCTTGGCGCGCAGGTCGACGCGGACGTGTTGGGCGTTCTTGTAGGCCACCTTGAAAATGCGGCCGTTCGAGCGGTCGTGTGCCTTGGGGTCCGGCAGATGGCATTGGTTCTGGTCATACCAGTCGATCATGTACACCTGCCCCTCCGCGCCGTAGCGAAGATTCAATATCTGCGACCAACTGTCGTTCGCCAGCAGGAAGTCGGGCCCGTGGCGGCCCACAAATCCGGAGCCGTGCCGCTCCAGACGGTCCATGTTGATCCGCGCGCCGTGTATGTTGTTCATGAAAACCTGGTTGCGATACTCGGCCGGCCAGCTCCCTCCCAGGTAGATCATCGCCCCGGAATGCGCGTGCCCGCCGCCGGCGGCGTCGGAGCGGTTGTTGCCGCCGTGCGGCTGAATGCCGAGCCAATGAACGTGATCGGCGATCGTCTTGATGTCGTCGTAGGTGTGCGCGTTATAGTGCGCGCCGGCCTGCCGGTGGTAGCGCGCTCCCTGCACAACATGAAACAAATGCGGGATGACGCAGGCCGTGCAGAAGGCCTGGCCGTGGTCATCGAAATCAACGCCCCACGGATTGCTCGTCCCGTGGGCGAAGACCTCGAAGCGGCGTTTAATGGGATGATAGCGCCAGATGCCGGCGTTGATCCGCTCGCGCTGTTCCTTGGGCGTACCGGGGGCGCCGACCAGTGACTGCGTGAAGACGCCGTGACAGCCGTAGAGCCAGCCATCCGGACCCCAGATGAAGGCGTTGAGCGTCTCGTGCGTGTCCTGCGATCCCCAGCCGTCGAGCACGACTTGCGCGGGGCCGTCGGGCTGGTCGTCACCATCACGGTCGGGAATGAAGAGGAGGTTCGGCGCGGCGCCGACCCACACGCCGCCGAAGCCGACCTCCAGGCCACTGACGAGGTTCAGCTTTTCGATGAACACCTTGCGCGAGTCAAAACGGCCGTCGCCGTCCTGGTCGTCGAAGATCAGGATGCGATCGCGCGCGTCCTCCTCGGCGACGCGTCGCGGATATGAGTACGCCTCCGCCACCCAAAGTCGACCGCGGTCGTCGAACGCCATGGCGATCGGCTGCACCACGTCGGGCTCGCCGGCGAAGAGCGTCACCGAGAAACCTTCCGGGACCGTCATGGCGCGCGCGGCGGCAACCGGGTCGACGCCCGCATGAGCGAAGACATCGACCGGCGGGCGAGCCGCCTCCGCGGGGAAGGTTGGCCGACTGTCGTGGAACCGGAACTCGTCGAAATTCACGTGGCCCCAGCCACCGGTGTGGCTGTCCACCAGCCGGACGAACATTCGCTTGCCACGCACCGGCGCCAGGTCGACGACCACCGCCTGGAGGTTTTCGCTGTTGTCACCTGAAATGCGGTAGAAGACGGCGCCCGTGTCCTCGCGCACCAGCTCGACGCATGTTGACGCATGGCTGCCGCCGCCCATAAGGAAACTCGCGTACGGGTGCGTCACCTGAAACACAGCCGATGTGAGCGTCCCGCGAGGCGCGTCGCCCTGCCGTTCAAAACTGCCGATCCAGTACTCGCCACGATGTTGGCTCCGCATGTCGGCGCGCCGCGAGCGGACCGTGTCCCCTCTAACCGGTTGACCGGCATAGGCCTCGCCCGAGGGGGTCCAATCGGCGAGCGTACCGGTCTCAAAATCCAAATTGAGTGGCCGACCATCGGCGGCGACGGGCACGACGCCCCGCGGCCACTCGGGGAGCGCGGGCGCTGCGGTCGTCTCCGCGGCACCGGACCACAAAACGACGACGGCAAGCATGACGCCGGCAAGGGCACTCGAGTCTCTCATCGCGTTATTCCATCGTCTGTTGCGTGGGGCAATAAAGTCGGTTGGAGTCGCTAGTTCGGCGTCCATTGTAATCCGTGTGCGCCGCCGACCAACTCACAACTGCCCTGGAGCCGCTCGGACGAATCGGCTATCGTTCGCCACCCCAATCCGCCGCGAGCGGGGAATGGGAGAATTTCGCGCGCCGCAGGATGCGGCCACCTCACGAGCGGAGTGGGCCAGGAGGGCCCCATGCGAAGGTTTTTCCTGGCAGCCTTGCTGCTGGCCTTGCTGGTCGGCGGCATCTTCTTGCTGCAGAAGTACGACATCGAGGGGCTGGGCGCGGTCAAGCTGCGCCCCAAAACCGGCACGGGGTCAGAGACCGCCGGCTCGCCCGCACCACCTGCTGCGGCGGGCGCGACGATCCGCATCGCGACCTTCAACATACAGATGCTCGGCGAGTCGAAACTCGCCAAGCCCAAGGTCGTGCACGTGCTGGCGCAGATTCTACGCCGCTTCGATGTCGTCGCGATCCAGGAGGTCCGTGCGGAGAGCCAGGACATAATCCCCCGGTTGGTCGACCACGTGAACGCCGATGGCGCACGCTACGATTACGTGATCGGCCCGCGGCTGGGCCGTTCCTCGAGCAAGGAACAATACGCTTACGTGTTTAATCAGGCTTCGCTCGAGGCGGACCGCGACGCAATTTACACGGTCGAGGACACCGACGACCGGCTGCACCGCGAGCCGCTGGTGGCGGCTTTTCGTGCGCGCGGACCGCCTGCCGAGCGCGCGTTCACCTTCACACTGGTCAACATCCACGTCGATCCGGATGAGACCGAGACAGAGCTCGCCGCGCTGGACGACGTGTTGCGTGCCGTGCAAGCCGACGGCCGTGGCGAAGACGACATCATCCTGTTGGGCGACTTGAACGTCGACGACCGCCATCTGGGCGAACTGGGAATGATGCCGGGAATCGGCTGGGCGATTTCGGGAATTGCCACCAACACGCGCGGCACGCGCACATATGACAATATCGTGTATCATGCATTTGCCACCAGCGAGCGGACCGGTCGCGCCGGAGTGCTGGACGTGATGCGCGAGTTCAACCTGACGATGCAGGAAACGCTTTCCATTTCCGACCACCTGCCGGTGTGGATCGAGACGAGCGTCTACGAAGGGGGCGAGGCGGGACGCATCGCGACTCGCCCTCGCCGGCCGCTACCCTGAGGGTGCCACTGCTGGCTTGGCCAGCAGTGCCTCGCCCAGCTACCGGGCTCGGTTGTCGCAATGTTCACCGTACGATTTCACGAGGCGCTCGTCTATGCCGCCGAGCTGCACGCCTCGCAGCGGCGAAAGCTTTCGGGCGCGCCGTACATCGCGCACCTCATGGCGGTGACGAGCATTGCGCTCGAGCACGGGGCGGACGAGGATACGGCGATTGCCGCGTTGCTGCACGATGCGATCGAGGATCAAGGCGGGCCGCCGACGCGCGAGGAAATCCGCCGCCGCTTCGGAGAGCGAGTGGTCGAGATTGTCGACGGCTGCACCGATACGGACCAGACCCCAAAACCTCCCTGGCGCCAACGCAAGGAGTCGTACATCGCGCATCTTGGGCGTTCTTCGGCCGACGTGCAGTTGGTCTCGGCGGCCGACAAGGTACACAACGCGCGGTGCCTCCTGGCCGAATACCGCGCCGGCGGCGAGTCGATCTGGAAATCGTTCAACGGCGGCAAAGACGGCACGCTCTGGTATTACCGCTCGCTGGTGGAGACGTATCGCTCAGGCTCGGCCCCGCCACCACTCGTCGAGGAGCTAGCGCGCACCGTTTCCGAGCTCGATCGGCTCACCAAGACCTTTCTATAAACCGGACCACTACTTCGGCGCGAAAATGCAAACAATCCGCCGTCCTTGACGCCCCGGGGCCTGTTCCATTTTCCCAAACTCGCTCAACCTCTCGATGACCTGTCCGATCACCTTCTCGCCTTCTTCGATGTGGGCCAGTTCGCGCCCGCGGAATACGACCGATACGATCACCTTGTCCTTGTGCCGCAGAAACTCTTTGGCATGGTTCACCTTGACCTCGATGTCGTGCTCGTCGGTCTTCGGCCGGACTCGGATTTCCTTGATCTTGCTGTGATGCGAATGTCCCTTGCCCTGCCGCTTCTTCTGTTGGTACTTGAACTTTCCAAAGTCCATGATCCGGCAGACTGGCGGGCGCTCGTTGGGGGCCACCTCCACGAGGTCCAGTTCCGCCTCGCGCGCGGCCGCCAAGGCCGCCTCGGTCGTCAAAATGCCCAGTTGGGTACCATCCGCACCGATGACCCGTATGGGCGAAATGCGGATCTGTTCGTTGACTCGTTGTGCTCGTTCGATCGTTTGCGTCCTCCAACGTTAAGTTGCTACGAAACGCGCGCTACGCAGTATGGACGCGCGGTGTGGCGCGCGTCAACTGACTCAGCTAATACTCTCCATCGCGCCGCTCGCGGCTCCCGCGGGCGCTGGGCGCGACCTGCCGTACCGTCTTGTCGCGGATTTCCGCCAGCAGGCGGTCGATTGCCGCGGCGGTGTCCAGGCCGCCCAGGTCCCCTTCCAGCCGGTCGCGGAGCGAGACGTTACGCTGCTCCTCTTCCCGCGCGCCCACGATGACCATGTACGGGACCAGCCGCAGTTGCGCATCGCGAATCTTTGCGCCGATCTTCTCGGCGCGATAGTCGCCGGTGACGCGCAAGCCGGCCTCGCGAAGCCGCGCTTCAACGGCTCGGCCATATTCCTCGAACTTCTGGCTCACCACCACCACGCGCGCCTGCTCTGGCGCCAGCCACAGGGGAAAGGCCCCGGCGTAATGCTCGATGAGCACCGCCACGAACCGCTCCAGCGAGCCCAAGGGCGCGCGGTGGATCATCACCGGGCGGTGCATCGTGTTGTCCGGTCCCACGTATTCCAGCGCGAACCGCTGCTCGCCCGGCAGGTTGTAGTCCAGTTGCACGGTGCCAAGCTGCCACTCGCGTCCCAGGCAGTCCGAGACGACGAAATCGGCCTTCGGTCCGTAGAATGCCGCCTCGCCGCGCTCGATTTCCAGCTTCGGCAGGTCGATCGAGCGGCATACGGCCTCGAGCGCCGCCTCCGCGCGCTGCCAGCTTTCGTCGCTTCCCACGTACTTGTCGCTCGCCGCGTCGCGGAATCCCAGCCGCACGCGGTAGTCCGACAGGCCTAGGACCTTCAACACGTGCAGCGTCATTTCCACGCATCCGCGGAACTCGTCCGCCACCTGCTCCTCGGTGCAGAACAAGTGCGCGTCGTCCTGCGTGAATCCGCGCACGCGCGTCATGCCGCTCAATTCTCCCGACTGCTCGTAGCGATACACGGTGCCGAACTCGGCCAATCGCAACGGCAGGTCGCGATAGCTGCGCGGCTTCGATTTGTAGATCATCACGTGGTGCGGACAGTTCATCGGCTTGAGCAGGTATCGCTCGTTGTCCTCCATCTGGATCGGCGCGAACTGGCTGTCGGCGTAATAAGGATAATGGCCCGAGGTCTCGTAGAGCTCCACGCGCCCCACGTGCGGCGTGTAGACCGGCTCGTAGCCGCGCTTCACGAGCTCGGCGCGGACGAAGCTTTCCAGTTCGCCGCGGATCACGGCGCCGCGCGGCAGCCAGAGGATCAGCCCCGATCCGACCATCGAGCTGATCGTGAACAACTCAAGCTGCTTGCCCAACACACGGTGGTCGCGCCGCCTGGCCTCTTCGATGCGTGCCAAATACGCGTCCAGGTCCTCCTTGCGAAACCAGGCGGTGCCGTACAGCCGCTGCAATTGCGGGCCAGCGGCGTTGCCCTTCCAGTAAGCCCCGGCGACCGACATGAGCTTGAAGGCGCCGATTGCCTTCGGACGCGGAATGTGCGGACCTCGGCAAAGGTCGACGAACTCGCCCTGCCGGTAGAACGACAGGCGCGGGTACTCCTTCAATCCGTCCTGGATGTGTTCCACCTTGAGCGCCTGTCCCATATCGCGGCATAGTGCGATTGCTTCGTCGCGGTCGCGCTCGAACCGCTCAAAGGGTTCGTCCTCGGTAATGATGCGCGCCATCTCCGCCTCGATGGCCGGAAAGTCTTCTTCTGACATCGGGCGAGCCAGCGCGAAGTCGTAGTAGAATCCGTCCTCGATCGTCGGCCCGAACGCCAGCTCTACGCCTTCGTAGAGCCGCATCACGGCCCGCGCCATGACATGCGCACAACTGTGACGCATGACGGCCAGTGCCTGGGGGTCGTTGCGCGTGAGCAAACGGAGCGAGATTTCACCATCGGCCGGTAGAGGTGTATCGACCCCGCCCACAAGGCCGTTGACCTCGGCCGCGAGCGTGTCCTTGGCCAGACGCGGACCGATATCGGCGGCGACGTCCAAGGGTCGGACCGGACGCGAATACTCCAGAATTTTCCCGTCGGGCAGTCGAACTCGTACCATCTTGACCAGTTGGTTCCAGAAGCAACGCTGCGCGTGGGCGCCGCCGTGTCGATACAAAGGACACGATCGCTTCGCCAAGGCGACGGCGCGTCGTGAGCGAGTTGCGCACGTCGCGAGATCGTGCACAACCAGCAAAAGTATAGGCTTCCCTGCGGCCACGGCAAGGCGAACTTTGTACGGAGCGACTGGCAAAGGAACTCGCGAGATTCGTTGCCTTCGACTTCGTTGGACGCCACCAGCGACACGCGACGACACGCAAGCCCTGTCGGATGCGGCGACCTGGACAAAGTACCGTTGGTGGCGATAAAGTTGCGCGCGTCAGGGCCACGATCGTGAAGGTTCTTGTTACCGGCGGCACGGGATTTATCGGATCGCATCTCGTCAGCGCTCTCGGCCGGCGAGGCCAGGATGTCCGATGTTTGGTGCGCAGTCGCTCATCGGTGGACCGATTGCGCTCGAATGGGGTAGAGCTGGCTTGGGGGGACGTCGCCGATGAATCGAGCGTGGCGCGCGCGGTGGCCGACGTCGACGTCGTTTATCACCTGGCCGGCGCGATCAAGGCGCTGCGCGCCAGCGATTACCTGCGCGTGAACGAAACGGGTACACGAAACGTGGCGCGTGCCTGTGCCGCTCGTACCTCGCCACCGGCGCTGGTGTTGCTTTCGTCGCTCTCCGCGGCGGGACCGGCGCCAGCGGGCCGATTACGCACCGAGGCGGACGCTCCCGCGCCGGTCTCCAACTACGGCCGGAGCAAACGCCTCGGCGAGGTGGCGGCCGAGCAGGTCGCGCGCGATGTTCCGCTGACCATTCTCAGGCCGCCGATTGTCTTTGGCGAAGAAGATCGCGAGATGCTCAACATGGTGCAGCCGATCGTCGCCAGCGGCCTGCACGTCGTCCCTACGCTGGCGACGCGCCGCTTTTCGCTGGTGTATGCCGGCGACCTGGCTGATGTGCTGATCGAGGCCGCCGATCGCGGCGCGCGTGTCCGCCCCGGCGACGGCAACGTGCCGGGGACCGGCAGCGGGTATTATTTCCCCGCCTATGACGAACACCCGACGTACGCGGGCCTTGGCAGGTTGATCGGCCAGGCGGTGGGCCGCGAGCATGTGCGCGTGCTGCACGCGCCAGCGCCCCTTACGTGGCTATTTGCCGCGACGGTGCAGATCGTGAGCCAGGTGCGCCGCCGCCCGTCGGTCATCAGTTTGGATAAGGTCCGCGAATCCAACGCGGGCGATTGGACCTGCTCGCCGAGTAAGACGCGCGAGGAAATCGGCTTCTCACCGCTCCCGCTGAGCGACCGGCTGCGCACCACCACCGACTGGTACCGTCGGCAGGGTTGGCTGTAGTCGTTACGCCGCCCCTTGAAGACCGGTGGGATAAACCCCCCGGCTCTCTGGTCTCGAGGCTTGCAATCTATGGAGCCGGCGAGTCGGGCGCCAGCGATAGCTGGTCGCCGCCGGTTCGCCCGCATGCGTGTTGTCTATTCGCCCCCTGCCGCCGCCTGGAGGGGCTGGGCTTGAATGTCCTCGTTCGCGCGGACGCAAAAGATGAATCCAATCATCATCTCTTCCCACGTCTGGTCTCCCCAAGCGACCCACTCATCCGGCGCCGGGTTGGCCAGGTTCTCGGCCGAGTTGTCGAAGTGGGCGGTGCAGTTTAGTTTCGTCCCCTTGGGCATCAGCTTGGGCTCGGCCAGCCGATAGCTAAGCTGCCAGTTGAAGTCGTACTTGGGCACGTCCAGGAGGATTTCGCGCGTTCCATCCGGGTATTCCGCCTCGAAGCGGAACGATTTCCCGCGCAGGTGCATGTGCGGCATCATCGTGTAAAGAAGCGAGTCCTCCTTGAAGCGGATACGCGACTTTACCTCGTGATTGGCCGCGCCCGGCGGAATGCGAAACAGCACGTTGATTGCCGCGTCGCCGCGCGAGATTTTGTGGACCGACTTCGGATCGGCAAACTTGATCCCCACGTAGCTGCGGTCGGTTTGTTCCGTGCCGTTGGGTGTGTAGTGCATTTGGAACATAATTTTCGAGCCGGCCGGAACGAACGTCGCCACGCCCTCCGGGCTGATGTCAGCCCCGTCCCCTGGCGCATACCCGCCGATCGCGTCGCGGTCGAACCCCTCGCGTCCTTCGGGTGGTTGCACGAACACGATGATGTGGTGCACCACGCTGCGGTTGCCCGGCCGCGCTTCCACGGCCTTAATCCACTTGTCCTCGGTCCAGCCTGGGTCGACGGCGAAATACTGATACTCGACCACGCCTTCGGCCGGCACCTTGTACGGCTCATCGCTGATGTAGACCACCTGGTCGGGCTCGGGAATCTGCCAGCCTTCGACGAACTGCCGCGGCTCGGGCAAATTGGCCGGGTCGCCTTGCGCGCAGCCGTTGTCGAGCCAGGCGTGGATCAGCTTCTTTTCTTCATCCGAAAGCCGCGCGTCGTTGACAAAGTGGCCATACTCCGGATTGGCGAACCACGGCGGCATGCGGCCTTGGTCCACTACCTCGCGAATCGTCTCCGCCCAGCCAACTACTTCGTCAAATGAGGTGAGCGGGAATGGCGCGACCTCGCCGGGGCGATGGCAGGAGACGCAGCGATCCTTAAGAATCCGTGCGATCTGGTTCGAGTAAGTGACATCGCCCGTCGGCTCGATCTTCGAGACGCGGCCGATGAAGCAACCGGGCGCCTCGACCGCGGTTTGGCTGACGCTCTTGCCGGCCAACAGTTCATCGAGCGCCACGGCGAGATCGCGCCGGTTGACCTTGGGGCGCGCATAGCCGGAGCTGGTTCCCAGGCCATATTGGTCATCAATTCGTCCGCAGTAGCGGACGACGCGCTCCGCATCGAGCACGAATACCTCCGGCGTACGTAGCGCGCCGAACTGGTCGGCGACCGTGTTGCCGGGGTCCTTTAAGAGCGGAAACTCGATCTGGTTTTTCCGCGCGAATGCGCCCAGCTCGGTGAGCGTATCCTGCTGGTTCGAATCGACACCGATGAAGCTCACGCCGCGAGCGCCATACTCCTTGGCAAGCTCCTGCAGCCGCGGCGCGTAAAGCTTGGCCAGCGGGCACTCGACGCCCAAGAACGCCACCACGACCAGCTTGTTGTTCTGGCATTCGTCGAGCGAGCAGGCCTTGCCGCGGTAATCGCGGAGCGAGAAGTTGTCGATTCTTCGACCGACACGATCGTCACTTCGCGCGGCGGCTCCGACCAGCAGCACCGACGACACTACGGCGAAAATTGCGGTCTTCAGCATGGCTTTTCCTCGCGTGGATTCTGGGCTGGGACTAACTGGCTAGTCGTGGATCGTAATACAACTGGGGACGTGGATTTCCGATCATGAGAATTTCAACGGCCGGAATTCGCACTCGAACGCGTATTCGCTCGACGGTGGGCATCCTTGAAACTTCATTTGGCTTGGGGCTCTGAGGCAAGGCGCTTCACCGGCCGGCTTACGCCGGCCGTCCGCCCTGATAACTTGGGGCGTTGCTCAGCGATCGCCTCAAAACAGAACGTGAATTCGCATTCATGTTAGTGATCGAGCCTCACACCGTCAACCGGTTCTTACTCGTCGGGACCGCGCAACTTATTGGCGAGCGGCCGGCGTTAGCCGGCCGGTCGGTCCCAATGACGTTTGCTAACCCGTCAGATCGAGCTGCTGTCCGCTCTGCCCCGTCGCGTCCTTGCTTTGACGCGGCGAGGCTGGTCGGTTTTGGGTGGCACTCGAGTCGCCACCCGGCTTGGGCGGCTCCTCCCAGAATCGTCGTCCGTCGGCGTCGCGATCGGCGGTGTTCTTGTCTTCGCCCTCAGTTGCAGCGATCCCGGCGGCATCGGCGGCGCGGGCATCGCCGGCTGAGTGCCGCTGTTGGACAGCGACATCCTGGGCGGCGCGGTCGGCATCGGAACCCTTGGCCTGCGCAGAGGCTGTTCCGGCCGCGCTGCCCACGACACCACCCAAGGGACCGACGCTCATTGGGCTTGCTCCGACCTGGATTGTGCATTCATCGGCAACCCGCGCGTATCGAATCCGGCCGGAGCGGGAGGCACCAGCCGCGGCCGGTCCGCTCGGCCGGACAGTTCCGTTTGTAGCTGTTGTATCGCCTGGCCAATCGCCGGAAACGTCTCGCGACGGATCTCTGGATCGCTGAGATTGCCTTCGGCACGGATCCGCATGATCTGCTGGCTGGCCCCGCGGAACAGGTCGCCCACGATCGGCAGGTGCATCTGGTCGCGGCCCACCACGGCGTAGAACGCGAGCCGTATATCGCGGTCAAAGTCCATTTCGCCGCGCCCCTTCAGGCTGATTGCGTCCCCCTTGAAGTCGATGCGGTCGAACTGAAAGCGGCCGTCACCGATGCGGAAATCAATGTCGCTGGTCGTGAAGGCCGTCGTATCGGGCGGATGAAAACTGAGCGTCTTGAGCAAGGCGACCATCTGCGGGAGCTCGTAGAGATTGGCATCGATCAATCGTACGTGTCCGCCTCCAGTGAGCGTGTGTTGCCCGCGCGCATTGCCCGCGAGCGCCACGTTGCCCATGATCTTGCCCGCCAGCGCTTGGCGTCCCGGAAAGAGCTCCCCAGCACAGCGCGCCAGGTCGGCGTTGGTCAGGTTGGCTTGCAGCGCGAAATGCGCGATCTCACCCAGCATCACGCGACCATCGCCCACTAGCGTCCCGCCGAACAATTGTGCGGTGACATGGCGCGGCGGAGCGCCTGGGCTCCCACCGCCGGGCGCGCCCAAGAGCACCTGTCGTTCATCGATCCAGATGGGGCCGCGCACCTCGGTGAATTGCACGTCGTGCCACATCACCGAATCGAGACGAAGCTCGCCCGATGATTGAAATCGCGCGCCATCCCAGCCACCCACAAGCCGCGCGCCGCCGTGCAGATGGTCGAGCTTGATGCCGGCATCGACTCCCCCTTGATGAAAGTCAACGGCCATGTTCCAGTCGGCGCGCACCGGCACCGTGCTGTCAGCGCTGCCGGTGAGGCCCAGCCGGCCGCGCAGACTGATCGGACCCGTGACCTTGAGCGGCACCACGACGTTTTTCAAGGCCTCGGGCAGCACCTGGGTGACTTCGCGGTCGATCGTCAACCGGTCGACCGCCAGATCGGCCAGCTCGAGTTGCCAGCCGCCGTCGTCGCGCAGGTCCCAGCGACCTCGAGTGGTCACGTGGACCGGTCCATGCCTCCCCGTGCAACGGTCAATCTGGACGTGACCATCGTGGTAGACGAGGGCGCCCTGCAGTTTGTCGAGCGGATAGGGAAACCAGCGCGGCTCGATCGATGTGGTGTCCCCTTCCGGCTCGGCGCGGACCCAGACACGAGCTCGCCCTTCGCGCGATTCGTAACGGATGGTCGCCGCCAGGCCGACCGTACCGTGAGGCTTCAGATCGTTCCAGGCGCGCTGCGCGGGCGCGCTCAATGCCTGTCGCAGGTCTTCATCGAGCGGCACATGCCGCGCGGCAAGATCGAGCTCGAATCGGCACCCTTGGCCGGTGGGCGCCAGGCTACCCTTCCGGCAGATAACCTCCGCCGCGCCATTTGTGGCCGCCAGATCATCGCGGAATACCCAGGCGTCGTCGTAGGATTCAACGGTCCCACGTATGTTCTCCAGCGGGTAAGGGAATGACTCGAAGCGCGCCGAGCAGCGGTTCAACCCCACGACCAGGGATTGGTGCCAAACGAGCGGGTCGCGCGGGTCGGACCAAAGCCGCGCCTGAAGGTTGAATGTCCCTCGCGGGTTGAACGAGCGCAGTACGCCTCGGCGAGGCTTGTCGAGAGCCGAGAACAGCGCTTCGTCGAACTTCGCGCGGTCGGCCCAGATCTCCAGCCAGCCGGCGCCGTGTGGTCCCGGATTGAGAATTCGGCCGCGGACGTGCACTTCGGTGTCGCCGCGAAAGCCGCGCAGATTCACATCGACCGTGTCATCCTTGAGCTCTAGTGTTCCGATCGAGCGCTCCAGGCGATAAGGAAAGGCGTGGTAGGTGAAGGCCACCTTTTGGCACTCAACCGTGGCCGTCGGGCGCCAGGCGCCTCCATGACGGTTTAGCTGCAGCGCGATTGCCACGTGTCCGGCCGGGAGAAACTTGTGCCACTCGTCGCGCCAATGAGCCGGCAAACACTCCATGAGCCGCTGTTCCAACGCGATTGGGCCTCCCTTCACGGCGATCGCCAGCGGACATTTTTCGTCGTAACCGTCGGCGCGGCAGGTGAGCCAGAGTTGCGTTTCACCATTGCGGCCAGTCAGCTCGTGAACGGCGAAACCGTCGTTGTCCGCATGAAATGACCCCTGCACCTCCGAGAGCGAAAGCGGCAGACGAGCATCGTCGATGTGACCCTGTGCGACGCGACCGTCGAGTTGGAAACGGAACGGTGGCGTTGCTCGCGGGTCGTACGACGCGGCAAACTGCACCTGCGCCTCGGCGCGCAGGGTTCCCAGCCGTTGGAGCTGCTCCGCAATTTCTCGCGGGACCGCGGCCGCCAGCACGGGGGAGATTTCAAGTCCCTCTAGTGCGCCCGAGAGCGTCCAACTATCGTTGGGCGTCGCGAGCGCGCCGCGCAGCTCGATGCGCCGGATCGAATCGGCGCGCATCGAACCTTGAACGCTCAACGATTCGGTGTCGCGCTTCGCATCATTTGCCGCCTCTGGGGACGCGAGCACGAGGTTTACATCCTCGAGCGCCATTGACCGCGCCGGCTCGCACAGCGCGTCAACGACGGTGATTCGCGAGTCCTCGAGAGTGAGGCGCGGCAGTCGCTTTGCCGCGCGTGTTTGTTGTGTCCAACGGTCGACGTTCCAGCGGCCGTCCGCGCCACGCGCGACGCGGACGACGGCCCGTCGCAGCACGATCTCGGCGATATTCGCACGGCCGGCGTAGAGCGCCTCCAGGTCCGTATCGCAACGCAACAAGGCCTCGTCGACGTGAGCCAGCTCGGCCTGCGCCCCGCTGGCGGCGGGATCGACGATCGATAGCCCGCGAATTTCGATTCCCTGACCTTCGATCAGCCGCGCTCCAGCCAGAGCCACCTTCAAGTGAGGCAGGTGAGATGCCAGGTGATGCTGGACCTGGCGGTGAATTTCCAGATTGATGCGGCGCTGCAGGTAAGGCACGGCGATCAGACCAGCAACCAGTGCCAGTACGGCGCCGTATTTGAACAAGGTCCAGCTTGTGTCAATGAGGCGCTTGGTCACATCGGCGGTCCGCCGGCGTCACGGCTTCGGAAGATAAGGTGGGGCGGCATGTTACGTGGTGCGATTCGTAGGGGTCAAGGCAGCTTCGTTCGCGGTGACAGCGCTATGAGTCCGTGACGGAAAAGCGACTCGAACGCTTGAAATCTGCCGCGCGCCGCGATAGTATACATATGTACATTTAATGGCGGGAGGCGAGCATGCTGAGTGAAATTGCCGTTTGCGATTTACAGGCCGCGCTGGACGAGACGGCCGACGAGATCTTGCAGCTTGCCGAATGCGACCAGCCGCCGGTCGATGCATTTGCACTGGCCTCAGCGCTGGGAATTGACGTTGCTTGGGATCACCAGCAGGCCGGAAGAGCGCGCTGTGTCCGCCTCAAAGGCGACGAAAGGGCGTCCAATCGGCCCAGCATCCTGGTTCGTCCCGACGATCGACCAGAGCGCATTCACTGGGCCGTGGCCCACGAGATCGGTGAGTTTGCCGCGCGGGGCGTTTTCGAGCGATTGGCGGTCGACGCGCGAGAATCGCCCGTCGATGCTCGTGAATCGACGGCCAACCAGCTCGCCAGCCGGCTGCTGCTGCCAGGCCGCTGGTTTGGCGTCGACGCGCCGGCGTGCGATTGGGAGCTGTTGGCGCTCAAGCGCACCTATTCGACGGCCAGCCATGAGCTCATCGGCCGGCGCATGCTGGACTTCGTGCCGCCGGTGATCGTGACGATTTACGATCACGGCCGCGCCACCTTTCGCCGCAGCAACGTGCTGGGACGTGTCGCGCCGCCGCTTCCGCTGGAGACCGCATGTTGGCAGCGTGCTCACTGCGCGGGACGGCCGCAACAACGATCAGGCGGCCGGCTGCGCGTACGCGCGTGGCCGGTGCATGAAACGGGCTGGAAGCGTGAGATCCTGCGCACGGAATTGACGGAGTTCGAGACCGATTAGCGCCGCGGAGCGAATCCGCAGATTTCGCAGATACGCAGAATGATCGCGATTCGTTACCTGCCGCCGGCTCAATCTGTGCATCAACGGCGGATTAGCTGACGTTGGCGAGTTGGTCCAGTTGCCAGAACAGGTCGCTCAGGAGAAGGGGTTTTGAAATGATCGCGGCCGCCCCGGCGGCGAGCGCTCGGAGGTAGTCTTCCGCGCGGGGAAAGTTCAGCAACGCAATCAACGGTGCATTGCCGAGACTTCGTACGAAGGCCTGCAAGGACTCGGCCTGCTCCTCATGGAATTGGGAAGCATCCCAAAGGGCCGCGGCAACGCCGTTGGCACGGACTCGGCCTGGGATGGGTTCAACGCACACCGGTTGGTAACCGCGCATTGGGGCGGCGGCGGCCAGCCAGTCGGCCATTTCCGGATCGTGTGAGGCAATGATCACCGTGCCGTGGCGTCTCGCGTGCAAGCGAGTCACCTGGGCGAGCAAACGTTCATCCTCCGTCGCCGTCAGTGGCAGGCCCCAAATTGGACAACCTCCGTCACCCAGACGTGTCATTGCATCACCCGCGCGCGACGGCCACTGATGCCAATAGATCCGCATCGCCGCCGCGCCGCTGACGCCGCTACGCCCCTCGCCCTCGCACCAACTGCCGGCCAAACGGACCATGCGCGACAACGGAGCAAGCTGCGCCATCCGTGCTACCTGCTCGTGCGAAAACTCGCCGGGCCAACTTTGCAACAGCACCACGAGGTCGAACGGACGTGGATCGGTGGCGAGCACCTGGCTGGCTGCGTTCAGCTCGGCTACCGCCACCCGATCGGCGCCGGCGAGCGACTCGATTGCGCGGCGAAACTCGTCGCTCGACGAGTCCCCAATCAACAACAGTCTCGGAGGTCGCACGGCGGCCCATCCGTCTCGTGGGAACGCGACGGAGTGGCAGCGGGCGACGATTTGCGCTGGTCCGACGCGAGCGGCAATATACGCTCTCGCCCCAAGGGCGACTAGGCGATCAGGCGCCGCTCGCGCTGGAGCAGGAGCTGCCGAGCCACCTCGCCGTTTTCCGCGGAGCGCAGCTCGTTGAGGAACTCGGTGCTATTGATAATGCGACTGAGCCGCGCGAAGGTCCGCAGATGGTCGCGATCGTTCACCGAGCAGATCAGGAAGAAAATATCCGACAGCGCGCCGTGCGCGCCGCCGAAGGGAACGCCTTGCGACGTAACGCCCAGTGCCACGACCGGCTGGGCCAGCAGGCTGGGCAGCGGCCGACGCGGGTGCAACATGGCCACGCCGTTTTCCAGCGCCGTGGAGAGCATTTCCTCGCGGCGGCGCACCGCTTCGACCGTGGTCGCGACGTCCCACAGCCAGCCGGTGCGAGCGGCCAGGTCGACCATGCCGGAGATCACCGAGGTTTTCGTCCGCGCCAAGAACGGCACCGCGACCGCGTCGTACGGCATCAAGGCCTCGATGGTCGTTTCGTCATCGGCCGCCGTGTCGGCCGAACGTTCCAGGACAACTTCCCATTGCGCGAGCTCGTCCGCGTCGCTGACGCCGATCCGCTGCTCCAACCATTGATGGATGTCGGCCCGCGCGAACCGCCATTGGCCGGCGATCTTGCGACCGGGGAGTCTGCCTCGGTCCGCCATCTTGGTCACTTGCGCCACGTCGAGGTGCAGATACCTCGCGAGGTCGTCAATTCCAAAATCGTGCTCGGACATGCCGGCCATGACCGATTGTGCAAAGTGCGTCGAAGGTGGATCCCCGGAGGACTTACGCCGCTAACCTCTCGTGGCACAAGATGCGTGGCGGCTGCCAACACTCGGAGTCGTCAGGCGAAATAGCGGACGGCGTTCTGAAACACGCGCAGGCCATCGCCCTGTTCTAATGGAGACGGCTCGCGAGTCCAATGGGGGTGCTGGGTGCGCTCGATGTGCCGCTCGGGGTGAGGCATCAGTCCGCACACTCGTCCGGTTGTATCACAAACGCCGGCGATGGCGGCCATCGACTGATTCGGATTGTCCGGGTACGGCACTTCGTCGTCGCTGGCCAGCGGCGAGGCGTAACGCAGCGCGACGTGGCCGCCGGCTTCGAGCGCCGCGAGCGTGGCCACATCGCGAGTGACGAAACGCCCCTCGGCATGTGCCACGGGCAGGTACATTTCCTGAATGCCGCTGAAGAAGACGCAGGGGGAACGCTGCGTGCGCAAACGCACCCAGCGGTCCTCGAACTTACGCGAGCCATTGATGGTAAGCGTGGCCGCGGGGAGCCCGTCGCGGCCAGGTGTCAAAAGCACATCGGCCTTGAGCAGGATTTGAAAACCGTTGCAGATGCCCAGGATCAACTTCCCCTGGCTCTTGAGCTCCGCCAAGGCGTCGGTCAGCCGATGGCGAAGCTGATTGGCCACGATGCGGCCGGCGGCGATATCATCGCCGTAGCTGAAACCGCCGGGGATGCAGAAGATCTGAAATTCGTGTGCGAGGCGTGGGCTCTCCAGCAGCGCCCCGATGTGCACTGTCTCGGGGCTGCCCCCGGCACGCTCGAAGGCGAAGGCGGTCTCGACATCGCAATTGGTGCCGGGTGCTCGCAGGATCAGGATTCGCGGTTTCGGCATTTGTTTCCTGTTCACCCTTCCGGCGGCGCTTCCGCCGAGATAAACTCGGCGGCTCGCTGGTCGATATTCAGAATCGCAGCGTCGATTGCCACGCCTCTTTAAGCGTGGCGACGTTGCCATCAATCACAAGGCGATCCTCTTTCGGTCGTTCAGACCTATCGGCGAAGATTCGCAGCCGCGGAGTATTATCCACTTCACCGACCTTCGCATGTGGCACGCCGGACATGACTTCCTCGAATGTCTGACCATTCTCTTCGGCGACCTCGCAGAGAAACCGGGAGTTCGATTCGCTGAACAAGAGCACCGCCGTTTCGAGCTCGACATTGGCCGATACCGGCACGCGATCGAGGTAGATCGTCGCGCCGAATCCGCCGCCCAGCGACATTTCGGCGGCGGCTAGCGCGAGTCCCCCTTCGCTCAGATCGTGGCAGGCGCGTATCAGTCGGCGCTGAATCGCGTCGTGCAGGGCTGCGAACGTCCGCGCGGCGGCCGGCGGATCGACCAGCGGAACCTGTCCACCGGCGAGTGAACGGACGCGAGCGTAATGCGAACCACCAAGCTCGTCTTTCGTGAGGCCAATCAAATACAGCGAATTGCCAGGTCGCTTCAGGTCCATCGTCACCGAGAAGTCGACGTCGTCCATCTGCCCCAAAGCGCTGATTAACAGCGACGCCGGAATCGCCAAGGTTTGGCGCGACCCGTCCGGCGCCTCGAATCGATACTCGTTATTCAGGCTGTCCTTGCCACTGATAAAGGGCGTGCCGAGCGCCACGGCCACGTCGCGGCAGGCGATCGCCGCGCGGACCAGCGAACCGAGCGTTTCGGGATTATCCGTATTGCCCCAGCAGAAATTGTCCAGAAGCGCGATCCGCGACGGATCGGCCCCCACGGCCACGCAGTTGCGGACCGCTTCGTCAATGGCGCTAGCGGCCATGTGAAATGTGTCCAAGTCGCCGTACAGCGCGTTCATGCCGCAGGCGAGCACGATCGCGCGGCGCGACGACAGGTCGGGCCGCAGTACGGCCGCGTCGCTGGGACCGTCATTGGCGGCGCCCACGAGCGGCTTGACGACGCTGCCTCCCTGCACTTCGTGGTCGTATTGCCGGATGATCCATTCCTTGCTGGCGACGTTGGGCGAGCCGAGGATTCGCAACAAGACGTCCATTTGGCTGCCGAGCCTGCTGGAATCAAGGACGAGCGGTGCAGCATGGGGCGGCCGATACACGGCATCACGGATTATTCTGGGCCGTCCGTTATGCAGGAATCCCATCGCCAGGTCGGCAACGACCTGCTCCTCGAATTTCAGTACCAGCCGGCCCGTGGGGACAAACTTGCCGATCACCGTCGCCTCGACCCCCTCGGCGGCCGCCATCCGCGAAAGCGCCGGCCAATTGTCCGGCGGCACGCTGAGGACCATTCGCTCCTGCGCCTCGGAGATCCAAATCTCGGTATACGAAAGGCCGGAGTATTTGAGCGGCACTCGATCGAGCCAGACTTCAGCGCCGATGTTCGCACCCATTTCGCCCACGGCACTCGACAGGCCGCCGGCGCCGCAATCGGTGATCGCGGTGTAGAGGTTGCGGTCGCGCGCCATCAAGATCGAGTCGACGAGCATCTTTTCGGTGATCGCGTTGCCGATCTGCACGGCCCCGCCCGAGATGCTTTCGCTCTCGGTCGTCAGCTCGGCCGAGCTGAAGGTGGCGCCGTGGATTCCGTCGCGCCCGGTGCGACCTCCCATGACCACGATCAGGTCGCCAGCGCGCGGCTCTTTGCGGACCTTGTCAACCGGTAGCAAACCCACGTTGCCGCAATATACGAGCGGATTGGCAACGTATCGCTGGTCGAAGTAAACGGCGCCATTGACGGTGGGGATGCCCATGCGGTTCCCGTAGTCGCGCACTCCTGCCACGACGCCTTGCAGCACGCGCTTGGGGTGTAACGCTCCCGGGGGTACTTGTTCCCAGGGGAGGTCGGGGGGCGCGAAGCAGAAGACATCGGTGCTGGCGACCGGCTTGGCGCCCAGCCCGGTACCGAGCGTGTCGCGAATAACGCCCCCGAGTCCGGTGTTGGCGCCGCCGTAGGGCTCAAGCGCCGAAGGATGATTGTGCGTTTCGACCTTGAAGGCCAGGTGGAAGCGGTCATTGAACCGCACCACGCCGGCGTTGTCTTGAAAGACGCTCACGCACCAATCATCCGGCCCCAGTCGCCGGCGGATTTCGTCCGTGGCTGCGAACACCGTCTCTCGCAGGAGATTGTCGAAGACTCGTTCCCCATTCTCATCACGATAGCGAATCGTCCCCCTAAGTGTCTTGTGACTGCAATGCTCGCTCCAGGTTTGGGCGATTGTTTCGAGCTCGGCATCCGTCGGCTCGCGCCCCTCGGCGGCAAAATGCGCCTGGATGGCTTGCATCTCCGCGGCGGAAAGAAAGAGCTGGCCGTCGCGGCTGAGTTGGGCCAAAACTTTGGCGTCGAGCCCCGCCAGTGGCACGCGAATCAAGCGGAATTGATAAGGCGCGCCGATCTCGAGCTTCGTGAAACGAAGCGGACCGATCACGACCTGTTCGATGGCATCGTTCGCCAGAAGCTTGCCACACACCTGCCGCAGGTGGTCCTCAGGCAACTCGCTCAGCCAATACTTGCGTAGTGTGCGGACCGCCTCGGCCGTGAATCCGAGGTCGGCGATCGCCGCCAGCGTGCTTTGCGCCACCGGGTCCATCACCCCCGGCTTGGGCAGCACGTGGATGAGCCGCGGTCGGCCCGGTGGCGGCTTGAGCAACGCCAGGTCACCGAGCGGCGCCGCAACGAATCGCTCGACGACGACGTCGGCGAGGAGCTCGCGACCGAGCCGGTCCAATTGGCTCGCGTCGAGCGAGCCTTCGATCAGATAGCCGCGCGCGACCGTGACACTCAGGCCGTCGGCCATTCCTAATTCGGCCGCCTCGGCGACCAGGCGCTCGGCCGCCGCGTCGCGTTCTCCCCCAGCCGGATAGATGTCAACTTCCCAAAGCATCTCGGTTTCGCTTGGCCTTAGAAAGTGCACGTCGCAATTGCGTGGCATCCTGTCGCTCGAGCGCGTCGCGCAGCGAATCGACCGCGGAATCGAACGATCGCAGCGCCGTCAGCACGTTCTGGCGATTTTCGAGCAGGATTTGTGTCCACAACTCCGGATCGCCGTCGGCCACGCGCGTCGTGTCGCGCAGCCCTCCGCCGGCGAGCGGAAAGTATTTCCTTCCCACGGCCGCGGCCAGGGCCGATGCCGCCAGGTGCGGCAGGTGGCTAATCAGCGCGACCACACGATCGTGAGCCTGGGGTGTCATTTCCACGACGCGCGCGCCCAGCGCCGTCCAGAAGTCGGCCACCGCTCTCCGGTCGCGCCGCGACGTGTGCCGCGACGGCGTGACAACCGCCACGCAGCCCTCGAACAGCTCGGCACTCGCGTTTTCCGGGCCACGTTTTTCGCTCCCAGCCATTGGATGGCTGCCGACGAAGCGTACTCCGCGATTCATTTGGCCGTCAAGCCGCGCGACGATCGCGGCCTTGGTGCTGCCGGCGTCGGTGATCAAGGCGCCGCGTGGGCACGCTGCCGCGGTTTGCTCAACGTGCTGCGCAATCGCACGCACGGGCGTGCAGACGACCACCAAATCGGCATCCGCCACGCCGCGTGCCAAATCGGTGGTCGCGGAACTGATGGCTCCGGCGCGCGTGGCCTTGCGCAGGCTGTGCTGGTTTCGCCCAATGCCCACCACGCGATGGGCGATCCCTTGCTTGCGAATGGCGAGCCCGATCGAGCCGCCAATTAATCCCACGCCAACGATCGCTACCGTATCCCACTTTTGCATTCGGCATGGTTCCATGCGAGCCCACAGATCGAGTCGCCCAGTCCGCAGGTCACTGGTGATCGTTGCCGGCAGCTTGTTCTATCTCGCGGCGTAGCGGCAACTCATAACAGGCCATTTCCAGGTGATTGCGGATGTACGCTCGGCCGCGGACCAGCGCCGGATTGTTCCAAGTCTTGCCTTCGAGTGCCGGAACTTTGCCGCGCTCGTGAAAGGCCTCGGGCGTGGCCTCGACAAGAGCCAGCTCGCCGCCTTCGGTCAGCACCAAGAGCAGTTCGCCGCTCAATAGCAACTGGCCGTGGCCGTAGCGCGCCTTGCCCGATTTCCACACGCGCCGCCCGGTTTTGAGATCAAGGCACGCCAAGATGCCCTGGTCGAGACCGTAGACGTGGTTGCCGACAACGACCGGGTTGGCATAGGCGCATTTCAAATTGCGGTTTTCCCACAGGGGCGTGGCCGACCATTTTCCATCCGCGCCCTGCGCGATCCGCAGCAGGCCGCAACCCGACTCGTTGGAGAAGAACACGCGGTCGCCGGCGAGCACCAGCGGCTGGGCCGCGGCATTGTCGTAAGGGGCGGTCGTGGGGTGACGCCACAGCTCGCCCCCTCCGGCATCGTCGAATCCGGCCAGACCAACGGCATCGAAAACGATGATTTGTCGCTGACCCCGCAGCGTGGCCAGTGCGGGTGACGAATAGGCCGCCTGAGCACGGCCCTGGCCCCACAAGCGCTCGCCATTTTCGGCGCGGAAGGCCAATACCAGGCGGCTCGCCTCGCTTCCTTTCTGGCTGCCCGGCACAACCACTACCAGCCCGTCATAGACCAAGGGCGAGCTGCACATGCCCCACTGGACGTTTTGCGATTGGTTCAACTGGTGCACGTCGACCGTCCACAACGATTTGCCGCTCGCACCATCGAGACACGACAAGATGCCGGTTGCGCCGAAGGCGTAGACGCGGCCGTCGGCGACCGTGGGAGTCGCGCGCGGCCCGTTGCCGCCGAGGCTTTCGCTAAAGAGCGCCGGATATTCGTGCACCCAGCGCTCGCGGCCCGTGCGCGTGTCGTAGGCCACGACCGCCTCCAGATCGACGTTCTGCTCTCGGCGCTGCTCGATCGTGATGGCCGTGTCGCCGACCACCACAAAGGCGGCAAAGCCCCCTCCGACCGGCTGTCGCCAAACGGCCTTCGGGGGCTGCCGTGACCAGTCGAGCGCCAGCGCCGGGCCGACGACGACTCCATCGCGTGCCGGCCCGCGATACTGCGGCGAATCTTCGGCGCTCACGCGCGTCAGATCGACTGTCATGGCGGTCTGGGGCGCGCCGTTTCCAAGACCACGGCGATGTGCCGCCAGCCGCGCGTCGCGCGACTCCTGCCAGCGAAACTCGAACGTGGGCACCATGTTGCCCGAAAACTCGACTAGTCGCACCGAGGCAGCCGCGACCGCGATCACGGCCACGGCCGCCACGGCCACGGCCGCAAGGGCGAGTTGCGTCAGACCAGAAAAGAGAAACACCCACACGCACGCCGCCACCAGCGCGATCACCGCGGCGACAAACGTGGCCGACATCTGCGCGCCACGCGGGAAAACTTCGGCGGGCACGATCCAGATCGCCGCTAGCGCCGCGATGCATGCCGCCACCAAGAACAACGGAATCCAACCGACCCACGAGGTCTTGCCGTGCAACGACGGCGATGGCGCGGCATTCATGGTCATTGCTCCAAGAGACCGACGGAGTGCACTGGTCAATATAGGCGCTGGCCGGCCAGTTCCAAACCCAGCCAGCTCACGCCGGCCGCTCGCCAAAGATCGCTATTCTCCCGGCGGTCCAGCGTGCCGCGAGGTCGATGCAATGCCCAACGCGTGCGCTCATCAGTGATCACCCACGGCCAGTCGCTTACGCAGCGCCTCGTCGATGCCGCCATTGCCGGTGGGAAAGATCGAGCGGTCCCACGTGCAGCCTGCGTCGATCAACGCCGCGACCACACGGCCATATTCGCCGTCTGGATGACGGCCCTCGTGCAAGCAGCAATGGAGAGCAAAACCCAGCGGCGTGCTGTCGTAATTCGGATCACGAAGGTCGACCGGGTGTCCACGCTCGACTAACAGTTCCACCAGATCACCGCAACCGCACCACGCCGCGTTGTGCAGCGGTGTGTACCCGTGGGACGTTTCCGGAAAGTCGACCGGGAATCCGACATCGAGCATCAACCGCACCGCTTCGAGACTGAGATTGGTTTCCCAGCAGTAGCGTGCGACGAGCTCGCGGTCGACGTCCTGCAGCGCGGCGACAAGCTCTGGATGGGCCGCGGCGATTGCCTCCGCCGCCGGACGATTCGGCATGACACACGCCACCAAGAACCGCGTCGTCACGTCGCTTTCGGTCGTGAGAAAATCGAGCAACTGCTCGTGTCCCGTTCGCGCGGCGACTTGATGCGCGTAGCAGTTGAATCCCAAGGTCCACTGGAGAATCGTCCCACCGCGGCCCAGATATCCGATTGGATGAAAAGGCGCCTTGCCGATGCGGTGCGTCAAGCAAGACCGGTCCGCCTTGACGAGCCGCTCGCAAAGTGACAGGTCGCCCAGCGCCGCCGCCAGAAAAATGTCGGGCGTGGCGCCGCGCTCCAGGAGAAACGCCGAGACGTCCGGCGAGCTGCCGATGAGCCACTGCGCCGGTGTCGAATCGTGGTCCTCGTCGCGCGCGTCGACATCCGCGCCGCGCGCGATAAGTAGTTCCGTCGTTTCCGTATTGCGCGAAAAATGGAGCGGCGTGCAACCGTCGCCCCCCTTGGCGTGAACCAGTTTGGGATCGCCAGCCAGCATGTCCCTCAGTGCATCGACCAGCCCTAGACCGGCGGCGGCGTGAGGCGTGAGGGCCGCGCCGCGCTCGACCAGGAATCGGCCCACAGCCGGATCCACACCGGGGTTCACTGAAATGCCCGACGACCACCAGCGGCTCACGAGTTCCAGGTCGGCTCCGTGCTCGACAAGCGTCTTGGCCATCTCGACGCTGTGCGCACTAATGACCAGTGGCTTCCCGCCGCAATGAATCGTGTTCGATAACCCCTTCGAGTCGCTGGTCGCCGCCAGTATCGCTCGCGCGCGATCCACGTCATCGGCCTCGACGGCGGCTTCCATCTCGGCAATTTGTTGAAGCGTCATAACGCCTTGCGGCTGAGCTCAGGGAAGACCTTGGACACTTTTCGCATGAGATACTCGCCATACGTGCCGCTCAACGTGTGCAGGCTGGTGCCGTCCCATCGCTGGTTCTGGTCGTCGCTCACCGGCCGGTCCGGAAAAATCGGAGTGACTTCGGCGTCCCAATTGGGATCAAAAAAGAAAGGGAACGAAAGACGCCCGTGGCGGCCGCGATTGCGGACTCGATGCGGTGTCGACCGATACAGGCCGCCCGTCATGCGATCGAGCATGTCGCCAATGTTGCAGACGAACGAGCCGGGAATCGGCGGCGCGTCGATCCAACGACCTTGCGACTTCACCTGCAAGCCGCTGGTCTCATCTTGAAGCAGGATCGTCAAGATGCCGTAGTCGGTATGTTCGCCCACGCTCCAGGTCGTCGCTTCGGCTTGCGGCGGCAACGGCGGATAGTGAAAGATGCGGAACAGCACGGTTGGCGCGTCGGTCAACCGATCGCGAAAGTACGACGCTTCGCGCCCCAGGCCCAGCGCGATCCCCTCCATCAATCTGTGCGCCAGCTCGGTCATGGCCTGCATGTAATCGAGCACCGCGTCACGGAAACCGGGGATGTCGGGAAACAGATTGCGACCATGCAGCGGCAGGCCGGCTTTGACCTTCGGGTGGTCGTTCGAGAGCTCCGTTCCGAAATAGATGCCTTCCTTCTGGTCCGGCTTGCCCGAGGTCAACTCATCGCCGACGGGGAAATAACCACGCCAGGCGCGCCCGCCAAGCTCCATGCGGACACGGAGCTTCGTCTCCAGGTCCTGCGCAAAGAAACGGCGGCTCACGTTCTCCAATCGCTCTAGGAGCTCGCTCGAAACGTCGTGCCCCCGAATATAGAAGAAACCGAGCTCACGGCAGGCGCCGCCGATTTCCGCCGCGACCGTTCGAGCGCCACCGCCGCGCGAGACCAGCGGTGAGACGTCAATGACCGCGATTTCAGCGGCTTCCAAGGACATGGCGTGACCCTACACAACTCCCGACCACGGCGCGTCGTTTTCCGGAGTCTCGGGTGCCAAGGGTTGCTTGTCAACCATGGCGTCGCGCCATGCCGCCGTCACAATCACGAAGCGGCCGGCACCATGGTGAACTGCACCACGTCGCAATGGCCCGTGCGGAAGAAGTAGGCCGACTCGGTCAGATACCGCATGTATTTGTCGAAGATGTCGGCGCCGACCAGCTCGATCGCCTGCTCGTGCGACGCCTGGAGCCGAGCCGCCCAAGCGTCGAGCGTCATTGCGTAGTGCGGCCGAAGCGACTCGACGTGCACGGTGCGGAGTCCTTGTTGCTCGGCCGTGCGCGTGATCGCCTCGCGCGGTGGCACCTGGCCGCCCGGAAAGATGTGCTTGGCCATGAATTTCATGTAAGCGATGAGCTCTTCGGTGACTTCGGGTTGGCCGTCCTGCAACGTTTCGCGCGTGCCGTGCACGATGGAATGCACCATCATCCGCCCATTGGCGGGAAGTATTTTGCGCGCCCGCGCGAAGAACGCTCCATAGCGCTCGATGCGGAAGTGCTCGAGGGCGCCGATGCTGACGATGCGGTCGACGGGCTCGTCAAAATCCTCCCAGCCCTGCAAGCGGAACTCGACGTCGCGACGCCCGGCGGCGCGGTGGCTGGCGAGTACGTGCTGCTGGCGGCTCAACGTCAGGCCCACGACGCGCACCCCGAATCGGTCGGCTGCCACGAGTGCCGTGGCCCCCCAACCGCAACCCACGTCGAGCAAACGCTGACCGGGATGCAGGTCGCACTTCGAGAGCGAGAGCTCGATCTTGGCCAATTGGGCTTCTTCGAGCGTCATGCGCTCGCGCGGGAAGAACGCGCAACTGTACGTCATCGACTCGTCCAGAAAGAGCTGGTAAAAGTCGTTCGACAGGTCGTAATGGGCCTGTACGTCTTCGTAGAATGGTCGTAGCACCTTGGCCATCACCCGTCCTCCCGAGCCACGCCCACAGAGTACACTTCCCGCCGACCGCGATACAATCCCAGTGCGCCCAATCGCGGCAGTTGTTACCCCGCAATGATCCGCCGATGACGCAGATTTCACAGTGGAATTCCAGGCGACGGCAAGCTCTGATGGCGCTGGTGCTGGCGGCCGTCACGCTGGGGGTATTCGGCCGTACGCTGTGGCACGACTTCGTGAATTTCGATGATCGCGCCTACGTCATCCAGAACCGGCACGTGCGCCAAGGGCTTTCGCTCGAAAGCGTGCGGTGGGCGCTGACGGCGGTCGTCGTGTCGAACTGGCACCCGCTGACCATGCTCTCGCACATGGCCGATTGGCAATGCTTCGGCGCGTGGGCGGGCGGGCATCATCTGTCGAGCGTACTGATGCATTGCGCCAGCGTCGTCCTGTTGTCTATTCTGCTGGAGCGCTGGACCGGCGCGATGTGGCGGAGCGCGGCGGTGGCCGGCATCTTCGCCTGGCACCCGCTGCACGTCGAGTCGGTGGCCTGGATCGCCGAGCGCAAGGACGTGCTCAGCGCGCTAATGGGGTTCGTAGCGCTCTGGTCGTACACGTCCTACGTGCGGGCGCCGACCTGGCGGCGATACGTCGTCGTATGCGTTGTGCTAGCGCTGAGTCTGCTCTCCAAGCCGATGCTGGTGACCTTGCCGGCGCTGATGCTGCTCTTGGATTACTGGCCGCTGGGCCGCACGGGAACGATTGATGATCACTTGGGCCTGCCGCGGCGTAGCTCGCGGCAATTGGTGTTCGAGAAGCTCCCACTCGTGGCGCTGGCCGCCGCATCGGCGGCCGTGACACTCACCGTGCAGCAGACGGCCGGCGCGGTGCGTGCGCTCGAGACGATTCCGCTGGGAAATCGCGTCGCCAATGCCATCGACACGTACATCAAGTACATCGCGCAGACGCTTGTGCCCACGCGGCTGGCTGTGTTCTATCCACACCCGATGGAGAATATCGCGCGGCTGGATGTGGCCGCCGGCGCGATCGGCCTGGTGGCGGTGAGCGTTTTCGTCGTGCGTGCCGCGCGACGCCGGCCCTATCTGCCGGTGGGTTGGTTCTGGTACCTGGGCACGCTGGTGCCGGTAATCGGCCTGGTGCAAGTGGGCGACCAGGCCCGCGCCGACCGCTACACCTACTTTCCGCTGGTCGGTCTGGCGATCGCGCTCGTCTGGTGGGCTGGCGACGCGGTGGCGGCCCACGCGCACGCGCGCCGAGCGACTGCGATTGGGGCTACCGCGATCTTGGGCGCATTGGCGTATCTCGCCTGGCAGCAGGTGGGCGTGTGGCGCAACTCGGGAACGCTGTTTGCGCATGCGGTCGCCGTCACCACGCGAAACCGGACGGCCCATTACAACCTGGGCCTACACCTGGCCGAGCTCGGCCACACGCCTGAGGCAATCGAGCAATATCAGGCGGCGCTCGCGGTGGACGAGAAGTCCGCCGCGGCGCACAACAATCTCGGCCTGGCCTATCTGCGGATGGGAGACGCCGCGCAGGCCGCGGTGCATCACCGCCGCGCCATCGAGTTGGAGCACGACAATGCCGCGGCCCACAATAACCTTGGCCTGGCGCTCATGCGGCTGGAGGACGTCGAGGGCGCCATTGCCGCCTATCGCGCGGCACTCGCGCTGGGACCGCGTAATCCCCAGGCGCAGTACAACATCGCAGTCGCGCTGGGATTACGGGGGCAGAGCGACGAAGCAGTCGATCACTTGCGCGCGGCCGTTGAGATCTACCCGGACTTTGTCGCCGCCCATTACAGTCTGGCACGCTTTTTGGCACGCTCGGAACGGCCGGCCGAGGCGGTGCCCCATTTCCTCCGTGTTTTGCAGCTCCGTCCCACTTTTGGCGAAGCGCACAACCAGCTTGGCCTCGTGCTTTTGGATCTGGGTGAAGCAGATCGGGCCGAACATCATTTTCAAGAAGCGCTCCGACTCAACCCCGCCGCGAGCCACGCACGCGACAATCTTGATCGTGCGCGACGGCAAAATCGGAATAGGAGTTAGCCATGGCGATCGTGAACATTGCGGGCGCGGGCCTGTGGGTTGGCGATTTCGGATCTGGGCCGCCGATCCTATTGCTTCATGGTTTTCCGCTCGACCACACGATGTGGAGCGGCCAGATCGACGCGTTGTGTGTCACGCACCGCGTGATCGTGCCCGACCTGCGCGGGTTCGGTCAAAGTGCCGTGACGCGCGTCACCATGACCATGGAGCGCTTCGCGGACGACCTGATCTACATCCTGAACGCGCTCTCCGTCAACGAACCCGTGACGCTGTGCGGCCTGTCGATGGGGGGCTATGTCGCCTTCGAATTCTGGCGGAATAATCCTGGGAAGGTACGGTCGCTTGTGCTCTGCGACACGCGTGCCCAGCCCGACACTCCTGAGGCCGCACGAGGCCGCCTCGAGCTGGCCGAGCGCGTGCTCGGCGAAGGGACCTGCGCCGTGGCCGAGGCCGTCCTGCCACGGATGTTTGCGCCAAGGACGTTCGAGCGTGAGCCGCAAGTCGTCGAAGCGATGCGCAACGTGATTTTGAAGACCAATCCGCAAGGGATCGCGGCGACGCTGCGCGGCCTGTCCGAGCGGCGTGACTCGCGGCCGCTCCTGGCGGCGATCAATGTGCCGGTGCTGGTGCTGGTCGGCAGTGAGGATGTGATCTCGCCTCCGGGCGAGATGCTCGAGATGGCCGCGGCGATTCCGGGGGCCAGGTTCGTGGAGATTCCAGAGGCGGGGCACATGGCGCCCTTGGAAAGCCCGCACACCGTCAACCACGAGCTGCTGACGTTTCTCGAGTCGTTTCGCGCAACCCCACTGTAGCAGGCACGCTCCGCGTGCCGCTAACGGCGCAAACGCGCGCGGTCGGCCCTGAAAACCAATCGCGCTTCCGGCGGACGGCACGCGGAGCGTGCCTGCTACCTGTCTGCTGGCCAGGCCTCGTTACGGCACCTGGAAGAGCGACTGCGTCTTGACGATCGCGTAATCGTCCGGAAACGTGTGGAACGCCTGGACGAGCATGCTGCGCGAGCGCGTCTCCACGTAGATATAACTTAGCGCTCCCAGCGCCATGCGGCCGCTGGAGTTGAACTGGTGCAGCATCCCCTGGCGCTCACCGTCGAAGGAAAGCTCTTGCTGGAACGTCCAAAAAACTTCCGGCGCCACCGATTCCAGTTGAAAGCTCGTCTGGTACGTGGCGCCGCCGCGGCATTCGATCCGATCAGAGCGCTCGCCTCGCAACCGGTAGGAGAGCAGCCGCCGCTTTTGCGGCAGCGGATGATGGGCGGCCGTGGCCACCTCGGTCAACGTGAGCCCCTGGTAACGCCAGGTGACAACATGCCCGGCGCTCGTGATCGCGACGTTCGCCTCGTACGCGCCGCGCTGCACCAATCGGGCGGTATGGATCTCGAACAGCTCGGGATGCAGTGGCCGCCCATAAAGCTGGAAGACCAATTCGGCGACCTTCGGTCGAACGGAAAGCACGCCGCAGTTCCCTTCTCGACGGTGTCAAGAAGCACCGCGCCGCGCTTCACACGACCGCGTCCGCGGTGCCTCATAGCGTGTATTATAGTCTTGCTCGCGGCGCGGACAAAGTCAGATTCGCACCGCGGCAGCGTGAAAAAAAATTGGGACTTGACAAACCGCCAACAATCGTTTTGCTGGCCGCACGCGGCGCGAACGTGAGCGCGCTTCGACGCGGCGCTTGACAAGCCGATGAAATCGTCCCGAAAAAAATCACCGCGCGCCAAGGGTGTACGCCACTCGCGGAACGCGACGCGGTCACACGAGCGTACCACCCAGCGCGAGAACACGACGCACGCGGCGAGCCCACGCCCGATCGGCCTGTTGGGCGACGTCTTCGATCGTCTCTATCGCCATTTTGGCGCGCAAGGCTGGTGGCCCGCCCCAACGCCCTTCGAGGTGATGGTCGGCGCCGTGCTCACGCAAAATACAAGCTGGAAGAACGTGGAACGCGCGATTCGCGCGCTGCGAGCAGAGGGACTCGTCGAGCCACGTGCCCTGTACGAGCTGTCCGAAGAAGAACTGGCGGAGCGGATCCGCGCCGCGGGTTATTTCCGCCTGAAGGCACGCCGGCTGCGAAACCTGCTGCAACTACTCGTCGAGCGGTATGACGGCTCGCTCGAGCGGATGTTCGCCACCGACCTGCCGGCGCTGCGTGAAGAGTTGCTGGCCGTCAACGGCATCGGTCCGGAAACGGCCGATTCGATTTTGCTGTATGCCGGCGGTCTGCCGACGTTTGTCGTCGATGCCTACACGCATCGCGTGCTGGCGCGGCACGGCTGGATGCCCTTCGACACAAGCTACGACGAGATCAAGGAGTTTTTCGAGAGCGGCTTGCCGGTGGACGCCCCCTTGTACAACGAGTTTCATGCGCTCGTCGTCCGAGTCGGTCACGAGCATTGCCGCAAGCGCCCCGCCTGCGACACGTGCCCCTTGGCGGAACTGTTGCCTGACGGCGGTCCCCTGGAACGTGACGATTGATGGAGCGTCGGCTTGGCGCGTTCGGCGTGCTGCCGTAGCATGTACAAATGTACAGACGTTGCGACGGTCGGATACGATCGTGGACGGATCAAACAGTTCTCACCACGTGCCACGCGGATATCGCCACGGCGGACGCTCGGCTGAAGGGAATCCCTCCAACCGGTTCGAGCGGCTTCGGCTGGTAGATGACGAATCGAATGATCCTCAACAGGAGATCGAATCTCCGCGACCGACTCCGACCGAGTTCCTTCGCGACGACACAAAGAGCATCTTGGTCGAGAACAACAGTCCCGATGTCCCCTTTCGCTGGAGCCTTAACCCGTACCGCGGGTGCGAGCACGGCTGCGCGTATTGCTACGCGAGACCGACGCATGAATACCTAGGCTTCGGCGCTGGGGTGGACTTCGAGTCCAAGATTCTGGTCAAGGAAGGCGTAGCCGAGCTTTTGCGCGCGGAGCTGGCGCGCCCATATTGGTGCGGCGAAACGATCACGCTCAGCGGCGTGACCGACTGCTACCAGCCAGCGGAGCGGCGGTTTCGTTTGACGCGCATGTGCCTGGAGGTCATGTACGAGGCACGCCAGCCGGTGGGGATCGTGACCAAAAACGCGCTCGTGCTGCGCGATCTCGATCTGCTGGCGCCGATGGCGGCCCTGCGACTCGTACACGTAAACGTGAGCGTCACCACCTTGGATGCCGAGCTGGCGCGCACGATGGAACCGCGTACCAGCACGCCCGAGGCGCGGCTACGGACGATCACCGAGTTGGCGGCGGCGGGCGTTCCGGTTCGCGTGCTGGTGGCGCCGATCATCCCGGGTCTGAACGATCATCAGATCGCGGACATTCTCCGCGCCGTCAGTGGCGCCGGGGCCCGCGCGGCGGGCTATGTGCTGTTGCGATTGCCACTTTCCGTGGAGCCGGTGTTTCGCGACTGGCTGGCTCGGCACTGGCCCGAAAAGCAGTCGCGCGTCGAGGCGCTCGTGCGTCAGACGCGAGCCGGTCGATTGAACGACTCGACATTCGGAGCGCGGATGCGCGGCACCGGTCAGTATGCCGAGCAGATCGCCAAATCGTTTGCCGTTTTCGCAAAGAAGTTTGGCCTGGACCGTCCGCTGCCGGCGCTCGACTCGACGCAGTTCCGCCGACCGCGACAGGCGTGCGGCCAGCTTTCGCTCTTCTAGGTAAGCACCATGTCTCTCTTTGACGCCGCCGAGCACGCCAACCGCGCTCGAGCACAACCGCTCTCGGCGCGGATGCGGCCTCGCTCGCTGGACGAGTTCGTGGGCCAGCGACATTTTCTCGGCGAAGGGAAGCTACTGCGGCGGTTGCTGAAGGCCGATCGCCTGGGCTCGGTGATCTTCTATGGTCCGCCCGGCACCGGCAAGACAACGCTCGCGCGGCTGATCGCCACGGAAAGCAATAGCCATTTCTGTCAGTTGAGTGCGGTAGCCAGCGGCGTGAAAGAGCTGCGCGAGATGCTCGAGGCGGCACGCGCTCGGCTGGAGACGGCGTGCCAGAAGACGGTGCTCTTCGTCGACGAAATCCACCGCTTCAACAAGGCGCAGCAGGATGTGCTGCTGCCCGATGTAGAGGAAGGAATTGTGATCCTGGTCGGCGCCACGACGCAGAACCCGTTCTTCGCGATCAATAGCGCCTTGGTGAGCCGCAGCCGCATCTTTCAGTTCGAGCCGCTATCGGTCGACGACATCCAGACGCTTGTTCGTCGAGCGCTGGCCGACGGAGAGCGAGGTCTCGGCCAGCATGACGTGCGTTTGCACGACGACGCGTTGCGGTTCCTGGCCGAGGTCAGCGATGGTGATGCGCGTCGTGCACTCTCGGCGCTGGAGGTCGGCGTACTTTCGAGCGACGAACGCCCGCTGGAGTTCACTAGCCAGTTGGCCGAGGAATCGGTGCAGCGAAAGGCGATCGAGTATGATGCAGACGGCGACGCGCACTACGACTCGGCCAGCGCCCTGATCAAAAGCATCCGCGGCAGCGATCCCGACGCGGCGCTCTATTGGCTGGCGCGGATGCTCGAAGGAGGTGAGGACGTGCGCTTCCTGGCGCGGCGGATCGTGATTGCCGCCAGCGAGGACATCGGCAATGCCGATCCGCACGCACTCCCCTTGGCCGTGGCCGCGATGCAGGCTACCGAGTTCGTCGGCCTGCCCGAGTGCCAGCTTCCACTGGCGCAGGCGGTGACCTATTTGGCGTGTGCCCCGAAATCGAACGCCGCCACGGTGGGGATCGCCGAGGCGCGTCGCGACGTGTCGGAGGGTCGCCTACTTCCAGTCCCCGTTCATCTGCGTGACGCCCATTACGCCGGCGCGGCGCGCTTCGGCCACGGCAGCGGCTACGCATATTCTCACGATTCGCCCGATGGCGTAGCGACCCAGGACTACCTGGGGGTCGAGCGCGAGTACTATCGGCCGGTGAATCGCGGGTTCGAGCGCGAACTGGCCGAACGGCTGGCTCAGATTCGTGCCAAACTGCGCGCCGCTTGCACGCAAGGCCGGGACTTGCACTCAAAGCCGCATTCGGAACCGCCAGCGACCAGCTAAGGCTGGTGCCCGACCTGGCGGCTCCTCGGTGCGCGATCGTGAGCCGCCGAGTTTATCCCGGCGGTTTGGGCGACGGAGCTGCTATCAGCTAGCATGCTTGCGCCGCCAAATGCCTGATGTGGCATTGGAGAGCCGCTTTGCGTATGATCGCCCCCTTCGGCTTCGCGTCGTCAAGGAGGACCGCCGTGAACGCGATCAAGACCGTGGTGATGCTCTCCGTCTTGGGAGGGGTCGCCTATGGCGTGTATTTCACGCTAAATAAACCACCGGCATCCGCGACGGATGAGGAAGCGCCCCCCGATTGGTCCGCCCCCCCCACGGTCGATCTGGGCACGCAGCAAACGGCTCCGCAAGCAGTTCCGCCGGTACAGTCGCCCACGGCACCAAGCGACGGCGCTTTCGCTCCGCCGTATTCGGCTCCGACCGGCAATGGCGACCAGAGTTCGGCGGCACAGGCGGCAGAAGCCCCCACTTACACCATGCCAGCGGACGCCGCGTCCATGCCATCGCGTCTCAGCCAGCCGAGCTCCGTGTATGCGCCGGATGGCCCCGTTGCACCGTCCGGCCAGCAGGTTTCGGCCACGCCAGCGCAGACGATGCTCGCCCCCGATCATCCGTATCGTCAGGCGGCATCTGCCACCGGCGCGAGTATCGACCCTGTGGCCGCGGCCGGCACACCGCACGACGTTCAACCGTCTGGGGGCGCCGGCCCCTCGCTGCGCTATCCATCGGAAGCGCCGGCGCAAGCGGCCGATCAGGCGCGGGCCAGCTCGCACCCCCAGGCCGACTTCGCCGCCGCCATGGAGACCGTCGGTATTCAGCTTGATCAGGGGAATCTACTCGACGCGCACATGGCGCTCTCGTACTGGTATAGCGAGCCCGATCTGGCGCCCCAGCAGCGGCAATACGTCATGCAGCTCTTGGATGGCGTCGCCGGCACCGTGATCTATTCGCAGCAGCACCTGCTCGAGCCGGCCTATGAGGTGCAGCCGGGTGACACGCTCGATCGCGTCGCCGAGCGATTTCAAGTACCCTGGCCACTATTGGCCAAGATCAACGGCATCAGCGACCCGAACCAGCTTCAGCCCGGTTCGCAGCTAAAAGTGCTACGCGGGCCGTTCACCGGCCTGGTCGATCTGGATCAATACGAGCTGACGCTCTGGCTTCAGGACCGCTACGCCGGGCGTTTTGGTATCGGCTTGGGCCAAGGAGGGAGCACGCCGGAAGGCACGTTCGTCGTCAAGGCCAAGCTCGTCAACCCCACGTACTATGGCCCCGAGGGCGTCATTGAGGCCGACGATCCGAACAATCCGCTGGGGGAACGCTGGATCGACCTGGGCAACCAGATCGGCCTGCACGGGACCAATGAGCAGGCGAACAACGTCCAGATTGACCCACGCGGCTGCATCCGGCTAAGCGCTCGCGACGTGGACGATGTGTTCGACATCCTGTCGGTGGGCTCGAAGGTGATTATTCGCCGCTGAGGCCGGCGTCACGCGATCGGCCTGTAGCCGAAGTCGTAAGACCTCGGACGTCACGCGACGGGGCGTGACAACACCTTGCGAAGCAGATCAGACTGATCGACATATGGCGTACAGTCGGGCGAGCCGCTGGCCACTTGCAATACCGCCTCTTCCGCTCGCCTTGTGAGCGCCAGGATGCTCGATGAAACGGTCCCGCGGTTGTCGAACCGCACCAGGACCGTTTCGCCCGTTGTCGCATCGGGTCCCTGTGGCAGGATCGCTCGCATCGCCGCCAAAAATGCCGCCGCGTCGCGCGGAAAGCGAGGGGCCAACAACCGCCGCACGTATTTCTGCCGGCGGTCGAGCGGGTCGTCCAGGTCGGCGTTCGTAATCAGATGCACGCCGGGGTCGAGCGCGATCGCCCGCAGCACGTCGCCGCCATGGACGACGTAGCCGTTCGAGAAATCGAGACAGACGTAATTCGCCCCCGCGTATTGGCCGGTCTGGAGCTCACGCACGGCGCGCTCGGCGGCCTCCGATGCGCTCTTACATTTCAAGAGCTCGCGGCACAGCACGCCGCGCGAACGAGGCGCCGCCGGCAGCGTCGCCTTGAGGCGGTTCGTCACCGCCACGACCAGTCCGTGCTCGTTCACGCCCAGCCACGTCCCGCCGGCGCGAAGATCGGTGCCGCAGAGTACACGCGGCGCGCCGTCGTGGATTTCCGGTGGAGACGACGGCCGATTAAAAAATTCCTCGCGGTTAGCGGCCACCATGATCGGAGCCGACGCCGAGGTGCGATAGACAATGGTTAAGAGACACATAGGAAATTGAACGGGTGGTTCGCTGGCGGAATGGATCCTCTCCCGTTGATGCTCGATAGCTTGACTTTACCGGCAAATGGTCCCATCGCCCAGTCAGGAGCAGCTCCACTCGGCATGCTATGCTCTTGAATACGCGCATGGCGCTACATACGCTTCTGGTTTCACCGACGTGAGATTCCCAGCAACGATGACACGCGCAACCAGACGATCGGCCAACGAGCAAGTTGGAATCGCCCTCATCGGCGCCGGGGCGGTCACCGCCTATCACCATGTTCCGGGTATCAAGCTCGACACGCGAGCACGGCTGGTGGCGGTGTGCGACGCCGATTCGGCGCTTGCCGAACGGCGGCGCGAGGAGTGGCAAGTCGAGCTGGGCACCACCGATTATCAGGCAGCCTGTGATGACCCGCGCGTCGATGCCGTGATCATCGCCACGCCCAATGATACGCATCGGCCCATGGCGCTAGCGGCGATCGCCGCCGGCAAGCATGTCATGTGCGAGAAGCCGCTGGGGTTCTCGGCCGCCGAGGTCCGCCAGATGTACCGCGCGGCTCGTGATGCCGGCGTGGTGCACATGACCGCCTTCACGTATCGCTTCGCGCCGGCGATGCGATACCTGAAACACCTGCTGTCAAACGGCTCTCTGGGCGAGCCGCGGCACTTCCGCTCGCAGCGATTCTTGGACCTGCCCGAAATAAGCTGGGGATGGCGGCAATACAAGGCTCGTGCCGGTGCCGGCAACCTGTTCGACATGACGATCCATCGAATTGATTTCGCGCTCGATCTGCTCGGGCCGCTGGCGAGAGTCTCTGGCGCCGTAGCTCGCTTCGCCGATCGGACGCAGACCGCCGACGGCAAGCCGTGTGCGGCGTCGGACGTGGACGACTGGTCGGCGATCATTGGCGAGTTTGCATCGGGCGCCGTGGGCGTCTGGGAAGGGACAACACTCGCCAAGGGCTATCACCGCGGTGGCTTTGGCGACGAGTGGGCGGAGATCAATGGCTCGGAGGCATCTGCTGTTTATCGCCTGCACGAGCCCAACGTGCTGCTCTTGGGGCGCGGCGGCGGCGATCTGAACCCAGTGGACGTGCCGCACGAATTCCTCAGGCCGCGCGGTAGCCCGCGCGATCCTGGTGACGGCATTCCGGCCACGGTTTTTCGCTACGACCTGGTATGGGAATTTGTCTCGGCCATCGTCGAACGTCGGCCGGCAACGCCCAGCTTTTGCGATGGACTGGCCGCGCAAGTGGTGGCCGATGCGGTGCTTCAGTCGTTCGCTGAGCGACGTTGGATCGATATCTCGCTGGATACACGCTAAGGAGTGTTGTTACCGTGACCGTCACCAAATCGCTTCCGCGCCGCGAGCAGGTCAAGAAATCGGATCGCTGGGATCTCTCCAGCCTGTTCGCCAACGATGCGCAGTGGGAGAAGGCGTTTGGCGCGTGGGAAAAGCAGATCGAGCGCTATGCTGCGTTTCGCGGAAAGTTGGGCGAGGTTGCTTCGCTGGTCGCGTGTCTCGATTTCTATCTCGACCACGACCGCGCCGGCGAGCGGCTGGGTACTTTTGCCTTGCTCAAATCGGCCGAGGACACCGCCCTGGGAACCTACCAGGCGATGCAGGCTCGCTACCGCAACGTGGCCAGCCGCGCGGCCCAGGCCGCCAGCTACATCCAGCCCGAGCTAATGGCCGTGCCGGAACGCAGCATGCAGCAAATGCTGGCGGCCGAGGAGCTCGCTCCGCATCGGTTGCTATTGGACCGCTGGCTGCGCTACAAGCCGCACACGCTCTCCGACCGCGAGGAGAAGCTATTGGCCATGCAGCACGAGATGTCCGAAACGGCCAACCAGGTCTTTCGCCAGTTGCACGATGCCGACATGAAGTTCGGCTTCATCAAGATCGAAGGGGGGGAGCGGATTGAGCTAAGCCATGCATCATTTTCCACCTGCCTCCATTCGCCCGATCGCCGCGTTCGCAAGGCGGCCTTCCATCAGTATTACAAGCAGTATGCCGACCACGCGCAGACGCTGGCCGCGACGCTCGCTGGCTCGATCCAGCGCGACCTGTACTACGCCAAAGCGCGTAATTATCCAAGCTCGCTCGAAGCGGCGCTCTTCCCGGATCAGGTGCCGCGCACGGTCTACGATTCGTTGATCGAGTCGGTCAAGCGGCATCTGCCGGCGCTCTACCGCTATTACCACGTGCGGCGCCGCAAGATGAAGCTGCGGCGCATCCACCATTACGACACCTACGTGCCCATCCTCAGCCGCTTCGAGGTCCGCCGCACGTTTGCGCAGGCGGTCGATACGGTGGTGTCGTCGCTCGAGCCGCTCGGAAGCCAATACTGCGGCGTACTCAAGCGCGGCCTGTCGAACGGCTGGTGCGACAAGTATGAGAACCGCGGCAAGCAAAGCGGCGCATTCAGTTGTGGCAGCTACGACGGCGATCCGTATATCCTGATGAACTATCAGCCGCGCGTGCTCGATCACGTCTTCACTCTGGCCCACGAGGCTGGGCACTCGATGCATTCCTATTACTCAGCGCGGCAGCAGCCGTATGCCTATTACAATTACACGATCTTCGTGGCCGAGGTAGCCAGCACGTTTAACGAGCAACTGCTGTCGCATCACCTGATGACGCGTGCGCGCGATAAGCACGAGCGCGCGTTCCTCGTGAATCGCGAGATCGACGCCATCCGCGGCACCATTTTCCGCCAGACGATGTTCGCCGAGTTCGAGAAGCTCACGCACGAGTCAGCGGAGCGGAACGATCCGCTCACGCTCGACCGGCTGCGCGCCATCTACCGCCAGTTGCTGGAAGAATATTTTGGACGCGACTTCGAGCTGGACGACGAGCTGTCGCTCGAATGCCTGCGGATTCCCCACTTCTACCGCGCGTTTTACGTCTACAAGTACGCGACCGGCATGTCGGCCGCGATCGCGCTGGCCGAGCGTGTTTTGCAGGGCGGCCGCGCCGAGCGCGAAGCGTACCTGGCATTCCTGAAGGCCGGGTGCTCAAGATACCCGCTGGAGCTATTGCGTGACGCGGGTGTCGACATGGAAAGCCCCGAGCCGGTCGAGGCGGCCATGACTCGCTTCTCGCGCCTTGTCGACGAGCTGGATGAATTACTATGAGCACGCCATTCAAACCCCTCTCCCCTGCTGGGAGAGGGCAGGGTGAGGGGAGCGTCGCAATTACCGTCCGGTCATGCCTAGTGGAATACGAACCATGCAACTCGGCCTCGTTACCTACATGTGGGGCGCGGACTGGGACCTGCCGACCTTGATTCGCAACTGCGAAGAGACCGGTTTTGCCGGCGTCGAGCTGCGGACGACGCACAAGCACGGGGTCGAGCCGACTCTCACGGCCGACGAGCGACGCGACGTGGCGCGGCGCTTCGACAACAGTGCCGTCGAGCTCGCCGGACTTGGCACTGCCTGTGAATTCCATTCGCCGGATCCGGCGGTCGTGAGGCGGAACATCGAGGAAACCAAGGCGTTTATCAAGCTCGCGCACGACTGCGGCTCGACCGGCGTGAAAGTCCGGCCCAATGGTCTGCCCGCCGAGGTACCGGTCGGAAAGACACTCGAACAGATCGGCCGCGCACTGGGCGAGGCGGCCACGTTCGGCGCCGATTACGGCGTGGAGATCCGTCTCGAAGTGCATGGCAAGGGCACGTCATTGTTGCCCAACATCAAGACAATCATGGACGCTGCAGGGCACCCCGGCGCCGTCGTCTGCTGGAACTCCAACGCCACGGACCTCGATCCGCCGGGACTGGAACATAACTTCAACCTGGTGAAGGACCGCATCGGCACGGTCCACATCCACGACCTGATCAGCGACTACCCCTGGCGGCAGCTCTTCGCGCTCTTGCGTGACAGCGGTTTCGACGGCTGGACGCTCCTGGAGGAAGGCAACCCCACGGCGGATCCCATTCGCGTCATGAAATATTACCGGCTGCTGTGGGAGACGATGGTCCAGCGGTGAGCGTGCGTAGTGTGTGGCTGGCGCTAAGCGAAGCGTGCCCCAGCAGCGCGCCGATTGATTTCACGCCGCATGGAGCTGCTGCTGGGGCACGGCCTGCGGCCTTGGCCCCAGCCACACGCCACTAATCGCGTGCACGTAAGACGTGTTTCCGCGCGGCGGCTCGATTCGCTCAACACGCTATGATTTCCGCTTGCGCTTAGACGAACCGTTGCCTGACTTGCCATGTTTGGCCGCTGGCTCCAGCGAGACGATCAAAAGCGGTTCCAGGATCTTCGTGGCGCTTTGCTCGTCCGTGACGATGACGATTCGCTGATTCATGGCCACGAATTCGGGATGCTTGACAGGAACGCGACGCCCATCTGCCAGGCAAAGGTCGAATGGTTTGAACGGCCGCTCATGCAGCGCGTTTCGAATCGAATTCAAGTCCATATGAAACCCATTAATCTCGCAAGTCGATCATGTTCCCAGTGCGGTACGGAACTTCGCGATGCGCTCCGCCATTGGCCCGGGTGATTCGAGCATGTAGTCGCATCCTACCGGTTCGCATTCGAGCACCACGAATCGGGGACCGGCCAGCGCCAGCGTCTCGGCGGCGCGTGCCTTCCAATCGGCGAGGTCTGTAAACCGCCGCGCGCTTTCGAATCCGGCCGCCTTGGCAAGCGCCACGAAGTCGACACGCCCGACGGCTGCGGCCGTCTTCTGGCCGCCGGTCACTTCGTAGATGCCGTTGTCGATGACGATCAACGTCAGGTTCGCCGGCCGGCAGGTGGCGATCGTCACCAGCGAGCCGAGGCTCATCAGCATGCCGCCGTCGCCGCTAAAGGCGATGACGGTTCGCCGCGGCTGCGCGAGCGCTATGCCCAACCCCAATACTCCTGCATGCCCCATCGCGGATGGGATGTAGTGGAAATCGAGCGGATGGGAAGAAAGCTTCGGCCACTCGCGCGCCGTGCCCATCGTGGTGACGACGATCTCGTCGCGGCGCAGGTCGCGCAGCACTTCGAGCGCCCCCGCCAGTGGCATGCGGTGGGCGGCCATCACATTTGGCCCTCAGCCAAGAGCACCACCCCCGGTCGTCCGGCCGCGCGGCACTTGCGAAAATGTTCCGCCAAGAGCGGCGCCTTTTCTGGCGCGTCAATGAGCACGTAATCGAGCCCCCAGGTTCTTAAGATCGGCTCCGTATACTTGCGAGCCGTGTCGGCCGAACCTTCCACCAAAAAACTCCGGTAGCCGATCATCGCAAACAAGGGCAGCTTGAGGTCGAAGAGCACGTTACGCAGGGCGTCGCCCGACTCGAACAGCCCGGTGCACTGGATCATCACGACCGGCGTCATCCCTCCCAGGTGCAGGCCGGCGGCCAGCACCCAGGCCTCGCCTTCGCGGCACACGCGCACGAGCGTCAGCGCCCTGCTCGCTTCCAGCGCCTCCTCCCAAGGGCCAAGCGCCGAATCGGGCAGCCACACGACATGCGTGACACCGAGCTCGGCCAGCGTGGCGGCGATCTGCTGCCCGGTAAACATCTGCCGCGTGGCTCCAGCTACGGCTTGCGCGTGGACGCGATCCAAAGGAACGGGTGATTCGCTTCGTCGAGGCGCACATGATAGTCGAGCCAAACGGGCGCCAGCAACCGCCGCAGCAGGCTGAAATACGCCATCCGCCGCGGCTCGATTGATATCTTGGTGGCGTCGATGTCGGTCTCGAATCGCACGAGAGCCAACGAGTCCCACAACACCGGCGCGCCGAGGCGTTCGGCCACCGCCTCCACGCCTTGCGCCACCGACGCATTTTCGACGCTGGCCGGCAGAAACTCGAACAGCTTCGGCACGATGTCGCGATCCGTCCCTTCGATCGGCCAGCCGACCGGCCACGGCTCGTCCAACTCCGCGACCGATTGCACCACGAGCGAAAACGCTCCGCTGGGCGCCAGGCGCGGCTCGAAACCGCAGCCGCTCGACCTCAGCACCGAGGCCAGCGCCGTCCCAATCGCCACGTTCGCAAGTTCCTCGCGCACGCGGTCGCTCGATGCGATTGTGGTGAAGACAACGCGGTCGGCTGTCACACTCAGCCGCGTTTGCGCGATGAGCTGCTCCAACGCCTCGCGCCGCTCAACGCCGCGCGTTGTCCACCCGACGGGGTCGGCCAGCGCGGTTCGCACCTCCGCCAATTGCTCCGAAGTGAATCCCCATGGAAGCCGCTCGGCAGGCTCGGGCGGATTGGGACCAAGTTCTCGAAGCTGCTTTAGCCAAACGGCTAGGCCGGCCGAATCGCGCGCCGAAAAGATGCGACCGGGAACTTGAAGCATGTTACTTGCCGTCAACACTCCCGTCACGCGATAGACGGGCGCTCCGCGCGGCCCGGCCGTTTCGATCCGCGGTTCAGCACCCGGTTCCGCGGCGCGAATCCGCAGTTTATCGACGCCCCGTGCCGTCAGCGTGCGCAGCCACTCGTGCGCGGCGCCGGCCGGAAGTCCCGGCTCGCTGACCAATTCCATCTCGATGCGGCACTCGGCCGCGATTGTGCTCGGTCCAGCCAAGGCGAATCTGCACAGGATCAAGGTGGCGATAAGCAACTCGCTACGCACAGATCACCCCTCATACCGCGAATGCCGCGATCGGCTCATACAGCACGATTATAGCATTGCACGATAGCCGAGCCTCGGGGCTCTCGCCTCGCGAGTGACTTGCAACTACGCGATGCGCCGCACCAGAATCGCCTTCCTCAGGTGGCTAACGCCGCCGGCTTAGCGGCGCGCGTTGCCCGTTGCAACGAGGCGCGATTGTGGCAGAATGGCCGAGCAACGAGTTTTCGGCGCCCGGAGGAACCACCGCATGACACGCCCGGTCACGCTCTTTACCGGTCAATGGGCCGATCTGAAGCTCGAAGAGCTGGCTCGCCGCGCGAGCGAGTTCGGCTACCAGGGGCTCGAGCTGGCCTGCTGGGGCGATCACTTCGAGGTGGACCGTGCACTGTCCGAGGACGGCTACTGTCGCGCGAAGCTCGATCTGCTCGAGCGGTTTAACCTCCAGGTGCACGCGATCAGCTCACACCTGGTGGGGCAGGCGGTGCTCGATCAGATTGACGACCGGCACCGTGCCATCTTGCCGGAGCGCGTCTGGGGCGATGGAAAGCCGGCCGGCGTCAACGCCCGCGCGGCCGAGGAACTGAAGAACACGGCCCGAGCCGCGCAGAAGCTCGGGGTGGGCGTCGTGAACGGGTTCACCGGCTCGAGCATCTGGCACCTGCTCTATTCGTTCCCGCCCGTGCCGGCGGAGATGATCGACGACGGCTACCGGCTGTTTGCCGAGCGGTTCAACCCGATCCTCGACGTGTTCGAGAAATGCGGAGTGCGGTTCGCGCTGGAGGTGCATCCCACGGAGATCGCCTTCGACTTATACAGTGCCGAGCGCGCATTGGAGGCGCTCGACCACCGCGACGAGTTCGGCTTCAATTTCGACCCCAGTCACCTGCTCTGGCAGGGAGTCGACCCAGTCGAGTTCCTCCGCGCGTTCGCGCGGCGGATTTACCACGTGCACGTCAAGGACGCGATCGTGACGCTCAACGGCCGCTCGGGCATCCTGGGCAGCCACCTTGCCTTCGGCGACCCACGCCGCGGCTGGGACTTTCGCTCCCCGGGGCGCGGCGGCGTGAATTTTGAGGAGATCGTCCGCGCGCTCAACGCGATCGGCTACGACGGGCCCCTTTCGGTCGAATGGGAAGACGTGGGCATGGACCGCGAGGCGGGGGCTCGCGAGGCTTGTGAGTTCGTCAAGCGGATGAACTTCCCGCCGAGCGGCGTGGCATTCGACGCGGCCTTTCAGGAGAGCTAAGATCGAGAGATACGCAAAACGGTGCATGAATTCTAGCGATGATTCCTGGTGAGAGTTCCGCGAAAAATCCCCCTCACCCTGCCCTCTCCCCCAACGGGGGAGAGGGGTTTTGCGCGCCAGCTCGCGCGTTTCGCGGCACGACTTCTCTTCATTTTAAGCGCGCTCGGGGCGGGGCCGGCGTTCGGCGCCGATGTTTGGACCGACCGCGACGAGCTGGACAATTGCTACCGAGCCGAGCTCGCCGCATTAGCCGACTGGTGCGATTCGCACCATCTGGCTGAGCAGGCGGCCCAAACGCGTGCCTGGGCGCAGCCGCGCGATCCGCGTCGCCTTTATCTGGTCATGCTTTCACATGGTGACTCGCCGACGGCCACATCGCCGCGCGCGACGACCCCCGTCTCCGCGCACCGCGACGACTGGCGGCGCCGCTTCGACGAGCTGCGCCGCGCGCAGGCTGAGCGGCTGCTGGAGTTGGCGCGCCGCGCCTTGCGCCAGCACCATGTTTCGCTGGCCTATGAATTGGTGCTGGCCGTCGCACGCGAAAACCCCGACCAAGAGGACGCACGCCGCTTGTTGGGCTATCAGCGTTACCAGAACCAGTGGCGCACCGTGTACGACATCCGTAAGCTGCGTAGCGGCCACGTCTGGCACGACCGGTTCGGCTGGCTGCCCAAGTCACACGCCGCTCGGTACGAAGCAGACGAGCGGTTCTACGAAGGCCGCTGGATCACGGCCGATGATGAGGCACGCCTGCGCGCCGACATCGCGCGCGGCTGGCAGATCGAAACCGAACACTACCTGGTGACGACCAACCACAGCCTGGAGCGCGGGGTGGCACTCGGCCGGCGTCTTGAACAGTTGTACGAAGCATGGCGACAGGCCTTCGCGCGTTACTACGCGACCGAGGCCCAGTGGAAGAGCCTGTTCGAGGGTCGGTCCATCGAGCGCGCCGAGTCCCCTCGGCACCGCGTCGTCTATTTCCGCAGCCGAGACGAGTACAACCACGCTCTGCAGGGCGCCACCGCGGCCGATATTGCCATCACCACGGGCATTTACGTCGGCGACGCGCGCACGGCGTACTTCTTTGCAGATGAAAACCAGGACAACGCCACGCTCTACCACGAGGCCACGCACCAGCTCTTCAGCGAAAGTCGGCGCGTCGTGCCAAATATCGCCGCCGCGGCCAATTTTTGGATCGTCGAGGGCATCGCCTGCTACATGGAAACACTCGCCGAGCGAGACGGCCGCTACACGCTCGGGGGAGACGATTCGATCCGTTTCGAGGCTGCGCGCTATCGACTGCTCGAAGGCAATTTCTACGTGCCTTTGGCCGAGTTCGTCCGCATGGGCATGAACCAACTGCAGCAAGACCCGCGCATCGCCACGCTCTATAGCCAGGCGGCCGGGCTCTCACACTTCCTCATGCACGACCGTCAGGGCCGATACCGCGACGCCTTGATCGAGTACCTCATCGCCATCTACACCGGCCGCGATCAACTCGCCACGCTGGCCGACGTGACCGCCATGCCGCTCGACCTCCTCGACCGGCAATACCGGCAATTCATGACCGATGCCGGTCGGTAGGTCGCGACTCTAGAAACGCTTTATGTCAATTAAGTGATTGGTGAATCGGTGTTTTGGAACTCAGCGCCCAGCAACTCGATCAATTGGTCAGCGTTCAGGCTTTGAAGGTCGTACGTCATTTCAAGCTGTCGAATGCGGATAGGAAACCGGTGGCGGAGATCTCCGGGACTGACCCGTTCGGTCGTAACTACACCGGAGCGAATACGTCCTCGATTCTTGTCCCAATATAAACGATCGAGTACTTCGAACACGCAAGGAATACGCGTTATGTAAAGGCGCTTCATTACTTCACTGGTGGCCTGGTCGAGACTCGACACGGGTCCGCCAAGAAAGAGTCGATTGTGAGTCGGTGCGAGCTTCAGCAGCCGCCAGGCGACGAAAAGCAGGTGACGATAGACGTGCCGACTATTCATTGGCTCGAATATATAGCTATAGTCCTTCTTGATCTGTCGACGGCCATTTCGCAAGGGACAAATCTCGTCGAAAAAGCACAGCGACAACCATGTCCAGAGGCCAGCGTCTGACTCGATTTGATGATCGGAAAGCGGTTGCAAGAGTCCATTCAGGTAATGTGCGGCATCACGGCGCTCGCCAAAGTGGCGCTGATCTACTTCAATCGTTGGCTGCACGACGGTCGTCAACGCACTGTCTTCGAGGAGGTCACAAGGGTGGTTGATATCAGTATGCGAGCGACAGGTCTCCAAGAATTGTCGAAACGCCTCGATCCCAGCCTGATTAAGTCGTCGTAGAATCATGCGTCATCAACATCAGTTGGCAGGTGCTTTACGAATTCGTCCTTCAATGTGTGTTGACGACAGAAGGCATCCACGACCGCGTCGATCCACGAGTCTCGGTCCTCCTCTGAGGTATCCGGTGTCGGTGGGGTTTCCTGGTCCGGATGCAGACTCTTCGCGAACTTCAGCCACAATACTGGCCAGCGATCGCTTTGTTCCTCAACGTCGACTCCCTCGGCCAAAGCACGACTCAGTATCTGCCGTACAATGGCAGGGTAAATTGCGGCGTAGAAAATCGGGTCCCAGCGCGCCCGTTCCTTCAAACCAGAAATTTCATCGTTCACGCGCAGGCATACGTCGATTTCGCCAAAATGCAAGTCCCAGAGCTGCTGTCCGAGCGGCGCCGTCTCTATGGGCAGGATTCCCTGCCGTCCAGTTGCTGTCTGGATGCCGGCGCGCTCGGGTCGGATGTTTTCCGCGATGCCGAGAATCCGACCGATCCTCTCGCGGTTATCAACTACCTTCAGGGCAAAGAATACGTTCTCTCCTTCAATCCCGTCGAGCGTGCGATCCTTTGGTGGAATGATGCGCTCAACTGCCCCAAAAGGGAATCTTCGAACCACGGTCGAGCCTGCGCACATTGCCTCCAGGAACACACTTGCGCCGATTGGCATGCCCGTGCCATCGAGGTTGACTAAGGCGTCGAACGTGCGCGGGGTGCCATCACGCACTTCGACACGTACGTGGCTCCGTGCAATTCGCTTGCGGCCGGTGAAATTCACGCGTTTGATCATGACTCAGATTCCTCAGCAGATTCCTCTCCGGAGATCTCATCCACGCGAACATATAAGTCTCGATGCGGATCGAATCCCTGTACGACAAATCGGAAGTCCTCTTCTTGAACGTCCAGGTGGAGAATATTTCCGTCAATCCTGCGCGGTTTGACGCCATGACCCTTGGGCGTGAGTCCACCATTCTTGCCGAATATCTCAAAGTCGATTGGACTCCAGTTTCGCAACGGATCGCCATTTGGGATATCGTAAGCTATTGCCACCTTCAGTGCGGGCTGCACTGGCAGCGGAATCCCTTGATTCCGGCTCACCGTAAAGCCGCCCGAGCGCTCGGTAATTTGAAACCACTTCGGGTGGGGGACGACTGGTTCCATGCTCGTCTCTGTCTCGTCGTCCTCGCCTGGCTTGGGTTTACGCTGTTGACCCTGCGTCCGTTGAATTGAGAAGAAATCGGCGAGCAGGTCGAAATCGGGTTTCGTTGCCGGCGGCGTCAAAAGGTCTGCTAGGTGATCAACGATTTTCCGGACAAACGTAACACGGCCTTTCCACGTTTTCCAGGTTTGGCCTGGACGGTCGGCGGAAGTCTGCCAATCTTCGTGCGCCGGCCCTTCAGTATCACCGAGGAGCTCCGCGAGCGGTCCACGATCGACGACCACCAATGCTTGCACGCCATGTCTGGCTGCCGACGAATTGATCTTCGTGATGGTCATTCCCTCTCGGACGTAGTAGCTGTCGTGGCGCACGGCCGTACTCTGGCGCTGTAGAAATACGTCTACGGATCCCTCGATTCCGCTACCCTTGAGCCGCAGAAGCCAGATACGTGCGCGAATGGCCAACAATTCGCCCCCCGCAAACCGTTGCCGCAGTTCATTCAAAACAACGTCGGCAAAGGCTTCGGTTGTGTCGGGCAATTTCGTTGTCCCCATTACCTGACTGGGGACCAATTCCGCTAGGTTGAGGCAGCGTTGCGCGAAATCCAAGGGCGGGGGCATGTGTCGCTTGGTCCGCCTGGGTCCATCCCACTCGAACCGATCGCATTCCCTTCCGAGTCGCTCGCGGTCGAGAACCGCTTCAAACGCCGGTCCCACCACCTCAACGACCAGCTCACCGCGCAAAATTCGGATAAAGAAGTGCACTGCCACCGCTTGCGCAATCAGATGTGGTAGCAATTCACCTTGAACGAATGGCACAACGACCGAGAGTCCCGGCTCGGTGGTCCGGAATAAACTCCAGTCTTGTGAGAATCGATCCAATTCCGCGCTATCGCTGATCGGAAGGGGCACGTCGTCGCTGTTTTGACTCCCACACCAATAGCCCTCCGGTTGGTACTCTTGGCCGTTGTGCCGATGGATCTGCAAAACCGCCTGGCCCATCAGTAGCCGTCTCTTATCCGATTGACGAACCGTCAATCCGAGCATGCACCCTACGCGGCTTGCTGCACGGTATACCGTCTTGCCCAATCCCCAGCGCCCCAGATCATCGCCGGTTTTCCCACTGCGCCCCGTGTTTCGGAAGAACCAGTAAAAATCTTCTCGTCCATTGCTATCGGGCGAGGGATCCCGAAACAATTCGATATTCCCTTCAAGTCCTCGCGTACCGTAATCCTCGCAAACCAAAAACTTGCATGGGATTTCAGGCACTCCATCTCTAGAAAATGTGATCTGCTTGCCAGCTAACGGTTCGCGCAATCGAGCGAAATAATGCGCCAGTCGGGTACGATCGGGCGCTTCGGTGCTTTCATGGATGGCGATCCGCACCGTTACCGGGCCCTCACCATGCCTCGCGTCAAGCGAGTTTTGAATCACCTCGCGTACCAACGCATCGGTACCCGCGTACTCTCCTTCCTGCGCTTGTTCTGTCTTGAACAGCTCCGCCTCCTGCGGCGCGCGACGCATGTCTGCCCCTCGAAGCTCGGCGAAAACCCATTCACCCATGTTGTTCCCCTTTTTCACACTCTTCGCAACATCACGTGCATGTCAGCCTTCCAAGCGGATTGCAGCGCTCTTCAAATGTGAGCGTAGCGCGACGAGAACTTCGCATGCTGTGGCGAGCGAAGCTTGTCTGATGCACCGCGCGCTCGGAACTCGAATGTGGTTTTAGTGCGTGCGCGGATCGCAGGCAAGCAGCCGCGCATTATCAAGCTCTACATGCCACAACCGTTGAGCACGGTGGCGACTACTTTTTCTGCCTGAATCGCGCGATGCTGGCACAGGCCAGCGCCGCTGCGAGCGCAGGCAGCATCAAGACCCAAGTCGCGGGTTCCGGCACGAGATTGACGAGTGTGACCGAGTATTCGTACTGGGCCTGTGGATCGGTTCCGAAGGGAACCTGCATGCCGAAGGTGAACACGAAGCGGTAGTTGTAGCCGGTGAGGATGTCGACATCGAGTGCCGCGTCGCCGGGATCGAGCGCGGCGATCTCCAGTCCGTTTCGCAGCACACTGCCGTGGGCGAACTGAAACTCGCCCACAGCCGGCATGGCCGGAAAGCTCATGGTGCCCACCAGGATGTCGGGCAGCGTAAATTCGACGAGCGGCGAGCTGGCCGTGAAGTCGAACGCGCCCATGACACCGGCAACGGCGTCGGAATTCTCGCCGATGGAATTGACGGCGCTCGTGGCACTGGCCGTCACATCGGCGCTGAAGCTGAGCGTATCTTGCGCCAGCACACCGAACGGCGCGCCAAACTCGAACCGCGTCTCGAGATCGCCCGACGCATTTCCCACGCCCGCGGCCGGCACGGCGGCCGCCGCGGTGGTGGCCGTAATCACGTCGCCAAAGATCGTGGCCACCGTGGCCGAATCGCTGTCGGTTGCCAGGTCCGAGAAGAATAGCGGTCCTGGCCCGACAAAGCCGGCCGATACGTTCGATTGGATCGTGCCGCCGTAGACGAGGATGTCTCCAAAGAGCGAGGCAGCCGACGCGGGCCGAGCCACAACCACCGCCAGCAAAAACGCGATCCACCAGGGTCGAGTCCGAAAGGTGCGAGCCATGTCAGAATCCTCCGTCGCTGCGACCGATTCGCCAGAGCCAACTGCCGCACGCCGATCGTCACAATCGGAGCCGAGATTATCGCTCCGGCCAAACACGATGTCCACAAGTCGGCGACCGCGCGGAGGGTGGCGGAAGCGGACGAACAAGGCGGGGCCAATGGGCTCTACTACAGCCAAGTCACCGCCTAGGCATGCGAGGCGAACGCGCCGACGAGCGGCTTTTCCAAGCGCTCGTAGTCGGCATACCGAATGCGGAACGACTCCTGGTGGGTATTGCCTTCGAACACAATCCGTTCGTCGCGCGCAAGCGCTGCGTCGACGATCGTCTTCATGCCGTACTTCGACCCAAACGGCGGCAAGGCGCCGATCTCGCAGTCGGGAAAGGTGGCGTTGAATTCCAGCTCGCTGGCCAGCTCGACACGGTCGACCTTCAAGAGCCGCTTGGCCGCGTCAAAGTCAATCTGGTGCGTGGCGGGCAGGACGGCCAAGACATAGTTCTTGCCAGCTCGCAGCAAGACGCTCTTTGCCACGTCCTTACCGCGGACGTGCACGGCCTGGGCCATGTGCTGCGCATCATAGGTCGGCTCGTGCCGCAGCGTGTCGAACGGCACCTTTTCGGCGGTCAAATAGTCCTTCACTTGCATGCGATATTCCTTGTGTGAATGCGTTGGGGATGGAACACTGGACGTGATGGTATCCAAAGGCCTGGCCCCTCCAGGGATTGTATCGCAAATGCGATTCCAAAACCGGCCTGCGAGTCAAGCTTGAGTCAAACTGGCACGTCGCATGCCGATTGGTTTCGTTTCCTCAACAGCCTTCTGCCAATGCCGACGTGTGCGTGTTCGCGCGCCATTGGCAGTCGGCGCGACACAAACGCACATTTAACGGCGTCCACGCCATGTGCAGCGAAAAAACCATGCGCGCCTGGCTGCTGCCCAGGATCGTCTCCCTCGACACGGAGCCGCCGCCGCTCGTTCTGGCTGATATGCCGGTTCCTGAGCCGCGGCGCGGCGAGGTGTTGATCCGCGTCTCGGTCTGCGGCGTGTGCCACACCGAGCTCGACGAAATCGAGGGCCGCACGGCCCCGCCTGTGCTGCCGGTGGTGCCGGGACATGAGGTCGTCGGTCGCGTCGAGCGCGTCGGCGAGGCGGCAAAACGATTCACGCCGGGCGATCGTGTGGGCGTCGGTTGGATTCACTCGTCCACCGGCCAGCCTGATGAGAATCTCAGTCACGAGTTCCGCGCCACCGGCCGCGATGTGGACGGAGGGTACGCCGAGTACATGACCGTACCGGAAGAGTACGCCTATCCGATACGCGAGCGGTTCAGCGATGAACAAGCCGCGCCCCTTTTGTGCGCCGGGGCCGTGGGCCATCGAGCGCTCAAATTGGCGAACCTCCGGAACGGCGAGCCGCTCGGATTGAGCGGCTTCGGCGGATCGAATCACCTGGTCTTGCAGTTGGCTCGGTACCTGTATCCGGCGTCGAAGGTGTTTGTCTTTGCGCGGCAGCCGGCGGCGCGCCAGTTCGCCCGGGAGCTTGGCGCCGCGTGGTCGGGCGATACCGCTGAGCGTGCTCCCGAACAACTCCGCGCCATCATCGATACGACCCCGGCCTGGAAACCGGTCGTCGAGGCGCTCGCCAATCTCTCGCCGGGGGGCCGGCTGGTGATCAACGCCATCCGCAAGGAAGACGCCGACAAGCAGCAGCTTCTGAACCTCAGATATCATGAGCACCTGTGGCTGGAGAAAGAGATCAAGAGCGTCGCCAACGTCACGCGTCACGACCTGGCCGAATTCCTGCCGCTGGCCGCCGCCGCCGAGCTTCGCCCGGAAATCGAAATCTATCCGTTCGAAGAGGCAAATCAGGCGCTCTTGGACCTCAAGCAGGGCAGCGTGCGCGGCGCCAAGGTACTGCGCATCTCCAGCGCCGCGGGAATGAGCGGACAAGGTTGAAGGAATTACGCTACCCCGTACCCCAGCGTAGCGGCTGCGCCGCAACCCTGGGCTGAATGCTCGAATGCCGTTGGAATTCTGTGCGACGCTTCGCAGCGTGCGTACGCTCACACCCACTCGTGGATGGGGCGGCCTTCGTTGAGGCGCACCGGGCGGCCGTCGCGGCTGTGGGTGATGAGATTCAGCGGGACGCCGAGCTTGGTGTAGATGGTGGCGGCGATGTCTTCGCTGAGGTACTCGTCGCGCGTGACGCGACCCCCTTCATCGTCGGTGCTGCCAAGTACGGCGCCGCCGGGTATTCCGGCGCCGGCCATGATCGCAAACCCGGCGCTGGCCCAGTGATCGCGGCCGCTGGCCGAATTGATTTTCGGCGTGCGGCCGAAATCGGTCAGCCACACGACGAGCGTCGTGGCCAAAAGGCCGCGTTCCTCGAGGTCGATCAACAGTTCTGGCACCGCCTGGTCCACTGGCGGGACGCGCGAGTCCTTCAGCGACTTGAAGTTATTCTGGTGTGTATCCCAGCCGCCGTCGGTGATCGTCACGAAGCGAACGCCGGCCTCGATCAGCCTTCGCGCCAACAGGCAGCTCTGGCCGAAGCGCGTTCGGCCGTAGCGCTCGCGCAGGCGCGGATCCTCGCCGGCGATCTCGAACGCGCGCTTGGTTTCGCTGGCGGTGATCATGTTCAGAGCCGCGCGGTAGTGCTCGTCGAGCGCCTCGAACGCCTGCGGCTGAAGCTCGATCTGGCGCTGCAGGGCGTCGATCCGCTCGAGCATGCTCCGGCGGCGCGCGATGCGCGGCATTTCGATCCCGGCGGGCGGCGTGATGTCGCGGACAGTGAACTGCTGGGCATTCGGATCGGCCAGCAGCTCGAATGGATTATGTTCGAGGCCGAGGTAGCCGGCCGTCCCCCCGCCAAAGCGGCGGTCAAGGTTTTCGCCCAACTGCACGAAAGGAGGCAGCGCGCCGTTAAAACCCTTCTGCTGGCTGACGATCGAGCCATAGCATGGATACGCCAAGGCCGGATTGAATCGCTGGCCCGACATCATCCACTGGTCGGCCAGCCCGTGGCTGCCGTTGGCTGGGTTCCAGCCGCGCAGCAGTGCGTAGCGCCCCAGCTCCTTGGCCATCCGCGGGACAATTTCGCTGAACCGCACGCCGGGCACAGCGGTGGCGGTCGCGCCGAAGTCTCCGCGGACGCTCACCGGGGCAAGCGGCTTGGGGTCGAACGTGTCGTGGTGGCTGGTGCCGCCATGCGTCCAGATCAGAATGCAATTGACGTCGGTGCCACCGGCGGCGGCATGGGCCGAGCGGTTCGCAAGCGCCATCGGCAGCGAAACGCCTAGTCCGCTGAGTGCCCCGACGCGGAGAAACTCGCGCCGGTCGAGCCCCTCACACGTGCGTGAAACTCCGCCTTGGAAGCCGAGCATGGCTGGTCCTCCCACGTGATTCGGTTTGTCCACGACTGCGTGGGACGCGCCCGTAAATGTAGCGAAACGCCGCTACGAATCAACATGTGATGATGTTTTGCCATTGCAACCGATCGTAGAACCGACGCTGAGCCGGCGGTGTTAGCCGCCGGAGCGACGAGGCGATAGACGTGGCACATAGCGAACTGGCGACGCGCTCCTGGGGCTAACGCCCCAGGCTCAGCATATCAAACTGCCGGGCTCAGCTTGCGCTCGAATGTCACACGTAGCGCCGAGCGATTTCGGCCCCGGCCACGTAGTTCAGCTTGCCCAGCCGGCACATCTGGTAGACGTTAATCCGAAAATCGGGGCAGGTGCTCACCAGGCAATAGGCATCGGTCGCCGTGTGGCCGAAATCGCTCACCAGCCAGTCGATCAAGTTGATCGTGGCCGTCTCGACAGCCACCTCCAGCGGCCGGTATGCGTACACGGAAACGAGGCTCTGCGGCTTCTCGATCCGCATCCAAGGGAAGCGTCTTCCCTTGATCAGGTCCAGGCGCAGCCGCACCGTGGCGCTGGTCTCGGCGGCCGTGCCGGTGAACTCGGTGTCGCCCTGACTGGCGTGAACATCGCCCAAGTAGAACAGTGCCCCTTCGTGAAACACCGGCAAGAGAATGCGGTTGCCGGGCGCCACGTCGCGGATATCGAGATTGCCGCCCCAATCCCCCTGCCCGTCGATGCTGGTGGTCACCTCGCGGTCTGGCGCAACGCCGATCGTGCCCACGAAGGGGGTGATCGGCCAGGCGGTCCGCTCACTGAAGTGCAGCGTGCCATCGCGCATCGTGCCGCTGAGGCCGGGTGTGTGGCGGAAGATCTTGGTCGTGTACTGGCTGGAAAGCTCCGGCCAACGTGTGCTCTCGCCCAGCGGTCCGCGGCGCGGCCCCACCGCGATCCACGAGTAATCGCCCACGACGATCTCTTCGAGCTCGACCACGAGCGTGTCGCCACGCTGGGCGCCTTCGAGCCACACAGGTCCAGCGATGGGGTTAGCCAAAGGGGGCGAGCGGTCGAAGCCGGGCCGCCGACCCGGCACCGCTTTATCGTTGGGGGTTTTGAAATACCCCGTGCTGGCGTCGAACGTCTCGATCTCGAACGTCTCGCCCACGCGCACCTTCAGCAGCGGCTCATCGCGCCAATCGAAGGCGTACTTCCGCGCGGCATCTCGCTCGATTTTTTGCATGGTTGAATCCTCGCGTGCGCCGGTTGCGATTCCATCTATGAATTGACGCGGGTTTGAAGTGGGCGGTTGCGCTCGACCGCGCTAGCTGCGCGAAGCACTGCTGGACAAGCCAGCCGTGGCACCTACTTCGATTGACGCGGTGCTGCTTCGATCACGAGGTGCCGCGTGCCGCCGGCGTTTGCCAGTGCAAGCTTGCCGAGTTGTCCAGGCACTGGCAGAGCCAGTGGCACACTTGGTGCTCGCTGCTTAGTCTTCGTCCGATTCGGCATAGTGATGCCGGTCGGCAGGATGCCACAATGGCAGACCCGTGCGCACTCGCTCGGCCAGAATGGTCACCTTCCTCTCGGTTCCTGGCAGAGCATCGGTCGGCTCGAACTCGCTGCTGGCGATATATCGAGGCTCGAAATCCCACACCCCTAGCTGAATCGCTTCCAACACCGATCTGGGCACGAGACGTACTCCTTCCCTCCCGTCATGTTGAAAGTACCGAGTATTGCGCCTTCGATCGACTGCTGTCAAGCAAGTCGCCGATTGGCCGATCACAGCCGCTGCGGCATGGAGATCAGGCCGGTAGGCGTGGCGTACGCCTGCGGCGCATAACCGTTGTACCCCTTGTACGTCGTTCGCGTATGCAGGTACGTGTCCAGCTCGTCGCCCCATTGAGTCCAGCCGGCGCGCCGCTCGCGTGCGAATAGCTCCAGATACGGACCGGGGCTGCACGCCTCGATGATTTCGCAAAGCCTCGCGGGCTTCCTGGAATGTTCCTCTTTGCGAGTCTTGAACAGGTTCACCTGTCGTCGTCCGGGCGCCAACGTTCGCATGGATCCGCGAATGCCGAACAACACGAGCTCGGTCACGTTGCGGAAATAGAACCCGACGCCGCGGCCGTCCGGTTCGCCGTCCTTTCGGACCTTGTGCCAGACGATGTTGCTCTTGTACGTGAAGCCCCAGGCCTCCATCACATCAAGGCCCCAGGGCAACAGAGCATTGGGACACCAGAGATAAAGGTGGGATTTGCTCGCGGCATGATCGGCGACGGGCATGCGGCAGATCTCGTGAACGTCCATGGTCCGATAGCGCCCTAGTCGCTTATGCTCGGGCGCGACCTTTCCCGTGCGGTTCTGGAATCGCCAGGGTGGGTCGGCGAGTATCGTGGCGAAGTCTGTCTTCTTGAGTCCTGGAAGCTTGCTCAAGATGGAGTCCTTCCAATCAAAGATTCCATCGAACGGGCTCGGCTCGCGGCGCCAATGCAGAGATCGCAAGTAGCTTACCATGCCGGCGGCGCGAGCTGTAGCGCGCGACGTGTCGACGGTCGCGCCGCCGCGAATCAGCGGCCGTTGTGTCGCCCCTTCACTCGGTCCGTTCCCCAGCGTGGACGGGTGTTAAGGGAGACGCCGCTGCAGCCGCACACTTGGCCGAATAGATGCTGGTGATCAGTTGCTGGTAGCCGGCGACCATGCTCTCGACGGTGTAATGCTCGACGACGCGCTGGCGGCCGCGCTGGCCCATCGACTTAGCTGCGGGCCGGTCACGAAGTAGTTCGCACGTTTTGTCAGCGACGGCCAGCTCATCCCCGGCATCGACGAGAAATCCGCATTGTCCGTCGAGCATGACCTCCGGGACGGATCCGACACGTGTGGCGACCACCGGAATCGCACACGCCATGGCCTCAAGGATCGACACCGGGCTGGCCTCCATGTGCGAGGTCAGAAGCAGCACGTCGAGCAGGTTCAACAACCGCGGCACGTCGGCTCGAGTGCCGGCAAAATGCACTGCGGGCGCGATTCCCAGTTCGTTCGCCATCGACTCGAGATGCGCTCGGCGTGGGCCGTCGCCGACGACCAGAAATTCAGCCATTGGGACAAGCCCACTCACACGCGCGGCGGCGCGAAGAAACAGCTCGTGGTTCTTCTCGGGACGCAGAGCCGCCACGATTCCCACGAGCGGCGCGTGGCGCGGAATGCCCAGCTCGCGTCGCAATTCAGGATCGGCCGCCAGGGTGCGAAAGCGGCTCGCATCCACCCCATTGGGAATGACGCGGATCTTGTCGCGTGGACAGCCCTCGTGCTGCGCCAGATACCGCGCGTGGGAATCGGCCACGGCCACGAAGGCGTCGGTCCAGGGTGTTAGCAGTCGGTTCGGCCACTCCACGCGGTCGGGCAACCCCGTCGAGTGCAGCGCTGAGACCACGACCGGCACGCGCGCTCGCCGCGCAGCCAGTCGCCCCCAAAACATTTTGTCTCCGCCGGTGCCGACCGTCACCACGGCGTCGATTCGGCGCTGGGCCAAGAGCCGCGTGAGCCGTCGCCATACGCCGACGTCGTACTTCTGAGCAAGCAGTCCGTCGAAGGCCGGCACTTCGCGCGCGAGCAGCTCGCCGAGCGGCCCAAAGTATTTCAGGCAGCAAAGCTCCGGGACGAACCGCTCGCGGTCCATGCGGCGAATCAGCTCGACCAGCAGCGTTTCGGCCCCGCCGACCGGCATGCACGTGATGACGAACATGACACGCAGCGCGTCACGGTCGGCCAGGGGAACGAGCGGAGGGCGAGTCATCTCAAGAGTTTCCTCGATGCACGACCTGAAGCGGCAATTCTGCTTATGCCGGCCAGGTGGTGCGGCCCTTTCGATAGCGATTCCAATGGGCCAGCGATCGAGCCCAGGCATCTGACAACAATTGCTTGTCATCCGCGTCGAACAGGTGGCGGCCTCGTGAAGCAACCAACAGCACGGCCGCTACGAGCGAGAGCGCCAACCAGGGCCCTAGGCATAAACTCAGGGGCAATGCACCGACCAGACAGGTGCCGGCGTCGATTCGCATGCCCAAGAGTCGCGCGAATGCCAGGATCAAGACCAGCGTCGCCAGGTTGGCGGCGGCGGCGGCCACGACCGCGCCTTGCAGCCCGAATTGCGGCAGCAACAGCAGATTGAGCGTAATGTTGATCAACAAGCCGAACACGAGCGCCACGCTCGCCAGCCGAGCACGTTCGGCACACCATAGGTAATTGACCGCCACGGCCGCCAGGCCCATCCAGATGCAATACATGAACGTCCCGTGCATCACGGCGAGTCCTCCCGAGAACTTGCCATGAAACGCGACCTCGAAGAGCGGCTCGGCGCAGGCCAGCACCACGAGGCTCACGACCACCATCGCGAGGCCGAGCAGCTTGAGCGCGAGATTCAATCGCCGCGACACATTCTCGCGGCGCCCGGCCTCCCAATCGCGACTCAGATGCGGCGTGATGATCGGCGCGAGCATTTCGGCCAGGCCGACCAAGAGCAGCGGGACAATCCGTGATGCGTGGTAATTGCCCACGGTCTCCAGAGCAGCGGCATGGTCCGCGCCGGAATAATGAACAATCATGTAGCGATCGACGATGGCGAACAGGTTGGCCAGCGCGTTGGCCAGCCAAATCCAGGCGGCGAACGAAAGGAGCTGTGACCAGAAGTCGCGGTGTGGCAGGCTTGCCGCGGTGGTGGGCAGGGTCCGCCACACGCGCCGCAGCCAAATGAACGCGATCATCGTGGATGTGAGGCACGCCGCCCCATAGGCCACCACAATCGCGGCCGCGCCGGCCTGCCAGCCAAATAAAAGCGCCAGGCAGAAGAGCAGAAACGCCACCGCGTTGAAGAGCTGCAACGCAGTGATCACGCGGACCATCCGCAGCGAGAGGAAGAGCTCGACCAGGGTGTTGTAGCAGACCACCGCGCCCAGACTCGCCGCCAAGAGCGTCACAAGCTGCGTATCATCGGCCGAGCCGAGCACCAGCCGCGAAAAACTCGACCTCGCGAGCCAGACGGTCGCCACCGCCAACAGCCCAAGCGCCGCGACCGCAATCAGTGTCCGCCGCAGGAACACGCCAAGCTGGCCCCGCTGGCGATATCGCTCCGCGTAGCGCCCGAACGAGCCGGGAATCCCCAGCACAGCCAAAGGCGCGGCGGTCAAAAGGAAACCCAGCGCCAGGTCCCATTGGCCCAAGGCGGCCGCGTCGAGCTCGCGGCAACAGACGACTGAGCGGATCAATCCGATCAGACGCTGGCCGCCGGTCAGCACGACCAGCCAGACGACGCTGGCGGCCAGCGAATCGGTTTGCCAGTGGAGCTCGCCATCCGGTGAGCGACCGGCATCGGCGGAATCGCTCACGGCTGCGAAACTCCCTCGACCTCTGCCGCCGAGACGGTGCTGCCGTACGCGTACCGCCGCACACGCATCTTGCGCGGGTCGAGGGTGGCCCAATTTTTCAGGCGGAGGAAGTCATGGTCGCCGTGGATCCGCTGAAGATGGAAGGCATCGTCGCCGGGAAAGTTGAAGCCGCCGTACGCCGAACAGACCGCTTCGTAACCGGCGCTATAGGCCAGGTGGAACGCCTCGTCATTGAGGTTCACGTGCTGACCATAGGGAAATGCGAAGTATCGCACGACGCGGCGCAGCGCGCGTTGCAACTCCTCGCCGGCGGTGACCACTTCGTCGTACAGGCGATCGCGATCGGCGACGGCGCTCAGATCAGCGTGCGTGCGCGTGTGGACGCCGATTTCGATTCCCGCCGAGGCCAGTGAGCGCAGCTCGTCGATCGTATTGGGCGCAAGCGGCCGCGCGCGAGCGACATCGTGAGGAAAGGGCACGCGCTGGGTGACATGGGCCACCGAAACGAAGTACGTGCAGGGGATTCGCTCTCGGATCAACAGCGGCAACGCAAAGCGGCCGTTGTCGGCGTAGCCATCATCAAAGGTGATGCTGACGCCGGCGCGGTGGTTCGTCTTCGATCGGATCCGCCGCTGCGCCTCTTCCAGCGAGATCATGTCGAATCGCCGGCGAAGCCAGTCCATCTGCCGCGCGAACAGACGAGTGGAGATCGTCCAGGGCGTCGGGTGCTCGTCCGCGACGCGGTGATAAAACAGCACGATCACAGGCGCCCTGCCCGAGCGCGCCGCGCGGCGGCCGGCCCAGTGCCGGTACGGGTACGATGCATGATAGTACAAGCTAAGTGCGAGCTGTCGCCATGCTTGCATGGATACTCTCCGAACGCGCAAGGCGCCGAACGAGCCGTTTAAGCCGAAGATGCCCCAACCAGGTCGGCCGGCGACGGTACGGCGCGATGATTCCACAAGTCTCGTGTCTTTTTGGCCCAGCGCTTGGTGCTCTTGCCGGCCAGCCAGGCGCGGTGGCGAAGGCGCGCCTCGGTTCCCAGCCCCGCCACACGCAAGCGCAACAGCGGTTGCGGATGTGCTCTCCATTGCGACTTGTACGGCTCGTCCCCGCGGAGGAAGTCGAATGCCCTGTACCCCCCTACAATCGCCGCTCGCAATGACGCCATCACCGCCAGCCAGCCCGGCTGTTCGTGTCGCCAGGCCGGGTCCATGCCGGTCTGATAGTGATAGATCGTGTCACCCCCCAGCAGATTGTAGTCGGCCGCCACGGGCTGCCCCTCGAGCTCCAGCCACGACAATCGAGCCCTGCCCTGTTCGACGAGCGTTCGCGCGGCGTCGTGATGAAACGCGCGAAATCGCGGCGAGTCGAAGCGGCCCCGGTCACCGAGACTCTCGCGGCGCCGGCGGTGAAGTTCGGCCAGGATCTCCAGGCCGCGGTCGAGATTATCGACGTGATCGACGACGTGCACGATCGCCCGTTTCGTGTCGAAGTTCGCGCGCCACAGCGCGCGCGCTTCACGTCGCCGCGACCGCGACAACCTCGCCAGGTATTCGTCCCAAGTGGCGGGAAGTTCGAGGCGCCAACATCGTGCGTCGCACGACTGGTGCACCGGATGTCCATGCGCGTCGAGGTGATCGATGAGCCGGAATAGCGTTGCATCGGTGGGGTCGATCCCCTCCAGGTCCAGCGTATCCCAATCGTCCGCACCGAAGCCGTCCAGCCAATCGGCAATCGCTTGCGCTGCGGTGTCCTCACAGCTCGGCAGGCACGGTACACGCAGATAATCGGAACAAACCTCTCCCGACGCGAGAAAGCACAACACGCGCCCGCCCAGGGGGGACCGCCGCCAGTACCAGGGCGCCACGGCCACGAGACGACCCGTTGAATCGTTCACGGCCAGCACATACAGATCGCCGCGCGTGCCGTAATGCCGCCACCAACTTTCCAGCCATTCACGGCGCAAAAATGGCATATCACCCGACAGGCGGTTCCACGCTTCGGGACCGATCGCGGGATCGTCGAATGATTCGATGCGCGTGACGTGCATGCGGACAGTTGCCGGGCGTGGTGAAAGTCTACCCAACTCTCGGTCAGGGGATGCAAATTGCAAATCGTGTTATGCGCGCAGACGGTGGCGTGCCGGCAACGCCGTGTGGCGAGAGTGCAACGCGGTCGATTCGAGCGCGCGGTTGCCGGCACACGTGTTCGCCGCCCCGTGGCGCGGTTATCCAATTGGCGACAAGAGGTTTGGCACATGCCGCGCCGGATCGGCGTGGCGACCACCACGCTGGCATTGGCTTTGCATCCCACGATCAACAACCGACGACGATCAACCGAATCTGAACAGAAGGAACCAAGATGGCCGGATTCGCCTCGCCTGCATTCAACCCTGCCGAGCTTTGTCGCCTATTGGGCCACCACTGGCGTCTTTGGGCCGTGCCGGCTGCCGTGACGGTCTTGATTGCGGCCGGATATGCGGTCATGCGACCGGACACATGGGAGGCGTCACAGGCGCTGATCGTGCGGAACGAAGCGGCCAATCAGGTTGAAGGGCCGGGCAAATTCCGTCATGCCGACGAAATGAAGACCATCCAAGAAACCATCCTCGAAATCGCCAAGAGCGCGCCGGTGCTGAAAGATACGCTGATCGCGGTGGGGCCGCCGGCCGCGTGGCGCCCGGCAAAAGCCTGGCCGTCGCCCAAGGACATTGAGGCCTTCGCGCGCGAGATTCGCATGACGCCGCCGGGGGGCGCGGAGTTTGGCAAGACCGAGGTCTTTTATCTCAAAGTGCGCGATCGCGATGCACAGCGCGCCGTGTCGCTTGCCAAGGCGCTGTGCGGAAAGCTGCAGGCTCGGTTTCAGCGGCTCCTCGACGATCGCGCACGCAGCATGATCGCCGAATTGACCGATCGCGCGAATGTAGCACGGACCGACCTGGAGAGCTCGACCCAGCGGCTCGCCCAGCTTGAGCAATCGGTGGGGGGCGACCTGGCCGAGCTGCGCATGCTGCACCATTCGTCGTCGGCCGACAGTGACCTCCGCCGCAAGGTGACCGAAATCGACAACGAGCTGCGACAAGTCAGCGCGACCCAGCGAGCCAACGAAGAACTGTTGGGGCTCTTGCACGAGGCACGCGAGGATGCGGGCCGGCTGCTGGCCACCCCGAACCGATTGCTCGAATCGCAACCGGCGCTGCGCCGGCTGAAGGACGGCCTGGTCGACGCCCAGCTTCGCACCGCGCAATTGCAGGGAGCCATGTCGGACGATCACCCGCAGGTGCGTGCCGCCAAGGCATCCGAGCGCGAAATCAGCGGTCAGATCCACGACGAGCTGGCGATCGCGATCCGCGGCGTCGAGGTCGAGCTGCAATTGAACCAAGACCGGACGGCCGAGCTCGACGAACAACTCCAGGGCGTCCGCACGCGGCTCGAGCGGCTCGCCGCCCTGCGCGCCAGCTATTCAAACCTGGTGGCCGAAGCGGCAAACCGCGGCGGACTGGTGGAACAGTCGGAAAAGAACCTGTCCGAAGCGCGGGCGAGCCATGCCAGTTCTCGCACCGCCCTGTTAATCGACCGGATCGACGAGCCGACAACCGGCACTCGGCCGTTAGGACCAGGGCGTGCCATGACCGTCCTGTTCGGACTGGCGGGCGGCCTGGCGATTGGCGCGGGCGTGTTCTTTCTCATGGCGCCGTCCGCGCCAGGCTTGCAGGCCGGCGATTCGACGGCGGCCGCCGCTGAGCAGTCGACGAACAGCGCGACACGTCGCTCGCAATCGCCCCGCTCGGTCCACCCCGCTGGGCTATCTTTGAAGCATGCCCTGGTGAAGCTGGCCACTGCCGAGCCGTCGGTCAATTAGGCCCCGGCCTTCGATTACCCATGTCCGCCATTATCGTGATCTTCAGCGTGGCCGGGTTGTTGTGGGGCACGCTGCTGGTCGCGCGCGGTGACGCGATCGGCGCGTGTCTGGCGTATCTGCTCGCCGCGTGCTGCTTCGGTCATGCATTCGTAAACTTCGACCTCGGGCCGGTGCCGCTAACGATCGACCGGCTCGTGTTCGTGCTGCTGGTGGCAATCTTCGTCGTGCAATATCGTCGGTCTCGCGCCGATCTCAAACCGCTCGACAGCGCCGAGTGGCTGATGGTCGCCCTGCTGTCATGGTTCCTCGTGACGATGGCCGTGGTCGACCGCGCCCCCGACGTGGAAAACCGCACATTGACGATGGTGCGGCTGGTTGCCGGCTATCTCATGCCGTTCGGCATGTACGCCATCGCTCGACATTCGTTGATCACCGCGCGAAAGCACGCGCTAGTGCTTGGCTCGCTGGCCTGCTTCGGCGTGTACCTGGCCCTAACGGCCATTCTGGAGGTGGCGTGCGTGTGGTCGCTCGTCTTTCCACGTTACATCGCCGACCCAACCGTGGGCCTCCACTTTGGCCGTGCAAGGGGGCCGATGGTGCAATCGGTGAGTCTTGGACTGTACCTGGCGGTGTGCCTCTTGGCACTCGGCTTGTGGCGGCCGAGGTGGGGGCGCGTCGGCGAGCTCGCGCGCGTGGCGATTGTGCCGTTGTTGATAGCTGGAATCGTCCTGACCTATACGCGGAGCGTCTGGATGGGAACGGGAGCGGCCGTCGTCATCGTGCTGGCGCTGTCGCTCAAAACCAGGCCAAGGGCCGTATTGCTGGGAGCGGTCGCGGTCGGTGCGTTGCTGGCCGCCACGGGGTTGAAGGATAGTTTGCTGGGAATGTATCGTGAGGGGTCAGCCACCGACGCACGACACTCGGCCGAGTTGCGCGGCAGCCTGACATACGTTTCTTGGCTGATGTTTCTCGACCAACCCTGGATGGGGGTGGGGTTTGGCGAGTTCCCGATTGCCAAGCTGCCGTACCTTTCCGATCGTTCCTCAGATCTGCACCTTGAGGCGGTGCGCCCTTACGTGCATCACAACACGTTCCTCAGTATTTTGACCGAGACCGGGGCGATTGGGCTGGGGCTGTTTCTGACGATGCTGGCCATCTGGGCACGGCGTGCCTGGGGACTGGTGCGCGATCCGCTGGCGGAACCCTGGGCGCGCAATCAGGGTCTGTTGCTCATGGGAACGTTGGCGGCCTATTTCTGTCAGTTGCTCTTCCATGAGCTGTCCTACACGTCCATCGACCATTCTCTCGTCTTTTTCATCGCGGGCATGACAGGCGGTATCCGCGCGGATTGGGCTTCCTCTCGCGTCACCGAGCCAACCGTCTCGAATTCGCCGTCGGCGTGCAACTGGATCAGGCCGCGTATTCGCCCCTCGGAACACGCCTGAAACTCGAGCGAAGGGGGAATGGGATGCGGGGTGACGTTGCGTCGCCGCATCCGCTTGGTGCGTAACGACATCATTGAATCCACTTCGCCACGTTGGCTGCGCAACGGGCTGTTCGACCGTCGCGCGCCAGGCACTTTGCCGCTCTCGGCTTAGAGCAAGTGCCGCCGGCGCCGGGTCGTGCGCGCCCCGTTAGGCATGGCTTTTGCCTCTTTAACCCGACACTGGTAACGCTTTAACCCAATTCTCCAGCCAACCCAAGCCGAGGAGGTGTCATGACGAGCGGGCAGTCCCGCGTGTTGGAACCGAATTCGTGTACTGCCGACGAGCTATTTGATGTGCAACGGGACGGCGATCGTGTCTACGGCCGTATGCCTGTGACGATTGCCTCGACGCCGGTTCCGCCGCGTGCGACATCACACGGCCGGGCTGAGCGGCAGCGGCCACCGCGCAAAACATTTCCCAGCAAGACCACCGTGACGACGATGCCCGCTTATCCGGCCGGCAATCTCCGAACGCCCTTCAACGTAATCAAGCGGTTGTTCGACATTGTCGGCGCGAGCCTGCTCTTGGTAATCCTTGCGCCGGTCATGGTCGTTACCTGGGTTGTCCTGCTGATCACCACCAAGGGACGACCCTTTTTTTGCCAGGAGCGCGTGGGGCTCTGTGGCCGCACATTTCGCATGTACAAATTCCGCACGATGTGCGCTGGCGCCGACCGGTTGCAACACCTGGTCGAGAATGAGAAGGATGGGCCGATCTTCAAAAACCGGCGCGATCCGCGCGTGACGCGCGTCGGCCGTTGGCTCCGCGCGTTCAGCATCGACGAGTTGCCGCAATTGGCTAATGTGCTCGGCGGCGAAATGTCGCTGGTGGGTCCGCGGCCGGCAGTGCCCAAGGAAGTGGCACAGTACGCGCCGTGGCAACGCCAACGCCTGGCGGTGAAGCCAGGCCTGACGTGCATCTGGCAGATCAGCGGCCGCAGCGAGGTGAGCTTCGAAAACTGGATGCGGATGGATATTCGCTACCTGCGAAACCAATGCTTGTGGCTGGATATCGTGCTGCTGGCACGTACACCATGGGTGGTGCTCAGTCGCCAAGGCGCCTATTAACCGAGTCACCCACGAGCAAGCCGCTGACATATCTCGATCGCCAGCCGACCGCTAGAATCGACCGCGCGGGCACTGGTCGCCATTGGGAATGTCGGTTGATTGCGGCATGAACGCGATTTGCCTGGTGATCGACCGCTTGCACGTCGGTTATCTCGGCTGTTACGGAAGCGCGTGGGTCGGAACGCCGGCGGTCGATCGGCTGGCCGCCCGGTCGTTCGTGTTCGATCAGGTCGTGATCGACTCGCCATCGTTGGATCGGCTGTATCGATCCTATTGGCGTGGCGTTCACGCGGCGGCGCCGGAGGCGCTGACTGAACCGGCCCCGGTCCTGCCCGACGTGCTGACGACTGCGGGCATATCGACGACGCTCATCACCGACGAGAAAACCGTCGCGGCCCATCCGCTGGCGCGGCGGTTCGCCGAGTCGGTCCAACTGTCGAGCGGCGAAGTTGTCGAGCCCTGCGCCGAAGTCCACGAAACGCAACTGGCCGGATTCTTCACCCAGCTTGTTGATTGGCTGCAAACGGCGCGAGAGCCCTTTTTTCTTTGGGCCCATTCGCGCGGCATGGGCGGGCCGTGGGATGCGCCACTCGCGCTACGCAACCAATACCTCGAGGACGATGACCCTCCGGCGAGCACGTCGAGCGAGGTGCCCCAGCGAGAGCTTGAGGCGAATTACGATCCCGACGAATTGCGGTCGCTCCGCTGCGCCTACGCCGGCCAGGTGGCGCTGATGGACCGATGCCTGGCGGCCCTGCTCGAGGATTTCGTCGGCAGTGGACTCGCGGAGCGAACGCTCTTGGTGCTGCTTTCGCCGCGCGGATTCCCATTGGGCGAGCACCATCGAGTTGGCGGGCAGGAGCGATTGCACGCGGAGCTCGTGCAGGTGCCGTGGCTTTGGCGATTCCCCAACGGCATGGGGGCCGCGGCACGCAGTCAGTGCCTGATTCAACCGTCGACCCTGGCGCCGACACTTGTTGACTGGTGGGGCCTTGCCGAGAAATGGCCCTCTGGCGCTTGCGCGAGTGTGCTCCCGGTGACGCGCGACGAGCGCGCGGCAACCGTTGACCGGGCCTGCGTCTTGCATCCCAACGGTCAGCGAGCGATTCGCACGCCAGCCTGGTACCTGGTTTTGCCGAGCGCGGCCGCGCTGGAAAGAGATCGTACGCGCTCGTCGCACTTGTTCGCCAAGCCGGACGACCGCTGGGAGCTTAACGACGTGGCGGACCGCTGCTCGCAGGTCGTGGAGTACTTGGAGGCGGCCCTCGTCGAGTTCGTCGCGGAGCACCAGACAAGTCTGGCTCCAGCGTTTTCGCCGCTGGCGGAGATGGCGATTCGCCCGCGCCGATAAACGTCTCGGTCGAGGGACGGACCTCGCCAAGGGTTGCGAAAGAGACGTCGGGCTCGCCGGTGAAATCGCTCGACGGACTGATTGTGGCGCGGATCTTGCGGCGGCTCGTCGAGCGCCCCAAGTGCATCGTCAACTACCGGCGGCGCCGTCGCCAGCACCCTGACCGTGCAGATTGCCTTCCCGAAACGCGGCGGCCATCGCCAAGGGAACCTCGGCCTCGGCCAGGATCACCGTGGCGCGATTGGCGGCGACCTGCGCCTTCATCTCCTGCTCGCGCGCGATGGCGATCGCGCGGCGCTCCTCGGCCTTGGCTCGCGCGACGCGGACGTCCGCTTCCGCCTGATCGGCCTGCAGGCGCGCCCCGATATTCTCGCCCACGTCGATGTCGGCGATGTCGATCGAGACGATCTCGAACGCGGTCTGGGCGTCGAGGCCGCGTTTCAACACGGCCTTGGAGATCACGTCGGGGTTCTCCAGCACCTCCAGATGGCTCGGCGACGAGCCAATCGCGGTGATGATCCCCTCGCCCACGCGAGCGATGATCGTGGCCTCGGTCGCTCCGCCGATCAGTTGGCCCAGGTTCGTGCGGACGGTGACGCGTGCGCGAATCTTCAACTCCACGCCGTTTTTCGCGATCGCACTCAGCGTGCCCGTCTGCGAGCGCTGCGGGTCGGGGCAGTCGATCACCTTGGGGTAGACGCTCGTTTGCACGGCCTCGAGCACGTCGCGCCCGGCCAGGTCGATGGCGGCCGCGCGGTCGAAGTCGAGGTCGATATCGGCGCGGTGGGCCGCGATGATCGCGCGGATTACGCCCGGCACGTTGCCGCCGGCCAGGTAATGCGCCTCGAGCCTCCGCGTGCTGACCTCGCGAGAGCGGTCGTCGACAATGCCCGCCTGCATGGCCATGATCTTCGATTGCACGATCACTCGGGCGTTCACCTGCCGCAGGCTCATGCCCACCAGGCTCCAGATGCTGACGCGCGCATTGGACATATATGCCTGAAACCAAATGGGGCCGTAGATCAGCACCAGCAAAGCAACGATGAGCGCTAGGAACAATGCAAGCACGATGCCGGCGGTCATGGCCGCGATGCCTTCGGCTTGGGCGAGAACGATTGAAACGATTGGCATAAGCACCCTCTAAGCCCCACCGCGACTAGCGCTTGGCTGAAGCGCGAGCCCATAACATCGGAGCCGCACAGTATTACCCTGGCAACTAGGATAACTAATTGCGAACGCTTGCAACAGTTGGCCAAAACTTGAACGCTACCAGTGGCGGCTAATGCCGAATGAATCGAAATGCGGATCAGTACTCACCAGCATGAGGCGCTCGACAATCGCTTGTGCCACTAACAGCCGGTCGAATGGGTCGCCGTGATGCCTGGGCAAGTTTGCCTGGACCTCAGCGTGCTCGACTGTTATTGGTAGCACGGTCATTCCCAGATCGGCCATTGCCTGGCTCATCCATTGTCGGTACGGCATCGAAAGCGCTAACTTACCGAGACCAACCTTGATGGCTATTTCCCAGATCGTGCCGGCGCTCAAGAAGAGCTCATTGGTGGGGTCGTGCAGCGCCGTGAGCGCTTGTAGGCTGAGTTTCGATGGATCGTCCGATGCCCAAATCAACGCATGTGCATCGACAAGCAGCTTCACTCACTGTACCCCTTGAAGTCATCAAGCGGGGCATCGAAGTCCGGGGCCATATAGGTGACGGTGCCCCGCAAGCTACCGAGCGTCCGCTGCGTTAATGCTGCAGTGGCGGGAATCAAGCGCGCCACCGGCTGGTTGTTCTCCGTGATGACCACCTCGTCACCGAGCTTCAGCTCATGGATTAAATCAGAAAGCCTGGCTTGCGCTTCTTGAACCGATATAGTGCTCATGGAGACTATCTCCTCATAACAGGCGAGGGACGCACAATTTAGCCAGACAATGACTATCTGCTTGCTGGCTCGTTCCCAATGAATCTGGTTTACCGGCTTGCTCGCGCCCCGCTCGCCAGCCATGGTGGTCTGGTCCGGTCACGTCGTACTGTCTGGTCATCATTTGCTTCGGCGAGCGGCCGGCGTAGGCCGGCCGATGGCGCACGCAGTTCGCCCTTTAAATGATCGTTAGGGCATATCCTCGTAATCGTGATGGGTCGTCATATGCCGAGCAACTCTAGCATCTGGCAAAAGTCTTTGGGATGATAGGCATTTGACCGCCGCTCAACAAAAAGATGATCCATGGGCCGTACCTTTTGGGACAATTACCTCAGACTTCGGAGGCGGATTCACATCATATGGGCGGCGTATGCAGTGACACTCGCCGTAGGTGCTGTAGATCTATATTACATCACCGAGGTTGCACACGGTGATCCAGGCTTCATCGCCACCTATGGACTCTTGCCGTTATTCGGTGTAATTGTCGGGCTCCCTTTTGCAATGAGCTATTGCATTACTCGTTGGGTACGCATACTCGGGCTCAATATATGTCCTCGTTGCCAGCGAGCGGCGTGGCCGAGCACAATGTTGATTTCCCGCACTCTGTTGCTTCCGCGGTCGTGTGGCTCATGTGGCGCGAGCGTTACTACATTTCACGCTGAACAGTAACAAGCAACAAGTACCTTCAGGCGTGGCGTAACTTTCCCTACTTGATCCACCCGCCGCCCAGCACGCGATCGCCCTCATAGCTGACCACGGCCTGGCCCGGCGAGACGCCGTATTGTGGTTCGTCAAAGCGCACCGCTAGCCGATCATTGCCGTGGCATTCGACGATTGCCGGCACAGGCCGGCTGTTGTAGCGGATCTTCACGTCGCAGCGGAATGGCCGTGGCGGCGGATCGACAAGCCAGTTCGCGCCGTTGGCCTCGAGCTCGCTCTTGGCCAATTCATCGCGGTGGCCGATGACGACGCGCCGTGAGTCAGAGTCGATCCGCAAAACATAACGGCGCTCGCCGAGCGCGACTCGCAGGCCCTTGCGCTGTCCAACGGTAAAGCGCTCCACGCCGTCGTGATGCCCGACCACAGCGCCGCCGGTCGTGACGATTTCGCCCGAGCGATCGTCGCCTTGCGCGCGGCGGCGAATGAAGCCGGCGTAGTCCCTGTCCGGAACAAAGCAAATTTCCTGGCTGTCCTTCTTTTCGGCCACGCGCATGCCGATCTCGGCCGCGATTCGGCGGATTTCCGTCTTGCGATACCCGCCCACGGGAAAATTGAGCATCGGCAGCAATTGGCGGTCGATGCCGAAGAGCACGTACGATTGGTCCTTGGTCGCGTCAATCCCCTTCCTGAGCGCGGGAAGCTCGTCCTGCCGCCCGCTTGCGCACACCTGCGCGTAATGACCGGTGGCGATGTATTCAGCGTCAATCGAACGTGCATACTCCCACAACTTGCCGAACTTGAGCCAGTTGTTGCAGACGACGCAGGGGTTGGGCGTGCGGCCGCCGCGATATTCGTCGACGAAATAGTCGATAATCCGGCCGAACTCGTGGCGAAAGTCGATCGCATAAAAGGGAATATCGAGCGCATCGGCCACGCGGCGCGCGTCGTGGGCGTCGGCGGCCGTACAGCACCCGTGCTGGTGAGGCGAATGGGCGGGCTCGATAATCGGCAGCGCTGAAGCCGAAGGGGACGTATCCGCGCCGCAATGCGCCGGCGACGCCTCGCCGTGCCGCATGAAAATGCCGATCACCTCGTGACCTTCCTGCCGCAGCAGATAGGCGGCCACGCTCGAGTCGACGCCGCCCGACATGGCCAGCACAATGCGAGACATTCGATTCCGTGCCGCAACGTGGATCAACTCGCGGCGACAACGTATCGCACGCGTCACGAAAGTCTAGACGCGAGTCAGCAGTCGGACAAGCTTGTCGGAGTTGGCAGCCGCCGGCGCCGACGAGGTCATTGCCACAATCGTTCGAACCACAGCGGCCCGCGACGTTCCTTGGCCGGCGAGGAAGGCTCGCCGAAAGTCGTGACGTCGCGCGACGGCGCCAATCGCGTCGCCGGCGGAGTATGGGGCGGCGCATTCTGAGGAATGGCGCTGGGCGCAGTGATCTGAGACTGCGCTTCGTCGGCCGGCTGTTCGCTCGGCAATCGCTTTCGCCAGGGGAGCGCATTCCCAATGCGGCTGAACGCTCGCCGTAGAGGCCCTGGCGCCTCGGGACCTGGTGTGTCGGCAACAGCATCGGTCGGAGATGGAACGGTTACGTTGGGCGAGGGAGAGTATGGTTCGCCTGCGCGCGTCGACGGCGTCGGCAGTTGTGGGCCGACAGGTTCGGCCTGCTTTGCGCCACGCTCGCTCGGCGACGGACCTCCCGCGGCCGCAAGCAGTGGTCCATCGACCGACGGGACGGCGGTGACACGCGGCGGAGGAACGACGCGCGACCGCGCGCGCGGAGGTGGGGGGTCGCTGACCGGCAACGCCTCGCCGGCCGTTGAAGCTGTCCATGCCGGAGGCACGCGGCGCGAAGAACGCGCGACCGGCGGCAACCGCGTGACGACGCTCGTGGCGGCGGACTGAGTTTCACTACCCGTCGCTGGACCGGTGGCCTCGCCGTCCGGCGGCTGCTCCTCGATCGGCTTTGAAACGGCGCCGAGTGCCGAGCGGCCCATGAGTCGTCGTCGGACGGCCTCTTGATCGGTTTGACTTACCGGCTCGTCGGACAGTTTTCCATGCGCGTGAGGATTGCGGACGATCTTTGGTATCGGCTCGTCCCTTCGTTCGTCGTCCGCCTCACGCTTCACGGGCGCGTGCGATGCATGCACGTCAAGGTCCGCAATCGCTTCGTCCGGCGCGACATCCGACCGTGCGGCAACCAGCGCTGCCAGCTCGTCGAGACCGGCCGCGTCGAGCTGTCGCGCGAAGCCATCGACGAGGCGCGGTACGTCAAGTGTCAACTGGGGTGCGTGCCCATTTCCCTGCAGCCGCGCTTCGCCCTGCAAGGAGCCGAGCTGTTTTAGCCCCCTATTCCAAAGTTCCGGCGCGAGTTGTCCGGCGCGCTCGGCGCCGACCAGGCGGACATCCAAGTCTTTGACCTCGATATTCAAGGGAAGATCAATTCGGCGGCCCTCGAGCCAACCGGTTCCCTCGATATGAACGCGCCCACTCGTGACGGACAGGCGCCGCGCAGGACCGCGGCGGTCGACGAAGCGTGCCAGCGGCAAATCGTACGCACGCACGTGCAATTCGTGCCGCGCATCGCTCGAGTGCAGTTCGAGCGACGTTCGCAGCTCGAGGCCGAACCGCGGCGCCACGATTTCAAGCCGCGCCGGTGCAACTCCAGCGGATGGTTCCGTCGTGAAATCGCTGAGCCTCAAGACGGCTCGCGCTCCCAACGTCGACTCCGTGCCAAGGCCCGTGGCGCGAAGCTTCTTGATGAGCAATGTGGGCCGGTGTCGCTCCAGGCTCGGCGCGCCACCCTGGCGCGAGTGCCGGCCGGTGCTTGAAATCGTCTCAAGGCGGTAGACAAGCTCGGCGAACTGCTGGATCTGTTCCGTGATCGCGCGCCACGGCGCCACGTACGGATCGATTCGCGTGGCGCCCGCGTTTAACGATTCCGAAGGTGCTTCGCTCGTCTTCATGGCCCGCGCAAGTAGCGGCGGCCGTTCCTGGCCCTTCGCCAGCGTTGGGCAATCGATGGCGACGTGCGCGCGAACCTCTTCGAGTGCGACATCGTCAAGAATCAGGTGCCCGCCCAAAAGGGGAACAAGACGAACCTGAGCGGTCATCTGCCCAACTCGTAGCACGTCGCGCGCTGGGTGCCGCGGATCAGCGGCGCGCAAACCCTGAAATTCCAGACGCCCGGTGCGCAGCTCCAGGCGCGAGGTGTCCGCGCTGACCTTCGCGCCATGTAGCGCCGTTAACTGCTTGAGCACGGTTCTCGTAACCATCGTCGGCGCCATCAGCCACGAGGCGATGATTGCCACGCTCGCGATCGCCACCAGCCTCCAGATCGCGCGTGTGCGAAGCACGCCGCTTCGAGTCGCGCCTTGCACATCGAATGCTCTATGAGGGGCCGTAAGGCGCGCGACAAGCCACATGGCAGGCAGCGATGACAAGAGCGCGATGACCATCGCGCCGATTTGAGACTGCGCGCTTTGCCCGAAGAGGATTGCCATGCCCCCGTCGCCCAGCGCCCCCTGCAGCGCCGCGGCCGGCGTACTGTCCAGCAGGACCATTCCCACTCGATCCGTAATGGGGATCAGCAGCCGCGCAAGCGCAAGGCCGCCGGCCAAACCCAAAGCGACGCAAATTGCATCGACATTGAGGATTGCGATTGCCACAAGCATCGCGACAAAGGTCAGATTCGCTCCGGCAAGAAAGCCCGCCAGAAGGCCGAGAAGTACTGCCCACGCGGCGCGGCGCGGCGCGGCCACCACTCGGCGAGCGAATCGCCGAGCGACCGCGGCCAGGAATGCGCGCGACAACCGAAGCGTGCGAATCACAACGATCGCAACGGTAACGGCGATTCCGGCGATTGGCCGCTCGCTGGACATGGTGAATGACTACTTCTGACGCCGAGGGCGGATGCGAGAAAATGGCGCGAAACGGACCAACCCTGCGCGAGCCAATCACGTACAACGATCGAATCGACTCTGTGGGTCTTATCGGTGCCATCGGTCGCAACGAAGGTGCGACTTGAGAAGACGCTCCGGACGACCGTCAAACTTTGCGCAGCTTTCCGGCACGCGGTAGAGGTTCACCACGGAGGCACGGAGAAAAGGAAGAGAACGAGCGAGATTCGAGTGTGATACATCGCATCCCACCTCATTCGATTGTTTCTTTTCCCTTTCGTATTGTCTCCGTGTCTCCGTGTCTCCGTGGTGAAGCTGCCGGCGGACCGTCGGCGTCCTCCATCTGCTCGATGTAGCGGCGCAAGCGCTCCACCTCGTCGGAGACATGGCGCAGCTTGAGCATGTTATCGACCCGCTTAAGCAGCTCGACCTTGTTGACGGGCTTACTCAGAAAGTCGTCGGTGCCGGCATTCACGGCGCGCTCGATGTCGCCCAGCTCATTGAGCGCCGTGATCATGAGGATCATGATCTTCCGCGTGCGCGGATCGCCCTTTAGCTGCTTGCACACCTCGAATCCGCTCAACTTGGGCATCATGATATCGAGCAGGATCAAGTCGGGCTCGAACGCGGCCACCTTTTCGAGCGTCTCGCGCCCATCGGCCGCCACGGCGATCTCACAATCGAGCCCGTTCAGATACACCTCCAGCAGCTCGACGTTGGTCGAGTTATCGTCGGCAATCAGGATCTTGGTCTTGGTGGATGACATCGGCCGGCACGCTGTACAAGGAACTCGTGGAACCAACTGCCGCGGCGCGGATTATAGGCTTTCGCGCCAGGCATGAGAATGCCGAGGGACGGTCATCGGCACGACCGGGTGCAGCCTGCTGCTTACGCGCTGTTCCCCCTTCGCCACATCGCGGATTCGCGAGTTTGCGGTGCGATGCCCTTGTTGACCGTCGCATGGCGAGATTGGACAGACTGGGCGGACAACCGGCTGTCGCGTTGACACCTGAATGTGATTCGTCGTCTACCGCCCAAAGCGACGTGTGAATGGCGTGGGCCAACGGCCCAGCCTGACTTAGCCAGGGGCGTCGCCGGCGATGCCCCTGGAGACCGTCGCGCATAATACGCCACAAAGCCCCAACGGGGCGCACTCCCTGTTTGACAGAGGTCACCCCCATGCCACAGTCCCTTTCGTCGATCCTCATCCACTTGACCTTCCGCACCAAACGCCGCGAACGCTGGATTATCAAGGCTTTCATTGGCAAACGGGCTACGCGGCATTTTCCGTCAGTCGGTCGAACGTCGAGCAGGTCATCCCATACATCCGCGATCAAGAGAGCCACCATCGCCAGCGCTCATGTCACGACGAGCTACGGGCGTTGCTTGCGCGACACAAGGTTGCGTCCGATGAGTGGTGCGTGTGGGATTCGGAGTCCGTTCGCCGCGTTGCGGCTAGTGGGCCACGGTTTGGGGCGACCGATTCCAGGGGCGAGTGACCCTGGCTTAGACAGGTTGGGCCGTTGGCCCAAGAGAGATCGTGCGGCCAACTGGCTGGCGCGGTGACGACCGAAGGAGGTTCGTCGTCTACCGCCCAAAGCGGCAATCCAACGTTGAACGCTCTAAGTTCTCCCAGATTTAACTCCTCGCGCAAGCACAAATTGCAGGCTGCACCCAACTTTGGCGCGCGAGCCGGCAGATTGTGGAATCGCTGCGAGGGGCGGCCAACCTCGACGGCCACGCGCTGTCGGTACCGTTTCTGCTCGATCCCGACGGCCGTGGGCCTGCGCAGCCGCTCGTCGAACGGACCGACGCGCCATCTCAGCCAACGGACGAGGACCTTGCCAGGCACAACATGACGCATGAAGAGTTCAACCGGCTGACGGCCGACCGCGTGACGCAGGTTGACGACGCGATGCGCTCGATTGCCGGCGCGAGCTTTCGCGTGACGATTCCGGGCGTTCGACACCGAAGCTTCTCGGACCTGGCCGCGTGGGACGTTGGAACCGAGGAAGAACGGCATCGACGAATGCAAATCATCCGCGACTACGTCCGCGCGTTCTTCGATAAGACGTTGCTCGGCAAACCGCATACGCTGCTCGACATGGAGACTAGCGCTTGCGCGGAAGTTAAGGTCGAGCGGTTTTCGGACGCGAAATGAAATCTCTGGCGTGGCCTAAATCGCCTGTTGATGTGCACAGGCTGATCTCGTACGATCAGGCGAGCACTAGCGGGGTGGCGAGCCATGCTCAGCGTCGGCACGTTCACGTCTCGTGATTGTCAGGGCGTGTCGCGCCGCGCGTTCGTTCGCGCGGCTTGCGCAACGCCTTTCGCGTGGCCGCTTTCTGGTGCGACAGCCAAGGCGGCCGAAGCCGCGCCGAAAGCACGCTCCGTCCTGTTGGTCTGGCTGGGTGGTGGGCCGAGTCATGTGGACCTGTTCGATCCCAAGCCCAAGGCACCGCTCGAGTATCGTGGTCCGTTTGCCACGATCGCCACGGCCACGCCGAGCATCCGCTTTACCGAGCTACTGCCGAAGCTCGCCGCGCGCAGCGATCGCTTCTCGCTCATTCGGAGCAACGTGAACTTTGACGGAGGGCACCGTCCGGCGGGGTCGATCGCACTTTGTGGCGCCGTCGCCGGTCCGGCCGGCTATCCCCCAAACTTTGGCTCAATCGTGGGGCGCCAGCGTGCCTCGGCCGCGCTGCCAGGCTTCATTTCGATGGCGCGAGGCCCGATTGGCGACGGCGACGGGCCGGTGCTCGCCTTCGGCGGAGGCGCCTGGGGCGCCGGCTACGATCCGTTCGTGGTCAACTGTTCCGAGCAGGGGCGCGTCGATGCGGCCGAGCTGAAGCTGCTCGACGGCCTGACGCCGGCGCGCCTGCTCGACCGCCAGACCGTATTGCGCGAGCTCGACCGCGCACGCCACGCCTTGGACGAAGCACCGCCTCAGCGCTGGCGCGAGCTGCACGAGCGCGCCTCCGCACTTCTGGGCAGCGGCGCGGCACAGAGCGCCTTCGATCTGTCGCGCGAGCCGGACGCCGTCCGCGATTGCTACGGGCACACCTCCTTCGGCCAAAGCTGCCTGCTCGCTCGGCGGCTCGTGGAGGTGGGCGTCCCGTACGTGCAGGTCAATTGGAGCCAGTACGTAGAGGTCTTCTACCCGTTCTCCGATTACGGCTGGGATACGCATGCCGACAATTTCGGGCTGTTGGCGGATTGGCATGGGCCGCTTTTGGACGGCGTGTTCTCGACCTTGTTGGACGACCTCGACGAGCGCGGGCTATTGAAGACGACGCTCGTCGTGTGCATGGGCGAGTTCGGCCGCACTCCGCTCATCAATTCGATTGGCTCGCGCGATCACTGGCACCAGTGTTATTTTTCGCTCTGGGCCGGCGGAGGCGTGCAGCCGGGTCGCGTGATCGGCGAGAGCGACGCGCACGGCGAATTCCCGGCCACCGAGCCGGTGACGCCGGCCATGGTTGGCGCCACAATGCTCGAGCTCGCCGGTATTTCATCCGCCCAGCGCGCGCAGCTCAGGGTGCTCGAGGGAGCGAAGGTGATCGATGCGCTCATCTAGCACGACTCCAGCGCAAAGGTTGACGCACGACGGCCAGCGGAAGATCGCCCCGGCGTTCATCAGCGCCGGTGAGATTGCCGTGGCGGTGCACACCTCGCCCAACCTGGTGGCGATCGAGCGGCTGTGGCTCGGTGACGGTTCGCGCGAGCGGCTTCATCCGACGCTCTCGGCGCACCAGTTCGACCCGGCCTTCTCGCGCGACGGCCGTTTTCATGCGTTTTGCCTGTCGTCGACAAGCCCGCAGCTTGTGCTGGTGATTCAGGATCTCGTGGAGAAGCGTGAGCACGTGTTCCGGCCGCGCGAGGCGCGCGCCACGGCGCGCTGCCCCACGTTTTCGCACGACGGATCGCGAGTGGCATTCAGTATGTCGGATGTTTCGGGGCACCAGATCGCCAGCGTCAATCGCGAGGGTGGTGATCTGCGGCTGCTGACAAATTCGCCCGGGCTGAACATTTCGCCGGCCTTCTCGCCCGATGGCCGGCAGATTGCGTTTAGCTCGAGCCGCGGCGGCGATTTCGAGATCTACCTGATGGACGCCGACGGTGGCCAGATCCGCCAACTGACGCACAGCCCCGGCCTCGATACTCGGCCGGCCTGGTCGCGCGACGGAGAACGCATCGCCTTCACCAGCAATCGCGACGGGCACTACCAGATCTACGTGATGAACGTCGATGGCTCAGGCACGCGGCGGCTCGGCGATCAGCGCGGGCGGCTCGATTACGCATCCTGGTACCCCGACGGCGAGCACCTGCTGGCGGTTTCCGAAGCCGGCGGCAAGTCTGATCTCTACCTTTTTGACGTCCTCTTGTAGCGGCAGTACGGCCTGTCGCTCAATAACGCAGCGATTCGCACGGTAACACGCTAAGCGATCACCCGCGCGCCGAAGCAAGGGCCGCACTCCGAGTTTGCCCCAGTGGCGCTTCGCGCCCGAAGGCCGCGCCAAAAGAAACGAGCCTTTCGTCCTCCGATGCCCCAGGCTTATGGGTGTGCCGGCGCAGCCCGCAGAGGATTCAGGCTCGTGTTGTTCGGTGGTTCGTTCGCCGCGAGGTCTAGCCCCAACGTCGTCGACGGCGGTTGTGGATGCCGGAGAACGCGGGTGCCTTGCTGCGGCGGCGAGATCGCGTTCGCGCGATCCGCGGAAAGCGATTGGACCGTATGTGCGTCGTCCGTTCGGTCTCGCTGTGCTCGCGAACGTCCGCGTCGTGGTCCCAGGTAAAGTACATGAGCGTCTCCTGACGTAGTTGGGCGAAGGGGGCATCAACACCGGTCGCCATTTGGCTACGCACACACCGTGCCAAGCGCCGTACATTCTGCGCAGCCGCAAATCTGCCGTGTTAAGCGTCCGTTGGTTAGGTGCTTAACGATTCGCGCCAAGCGGTCACGCCGGTCGATTGACCCAGGGGCGATTCACCTCCTTGGTGAGGGCCGATTGCGCCGGCAAAAAACTTTGCTGTTCAATCGGTTACAGCGATGCGAACTTCTCACGCAATGCGCGGCAGCGGCACGCTTGCACATAAGTTCGTTGCGGCAGAACGATTTGCGCGCGCCTCACCGAATCGGTGATGCGATTCACCAAAATGGTGAAAGATTGGGAGCGCCGGTCGGCGCGCACGCTCGCATCGCCGGCCCTCGCGGCATGCGCGCTAGCGACAGAATTGAGTGCGCATGGGCCAGCGTGGTGACCGCGCTGCGCGCACGCACCTGGGCCGGCTAAGAGCGCACACGCGCAACGGCGCGATTCACGGGAGAACCCTCTATCCGCGGCGATGCACATTCCACGCAAACGATCTACATAGCGCCTCCCTGGGCCAACGCGCATATCGCTCGCGCCGCACTGGCCCTTTGCGATTTTCCGGCGCGCGGTGCTCCATCACCACGGCGCAGAGATCGCGCCGCGTATGGCGCAGCGCGATATTGTGCGTCGGTATGTACCGAAATTGATAAACCGATCTACGCAAGTCGCTTACGCACTGGCGCGTAGGCGTTTATTCCGATACCGATTGGGTCGCCTCGCTGGAAAACCGATGTCGATCGTCCAGGTCTGGCGACCCATTGGTTCCAAATGTGGTCTCCATTGGACCTTGCTGTGGTGCCGTGTCTCGATCGTACCGACTGAGCGGGTGGCGCAGGTTTGCTCGTGCGTTGACCGCGCGCAAACACGCTTGCGCCGGCAGCTCGCCTGGCGATTGAGGCCAACAAGTGCATCGCCTTGTCGCCAAGGGCCGCCGAGGCCGGTACGCGCGGTCCGTATACCGGCACAATCGGCGCAGCCGTAGCGATCGCTACAATCCCCCCAGTCGAAGCAACTCGCGTGCCGCCAGAACACCGCTGCGGCGCGGACCAGGGGTGAGTCAATCGAGGCGGACTGCCTCGCTCGCGGAGACCTGCCGAGCACCGCTTAGCAATACAGTGCCCGCTCCGCATCACGCGCTTCGTCGCGGGCTGCGGAAATGTCCTTAGCTCGGACCGCAGTAACGACAGAGGCACCAGGTTCCACGAACCTGGTGCCTCTTTCTCGTCGAATCAGCACACGGGAATACTTGCTGCGCGGGCTGGGAGTGTAGTCTTGCAGCGGCCGACCAAGAAGTGGCCGACCGCGCGATTTTCCCACCGGCAGGGACTTCCGCGTGGCGTAGTACTAGCCACGAAGGCGCTATTTCTTCTTCTTGGCCCCCTTAGCGCCCTTTTTGGCCCCCTTCTTGGCTGCTTTCTTCTTGGCCACCTTACGTCCTCCTACCACAAAGTGATGGCGACCTGCTTGCCGGTTGCCGCGCTGGGACGGAGGCTCGGCGAGAGGCGCGCCAACGAAACGAGACACGCCAACGAGAAAAGCGTCTTGCGTATTTCGCAGCGGTTCGATACGACATGCGACGGTGATTGCCTGTAATCAGATCGACCACCATGGCTACACAACCTCGGTATGTTAAACAATCCGCGGAATTCTGCAAGGACAATTCCTGGTCCGAGCTCTACAAGTCGCGTCGCGCTATCGCCCAGCGCTTTGGAAAAATCTTCGCGCTGCCCCTTGCCCACCGCGCCAGCGACGTGCTCGTGGAGAGCGTGACGCATGGCGCGCGGGTCTTGGAGATCGGCGCGGGTGAGCACGGCATGCAATCGCGCCTGGCGCGCGATTGCCCCACGGTTCTCTATCAATCGATGGATGTCGACCCACAGGGCGACCACGATTATCACGATCTGAGCGAGATACCTCACACGTTCGACTGCGTCTTTGCGCTCGAGGTGGTTGAGCACTTGCGCATCGACGAGATCGGGCCATGGCTGGCGCGCATTGGGGAATTGCTGCGTCCACGCGGCACGCTTGTCCTCAGCACTCCCAATACCTACTACCCGCCGGCCTACTTGCGCGACGCGACGCACCGCACTCCGCTTTGCTACGACGAGCTCGGCGGATTGATCGAGACGGCCGGCTTGCGCGTGGAGCGCATTGTCCGCATCTATCACGATCCCGTGCCTCGCGCATTGGCGAGGCGCTATCTCTTTGGTTGGCTCTTTCGGCTCATCGGAATCGACTTCGCACGGCAGATTGTGGTCGTCGCCAAGAAGCCGTGACGCCAAGCGCGGCCGATCCGAAAACGCTGCGTGGCGGTCAGAGCGATCTAGATGGACTGCCGCTCGAGCGAGGGTGCCGATGGTGTGTCGGCGGGCGGAGGTGATTCACGCCCCTGCGCGGTCGGCGCGGTCGCGGCGATGGTGATCGGCGGCATTGCCACGGGTGAGTCGTCCACCTCGAGTTCCACGCTGTCACGGTGCAGATACACAGCGATCGCATATCCCAACCCAACGTTTAACACGGCGAAGCTAAGAATAATCAACAGCCCCATGGCCAAACCTCATTCGGGCCGACGATCTGGTTGAGTATGCGCGCACAATGCCGCGATGCGGCCGCCGGAATGATCCTCACTAAACGATAGGTCGCACGGAGCCGGCCCATGCTGAAATTGGCCGATTGCGGCGCAAGTCTTCCGTCAGCCAGCTCAGCTCCGACGGCTGACGGCACCCCCCGATTCAGGGGTGGCCTGCAGATGGGCGGCCTGCGGTACAAGTTGTGCCAGTGTGACGGCTTCCAGCTCCGCGCGAGCTACCTTGGCAATCCGGTCGAGCACGTTGAGTAATTGGCTCGAAGCGCGGCGGCCCAGGATGTCGACCGCGAAGTCCCCCTTATTGGCCAGCGGACCCTCGATGGCTTCGACCACCTCAAGCAAGGTAATCTCGTCCGCGCTGCGTCGCAGGCGGTAGCCCCCTTCTGCGCCGCGCGTCGATTGCAAAATCTGGTGGGCCACCAGCTTGCGGAGCAATTGCAACAGAAAACGCTCGGGCATGGACCCCGCTGCCGCTAGCGTGCCGCATGAGACCGGCGTGTGTGGATTCGCCTCGGCAAGCTGCACGAGCGCCCGGAGCGCATATACCACCGATCGAGATAGCTTCACCGAGCGTCCCCGAAGTACCGTACAAGTGTCGCTGCGGGACTATTGGTCCCCACCGTCGCAACCTGACCCACAGCACTAGGGGATCGTACGGGCTTCCTTATACGCTCCACGGCTTCACGGTGCTATCTCCACCGGACAGAAATATGCCAGATGGCGGGAACCCGCCATCGATCACAATTCTTTACCCCTTGAGGGTGAGACCTTCCGCACGAGCTCCGCCACGGATCGGACTTCGAGTTTCGCAAAGACGCGCGCCCGCTCGCGCTCCACCGTACGCAGGCTGACACCCAGCCTCTTGGCAATCACTTTGTTGAGCTCGCCAGCGGCAATCAATTCCAACACGCGCCGCTCTTCCTGGGTAAGTTGAGGCAAACGTCCCGCGATATCGACGCGATCGGAGAGCCGCTCTTGCTGCTGGCCGGCTTGTGCCAGTGCACCGCTGATCTCACGCCACAGCTCGTCGTGGCGATAGGGCTTTTCCAGCACCGTCCGCGCCCCGAATCGCATGACTCGCACGGCGGTCGGCACGTCGGCATGCCCGGTCGTAACGATCACGGGGATCTGAATCCCCTCGGCGACGAGGCGTTCCTGCAGCTCGTCGCCACTCATCCCCGGCATGCGCAGGTCCAGCACGAGGCATCCGCGCCGTGAGGTCTCGTAATGGAGAAGAAACGCCTGGGCGCTCGCGAACCCCTGGGCTTGCGCACCGTGCGACCGCACGAGCGTGCACACCGATTCACGTGCCGCCGCGTCGTCATCCACGACAAACACGGTCGCGCTGTCCGACATCCGGTCCTCCTTCGTGAGGTCGGTTCAAGGTGAAATGTGCGGTCGTCCCGCCACAGGAGTTGCGCTCGTGCCACAGCCGCCCCTCGTGGTTGGCCAGGATGGTTCGCGAGATCGCCAGTCCCATTCCCATTCCGCCTGGCTTGGTCGTAAAGAATGGCTCGCATTGGCCGTCATTCATGGCGGCCGGAAGTCCGCAACCGTGGTCTTCAATGGTTACTTCCACATTCTCGCCGCGAGGAACGATTCGTACCGCGACGACCCCGTCGCCACACTCCGTGTCGTCATAGGACTCGACCGCGTTGCGCAGCAGGTTGACGACCACCTGTTCGATTTGGATGCGGTCCATGACCACGGGCGGCAGCGCGGGATCGAGATCAAGCTCCAACCGCGCGCCGCGGCGCCGAAAGTCGAGCTCGACGAGCGATACCGCTTCGCGCACGATCTCGGTGATGTTGGCCGGAGCCTGTTGCGGCGCCGACTTTTCCACGAAGCCCCGCAGCCCACGGACGATTTGCGCGGCGCGGTCCGCCAGGCTGGAAACCTGGTTGACGCACTCGAAGGCCTGCGCGGCTCCGTTGCGCTCCGTGCCAGACAAGAACCGCATCGCAGCCTGACTGTAATTGGTGATCGCGCAGAGCGGCTGACTCAGCTCGTGGGCCATTTCGGCGGCCAGCTCGCCCATCGTGCTGCGACGCATCACGTGTGCCAGCTCGGCCTCGCGCTGCCGAAGCTGCTCCTCTTGAGCCGTGCGGTCCGTCACGTCGAAACCCGTGGCCAGGATCATCACCTGTCCCGCCATCACGATTCGCGCTGCCTGGAGGTCGATCACGCGCTGGCTTCCGTCGCGCGTCAAGAGTCTCATTTCGTACCGCTGAGGCGCTGGCTCGCCAAGCCGCCGCGCGGTGCCGTATTGGCGGACGCGCTGGCGATCAACGGGGTGCACGAACTCCCAAAACGGCCGCGCGAGCACCTCCTCGCGCGAGAAGCCGGTGATCGACTCGAACGCCGAGTTGACGTACGTCAGGTGGTCGTCGCGCGAGAAGGCGATGATCGCCGCGGTCGTTTCCGCCAGCGTACGAAACAAGGTCTCATTCTCGCGCAACTGGTCAACGGCGCGCTGTCGCTGCGATTCGCGCTCTTCGGCATCGCGTGTCCGCTCCGTGGCAATGACGGACAAGACCACCAGCGCGATAATCACCGAAAAGACCGCCACGTCGGCCAGCGAATCCTCAATGGCGATGCTCCCCTGCTTGACATTCAAACCCGTCATGCGGCCGATGATGGTTTCGCCAGCTCTGGTGTCGAGAGCGAAGGACAGGACCAGGCAGCCACCGGCCGCGACCAGCAGCCAGGGCAACCACTGACCCGCCCAATACCGCGCCACAAACCAGATGACGCCCATGGCCGCGGTGGCCTCGGCGCCCTGCCGCAAAATCATGCGATACGGAACCCACGGCACGTCAAATATGAACAGAATGTTGCTGGCAATCGCCGAACTGGCGGCGACCAGCAGCACAGCGCTGACGAGCCACATGTCGCGACGCGGCGATCGAGCGTGCATCGTTCCGACCATCAATCGCGAATCCATTGCGAGGAGCGCCAGTCCGCGCCGGTGAGCGGCACGCCGCGCCGGGGGGCGGACCGGCGCAGCGCCACAGTATAGCGGCCGATATCGCTCGTCCCCAAGCTCCGCATTTCTCGTCCCCATTCCCTGGTACCCGAGCTCCGCTAAGCAGAGCTTGAGAACCAGAATACGCCTGCGTCTCGAGGCCTGCTTGGCTGGCCGTGCTCGGCCGTCTATCATCGGTGGAATTCTGTATCCGTCCGAGAAGGAGGTTTGTCATGTCAGCGCGCGCCGCGTTCATTCGGTTCTATTGCTCGTATGTGCTGTTGTGTCTATGCGTTTCCGCTGCAAGAGCCGTCGAGCCGGCGCCGTCCAGCAGCTCGGCCCCGATCGAGCAAACGGCGCTAGACCGCTACCTGGCGAAACCAGATTCCAGCTACGCCTGGAAACTGGTCAACACGATTCACGGCGACGGCCTGACGACTTATGTCGTCGACATGACCTCTCAGACCTGGCGCACGACCGAGGACGTCGACCGGACCGAGTGGAAGCACTGGCTGGTGATCGCCAAGCCCGATGGCGTCTCCTCATCCAAGGCGATGCTCGTCATCAGCGGCGGCAGCAATCGCGACGGCGCTCCGAGCGGCCCGGGCGAGATGATCACGCAGTTCGCCAAGGGAACGCAAACGGTCACCGCCGAGCTGCGCATGGTTCCCAATCAACCGCTGATTTTCGGCGGCGACGGCAAGAAGCGCTCTGAGGATGACCTGATCGCCTATACCTGGGACAAGTTCATGACCACCGGCGACGAAACCTGGCCGGCGCGGCTGCCGATGGTCAAAAGCGCCCTCCGCGCCATGGACACCATTCAAGCGCTGGTCGCCAGCGACGAAGGCGGAGGGCTGACGATCGACGGGTTTGTCGTCGCCGGAGGGTCGAAACGCGGCTGGACCACCTGGCTCACGGGAGCCGTGGATCCGCGAGTCGTGGCGATCGTGCCCATCGTGATCGACGTGCTCAATGTGCAGGTCTCGATGCGGCACCATCATGACGCCTACGGTTTTTGGGCTCCGGCCGTTTGGGACTACGTTCGCCACAAGATCACCGACCGCGCCGAAACGCCCGAATACGCCGCACTGCTGAAAATCGAGGACCCGTTCGAGTATCGCCACCGGCTGACGATGCCCAAGTTCGTGGTCAATGCGGCCGGCGATGAGTTCTTCCTGCCCGACTCGTCGCAGTTCTATTTCGACGAGTTACCAGGCGAAAAATACTTGCGCTATGTGCCGAATGCGAAACACTCGCTCGCCGGCACCGACGCGCGCGAGAGCATCGAGGCCTTCTATCAGGCGATCAACTCCGGTCGCGCTCTGCCGAAGTTTTCGTGGACCAAGGAGAGCGACGGTTCGCTGCACGTGACCGCCTCGGACCAGCCGCGAGAAGTAAAGCTCTGGCAGGCCACGAATCCGAAGGCTCGCGACTTCCGTTTGGATACGCTGGGCAAGGCGTATCAATCGTCACCATTGGAGGCGGATAGCTCGGGTCTCTACATCGCTCGCGTCCAAGCCCCATCGCAGGGGTGGACGGCCTTTTTTGTCGAGATGACCTATGACGGCCCCGGGCGATACCCTTTCAAATTCACGACGCACGTCAGCGTCGTCCCCGACGTATTGCCGCACAAGGGCGAGCCACTCAGCAAAAAATAACGCGAAATCGTAGGTCAGGCACCCCGTGCCTGACCTACGCCTGACCTACGCCTACTTCGCCGCGCTATCAATTCGCTCGATCACCTTCAAAATTGCTTCCAGCGCGGGATCGCGGTTCGCGAAATAATCCGCTGACGAAAGCGCCACGGGAATCTCCGGCGCGATCCACAACCGATGGTCCATCGGGTAGCCTTGTTGCCAGTACAGCGAGGAAATACTCGCGCGGATTCCGCTATAGGGCAACAGAATGTTCGTGCTCTCTCCCACGAAATTCGGCCGCGAGCCGGTCGGCTCTCCGACGAAGACCGCATTGGTCAATCGGTCGATGTCGGTGGCGAAGTTCATGCACGCCGAGAACGTCTCGCGACCGATGAGGACGAAAAGCCGCCCCTCTGGATGCGTCGCCTCGAAATGAATGAGCGTGCGCAAAAATGGGACCGTGAGTAACGTGTTCCCACCGCCGTTGTGCCGCAGGTCGAGGACCATGTGCCGCACGTCGTCGGACATGCACCGCTCGCGCAGTCGTTCGGAAAATTGCGCGATCGTTTCCTCCTTCTTGTCGCCCACGGAGTTGAATTGCACGAACAGGATTGGCGTGTCCGCCAAACGCTCGAACCAGAAGGCGTCTTCGACCTGTTTCAAATACACCGGCGCCGGCGGTGCACTTGACAGCCGTGAGGCGTGCAAGGAGAACGGAAAACGCTTCTCTTGGCCCGTCAGCACGACGTTCTCTCGCTGCCCGCCGCGATCCTCGAGCACGACCGTCACTCGCGTCACATCGTCGACGAGTCCCAGCGATTGGAGCACCACCGGCAGCGTCAAGTAGACCGGCCCGGCCGCCAGGATTCCCATCGGGTTGTCGCGGCTGACGACCTTGCTCGTGGCCGCCAATGCTTCATCGGCCGGCGTGTCCTGGATTTGCACGACGCGCGCTCCAACCCATTGCTTGTATTCGGCGGTGGCGTCGATCACGTAAAGACCATCGACAAACTGGTAGAGCGACAATGGCAGCCGCGGAAGGAATTTCTTCCCACGCACCAGCGGCACGCGCGAGTGCCCATCGCCCAGCATGGCAATGACCATTTGCATCTCGACCATCACCTGTTCGTCGCTCAGATGGGGGATGCGACGATCAAGCGAGTCGAGCGCCTCCTGAAAGGCCTCGCGCGTGACCAGGTGAAATGGATCGATATGCACGCGATTGACCTCCGAAGCGAGCATCGCCAGGTCAATGCGCCAGCCCGCGTCGCGGCCGATCTCGCCCGGTGGCAATTGCCCAAGCGCCCGCTGAAACCGCGCGTCGTCGCGCAGTCCCTTGAGCTGTGCATTGATCCGCAGCGGGAAGCGATCGTCCATGCGGTGCGCCAGCGCCCGATCGATCCAGGCAAACGCCTCGTCCTTGTCCCCCATCAGCGCGTGCGCGCAGGCACTCTTGATGGCCATCGAAGCCGGTGTGGCCGCTCCCAGTTCCGACGCGCGGGCGAATGACCGCGCGGCCTCCGCGTGCTGACCAAGCTGTAGCTGGCATTCTCCCCAGCCCAGCCACGTGGCCCCGTCGTCGGGAAAGGTTGCGATCAGCTTTCGATAGAGATCGCCAGCGGCCTTGAACTGGCGCTTTTCAAGCTGTTGCCGCGCTAGCTGGAGCGAATCAAAGTAGTCTTCCGGGGCGAACGTCTCGCGACCAGTACGAGCCGGCTGGCTGGTGTCTTGCTCAGCCGCCAGGAGCGTACCTGTGGCCCATTGCAGCGAGATATCCAGATCGCAAGTCAAGAGGATCAACAGGCAGAGCGACCACGTCACTCTTGGCTGGCTTGCGACACAGAATCGAACGGCACGCGCGACAGCCGGCAGGTTCATCGTTGATTTCCTTCCTGCGCCTCCCGTCGCCGCACGGTCAATCGCCGCCAGCACACGTTCTAGCGTTCTATGCATATTCGTCCTTCGAGGCAGATTCTTTGGAAGCAAACGCTCGGCCATCGTTCGGACCTCTTGGCGAATGAGACGAATCGCGAGTAAAGTGGAGGGGTCGCCGTCGGATTCACGAATTGCAGTCACAGTGCCAGGGAGGGCTGGGGGAATGGTTACAGGGCCGCAAGCAAGCACGATCTTGGCCACGGCGCCATGCTGGCAGCGGGGGGATTTGCTCTGCGTCTCGCGCGGCAGCGATCCGCGACAGCTCTCCCTCCCACCGGGGGTATTCCTGGCCCACCTGGCGCTGAACGAGCTGGCGACCACCGACGGAAGTCCGTTGCAATTTCAGGTGAGCGAAGACGGTACGCGGCTGATCGTACCGGACTTGCCTCGTGTGTGGGGAGACAAGCCGGCGTGCTGCGGTCTCGAATGCGTCGCGCCCGGGGTGTTTCGCCTGCGGGTTGAGACCTCGGACGACCTGGCCGCCGAGGAAGAGCTGACGGCCGAGAGCGGACTGCGGATCGGCATCGACGGCGCGGAAGACGCGCGTGCACTATTCGCCACGCCGCGCGACCACCTGGGCGTCGCGGAATTTGAGTTGGCGACTCGCGCGGCACGCCTCGGCACACATGGCGGCTTCGATCAGCTCATTTGCCTGCCGCTGGTGCGCGAGATGGAGTTGCTGGAGCACCAGGTTCGGACGGCCAAGACCGTGTTGCGCCGCTTCCGAGGTCGAGCATTGCTGTGCGACGAGGTGGGTTTAGGGAAAACGATCGAGGCGGGCCTGATCTTGGCGGAGTTGCATCTACGCGGCCTCGCTAAGTCGGTGCTGGTGCTCGTTCCGCCGTCGCTGGTCGAGCAATGGCAGGGCGAGTTGCGACGCAAGTTCGCGCTCGACTTTGTCAGCTACGATGCGCCGGCATTTCGCGAACATGGCGCCGAGGCGTGGAGATCGTTCGATCGCATCATCGCCAGCACGCACACCGCCAAGCGCGAGCCCCATCGCTCGGCGATTCGTGGCCGCCGCTGGGACCTGATCATCGTCGACGAAGCGCACCACCTGCGAAACCGCGCCACGCAACTCTGGAAGTTCGCCAGTGAGCTGGAAAAGCAGTACATTCTGCTACTGACCGCCACGCCGGTGCAGAATAACCTGGAGGAGCTGTTCAACCTGGTCACGCTGCTGGAGCCGGGACTGCTGCGCACCTCGAAGCAGTTTCAACAGCGATTCGTCGACCGCAAGGACAAGATGACGCCGCGCAATACGGACGAGCTGCACGCGCTGTTGTCGGAAGTCATGGTTCGCAACCGACGCAGCACGGTGGGCCTCCAGTTCACGCGGCGCTTCGCCACGACGCTCAGCGTGCGACCCACGGCCGACGAAGGCGCGGTGTACCGGGATGTCACCGCGCTGGTCAAGCAGCATTTGAAACCGGCGCATGTGGCGCGCGCCATGGCACCGGAGGGCGATTCGCCCCAGAAGCGATCCGGCATTTCCAGGATGGCTTTGATCTCGCTCCAAATGGCATTGGGCTCAAGCAGCCAGGCGGCGGCCGGAACGCTTTCCACCATCGCCGAGAACGAACGATTGGAGACGACAACGCGACAACAATTGGCGGATATCGCCGGCCGCATTCTGGGGCTACCACCCGGCGCGAAGGTGGAACGGTTGCTGGGGCTCTTGGCCGAATTTCCCGACAAGATGGTCGTGTTCACCCAATTTCGCGCCACGCAGGCAATGTTGGCGCAGCAGTTAACGCACGCCGGGCACCGCCTGTCGGTGTTCCACGGCGGACTGACGAGAGTGGAGAAGGAGGAGGCGATTCGCGAGTTTCGCGGGCGCGCGAGAATCCTGCTGTGCACGGAGGCCGGCAGCGAAGGTCGCAACCTTCAATTCGCCCACGCGATCTGCAATTTCGACCTCCCGTGGAACCCGATGAAGATCGAGCAGCGGATCGGCCGCCTCAGCCGGATCGGACAGACGCACGACGTGTTGGTGTACAACCTGGTCGCCTCGGGGACGGTCGAAGCCGCGATCCTGCATTTGCTCGACGCCAAGCTGAGCATGTTCGAGCTGGTGATCGGCGAGATCGACATGATCCTGGGCAACTTCGACGAAGACCAGGAGTTCCAGGATATCGTGGCCGACCTGTGGGCCGATGCGGCCGATGCGGGTGATTTCACGCGGCGGATGGAGGAGTTGGGCGCGCGCCTTCAGGCCGCCAAGCACGCGTATCTACAGCAAAAGGCGCATGACGAGCGCCTCTTCGGCTCCCGCTTCGCGCCACAAGGATAATCCGCCAAACAGGAAGGATCCAGGGTGAACGAAATCAGCGTCACTGCCCAGGGCTCCGGCTCGCCGCTAGAGCAGTTTTTGCGCGATTATGTGGAGACGATGGGGGGCGAATGGGACGAACTCGAACCGCAGGTCTATGACGTGATGCTGCCCGATGCGGTCGCCGGTGAGACGACAGACACTGCCGAACCACAGATTGTGCGCATCACATTCGATCCCGAGGCACTCGCCGAGCACACACAGGCCCAGTTAGCAAGCCTTGGCACACCGCTGGTCGACCGGATGCTGCGGCAGGCGGTCGAGCGCGCGCGGTTCGTGGAGTTGTACGTCGCGGGCCTGAACCTTCAGACACACCAGCTCGCAGCGCGAGTTGCCCGTGCACTTTCGCTTGAGGATCAGCTCACGCTGGAGATCGGCGCAACGAGGATCCTGGATTTTCCCCAACTGGTCTTCTGGTTTGAGGCGACTTTCCTTAGCGATCAGCGTGAACAGGAGATTGTCCCGACGGCGATCAATCTGCACTACGGCCGCCAGGTGCGACACTTGGACGAACTGCTCGACACGCGCCGGCTGTTAGAGACACCCCCGGTCGTGTATCCGATGGCGAGCGGAATCACGCGTGCCGCGGCGTATCGGCTGGCGCGGGAGCAGGTCGTGCGAAGCGTCACGGCCCTGGCCAATGTTCGGAGCCGCGAGCTGCTCGAGCGGCTCGACAAGCAGGTTGCGCGGATGAACCGTTATTACGCCGACTTGGAGCACGAATTAGACCAGCAAGCGGCGCGCGCGGCGACACGCGGCGCCGAGGAAGCGGACCGATATCGCACGCGTCGCGAGGTACTCCAGGGTGAACGTCAACTGCGAATCGCGGAGTTGCGGAAGAAAAACTCGCTCCAGGTGCGTTTGCGCCTGCTGCACGTGCTGCTGGTGCACCAGCCGAAGCTGCTCATCCAGTCGAACGTGGTGGACGCCTCGGCCGCACGGCGCGGTGCGCCCCCTGCCGCGTGCGCATTGCGCTTGGTGTGGGATCCGTTGGTGGAAAGCCTGGAGGCGGTCGCCTGTCCCGGCTGCGGCCGTCCAACCTTCGAGCTGCGTCGCGGCAGACAGTCACCAACCTGTGCCGCGTGCGCGTCGACGACGCCTCCCTCGCTCCGCTCGCGCCCACGGTAGCCCGGCGTGCTGATAACGGCTTGTCAGTGCCCCCACCTGCTCACCGTGCGGAGCGCGGTGACCTCGATGAGGCACTCGGGACAAATCGCCAGGACCCACGAGCGCGATCTTGAGAACGTCATGCTCCAGATCGGCCACTGTGCTTCCAGACTGGATCCGCGTGTGATTCGCTTGACGAACGGAACCAGCGCGTCAGCGTCATCTTCTGCTGCGTGTAGAACTGAACCCCTTCGACCCCCTGAATGTGCAGGTCGCCGAAGAACGACTTGTTCCAGCCGGTGAACGGGAACCAGGCCATCGGCGCCGGAACCCCGACGTTGACGCCGATCATGCCCGCGTTGAAGTGGCGCTTGAACCGACGAGCGGCCCAGCCGCTTTGCGTGAAAATGCTGGCGCCGTTGCCGTATTCGCATTGGCGACCGACGGCGAGCGCCTCGTCCAAATCGCCCGTCCGCATCACTGACAGCACCGGGCCGAAAATCTCCTCGCGCGCCAAGCGCATGGTGGGACGAACGTGATCGACGACACTTGGCCCCAACAAGAAGCTCTCGGCCGGGAGATCGAAGGCTCGACCATCGAGCGCGACCTGCGCGCCTTCGTCACGAGCGATGTCGAGGTATGAGGCGACGCGATCGCGGTGAGCTCGTGTCACGAGCGGCCCCATATCGACCTCGGCGCCGCCGTCCGTCGGACCGACCTTCATCGCACCGCCCGCCCGGCACAATCCCTCGACCAGATCGTCGGCAATCCGGCCCACCGGCACCGCCACGCTGCCGGCCATGCAGCGCTCGCCCGCGCAGCCAAAGGCTGAAAGCTGCAGCGCCTTGACGGCCTGCTGGAGATCGGCGTCTGGCATGATGATCAAATGGTTCTTGGCCCCGCCCGCCGCCTGCACGCGCTTGCCGTGCGCCGTGCCGGTCTCGTAGACGTGGCGAGCAACGTTGGTCGAACCGACGAACGACACGGCGCGCACCAGCGGGTGCACTAAGAGCGCGTCGACGGCGGTCTTGTCGCCGTGAACGATGTTGAATACCCCGGGAGGCAGGCCCGACTCGATCAGCAGCTCGCCCAGCTTCACCGCTGACAGGGGCACCTTTTCCGACGGCTTGAGCACAAACGTGTTGCCGCAGGTGATCGCCACCGGAAACATCCACAGCGGCACCATCGTCGGGAAATTGAAGGGTGTGATGCCGACGCAAACACCCACCGCGTGACGGCTTGTCTCGCCGTCGACAGACGGCGCGAGGTTTTCGAGCGCCTGACCCATCAAGAGGCTGGGGATTCCGCAGGCGAACTCCACCATTTCCAGGCCGCGCTGCACCTCGGCACGTGCCTCGGCGAGCGTCTTGCCGTGCTCGCGAGTGACCAGTGCCGCCAGCTCCTCAAAGCACGCTACTATCCGCTCGCGGAAGCCGAACATTACGCGCGCACGCTCGACCGCGGGCGTCTCGCTCCACTCGGGAAGCGCTTCGGCCGCGGAACGCACGGCGCGGTCGATCTCATCGGCGGTGCAAAATGGCACCTGCGCCTGAACTTGCGCGGTTGATGGATTGAAGACCTCGCCGCGGGCGTCGCTAGCCGACGACTCGAACCGCCCGCCGATCAGAAGCGGCACGTCGACATTTGGCCGCACGGCCACCGACGCTGCGGACATGACCAGACCCTTGCGTGCAGGCCAGCGACTCGACCGCGCCGCGCCTTGTTCGTCCCCGCCGGAATCGTAGCATATATGTCGCCAGGAGCGAGCCGCGAGCACAGCCGCATCTTATAATGCTCAACGAATTCCCCTGCCTACGGTAAAGCAGCCAACATGCCCCGAATTGTTCGCGGTGCGTTGATCCAGGCAACGCTGTGCGAAAGCGCGACGTCACCGGTTGAGCGGATCAAGCGCGCCATGATCGAGAAGCATGAGGCACTGGTGGCCCGCGCGGCCGGCCAGGGCGCCCAGATCATCTGTCTCCAAGAGCTGTTCTACGGCCCCTATTTTTGCGCCGAGCAGCAGACCAAATGGTATCAGCTCACCGAGCGCGTGCCCGAGGGCGCGACGACGAAGCGATTCGCCGAGATCGCGCGGCGGCACGGCGTGGCAATCGTGCTGCCGGTGTACGAGGAGGAGCAAACCGGCGTGTATTACAACACGGCGGCAGTCCTCGACGCCGACGGCAGCTACCTGGGCAAGTTCCGCAAAATCCATATCCCGCAGGTGCAACCCGGCTTTTGGGAGAAGTATTATTTCCGGCCCGGCAATCTCGGCTACCCAGTGTTTCACACGCGGTTCGCCGACGTGGGTGTTTATATCTGTTACGACCGCCACTTTCCCGAGGGGGCGAGGTGCCTGGGCCTGAGCGGTGCCGAGATCGTCTTCAACCCCTCGGCGACCGTCGCGGGGCTCTCAGAGTACCTGTGGAAACTCGAGCAGCCGGCCCACGCCGCGGCCAACGGTTACTTTGTGGGTGCCATCAACCGGCCCGGCTGGGAAGAACCGTGGCGGATCGGCGAGTTTTACGGCCAGAGCTATTTCTGCGATCCACGCGGCCAAATCTTGGCTGAAGGATCCCGTAACACTGACGACGTGGTCGTGGCCGATTTGGATCTCGACCTGATCCGCGAGGTTCGCAACACATGGCAATTCTATCGCGATCGGCGGCCAGAAACCTACGGACAGATCACGGCGCCCTAGGTCGGCGGCGCGACAGCCAAAAGTAACGACAACCATCGTGTGGCCGCGCGTGGGCCGGTTGCCGGCGGCGCGTCGATGGGGCTTGGCGGCCGGACCAGGTGGGCGTAAACCCAACTCTCTGAAGGAAAGGAATGCACCATGTCGCATTGGTCACTTTCGCTGTGGGCATGCGTTTCGGCTACCGTTGCCAGCGGCGCGCCTGCCGAGCCATATCCACGGGCCGAGTTGATCATCGAGCCGGCGGAACTCAGCAAGCCTGAAGTCTCTCGGCGCTTCGTGATCCTGGATGCACGCGAGCGCGCCAAGTATCACGACGGCCATGTGGCAGGCGCCCACTGGGTCGATCACAACGAGTGGTCGAAGGGGTTCGGCAATGGCGACGACCGGGAAGCGTGGAGCCGCCGTTTGGGCAATCTTGGATTGGACGCCTTAGCGCGGGTGGTCGTTTACGACGACAACTTTGCCAAGGACGCCGCCCGGATTTGGTGGATTCTGCGCTATTGGGGACTGACTGACGTGCGCCTGCTCAACGGCGGCTGGAAGGGATGGCAGGCCGCCGGACTTCCCACCGAAATACAGGCGCCGCCCACGATCGAACCGACCACACCGCGGATGGTTGCCGTGGACAGGCGCTTGGCCAGGAAGGAGAAGCTGCTCGCTTCGCTGACCGGCAAGACCCTGCAAATCGTCGACGCACGCTCCGACGGCGAGTTCTGCGGCGCTGATGCGCTCACCAACAACCGCGCGGGAGCCATCCCCGGCGCAAAGCATTTGGAATGGTCTGACCTGATTGACAAAGAAACGCAAAGGTTCCAACCAGCGAGCGAGCTTACGCGACTGTTTGCAAACGCTGGCATCGACCTGCATCGCGCGACCGCAACGCACTGCCAATCGGGTGGCCGTGCCTCGGTAATGGTCTTTGGATTAGAGTTGATGGGTGCCACCGACGTGAGCAACTACTACCGAGGTTGGTCCGAATGGGGCAACGTGGAGGAGACGCCGGTCGTCGTGGACCAGCCGAACTACTAGTCGCAATGGGCAATTTGGGACGTTGACCCTTTCGGCTCTAACCACGGTGAAAAAGTCGCCATGAAACGAATTCGAATGAGCCATCTGGCGATGTTGGCGGCAGGGTTTTGTCTGGGAGCAATCCTCTATCGTGTTGCGCCCGACGGCGCAGGCGCCGTACGCGCGCAGCCGGCCGTTCTGGAGGCCAATGTTCAGACGCTTACCGCCGAAATCGAGGCGATCAAGGCGCGACTGCCCGACCAGGCACACGCCATGCAGGACGTGGGCTACCATTTTTCAAATCTCTGGTTTGCGGGGAAACAGGAGCACTGGGAGCTTGCCACGTTCTATTGGAACGAGACGCGTTCGCATTTGCGATGGGCAGTGCGGATCATTCCCAAGCGGAAAGACACGGCCGGGCGGGAGGTCGACCTCGAAGCCATTCTTCAGTCGCTCGAAAACAGCCCCTTGAAGCAGTTGGAGGATGCGATCACGGCGCAGAACAGGTCAGACTTCGAGAAGGCTTATCGGTTCACGCTGGAAGGCTGTTACGCCTGTCATAAGGCCTCGGACAAACCGTTCCTGCGCCCACAAGTGCCCCCACATCCCGAGACGGCGATGATGAACTTTGATCCACATACCGACTGGCCGCGCTGACAGCAGGATGTCTGTGACATTTGTTAAGCGAACCCAATGCCCGGGCGCGCGCCGCCGCGCAGGGACGGCGCACCATCCGATCGCTCGCCTTGCGCTGTTGGGTTGTACCCTATGCTGGTTGGCCGCTCCGCCGCTTGCGGCGGCAGACGACCCGGTGCTCGCGCAACTTCCCGATACGGCCTCGGCACCGCCCGATAACGCGCCCACCCCCGCGAAGATCGAACTCGGCCGGCAGTTGTTTTTTGATGCTCGGCTGTCGGGCGACAACATGATGAGTTGCGCGACGTGCCATCAACCAGACAAAGCATTCGCCGACGGTCTTGCTCAAGCGGTGGGCCGCGCCGGAAAACGACTTCCTCGCAACACGCCATCGCTGCTCAATGTGGGGTTCCATCGCCAATTGTTCTGGGACGGTCGCGCCACGACTCTCGAACAACAGACGCTGGTTCCGATCCAGTCGCCGGACGAGATGCATCAGGAACTGGACCGACTTGAACGAGAGCTGAATCAAGTCGGCACTTACGTGGAGCAATTCCAGAAGGTCTTTGGCAGTTCGGTCACGCGCGACGGAGTCGCCAAGGCGCTGGCGGCCTTCCAGCGCTCGCTGGTGACGAAGCCGGCGCCGCTGGATCGCTACCTGGCGGGCGACAAAAGTGCCCTTTCCGCCGAGGCAAAGCGCGGAATGGATTTGTTCGTCGGCGACGCCGGTTGCATCCGTTGCCATCATGGGCCGCTGCTCAGCGACGGAAAGTTTTACCGGATCGGCATTGCGAGCGGCGATGAGGGGGTTGCGGCCTTAACCGGAATGAACGAGGACAAGGGCAAATTTCGCACGCCGTCGCTGAGAAACGTCGCCATGACGGCTCCCTATATGCACGATGGCTCGAAGCAAACGCTCTACGACGTGGTTGAATTCTACTTGCGAGAAGTGCCTGCGCAGTCCTCCGATGGATTGCCCTTGGATGTCGAGCCGCTCGCGGGTCAAAGCTTCTCAGATATCCCGGCCATCGTGGCCTTCCTGGAATCTTTGACGGGCAAGGTGCACGAGAGCATCCGGCCGGAATTGCCGTAGAAATTGCCGGTCAAGCGCCGGCGCTACACGCCGATATCCTCGTTCCAAAGCGTCGGGTTTTTGCGAATGAACTCGCGCATCAGTGCGATGCAGCGCGCTTCCTGAAGCACCTCGACGACAACACCCCGGCTCCGCAGCGATTCCTCTTCGCCCATGAACGTCAAGTTCTCGCCGATCACGACTCGCGGAATCCGGTAAAGCAGGATCGCTCCCGAGCACATCGCGCAAGGAGACAGCGTGGTGTAAAGAACGCACTGCGAGTAGACCGAGGCCGGCAGTCGGCCGGCGTTTTCCAGTGCGTCCATCTCTCCGTGCAGGATGGCGCTGCCACGCTGAACGCGACGATTGTGACCGCGGCCAACGATCTTGCCTTGATGCACCAACACCGACCCGATGGGGATGCCACCCTCGGCGAGTCCCGCTTCTGCCTCGGCGATGGCGGCCGCCATGAATGGATCCATCGTTCACTCCCTGTTTCGCTCCGAGCGCTAACGCCCACGGCTCGGCGTAGCTACTCGCCCGACGACGGTCATGAGAGCGACATAGCTGACCAGCGCCGCGCCGAAGCTGACAAACCAGGCATAATCGTACAGGCGCGACCAGAACTCGCTCACCTCGATAAGACGCGCGGCCGCGGCGAAGCCAGGTAAACAGGGTACAATCCCCGCGGCGAGTGCCACCAGCGCCACGACGTTCCAGCCACCGAGGTACCAGTACGGTCCCTCGCGGCGGTACAAGCCGGCCAAATCGAGCCGCCGCCGGCGCACCAGATAGTAATCGGCGATCAGCACCCCGCCGCACGCACCCAAGAGCAGCGAATAGCCGATCAGCCACTTGTCGATGTACACCGCGGCGTTTTCCAGCAGCCGCCAAGGCTGGATCAGGATGCCTATCACGCCGGTGATCAGCCCTCCGGCGCGAAACGAAATCCACCTAGGTTTCAAGTGGGCGAAGTCGTTGGCCGGGCCGACCACGTTGGCGGCGATGTTCGTCGCCAACGTTGCCAGACACAGCGCAAACATTGCCAACACCAGCACAACCGGGTTGTCAAACTTTGTCAGCAACTGCACCGGGTCCCACATTGGTTCCCCATAGATGACGATCGTGGCCGACGTCACGGCGACGCCGATAAAGGAGTAGAGCCCCATCGTGGTCGGCAATCCGATGGTCTGGCCAAGCGCCTGGTCGCGCTGCGAGTAGGCATAGCGACTGAAATCCGGGATGTTGAGCGACAGCGTGGCCCAAAAGCTCACGTTGGCCGTGAGCGCCGGAAAGAAGAAGGCCCAGAATAGGCCCTCCTTGGGCTGGCCGGCCGCGAATTGCGACGGCTGTGAAAGCATCGGCCCGAACCCGCCGGCTTGATCGTACGCCCACGCCAATAGCGCCAGGCCAAACGCGATCAGGAGCGGTGCCTTGATGTTCAACAGCAGCCGAATCGACTCGATGCCTCGCCACACAACCACGATGTTCAGCAACCAAAACGCAAGAAAACAGCCGAGCTGCGGCAGCGTAATACCCAACCCCGTTAGCGGCGGAGAGGATTTCCACTCGTGCAACCATACTGCCAACAGCGTGTGCAGGGCCATGCCACCGATCCACGTCTGAATGCCGAACCAGCCACAGGCCACCAGGGCGCGCATCATGGCCGGCACATTCGCTCCGCGCAGGCCGAATGCGGCACGGCAATAGACGGGAAACGGTATCCCATAGCGCGTGCCGGCATGCGCGTTGAGGACCATCGGCACCAGCACGATGCAGTTCCCCAGAAAGATCGTGACCACCGCCTGCGACCAGCTCATTCCCAGCTCAATGAGCGACGAGGCCAGCATGTACGTGGGAATACAGGCCGACATGCTGATCCACAACACCGCCATGTCGCGCATCCCCCATTTGCGACGCGCTCGTGGAACGGGCGCCATGGCAGGGCTGAAGTATGCCGAGGCCGACAGATCGTCGCGGAGCTCACAGATTTCGGCACGGGCGTCGTCGGACGAACGAACCATCGTGGCGGTCTTATTCATCAGCGGATTCCAACGCGGCTCGCTAGCGCTAGCCCAAGTTAGAGGGGTTTGACGATCGACAAAGGACTTAGGTTCGTTTTCGGGGGGTTTATTTCACTACATTTGGGCGCGGTCGTCGAGGCGGCGGAGGCGTGCCGGGACCGTCAGGCCG
>Ga0187892_10000352_pt1 | contig 122084 bp, 119 predicted proteins | sample MA1701073metaG_FD_139345 | JGI IMG/M metagenome (GOLD analysis project Ga0187892, IMG submission 139345) | Bio-ooze microbial communities from a basaltic lava cave in the Kipuka Kanohina Cave System on the Island of Hawaii, USA - MA170107-3 metaG ... | reverse complement strand
CAGCCAAGACCCGGCGTCTGTCGTCGGCGCCTTGAGCTCCCCGAAGAGCCGCCGGCGCCGCGCGCCATCGTCGAAGCCGCTGAGGAACGGGTGCACTCAGTCGCCTCTCCGCGCTCCGACTGAGGAGCATTATAAAACAGGGCGCAATGCTGTCCGATAAATATTTTTTTCCGGATACGGATCAAGCGTTTATATGGTTAATGACGGCGCATGTTGCTTGCGCGCAACAGTTCAGCGCGCGGGGAGCGACGCAGAAATCCGTATACGGATTTATATCACCGCGGCTGCCGCGCCGCCATGAGGGCTTCTTCGATGGCAGACGGGAAGGACGCCAACGGATTAATCGCCCTACCTTCGTAATACGCCTTCTAGTGATACAACGCATCGTGGTTCGAGCGCCGTGAGCAGCAAGAGATTCATCTCAGTGCAAAACGCCAAGTAAGGATTATCCTCTAACGGACCATACCGCTCTTCCAGATGCTTCGTTCGCGGTGTGCTCCAGAAAAAAAGTTCCGTCATGACGACATTGGTGGAAGGAAGGGACTTCTCAATGCATGACAACCACCTCCGGCGCCCCGTGATGGGGTCAGCGTGCTTGGCGTGAAAATCATCGGAAAATGATTCCTGATGGCCGCAGCCGGGGGCGATCCGGCGGCAATAGGCGGTTTCTCCAGGATTTACCCCAATCAAAAGAATATCGGTCGGTCGCGAATGGTCGAATTTTGGATGCGGCAAGGCGTACAAAAAACGATGATGGTTCTCGCGAAGCTCTGGTTGGCGCCATTGATACCTCTCGATTTCGCGCAGAGCCGAATGAAGAACTTCGAATTCGGGGCGCATTGAGCCTTCACCCCACAGCCTTTACCACCTTCCGCGCCGCGTCTTCGAGATCGTCGGCTGGGGTGATGGCGAGGCCGGACCGGGCGAGGATCTCCTTCCCCTTCCCGACATTGGTGCCTTCGAGGCGGACGACGAGCGGGACCTTCAATCCGGTCTCCTTCACGGCGGCGATGATGCCTTCCGCGATGATGTCGCAGCGCATGATGCCGCCGAAGATGTTGACGAGGATGCCTTTGACGCCGGGGTCGGAAGTTATGATCTTGAACGCCTCGGTCACTTTCTCCTTCGACGCGCCGCCGCCGACGTCCAGGAAATTCGCGGGCTCGGCGCCGAAATGCTTGATGATATCCATGGTCGCCATGGCGAGGCCGGCGCCGTTCACCATGCAGCCGATCGAACCGTCGAGCTTCACGTAAGAGAGGTCGAACTCCTTCGCCTTCCGTTCGAGCGGCTCCTCCTCGGTCGCGTCGCGCATCTCCGAAACGTTCGGATGGCGGAAGAGCGCGTTGTCGTCGAACGACGCCTTGGCGTCGAGCACGCGGAGGCTCCCGTCTTTCAAGAGCACCAGCGGATTGATTTCCAAGAGGCTCATGTCCTTCTCGACAAAGGCCGCATAGAGCGTCTCGACGAGGGCCACGCACTGCTTCCAGGCGGCGCCCTGAAGCTTCAGGGCGGAGGCGATGCGCCGGCCGTGATGGGGCATGACGCCGGACGCCGGATCGATCCGTATGGTGACGATCTTCTCGGGCGTCTCCTTCGCCACTTCCTCGATATTCATGCCGCCTTCGGTCGATGCGATGAAGGCGATCCGCCCCGCCCCACGGTCGACGAGGGCGGAAAGGTAGAACTCTTTCGCGATGTCGGCGCCGTCTTCGATATAGATGCGGTTGACCTGCTTGCCGGCCGGACCCGTCTGCTTGGTCACCAAGGTCGCGCCGAGCATGCGCTTCGCTTCCTCCGCCGCCTCGCGCGCCGATTTCGCGATCCTGACGCCGCCTTTGTCGCCGGCCGAGGCCTCTCTGAATTTGCCCTTGCCGCGCCCGCCGGCGTGAATCTGCGATTTCACGACATAGACTGGGCCCGGAAGCTCCTTCGCCGCAGCTTCGGCTTCCGCGGCAGAGAACGCCGCGCGCCCCTCGGCGACCGGAACGCCGTAAGACTTCAACAGCCGCTTCGCCTGATATTCGTGGATGTTCATGGGCCGACCAGTTGCAGGTTGTAGGTTGTAGGTTGCAGGTTTGGGGTATCCATCGCAACCCACGACTTCACCCCACGACACTTTCCATCCTTAGGTTTCGTTGGAGATTGTCTCCAAGCTCCAACCTGCAACCTCCAACCTCATGGCGGCTTGCACAGCACCGCGAGCCCATGACCGAGCCCGCTCGCCCGACTCGACGCGATCTCGACGATCTCGAAATGCGCGGCGAACTGGCGTCGTGCAAAATCGCACGACTGAAAGGTCGAGATGAAATTCGTGCCTTCGGCCGCGTCGTTGCAAACGACGAAGCCTTTTGCGAGCAGGTCGGCGCGCTCAAGGCCCGCCGCAGCGAGTCCCAAATGGTCTTCGTCGTGAAACGAAACGAGTGCAAGACCGCCTGGTCTCACAATGCGGCGAAGCTCCGGCAGCCATTCGTTCTGCGTGGTCAAGCGCCAATGCGTGAAGACCGAAAGCAGGTAAACGACATCAAAATGGGAATCCGGAAAATCGAGCGGCGGATGCGGACCGTTTCGCACGAATGTCCCCTCGAGGTTCTTGGCGCACCAGGCGATCAGCGCGGAATTGCGATCGCAGCCGAAGAGGCTTGCGTCGGTGAACGTCCGCGCGTGTCGCGCAAGCCGCCCGCAACCGCAGCCGAAATCGAGGATGCGCGCGAATTTGCGGAAATCGCCGCCATTGCGGTCGACAGCGGCGGCCAGCGCCCGCAGTTTCCTTTCGCCGCTTTTCACGAACGCATCCGGCTCGACGTCGCCCGCGACGAGATTGATCAAGGACCGCGGCGGAACGGGAATCTGGTCGCCGTCGCGGATCGCTGGCGGCTCTCCGCCGAACGACCGGCGCGCGTCGCGCAAGCGATACCAGGCTCCGGCGAGCCCGAGCGAATAGGCGGCGCGCCGAGCGAGGCTCCGCAAATGCCCCATCTGGAGGCGCCCTCCCCGGCGCGGCGCGAATATTTAAACGGGCCGGCGCGCCGCGCAACGCCGATGCCGCTTTTACCGCGGGTTAAGCGGGGCGCGCCTAGCGTCGCGTCATGACCCGGCGGCCGAAAATCTTCTGCATCGGATTCCACAAGACCGGAACGACGTCGCTTTACGCGGCGCTTTCCAGCCTCGGGCTCAAGGTCTCCGGCACGATCGGTCATCGCTGGTCGGCCGAGCGGCTACGGCGCGAAGGTGCGGCGCTCTGCATCCGCACTGCCCGCCGCTTCGACGCCGCCGAAGACATGCCCTGGCCAACCTTCTTCCGCGAACTCGACGATGCTTATCCGGACTCGAAATTCATCCTGACGGTGCGAGAGCCTGAAGCGTGGTTCGCATCGATCGACCGCCATTTCGGCGATGTCGACACGGAGATGCATCGCTTCATATACGGACCTCATAAGGGGCGCGCGCGGGACGACCGTGCCCATTGGATCGCGACGATGTCGGCCCACAACGCCGCGGTGCGTGCGCATTTCACCGGGCGGAGCGAGCAATTGCTGGAGATGAACCTCGCCAAAGGCGACGGTTGGGAGATGCTTGCGCCGTTTCTCGGCGTCGATCGACCCCCTGCGCCGTTCCCGGTGAAAAACACCAGCGCCGGCCGCACGCGTCTCTCCTATCGCGTGAAGAAGAAGCTCAACGAACTCGTCGGCCGCGCCGCCCTGCCCGAGCGCCTGATCTAGGGGCGTTGGAGCGAGAAAGCGGCGTAGACGCCGGCGAGGGCCGCCGCGAGGGCGAACCAGGTCAGCGCATATTCGAGATGCCGGTTCGAAAATTCGACGCGCGTCGTTCCGCCCTTCGGCCGTTCGCCCGGGTTCTCACGACCGAAACTGTCAAGGTAATAGGCCGGCGCGACGATCGCATTCCGCGCCGCCAGGACCTCGGGATCACGGATGAAATAGAGGTTGTCTTCCGGTTGGTCGACCGGGCGGAAGAGGCGCGCCAAACCGGTTCGGCGTTCTGCGGATCGGAAGAGTCCGGAGACTTCGTTCTCGCCGCCGACACCGGCTCCCTCATGCCTCCGGCCCCGCAGCGATTGGGGAACGAAGCCGCGATTGATGTAGACGAACTTGCCACTCGCAGCCGGCGACTCGAGCGGGGTGAACACATAGGCGCCGGCCGCGCCTTCATATGTTCCGAACACGAACGATTGAAGATCATGCGCATAGACGCCGGCGATCCGGACGGGCTGATACTCCATGTCTTCGCCGCCCTCGGCGCGCGCCAGAGCTTCGTCGAAAGGGATCGGCGCCGAGGCGAGCCGCGCTTGGGTTCTCGCGATGAGGTCGCGCTTCCATTCGAGGCGTTGGAGCTGCCAAAGGCCGAGCCCGATGAGGACCGCGAGACCTGCCGCAGTCACGGCCGCGAGCATTGGCCTGAATTGAAAGTTCATTCCTCAAGACGGCCCTCTTCGGCCTTGTGGCGGTATTGGAGCGCAATCAGCGTCCCTTTGATCGGGCGCAGAAGCGCGAGCGACAACGCGATCGCCGCTCCCCCCGAAATCAGAAACGCCAGTCCGAAAGGCGCGCCCCAGACGAAGCGCGCAACGAAGGCGATCGCCACGGCGACGAAGCCAACGATAAAGATGACGAAGACTGCGGGGCCATCTCCGGAATCGGCCTTCGAGTAGTCGAGGCCGCAAACTTCGCAGTTGTTCTTAAGACCGAGGAATCCTTCAAACAGTTCGCCCGTCCCGCATCGCGGACATTTGCCGGTCAGCCCGGCCGCGAAAGGCGAAACGGCAGGCCGCCCGCCGACAGGGCCAGGTGGTTCAGTCTTCATTCGGCGGCCAGATCAACCTCTCTTCGTGTAGACGACGACGTCCTGCTTTGAGGCGGCGGTTTTCCGCCACGCCTTTGCTGCGGCGACTGCTGCGCCGGCGGATTTCGCCACGCAGGTCGATTGGTTGCGAATCTCCAAGTCTCCGCGCGCCTCAAGTTTTTTCTTGAAGGCGGCCGGAAGCTCCTCGCAGTCAATCAGAGATATGGTCAGCCTGTTCGGCGATCCCGTCGCGAGCAGATAATTGGGAGCGTCGCCCTCTTCCCCCCAGGCCTGGACCGCCCAGGCCGCCCGCCCGATTTTCTTGAATCGCACTAGGACTGCGTCGCCCTTGTCTTCCGGGGCTTCAGGGACAAGGCGGAAGAGTCCCCTCTCGTTATGCGACACGGTCACGCCGTGGCACTCGCGTTCCGAGTCTTCCGCCGCCTCGCAAGCGTCATAGGCGCCGGCGGCCAATGCGAGCGCGCGGGCGTTGTCGGCGGTGAAGAGCAGCCCATCGCTGGTCAGGCAGGCGGACAGGCTGAACAAAAATATGGCGAACAGGCCGAACCGCGGATCGCCTCGCATAACCGCTCCCCTCGCGCAGGAATACCCCGAATGGCGATTATAGCCTCGGGGAAATCCCCAATCTACGCCCCCGCCGCCGTCCGCTCAGGACAAGAGCCCCTGGTTTCCCAGCACGTAAATGAAGGCGAAGAGGAAGAGCCAGACAACGTCGACGAAATGCCAATACCACGCGGCCGCCTCAAAGCCGAAATGCCGAGTCGGCGTGAAATGGCCGGCGAGCGCACGCCCGAAACAGACAGCGAGAAAGATCGTGCCGATGATCACATGCATGCCGTGGAAGCCGGTCGCCATGAAAAACGAGGCGCCGTAGATGCCGCCGTCGGAGAATTTGAACATGCCGTTCATCAGAGCCTCGGCGTATTCGATCGCCTGAAACGTGGTGAAGACGACGCCGAGGCCGATCGTGAGCGCCAGCCCGTAGATCAGTCCCTGACGGTTTCCATGCTGCACCGCGTGGTGCGCCCAGGTGACGGTCGTTCCCGACAACAGCAGGATGAGCGTGTTGAGGAGCGGCAAGCCCCATGGATCGAGGGGCTCAACCCCTTTCGGCGGCCACACCCCTCCGGTCGCATGGAAGCGTCCGTCATTGCCGACATAGGCCGGGGCTTCGCTCAGATTATTCATCTGGGTGCCGTCGGCGAGAATTACGGGATCGAATGCGCCCGGAAACAGCGAAGCGCCGAAAAACGCCCAGAACCACGCGACGAAGAACATCACCTCGGAGGCGATGAAGAGCACCATGCCGTAGCGCAGGCCGAGGCGCACGACGGTCGATGTATTGATGCCGCGAAGGCTTTCCTTCACGACATCGCGCCACCACGCCGCCATGGTGAACAGAACGATCGCGAAGCCGGCGACGAAATACCAGGGGCCGGTCATTTTCACCGGTCCGAGCGGCAGCCCGGTTTCACCCGGGCCCGATTTCATCCACGCGATCGCGCCGATCGCCAGGAGGGTCGCCCCGACGGCGCCGACGATCGGCCAGGGAGAGGGATCGACAAGGTGATAGTCGTGCTTCACTCCGGCAGCCATGTCGGTCCTCCGCGAATTCGTCGGCAGATATCAGGCGTCAGCCGCCGGCCGGTCAAGCGTCAAATGGATGCATGCCGGGCTCGCTGCGCGAAGTCTCCGGCCGCGCCGGCTTTCATGCCTTCAGAAACAGCTGCCTGCGGATTTCGGAGACGAGGCGGCGCTGCGCATCGGTCAGCGGACTCTCGACTTCCCCGATGGTCTCGAGCATGGCGACGAATCCCTTGCGTTCATCGTCCGAGCACTGATCGATGATCGGCTTCAGGATTTTGCGCAGGGAGTTTCCGGCGTCGTTGACCTGTCCAACGGCGGCGCGAGCGAAGGCATAGAGCCCTTGCGCCGTTTCCTCATCGGCGGCGAAGACTCTGCGCATCTCGGAGACGATTTTCTCTTTCTGCCGGTCGGTGACGGCGCCGTCGTAGGCGGCAATCTGATAGAGAAGGACGGCGGCGGCTTCGCGCGGGTCGCTTAGATTCTCGATGACCCGCGCGCTGACCTGCCGCGACCACTTCCCGCTGCGGAAAAAGCCCTTGACGTCGCTCACCGCTTCGCGGCCCTCGCGCGCCGCACCAACGAAATAGGTGAAGGCCCAGAAGGCGGCGGCCAGCGCTCCAAGAATGGCGATGATGATGTGCATGAGCGTCTCCCCTCCCCGAATACTGCCGCGATCCTTCGAGGCGGTAAACAGGTTGCAGGTCGCAGGTTGGAGGTTGGAGGTGGTAGTGCAGCGGTTCTGCTTTAGTTTCGGATCGCCAAATACCTGCAACCTGCAACCTCACGGATAGAGCAATTGCGAGGTCCATGGCCCGGCAGGCGCGGAGCGTTCGAACAGCAGCCGGTCGTGAAGCCGGAACGGCCGGTTCACCCAGAATTCGATCGCGCTCGGAATCAGTCGGTAACCGATCCAGTCGGCAGGGCGCGGGACGTCCCTGCCCTGGTATTTCGCCTCGATAACCTTGGTCGCTGCGATGAGCGCGGCGCGGTCATCAAGGGTCTCTGATTGCCGCGCGGCCCAGGCGCCGATCTGGGCCGAGCGTGCACGCTCAGCGAAATAGGCGTCCGCCTCCTCCGCGCCGGCTACTGACACGAGCCCGCGAAACCGGACCTGCCTGCGAATTGACTTCCAGTGGAAAAGCAGGGCGGCGCGCGGATTATTCGCGAGCTGCAGGCCTTTGGCGCTGTTTGCATGCGTGAAGAAGGTCAAACCGTCGGCGTTGAAATCCTTAAGCAGCACCATGCGGACGTCCGGCTGGCCGTCGGCGCCGGCCGTCGCCAGCGCCATGGCGTTGGCGTCGTTCGGCTCCTTCGCGCAGGCAAGCGCAAACCAGTTTTCGAACAGCGCGAGCGGATCGTCTCTGGTGAAGACCTCGCCCTGATCCTGTTCGGCGCGATAGGCCTCTTCAGCAGGCGTCGGCGGGATGATCGGCGAACGGGGCATATTGGGATTATCGCACAATTGCCGCGTCACACTATAATAGCCCCGAATCGGGATCGGCATGTCATTCAACAGCTTCGGCAGACTGTTCCGCGTGACGACCTGGGGCGAGTCTCACGGGCCGGCGATCGGCTGCGTCATCGACGGCTGCCCGCCGGGGATTTCGCTCACAGCGGCCGACATCCAGGCGAAACTCGATCAAAGGAAACCGGGGACATCGAAATTCGTCACCCAGCGCCGCGAGCCGGATATCGTCAAAATCCTCTCCGGCGTATTCGAGGACGAGCGCACCGACGGCCCGAGAACAACCGGCGCTCCGATCGGTCTCGTGATCGACAATGTCGATCGGCGTTCGAAGGATTACGCCGAAATCCGCGACAAATACCGGCCGGGTCACGCCGATTTCACTTATGACGCCAAATACGGCATCAGGGATTATCAGGGCGGCGGACGGTCCTCGGCGCGCGAAACCGCGGCGCGGGTCGCAGCCGGCGCCGTTGCGTCGAAGATTCTCGCGGTGCTTTATCCCGACGCCACGATCCGCGCCTGCCTCATCCAAATCGGCAAGCATTCGATCGATCGCCGGCGTTTCGACTGGAATGAGGTCGAGAAGAATCCGTTCTGGTGCCCGGACGCCGTCGCAGCGAAGGCGTGGGAGGCGCTCATCGAGGAGACGCGCAAGAAAGGCTCGTCGCTGGGCGCGGCGGTCGAGGTGACGGCGTCGGGATTTCCGGCCGGCCTCGGCGCGCCGGTCTACGGCAAGCTCGACGCCGATCTTGCTTCCGCACTGATGGGCATCAACGCGGTCAAGGGCGTCGAGATCGGCGCCGGAATGGCGGCGGCGTCCCTGAGCGGCGAAGACAACGCCGACGAGATCCGGATCCGGAACGGCAAGCCGCATTTTCTGTCCAACAACGCCGGCGGAATCCTCGGCGGGATCTCGACCGGACAGGGCATCATCGCGCGCTTCGCGGTGAAGCCGACCTCATCGATCCTCACCCCGCGCCGCACCATCACGCGCGCCGGGGAGGAGACCGACATCGTCACCAAAGGCCGACACGACCCTTGCGTCGGCATCAGGGCCGTGCCGGTCGGCGCCGCGATGGTGGCCTGCGTGCTCGCAGATCACGCGCTTTTGCATCGCGGCCAATGCGGATAGACTGAAGCGCCATGCGCATCGCTCTCGCTGTCTTCGCGTTCCTCATCGCGGCGCTCGCTGCGGCGTTTTTCGTGCTGCGCACGCCAGACACCAACCGGACCGCTATGATCGCCAAATATGGCGGATCCTCGCCGATGTTTGCGGAGGGTCCGTCGGGCATGAAGGTCCATTGGCGCGACGAAGGCTGCAAATCCTGCCCGGCGATTATTTTTCTGCATGGAACGAGCGCCAGCCTTCACGCCTGGACCCCGCTCGTCGAACGGCTCGGCGTCGAATACCGGATTATTTCCTACGACCAGCCGGGCCACGGCCTCACCGGACCGCATCCGCTCGGCGATTATTCCGCCAGCGGCATGTTTCAGGCGCTGAACGCGGTGGCTGCGGCGGCGGGGCTGGAGCATTTCATTCTCGGCGGCAATTCGATGGGCGGCTGGATCGCGTGGCGCTACGCGCTCGCCTATCCGGAGCGCGTCGACGCGCTCATCCTGATCGATGCGGGCGGAACGCCGCTACGCGAGGGCGAGGCGCCCCCGCCGCTCAATCTCGGCTTCCGGCTCGCCCGCAATCCTCTCGCGCGGCCGATCGTCGAGAACTTCGCGCCGCGAAGCCTCGTGGAGCAATCCCTGTTTGACTCCGTCGCTGTGGACTCGATCGTGACGCCGGAGCTGGTCGACCGCTATTGGGAGCTCTTGCGATTTCCCGGGAACCGCCGCGCCGCCGCGCAAACGCTCACTGTCGACCGCGAAATGGCGTATGCGGACCGATTGAGGGAGATCGCCGCCCCGACCCTCGTCATCTGGGGCGCGGAGGACCGCCTGGTCTATCCGTCGGCGGCCTTGACGTTCGACGAGCGCATTCCCAACGCGGAGGTGCTCGTATTGGCTGGCGTCGGACACGTCCCGATGGAGGAAGCGCCGGACGAAACAGCAAACGCCATCCGCCGCTTCCTCGACAGCCTCAACCCCGACGCCGGCGATTCGCTCAATCTGGAGGTGGCGCAGTGAAGCTTTTCTGGTGCCCGCAGACGCGCGCGGTGCGCGCGCTTTGGATGCTCGAGGAGATGGGGATCAAATTTGAGCGCGTACGGATCGACATCCGCGACGCCTCGAAGCCGCGCGATCCCGAATTCGCGCTTGCAAGCCCGATGGGAAAGGTGCCGGCTCTGGCCGACGGCGAGGCGCGCCTCGCCGACACGGCCGCCATCTGCCTCTATCTCGCAGACCGCTATCCGAAGACGGGGCTTGCTCCGACGGCGGACGATCCGCTGCGCGCCCGCTACCTCTGGTGGATGGTGTTCACCCCCGGCGTCATCGAGCCCGCGATGAGCGAGAAGTTCGCCGGGACGGCGCCGAACCGCGTGCGGAGCGGATGGGGCGATTTCGACCTGATGATCGAGACGTTCGAGAAAGGCCTTAAGCCGGGCCCATGGATTCTCGGCGAGAAATTCTCCGCCGCCGACGTCATGCTCGGCTCCTCCGCCGTCTTCATGAGGCAGTTCGGCATGCTGCCGAAGAATCCGTCGATCGAAGCCTATGCAGACCGCTGCCTCGCCCGGCCGGCCTATCAACGCGCCTTGAAAACGGAGGAGACCGCGGCGTAGCCTGACAGGCTGCGACGTCGCTCCGCGTACCCGCCGTACTTCATGGTGTGGCGGCAATCTTTGCCGGTGACGCGACGGAGAGCCTACACATCCAGCTCCGCGCTGAGGGCGTTCGCCTGGATGAATTCGCGGCGGGGCTCGACCACGTCGCCCATCAGCCTCGAGAAGATGTCGTCGGCTTCGTCGGCTTCCTTCACCTTCACCTGCAGGAGGACGCGGGCGTCGGCGTCGAGGGTCGTGACCCAGAGCTGCTCGGGGTTCATTTCGCCGAGGCCCTTGTAGCGCTGGACGGCGAGGCCTTTCTCGCCGGCGGCGCGCGCGGCCTTGAGGAGGTCTTCGGGGCCTGAGACGGTTTCGCGCGTATCCTTTTTCACAAAGACGGCGGGCGCGGCGAAGATCTCCTTGAGTTCGCCGACGAGGGCCTGGAGCTTCCGCCCGTCGCCGGACATCAAAAGGTCCCGCGACAGCTGATGGCGCTCGGCGACGCCGCGGAGTTCGCGCGCGAAACGATAGCCGCCTTCGCCGTCGGGCTCGCCTTTCCAGCCGCGCTCATAGTCCTCGGCGATGGCGTCCAATCGCGCGGCGACTTGCGCGGCGAGGCCCTTCGCTTCCTCGTCGGAGGGCGCGAGGTGAAGCGCGCCGGCGAGCGCCGTCTGCACGATGACGGACCGCGAATAGCGCGCCGGGAAATCGGCGAGGGCGTCGCGGATCTTCCGCGACTTCTCGATGATCGCGGCGAGGTCGGCGCCGGCGATCACCTCGCCCGAGGCGAGAATCAGCTGCGCATCGGTTGCACCGTCCGCATACAAATGATCTTCGAGCGCCTTCTCGTTCAAAAGATATTGTTCGGACTTGCCGCGTGTCACCTTGAAGAGCGGCGGCTGCGCGATATAAAGATGCCCGCGCGCGATCAGCTCGGGCATCTGGCGGAAGAAGAAGGTCAGCAAGAGCGTGCGGATATGCGCGCCGTCGACATCGGCGTCGGTCATGATGACGATCTTGTGGTAGCGGAGCTTCGCGACGTTGAAATCGTCGCGCCCGATCCCGGCGCCCAAGGCCGTGATCAGCGTCCCGATCTCCTGACTGCCGAGCATGCGGTCGAATCGCGCGCGCTCGACATTGAGGATTTTTCCGCGCAGCGGCAGCACAGCCTGATTCTCGCGGTTTCGCGCCTGTTTCGCCGAACCGCCGGCGGAATCGCCCTCAACGATGAAAAGTTCTGACTTCGCGGGATCGCGCTCCGAACAATCGGCGAGCTTCCCCGGCAATGACGAGATGTCGAGCGCGGTCTTCCTGCGCGTGAGTTCGCGCGCTTTTCGCGCCGCCTCGCGGGCCGCCGCCGCCTCGACGATTTTCTGGACGATTTTCCGGGCTTCGCCGGGGTTTTCCTCGAACCACGACCCGAGCTTGTCGGCGACGAGACCCTCGACCACGGGGCGGACTTCCGACGAGACGAGTTTGTCTTTCGTCTGTGAGCTGAATTTCGGATCGGGAACCTTGATGGAGAGGACGCAGGTGAGCCCCTCGCGCGCGTCGTCGCCGGTCAACGCGACCTTCTCCTTTTTCGCGACGCCGGATTCGCCGGCGTAATTGTTGACGATGCGGGTCAATGCGGCGCGATAGCCGGCGAGATGCGTGCCGCCGTCCTTCTGCGGGATGTTGTTGGTGAAGCAGAGGACCTTTTCGTGATAGCCGTCATTCCACCACATGGCGACGTCGACCACGACGCCGTCGCGCTCGGCGCGGAAGGCGATCGGCTTGTCGATCAGCGGCGTCTTCGACGAATCGAGGTATTTCACGAATGCTTCGAGGCCGCCGTCATAGGCCATCGTCTCTTCGCGCTTCTCTACGTGGCGGTGATCCTTCAAGGTGATCGTCACGCCGGAATTAAGGAATGCGAGTTCGCGCAGGCGATGCTCGAGCGTATCGAAGTCAAACTCCGTCATGGAAAACGTCTTGGGCGACGGAACAAACGTCACTTCCGTACCCGTCCGATCCGCCGGCCCCGTTTCTCTCAGCAGGTCGTCGGGAACGCCGTCGTGGAATCGGACAAAATGCGTCTTCCCCCCTCGCCAGATGGTGAGATCAAGGCGATCGGAGAGCGCGTTCACCACCGAAACGCCCACGCCATGCAGGCCGCCCGAGACCTTGTAGGAGTTCTGGTCGAATTTCCCGCCGGCATGGAGCTGGGTCATGATGACGACTGCAGCCGAGACGCCTTCGGTCGGATGGACGTCGGTCGGCACGCCCCGGCCGTTGTCGCGCACTGTGCAGGAGCCGTCTTCGTTGAGGATGACCTCGACGAGATCGGCGTGGCCCGCGAGCGCCTCGTCGATCGAATTGTCGACGACCTCGTAGACCATGTGATGGAGGCCCGAGCCGTCGTCGGTGTCGCCGATATACATGCCGGGACGCTTGCGGACGGCGTCAAGGCCTTTCAGAACCTTGATCGAATGCGCGCCGTAATCGTCTTTTGCGATCGCTTCAGCCAAGGTCGATTTCCCTGATGCGCCCGCCCTCGACGGAAAAGCCCTGCGCGCGGGCGCCCCAGGCCGAGAAGAGCGTTCGATCCGTACCCGTCATAAGAACCTGAAAGCCGAGCCCGTCGAGGATTTCAAAGAGTGCCGCGCGGCGCGCTGAGTCAAAATGGGCGGCGATTTCATCGAGCAGAAGAATAAGCGGGGCCGCGGCGCCCGCGAACTCGCGCGATAGCGCGAGCGCCCGCGCATGGGCGAGGACAAGCCCGACGAGGAGGGCTTTCTGCTCGCCCGTGGAGCAGAGCCGCGCGGGGGTGTCCTTCTCCCGATGTGCAACCAGAATGTCGCTTCGATGCGGACCGATAAGAGCGCGTCCCGCTTCGGCGTCGGCGCGGCGCCCCGCGCCGAGACGCGCGGCGAACTCCTCCTCCACATCGGCGGCGGGACCGGTCTCGAGCGCGGCTTCCAGATCGCCTTCGAGCGAAATATCCGCGGCTGGAAACGCCCCTTCAGCGATCTCGGCGGCGGCGAGCGCATGCGCCGTTTCGCGCCGCCCGGCGGCGATCGCCGTTCCCGCCTCGGCCATTTGCGCCTCGAGCGCGCCGAGCCAGGCCTCGTCATACGAACCCGCTTCGAGAAGCGACTGGCGCTGGCGCATGGCTCGCTCATAGTCGTTTGCCGCGCCGGCATGCGCCGGATCGCGCGCAGCGGTCATCCGGTCGATGAAGCGCCGTCGCTCGCCGGCCGCTTCGACGAACAGCCGGTCCTGCGCCGGCGTCAGCCAGTTGAGACGCAAGATGTCCGAAAAGGCCCCGGGTCCTGACGATGACGCGCGATCGATCCGGCACATGCGCCGCGACGGAGAATCGGCGTCGACGCCCACTCCCAGCAATCGACGGTCTCCCGAAACTTCGAACTCCGCCGACGCCGCCCAGCCGCCGCCGCCGCCTCTGCGCGGAAGTTCTTCGAGGCGCGCGCCGCGCAGACCGCGTCCCGGCCCGAACAACGATATCGCTTCAATCAGATTAGTCTTGCCGGCGCCATTCGGCCCGACGAAGACCGCCGAGCGCCCGTCCAAGGCGATCTCGGCCTGCGCATAGGAGCGGAAATCCGCAAGACCGAGCCGGCGAAAGCGGGCGAGCGACCGCGCGCGCTCGTCAGCGCCTGTAAAATCCTCCGCTCTCATCGCCGCTTGCGACACGAAGACCGACCTCTTGCTCCGCCAGACGCGTCAAACGCGCAGCGGCATCAGCACGTAAAGCGCGCGCTCGTCCTCATCGTCGGATATGACGGTCGGCGATGAGGGATCGGCGAGGCGGAACGTCGTCGTGTCGCCTTCGATCTCGTTCGAAACGTCGAGCAAATAGCGTGAGTTAAATCCGATCTCGACGGGATCGCCGTCATAATCCACCGAAAGCTCCTCAGTCGCGCTCCCGGCCTCCGGATTGTTCACCGTCAGGCGGAGCCGGTCGGCCTCGAGCGCAAGCTTGATCGAGCGCGTGCGGTCCGCAGAGACGGTCGACACCCGATCCACGGCCGCGGCGAAATCCTTGGTGTCGACCTTGAGCGACCGCTTGTTGGTTTTCGGAATCACCCGCTCATAGTCGGGAAAGGTGCCGTCGATCAGCTTGGAGGTGAGGCGGCCGGCGCCGAATACGAAGCGGATCTTCGACGGCGAGACGGAGATTTCGACGTTTTCTTCTGCGTCGGCGAGAAGTCGGCCGAGTTCCTGCACGGCCTTTCTCGGCACGATGACGCCGGGCGCGGCGTCAGCGCCGTCCGGTAAGGCGGCGTCGAGCCGCGCCAGCCGATGGCCATCGGTCGCCGCCGCCCGCAACATCTTGCGCTTTCCCTCCGTAAACGGATGAAGATAGACGCCGTTCAGGTAGTATCGCGTTTCCTCCTGCGACATGGCGAAGCGCGCCTTGCCAAACAGCCGCAAGAGGTCGGCGGCGGGCATCGAGAATCGCACGCCCATGTCCTCGGCGGTCAGGGTCGGGAAGTCGGCGTCGGGGAGCACGCCCAGGGCGCCCTGATAGCGGCCCGATGCGATATGAAGCCGTCCGTCATCCTGCTGAAGCTGCAGCTTGATCTGCGCGCCTTCCGGGAGCTTTCTCACAATCTCGTGGAGCATCACCGCAGAGGTCGTCGTCGCGCCTTTGGCGGCGACGTCAGCCGGCGCCGATTCCGAAATCTCGATGTCGAGATCCGTCGCCGTCAGCGTGAGTGCGCCGCCTTCGGCCTGCATCAGCACATTCGACAGGATGGGAATCGTGTTCCGTCGTTCGACGACGCTTTGCACATGCCCCAGCGCCTTGGCGAGCGCCGACCGTTCAATCGTGACTTTCATTCGAACGTTGATCCCTTTCAGAAATCGGACCGGCGCCGATCCCATCGGGCGGCGGAATTAAAAACCCGCCCCTTGCGCATCGCCGTCGTGAGAATTCAGGCGCAACCCGACGCGCCGGCCCTGGTCATCACGGCGCGGCGCGGGGGAATCGTCGGCTCGGAAAACACACCGCGAAATATAGCGCAATTCGCGCCGAAAGCGCCAGCAAAAGCCGCGCGGAAAAAGCGGGCGAAGAGTCCGCGAAATCAAGGGTTCTAAAGCGATGCGCCCGATAGACGGAAAGCGCCGGGCGCTCGCCGCGCGAAGGCGCGCATGGGGGCGCACGCCATGCGCCCTCACGCGGAGATTCCGAGCGTTGAAAATCAGCGCTATGCGCAGCCGACCATCTGCCTGATGGACGCGACGAGAGCCGCGAATTTCGTGTCGCGGACGCGCAGAGCCTCGGCGCGGCGGAATCCGGACATGGCTGTCGTATGGTCCCTGTTGAGCGTTCGCGCGATGCGCGGAAAGCTCTCCTTGAGACTCTCTCGCGCCACCATGACGAAGGCGTGGCGCGCGCGGGCGAGGCGCTGATACTGGCCCCGGCCCTTGAGCTCGTCGATGGAGATATTGTGCGCCGCCGCGGTCGCGAGGGCGACCTGTTCAAGAGTCGGCGAGGGTCTTGAATCCACAATCCTCGGATTCAATGCGAGCGCCGCTTCAATTCGTCCGACTTGCATGGCTCTTTCTCCATATTGGTACAGAAGTTGATCAAAGGCGCCGAGCGCTTCACGCAGGCTTTGCGAAAAGTTTTCGGCGATGAACGCGACCGCATCGTCACCGACGTCACAACGAGGTTTCTTCAGTTCGATCCGCTTCCGGATGACGCGCGCGCGCAGCGCGGCGCCGCCCGGCTCGATGGGAGCGCGCAGGGCGCCGGCGAGCCAGTTCGCCAAACGCTGGCTGACGCCGGCTGCGGCAAGCTCGGCCGGCGGCAGCTCTCCTGCGACGACAATCCGAATTCGGCGCGTGAGCGCTGCTTTTAGAAGTTCCACCAATTCGCTCTGCGTCCGCCTTGATGAAGCGAGCAGGTGGACGTCGTCGACGAGAATGACTTGTCTTGCGAGGAGCTCGCGATGCAGCCCCGGCACCGTATGCGACCAGACGGCGTTTACGCAAAGCTCTCTCCAGGCGCTGTAAGTGAGATAGGCGCAGGCCTGAGGCCCATACAGCTTCGCCGCCTCGTTCGCCGCCCCCATCAAAACATGCGTCTTGCCGACGCCGCTCGGCCCATAAAGATAGATGGCCTCGTCCGCCGCTCCCTCGGCGAAAACGCGGCGCGCGGCGCCGAACGCGAGTTCGTTCGATTCATCGACCGCGAAGCTGTCGAACGTCTGGCGATCATCGATGGGAGGAAGATAGGCGATGACGCCTTCCGACTGAGTGGCAGCCGCGGCGCGCGCGGCTGCCAGTCCCAACGGACGTCCGGCCGGCGTCGCGCCGTTGACGGGCGGCGTCAAGGCGCGCCGCGCATGCCTCTCGAGCCGACGGCGCACGTCGATTTTCAAGCGACGAATGGGAAAGACTTCTTCGCTCCACGCTTCCTTCAGCAGGAGGAGAAACCGCTGCCCGATCGTGTCGCAGCGCAGCTGCGATTCCGTCGACAGCACGACTGCGTCGTCCGTCCGTTTCTCGAACTCGAGGTCGCACAGCCACGACGCCACCACGTTGTCGCCGAAGCGCCGCGGCAGCGCCGCGCGGAATTTTTCGAAGGCGGAGGCCGCGCAAAACGCATCGCTCATGTCAGGCACCGAAGTTAAAAGCCGCCCAAAGCCGCCGCAGGCGCGCCTTGCGCGCCGCACGTCCGCCTAATTCACCGGATTGTCGCCGTCCGAACGAACGGCTGAAATCAACTATGACTTTTACGATTGAGCGAAGGGTCCAAGATCAACCGTTCGCTGGCGAAATGCGCCGCCGGAGTAAACCGTCGTTCCCCTGTCATTCGTCCCGCCTGTTTTAGCGCGACCCCTCGCGCGTGCCTCGCCCACTCAACGCCCCGCCAGCGCCGCCCGCAACAGACTCGCAGGAGACCCGAACAGAATGGAATACCGAATGAATACCGAACTGGAGCTGGACGCATCGCAATTCATCAGTGCACGGTGCATCTGCGAATCACTTTGATCGAAGCTCGATCGAAGGTCAACTTATTTTTTGGGACCGATATCGCGGGCGCGACGCCGATACGCGAGAAATCATCAGCTTAGCGGCCGCGAGCGCGGGAAAATTTTTTGCGCTCTCCGTGCGTCTGGCATTCCGTGCGCTTTCATTCCGTCGTCCCTGCGCCTGACGACGCGCGAACTCTCGACGCGCCTGTTCCGGCGATCATGTTGATGCCGTTGGACATTTTCGAGGCTTGACGCAGGACTCAACCAGCGTCGGCGCCTGCCGACGTGACGTTCTTAGTCTAGGCGCTGAGAGTCTTGATGCGCGCAGAGAGCCGCGACAGCTTGCGCGACGCAGCGCTCTTGTTCACGACGCCTTTGCTGACGGCGCGATGAAGTTCCGGCTGCGCGTTCCTCAGAGCTTCCGCCGCAGCTTTCTTGTCACGCGCAGCGATCGCCTCTTCCACATTCCGGAGAAACGTGCGGACGCGCGAGCGGCGCGACTTGTTCGCTTCCGTGCGGCGCGCGATTTTGCGCACCATTTTCTTGGCTGAAGAAGTGTTCGCCATTAAGATCCGTAACCGATTTCGCTGGGGCGCCTCAGCGCGCAAGGCGGCGGGTATAGACAGAGAGATGTCGGGCGTCAACGATCAGCGCTGACATATCGCACAATAAAATGTCGACCGTCCGGCCTGTACGACGCGACGGATGCGTCCGCCGCAGGCGGGGCATGGCGCCCCTTCCCGGTCATAGACCTTGAAACCATGCTGAAATCGGCCGCGAGCGCCATCGGACGCCGCGAAGCTCGTCAGGGTCGAGCCGCCGGCTTCGATCGCTTCCTTGAGCACCGCAACGAGCGCCGCATGGAGCCGTTCGCCGCGCGATCCGGCCACGCTCTTCCCTTTGCGTTTCGGCGAGACGCTGGCCCGAAACAGGGCCTCGCACGCATAAATATTGCCGACGCCGGCGACCGCCCTTTGATCGAGGAGGATGGCTTTCACAGGCGCCGCACGCCCTTCAAGTCTTTGATTGAACGCCGCGGCGCTGAACTCTCTATCCAAAGGCTCAGGCCCCATTCCGCGAAAATGCTCGCAAGCCGCAAGTTCCGCCGTGGGCGCAAGGTCCATCAGACCGAAGCGCCGCGGGTCATTGTAAAAAATGCGCGCCGCTCCGGCCGGGCCTTTGACATCAAAAACGACATGATCATGCGACGGGTCAGGCGGCTTCACATAATAAGCGTCGTTGGGCGACCGCCCCCCGCCCGCGAAGTGGAACCGCCCGGACATTCCAAGATGCATGATTAGACTCTCGCCTGTCGAAAGATCGCCGACGAGGTATTTCCCGCGCCTGCGCAGCGCGAGGACGCGCGCTCCGGCGATGCGCGTTGCGAAACGGGCCGGCAAAGGACGCCTGAGATCGCCGCGTCTCAGTTCAACGTTTCGGAACCTTGCCCCTTCAAGAACGGGCGCCAGTCCGAGACGTACTGTTTCAACTTCCGGCAGTTCCGGCATGCGCACCCTTCTTTAGCGAACCGCACGCCACATAGCTCACGGCCGCGCCCTTCGAGCCCGCCTCACGTTCCGATAGCTATAACATACCAGGCAAGATCATCGGACGGCCGATGGGCGATGCGACACGGCCGGTCAAATGCGATCCGCTAAATGTAATTGAGAAGCGACAACTCGGTCGCTTGCGCAAGAGCGCGGGCGGAGGCTTCGACGGCGATCTTGTCCTGGCTCAGCCTCGCGACGACTTCGGCGATGTCCGCGTCCTCGACGGCGGACACTACGAGTTCGGCGAGGTCGCGACGATCCCGATTCCTGACGCGCGCGTCCTCCGCGGCGCCCTGCGCCACGCCGTTCAGACCGAGTTCCGAATAGAGAGAGGCTGAGATGGCGTCGAGGCTCTGCACCTTCGTCAGAAGGAAATTGCGTTGCGCTGCGGTCAGTTGGCCGATGAACGGCCCGAGAACCGATTCCGCATTCGCGAGATCCTTCAGCTCCATAGCTAGATCGCGGCCGATCTCGAAGGCGGTTGCGCCGCCATCGACAGTCGTCCCCTCCTCGATCGGCAGGCGCGCGCGCGCCGCCTGAATGAAAAGCGCGTCGGTGTTCGCGGCGGCGCCGAAGTCGGCGAGCGTCGCCGCCTGAAGCGGAGCGACGGCGCCGTCAACACCGCCGAACACGTAGACGCCGCCGAACTCGGCGTTAAGACCGGTCACAATGCGTTGGGTCGCGGTTTCGACTTCGGGAAGGAAGAGTTCCGCAGATCCTGTCGCCAGCGCGGTGACCATGCGTTGGCGGATCAGCGCAACGGCGTCGGCGACTGTCATCATGCTTGCTTCTTGGACCTGCAGACGGGACAGCGCCGCCTGGGCGGCGCCTTCGAAGGCCGAGGTCCGCGACAGCACGCCTTCCGAGGTGAGGAGTTCCGCCGCGCGCGGTCCGATTCCTGAATAGGCGTTGGCGACCTTGCCGGTCGCCAACTGGATCTGGCGCATCTGAGCGGAACTTTGAGCGCGCTCAAATCCTGAAAGCAGGATCTGCTGCAGGCCGAAATCGGAGATGCGGGTCATCGGTTAGAGCCTTTCAAGCAGCGTGCGCCAGAGCTCGTCGACGGCCGCGATGACGCGCGCATTCGCGCCATAGGCGCGCTGGTAGAGGATGAGGTTCGACAACTCCTCGTCGAGATTGACGCCGCCCTCCGCGCTGACGCGCGCCGAAAGTTCGATCGCGACCGCGTCCGCCGTCTCAGCCCGAAGAGAGGCGTTGCGCGCGGCGGAGCCGAGCTGCGCGACCGACTGCGCGACATCGCGGGCCGCAGCGCCAGATCCGAGAAAAGCGAGCGCAGTCGCTCCCGATCCGTCGTTGAGGCCAGCTGCGGCGCCGCTCGTCGGCCGCGCTATGGCGAAGCGCGCCGGATCGTCGAGCACTATCGAATTGACGCCAAGACGCCCCTGCGCATCGGCGACCACGAGAATGTCGCTTGTCGGAGCTGTCGATCCGACGATCGAGTTCTGGGCGTAAGCGGCGTTCAATTCGTCTGCGATGCCTTGTGCCGCCCCGCCGACAAGCGTCGCGAGCGCCGGCAGTTCGGTGTTGATAAGATCGATAAGCCCCCGAATTTCCCCCCCAGCCAGGGTGGCGCCGAAATCGGCGTTGACGAGCGTCTGGCCGCCGGTCGCAGGATCGACCGAGGCTAGCGTCAGCAACGCCGACGGACCGCCCGGCGCCCCTAATGCAGAATAGCCGCCCGGACTGGCGAGAACCGTCCCCGCGGCGCTGACCGTCGTCTGCCCGCGATCGTTGCGCGTCACGCTGATCGAGACGAGACGCGACAGCTCCGCTAAGCGCGCATCGAGAAGATCGGCGGCGCCGGGGCTGTCGGGAACGAGGGCATTCAGCCGGTGGATATCGGCGAGGAGTGTGTTCACGCGCCCGATATTCGCGTCGAGGCGATCGCCAGCGGATGCGAATTCGGCGTCAATCGCGTCGAGGGTCCGGCCGAACGATCGGAACGCCGCGTCGAGCGCAGCGAGCGCATCGGCCTTGGCCGCAAGCGATGACGAATTGGCGGCAAGGGCGGTCAGCGCCGCGAAGGCGTCATTGAGCGCGTTCGCATAGGATATGTCTTCGCCCGGAGCTCCGAGCGAGGATTCGATGCGCGAGAGCGCCTCGGCGATCGCGCTCGATCGCGCCGCATCGCCGCCGCCGCGGTAGAACGCCGATTGCAGGAAACGGTCGACGGCGGCGCGCTGGATGTCGACGGTGACGCCCGCAAACTGGTCGGGAATCGCGTCCGCATAAAAGGTCGCCTCGCGGCGCGAAAAGTCCGCCGTGTTGACATTGGCGATGTTCTCTGACGTCGCCGCGATCGCCCGCTGATTGGCGAAAAGGCCGGAGACCGCTGCATTGAGGGCGACAGTCAAACTCATGGCTGTCCCGGCAGTTTCTGCCGACGCGGCGCGTTCTGCCGGCGCGAAGGCGCCGGCCTGCGTTCGGTTCCGGCCGGCTTTCCCGTCAAGTCCGGCGGCGCGGTGCCCATGCGCAATTCCATCGCGCGAAGAATTGCAATCGACGCGCCACGCCGCGCCTTTACCGCGCGAGCCGCACCAATCATCGCCACGGCGCTCGCGGGAAAATTCTGCCGGCCGATTTTTCCATGCGGCCCGCCGTTAGGGAGTTATTGTCCATGCAAAAGCGCGCCATTGCTCGACCCCAGGCTGGCGCACGGATTGCGAAGCCCTGCAACCATGATCGAGCAAATCCCCTCGCCGCTCGCAGCGACGACCGCGCCGCCGCGCAAAAAGACTGGGGCGGAGGACGCGCCGCAATTCAGCTACGCGCTCGCAGCCGCCTCGCTTGAACATAGCGCCGGTCAGTCCTTGAAGACTTTTGGCGGCGCGCCCCTATCAACGACCCTCGATGATTCCGTTCCCCAAGCGCGAAAAGCCGCCACCGGCGCGCGCGACCACGCATCCGCGCAAACGGAGTCGCCTGCGACGAGCCAGCCCGCGTCCGATGCTCGGCGCGATGTTCAGGGCGCGACCTTGAATCCGCCCCAACCACTCGCGCCGGCGACGATTATCACGACGGCCTCACCGCCCGCGAAGCAATCCGGTCATGCCGCGGCGCCGCTAGCGACTATCGAAACTCCGGTCCCCGCCTCGGCGCGCGCGGCGCAAGCGGCGACAGGGGGTGACGCCGCCGCAAAGGCTTCGCTGGAAGCAAAGCCGGCGCTCGAGGCGCAAGCTGCGAAGGCAAAACTGGTCCCCCCTCCGACTGCGCCGAAGGTTGATGATTTTGCGAGACTTATCGCGCGGCGCCTCGACGAGGCGACACGCTTCGCTCTGCGGCTCGATCCGCCCGAGCTTGGCAGGGTCGAAGGCCGTCTCGTCCTAGACGACCGGGGCGACGCGGTCCTGGCCCTTTCTTTCGACAATCAGTCCGCGCTTGATGTCTTCGCGCGCGATGCTGCGGGGCTCCGCGCCGCCCTGACGACAGCCGGTTTCGATCTCGGTTCGGGCGCGCTCGCCTTCACCCTCCGGCAGGATCAACGGGATCCTTCGCCTCTCGCCGAGCACTTGGCGAGCCCGGCAGCGTTGGCGGACACAGAGCTGCGCGCGGCCTTCGCTTCCTTCCTCATCGATCTGTGCGCTTAGGAGACTTCCATGGATATTCCAGCCATCGCATCGCCGGCCGGATCGACCAGCGCGTTTTCGAGCCTGACAAAGAATATCGACACCTTCCTGACGCTCCTCGCTACGCAGCTGCGAAACCAGGACCCGCTAGAACCTCTCGACACGGAGAAATTCACGTCGCAACTCGTGCAGTTCGCATCGGTCGAGCAGTCGATCCGGGCCAACAGCCATCTCGAGGCGCTGATCGCGCTCCAGGGCGCCGAAGACCGGCAGTCCGCGCTCACCCTCGTCGGGCGCGAGGTCGCGGTCGCCAGCGACAAGGCCGCGCTCGGGCCGGCCGGCGCATCGTGGCGTTACGCGCTCCCGAAGGACGCCGCTGTCGTCGCGCTGACCATTCTCGACTCAAGCGGGGCGACCGTCGCGCGCGGACTTGGCGAAGCCGGCGCCGGCGCGCATGACTTTTCATGGAACGGATTGATGGCCGATGGCCGCCGGGCCGCCAATGGCGTTTACACGCTGAGCATCGACGCCGCCGCCGCCGGCGGCGGCGCCGTCGCGGCCGAGATCGAAAGCACGATCAGGGTTACAGCCGCGGAATTCCGCAACGGAACGACAAGCCTTGAATCCGCAATCGGCGCCGTTCCAGTCGAGAATGTCCGACGCGTCGCCGCAGAGCCGAACTTCTAGGAGACCGTCATGGCATTCGCTCAAGTCTTCGCAATCGGCGTCTCTGGGGTCTCCGCCTTCGCAAAGAGCCTGGAGGCGATCTCGGCGAACATCGCCAACACAGGAACCGTCGGCTACAAGCGGGCGCACACCGACTTCGCCGATCTCGTCGCGGCGAATGTCGCCGAGCGCACGGGCGTCGCTGGCGGCGTCGGCGCATCGAACCGGTCGCTTGCCGGAGAACAGGGAGCGATCACGCGCACCAGCGCGGAGACCAACATCGCGGTCGCAGGGGCCGGCTTTTTCGTCGTTTCGAGAGAGCCGGGCGGGGCGCCGCTTCTTTACACGCGAAGCGGCGATTTTTCCGCAAACGCCGCCGGCGAACTCGTCAACGGCGTCGGCTATTTCCTGCAGGGCCATGCAACCGACGCAGGCGGCGCCGTCTCTGTCTCGGGGGTCGCTGGACTGGAGACCGTCAACATCATGCGTGCGCCGCCCGTCGCGGCGGGCGCGCCGCTCCCCGGCGAACTCATGGGCGTTGAGATCGACCCGGCGGGCCGCGTTTTCGGCCGCTATGCGACGGGCGAGCACATCGCGCTTTATCAGATACCGCTCGCGCTTTTCGCCAGTGTCGAAGGACTTGATGAGACCAGCGGCTCGGCGTTCCTCTCGGCGACCGCCGCCGGCCCGCTCGCGCTCGTCGCGCCGCAATCGGGACGCGCGGGAACCATCGAAGGCTCGGCGCTTGAGATCTCGACCGTCGATATCGGGCGCGAGTTTTCAACTCTGATCGAGACCCAGCGCGCCTACGCCTCCAACGCCCGCGTCATCAGCGTCGCCGACGAGTTGTGGCGAAAGCTGGCGGAAACCGCCGCGTAGAGGACAGGTCGCCGCACACGCCCAGCTTCAAAAATCCGTACACTAACCATATCCAATTTTCTTCAAATTCAATCAAGGCCTTAGCGAATAATTCACCTTGGGACTTAGGCCATTTTTAAAAGCGCGCGTCGTATCGTCCCCGCAGTCTAGGTTGCGTACCCGAAGGATTTCCGCCGATGACCGCCGCCGCCGCCCGACACGCCGCGCAGTCGAAGGAGCCCTACATCATCGGTCCCGACGGCATGCCCCTGACGCTTGCGGACCTGCCGCCGCGAAACACCAAGCGCTGGGTGATCCGTCGAAAGGCCGAGGTCGTCGCCGCAGTCCGCGGCGGCTTGTTGACTCTCGAGGAAGCCTGCTCCCGATACACCCTGACGCTCGAAGAATTCCTCGCCTGGCAGAAGGCCATCGACCAGTTCGGCATGCCGGGTCTGCGCGCCACCCGCGTCCAGCAATATCGCTAAGCTCTCCTCCGCCGGTCTCTCCCTGACTGTCCCGCGCCCTCAAAAGCGCGGGATTTTTTTCCGGGCAGCCCTCGCGCGGAAACCGAAAGTTTACGACGCAGCCGGCAAAATCTGCCGGGTGATGGGTGCGGCGCGGGCGAAGTCTCAATGGACGAATTGATTGCAATGATCCGAAGGGCCGGCGTCGCGAGACTGGCCGGCGTCTTCGGCGTGGGCGCGGGGGTCGCCGTGGCGCTGGTCCTGACCGTCGCCCGCATCGCCGAACCGTCAATGGGCGTCCTCTATGGCGGGCTCGAACTCGCCGAAGCGCAGTCGGTCGTCGACCGCCTCGAACAGGACGGGATTGCTCACGAGACGCGTGAAGCCGACGGCCGGGTGGCGATCCTCGCGCCTCAGGCGGATATCCCGAAGCTGCGGCTCCAGTTCGCCGGCGCCGGGGTCGCGCCGAGGGGCGGCGTCGGATATGAGATATTCGACGGCGAGGACGCCTTCGGTTCGACATCCTTCCAACAGAACATCAAGCGCCTGCGCGCGCTTGAAGGCGAGCTTGCCCGCACCATCGCGTCGATCGAAGGCGTGCGTTCGGCGCGGGTGCATCTCGTCCTGCCCGAGCGCGAGCTGTTTTCCCGCGACAAGGAGCCGGCCTCGGCCTCCATCGTCATCGACAGCGACGGACTCGATCCCAAATCGGTGCGCGCCATTGTGAATTTCGCTGCGTCGGCGACGCCGGGGCTCTCCCCGACACGGGTGACGGTCGTCGATGCTGAAGGCGCGCTCCTCCATTCCGGACAGGCGGAAGACCAGATCGCCGGCGGGGCCGACGAGCGTTCTCAGGCGACCGAAACGCGCCTGCGCCGCACAGTCGAAGAAATCCTTGGACGGATCGTCGGGCCGGAAAACCTGCGCATCGAGGTCGCCGCCGAAATGGATTTCAATCGCGTCACCGAAAACGCCGAGATCATCGATCCCGATAGCCAGACCGTTCTTTCATCGACCACCGTCGAGGAAGCGGCTGACGAATCGCAGCCGGTCCAGGGACGCGGCGTCTCGGTGGCCAATGCGCTGCCCGGCGCCCAGACCGTCGTTCAGGACGCGCCGCCGGCGACATCCGCCAATCGGCGCACGGAAGAAACCACAAACTATGAGATGTCGCGCACGACGCGGACCGAAGTGCGCGAACAGGGCCTCATCAAACGCCTTTCGGTCGCGGTTGCGCTGAACGCAGGCGCGACCCCTCGCTCGAACGAGGAGCTTCAGCGCATCGAAGCGCTGGCGAAATCCGCCGTCGGGTTCAACGAGGCGCGCGGCGACCGCGTTGATGTCGTCGAGATCGCCTTCCAGCCAGTCGCCGCCGCTGCGCCGCAAGGCGTTGAAGCGACGCAAGGCGGCGCAACGCGCACGCAAATCATGCGCATGGCCGAGATCGCGGCGCTCGTCCTTATCGCCCTCGCGCTCGTCATTTTCGTCATCCGCCCGCTGGTGGCGCCAAAGCTCAGGGCCAGGACTGCGTCCGCGGAGGCGCGCGCCGATGAGGGCGTCGCTGCGACGATCAGCGACCAGGCGGCGCTCCCCGCCCCGGCGCGAGAACTCGAACGGCGCATCGACCTTGCGCAGGTCGAAGGGAGGGTTCGCGCCACTTCGATCGGCAAGGTCGCGGAAGCCGTCAAGAGCCACACCGATGAATCGACGAAGATACTCAAGGGCTGGATCAGGCAGGCGTCATGAAGGGGAAATCCATCGCCAGCTCCGCCGACCTCAGCGGCCCCGAAAAGGCCGCCGTAGTCATGCTCGCGCTTGGGCAGGAGACAAGCCAGCCGCTCTGGCGTTCCTTTGACGAGGACGAACTTCGCGAAGTCACGCTCGCGATCTCCAATCTCGGGGCGGTGACGGCGGAGGTCGTCGAAGAGCTTCTCTTTGAGTTCGTCGGACGGCTTTCGACGGCCGGTCCGATCACCGGCTCGCTCGATTCGGCGCGGCGTTTTCTCCAGGGCGTCCTCCCCGACGACAAGGTCGCGTCGATCCTCGACGACGTGCAGGGGCCCGCCGGGAAGACGATGTGGGACAAGCTCGCCAATGTGAACGAGCGCGTGCTTTCGGGGTATCTGAAGAACGAACATCCGCAGACGATCGCCGTCATTCTCTCGCGCATAACGCCGGACCACGCGGCGCGGGTGATCGCGGCGCTGCCTGGCATGCTCGGCGAAGAGGTCATCGGCCGCCTACTCTCCCTGGGGCACGTCCAGAAAGAGGCTCTCGACCAGATCGAGAGGACGCTGCGCACCGAGTTCATGGCGACGCTTTCCCGCCAGGAGGACCGCGATCCGGCCGAAGCCGTCGCCGAAATCTTCAATCATTTCGACCGCCAGACCGAGCGCCGGCACATGTCGGCGCTCGAAATGAAGAACCCAGCAGCCGCTGTCCGCATCAAGTCGCTGATGTTCGTGTTCGAGGACCTTCTGCGGCTCGATGCGAAGGACATGCAGGTTCTCTTGCGCCATCTCGACAAATCGGCGCTTGCGGCCGCGCTCAAAGGCGCAACAGAGGATGTCCGACGTCATTTCCTCAACAACATGTCGGAGCGTGCGGGCAATTTTCTGCGCGACGACATCGATATTCTCGGGCCGCTGCGCCTTCGCGAAATCGATGCTGCGCAGGCCAAGATCGTCGAGACGGCGCGCACCCTCGCCGATCAGGGAGAAATCCATTTTTCCAAGACGAGCGACGAGGAGTTCGTCTACTGATGACTCGCATCCGCACTCTGCCGTTCGATTATCGCGACCTTCGCGGTCGGCCCGCCCCTGTGACGGTGACGGAAGCACCTGCCGCGCCGGTCGCGCCGGCCCTGACGGCGGCCGATATCGATGCTGCGTTCGCAGCGGGCTACCGCGCCGGAGAGGACACAGCGATGAGGTCGGCCGAATCGTCCGCCGCCGCGCGGCTCGGCGCCGTCGCAGCCGATCTCGCGGCGCAAAGCCTCCGATTCGGCGCGGCGCTCGACTCCGAGCGCGAGGCGATGCGCGCCGCAGCGCGCGAGCTGTTTCAATCGATCCTGCGCGGCGCCTGGCGAAGGGCCGAGCTTGACGGCGCGCTCGCTCTCGTCGACCGGCTGATCGCCGCGGCGCCGGACGGGCCCGAAGCGATTCTGCGAATTCATCCGGAGGGGGTGAGCCGCATCGGCGAGAGCCTGCGGCGCGCGCTCGGCGAGCGCAATTCCGCCGTCATCCGGATTGAGAGCGATGCCGCGATCGAAGACGGCGACTGCCGCCTTGAATGGCGCGGCGGAGCGGCCGCCCGCCGGATGTCCGATGCGATCGGCGAAATCGACCGAATTCTCGACAGCGCTTGCGCTCACATTGAAGCTCCGCAATCGGAGGATTCGCATGACGACGACAGCTGAGGCCGAAACTCTGCTCCCCGATCTCTCAGACAACCGCGACTTCGATCTCGCGCCGAACGCCGACGGGCCGGCGGGCGTCGCCGATGTGCCGGTGAAGCTTTCCGCGGTGCTCGGCAAGAAGCGCATGAGCGTCGCGGCGCTGACGAAGCTCGAACCGGGCGCCGTCATTGAGCTTGATCGCAAGGTCGGCGAACCGATCGACCTCTATGTGAACGATCGCCTGATCGCCCGCGGCGAACTGGTGCTCGTCGACGGCTCGCTCGGCGTCACCATGACCGAAATCGTCCGCGATGACGATTTCTAGGAGGACCCCATGCGCCTGATGATCGTCGGAGGGCTCTCGGGCCAGATCTCAGCGGCTGCGAAGATCGCAATCGCCCGCGGCGCCAAGGTGGCGTTCGCGTCGAATGTCCCCGATGCGCTTGCGGCTCTCCGCAGAGGGCAAGGCGCCGACCTTCTGATGGTCGACGTGCGCGAGGACATAGCAGGGCTCATCCGCGCCCTGGAATCGGAACGGATCGCCGCGCCGGTTGTCGCCTGCGGGGTCAAGTCCGACGCCGATGCCGCGGTCGCCGCGATCCGTGCGGGCGCCAAGGAATACATTCCGCTCCCGCCCGACCCCGAGCTGATCGCCGCGGTTCTTGAAGCCGTGTCGACGGAGTCGTCCGACCTCATCGCTGTCGATCCGGCCATGAGGAAAGTGATTGCGCTCGCCGACCAGGTTGCGGCCTCGGAGGCCTCGATCCTCATCACCGGCGAATCGGGCGTCGGCAAGGAGGTGGTCGCCAAATATCTGCACGCGCATTCGCGGCGCGCGGCGAAGGCGTTCATTTCGATCAACTGCGCAGCGATCCCCGACAACCTGCTCGAATCGGAGCTGTTCGGTCATGAGAAGGGCGCGTTCACCGGCGCTGTCGCCCGCCGAATCGGGAAATTCGAGGAGGCTGACGGCGGCACTTTGCTTCTCGATGAAATCTCCGAAATGGACATGCGGCTGCAGGCGAAGCTTCTGCGCGCCCTTCAGGAACGCACAATCGACCGCGTCGGCGGCTCGGCGCCGGTAAAGGTCGACATCCGCGTCATCGCCACGTCGAATCGCAATCTGGTCGAAGCTGCGCGGAAAGGCGACTTCCGCGAGGATCTTCTATTCCGGCTGAACGTCGTCAACCTCAATGTTCCGCCGCTGCGCGCAAGGCCGCTCGACATCCTCGCGCTCTCCGAACATTTCCTGAAGAAATACGCGAGCCTGAACGGCGTCCCGCCGAGGCCGCTGGCAGAAGCCGCGCGCCGCGCGATCGTCTCGGCGCAATGGCCGGGCAATGTCCGCGAGCTCGAAAATGCGATGCACCGCGCAGTGCTTCTTGCGAGGGGCGATGAAATCAGCGATGAGGCGATCCGCCTTCCCGACGGCTCGGCGCTGCGGCCCTGGGCGGCGACCGCCGCCGAACCGAATAGCGCAGAGAGCTTCGTCGGCCGCACCGTCGAAGCCGTCGAGCGGCAACTGATTCTGCAGACCTTGGGCCACTGCCTCGGCAACCGCACGCATGCGGCGAACATCCTCGGCATCTCCATCCGCACGCTGCGCAACAAACTGAAGCAGTACACGGACGAAGGCGTGGCGGTTCCCCCGCCCGACCTCCGCGCGAGCGCTTGATGGCGTTTTGGGGCGAGACAGCGTCGCAACGGTTCCCCTCTCCCGCTTGCGGGAGAGGGGTTAGGGGTGAGGGTCCATCCGCGAACACTCTCATTGAGAGACCCTCACCCCCGGCCCCTCTCCCGCAAGCGGGAGAGGGGAGACATTGCGGCAGCGGCGGAGAATCTATGGGCGGCGAAGCCTGCGGCGCGAAGCGGCACGGAGGCTGAGCCATGGCCGAGGCCGCCATCGCATCGAAGATCGACTTCAGGGGCGCGCTGAAACGAGCGGTCCGCAGCGACGTGCTCTTCGCGGTCGGCATCCTTGCGATTCTGGCGCTGCTCGTCCTGCCGGTTCCGAAATGGCTGCTCGACATTCTGCTCGCAAGCTCTGTGACCTTCTCGGCGATGATCCTGATGACGGCGCTCTTCACAAAGAAGGCGCTCGAATTCTCGACATTTCCCGCGATCCTCCTGATTTCGACGATGTTCCGGCTCGGCCTCAACATCGCATCGACGCGGCTTATTCTCGCCGATGGTCACGAGGGTCACGACGCCGCCGGGCATGTAATCGAGGCCTTCGGCAATTTCGTCATGCAAGGCAATTTCGTCATCGGCGCCATCGTGTTCACAATCCTCGTGATCGTGAACTTCGTAGTGATCACCAGAGGCTCGGGGCGCATCGCCGAGGTCGCCGCGCGCTTCTCGCTCGACGCCATGCCCGGCAAGCAAATGGCGATCGACGCCGATCTTTCGTCCGGTCTCATCACGGAAGACGAAGCGCGGGCCAAGCGCAAGCAGCTCGAAGAGGAATCGAATTTCTACGGAGCGATGGACGGCGCATCGAAATTCGTACGCGGCGACGCGATCGCCTGCGTCCTCATCACCCTCGTCAACATCATAGGAGGCGTCATCATAGGCGTCCTCCAGAAGGGCATGTCGCTCGAGGCCGCTGGCGAAACCTACACATTGCTCACCATCGGCGACGGCCTCGTCAGCCAGGTGCCGGCGCTGGTCGTCTCGGTCGCCGCCGGCCTTCTCGTCTCCAAGGCCGGCGTCGAAGGATCGGCGGATAAGGCGGTCGCCGAACAGTTTGCAGAATATCCGAAGGCTCTCGCCATCGTGTCCGGCCTTCTCGTTGTGATCGCCGTTCTGCCGGGAATGCCGTTCCTCCCATTCGCTTTGCTGGCGGCGGCGATCGGAACCGCCGCTTGGTCGATCGCCAGAAGGAGGCGGGCGGGCGCAGCCGAAGCGTCAACGAATCCGGCTCCTCCGCGCGAAGAAGAGGCGCAAGCGATGCTGGCCATGGACGAGCTCAGGATCGAAATCGGCTATGGCCTCTTGCCGCTTATCAACGACGAAAAAGGCCCGCGCCTCACCGACCAGATCCGCGCCGTCCGCCGCGCGATCGCTCACGACCTCGGCTTTGTCACCCCGCCTGTGCGCATCGTCGACAACATGCAATTGAGCCCGCAGGCCTATGTCATTCGGCTGAAAGAACAAGAGATCGGTCGCGGCGAGGCTCGGCCCGGTCACTATCTTGTGATGGACCCCGGCGGCCGCCGTCTCGACCTCGTCGGAGAGCCGACGAGAGAACCGGCATTCGGCCTCGACGCAATGTGGATCGACCATGGCCAGAGGGAGGCGGCTTCGCTCAAGGGCTTGACGGTCGTCGACGCGGCGACCGTCCTGACCACGCATCTGACCGAGATCATCAAGGCGGAGGCGCCGGAGCTCCTCTCCTACGCCGAAACGAAAAAGCTGATCGACGCGCTTCCCGAGAAGCACAAAAATCTCGTCAGCGACCTAATTCCGAGCGTCGCGACCGTTGCAACGGTGCAGCGGGTCTTGCAGGCGCTGCTCGCCGAACGCATTTCGATCCGCGACCTGCCGACGATATTGGAGGCGATCGGCGAGGCGGCCCCTCAATCGTCGAACATCACCCATATCGCCGAGCATGTGCGCGCGCGACTCGCCCGGCAGATTTGCGGCGCGCTCAGGAGCGCCGACGGCGCAGCGCCGATCCTGACGCTTTCGACGCAATGGGAGCGCGAATTTGCGGAAGCGCTCATCGGCGAAGGCGACTGCCGCCAGCTCGCCCTCGCGCCTTCGAAGCTGCAGGAGTTCGTCGCCGCCGCCATGAAGAAGCTCGAACAGGCGGCCGCGGCCGGCGAAACCGCTGCGATCGTGACCAGCGCGCGCATCAGGCCGTTCGTGCGCTCGGTTCTCGAGCGGGTCAGATCGCAAACGATGGTGCTTTCGCAAAACGAAATTCACCCCCATACTAGGCTGAAGAATCTCGGCCAGATCTAGGACCGCCGTTTCATGATGAAGTTCATCGCGTCGACCCTCGAAGGCGCGCAAGCGAAAGCGCGCCGGGCCTATGGGGAGCAGGCGGTCATCGTCGCCGTGCGTAACCTGCCGAGCGGCGACGTCGAAGTTCAGGCCTCCGACCGCCCGCAGCCGGCGGCCCCGATTCAGCCGGCGCCGGAACCAGCGTTCGGCGGCGGCGCACGCCAGACCATCAACGAGAGTCTGGCGCGCCAGTCCCACGGCGCGCGGCTCAACGAGACGCTCGAACACCGGTTTTCGGAAGACGCGCTGGCGCGCCTGAAGGGCCAGCTGACGGCAGGCAAGGCGGGGTCGGCGCGCGTCGACATGACGGACCAGACCGCCCGCGCTCTTGCTGACCTCTTAAAGCCGCATGGAATCGGCGACGCACTCCTCGCCGACCTGATCGCAGGCGCGCAAAAGTCGCGCATTGGCGAGGATCTCTACCGGCTCGAAACCGCTTTCGCCGAGACATTCGCTTTCGGACCGCTGGCGTTTTCGCCGTCGGCGCCGGTCATGCTGGTCGGCCCGACCGGAGCCGGCAAGACGTCGTGCGCCGCAAAACTCGCGGCGGCCTGTATGGAGAGCGGCGCCGGCGCCTTGATCCTGACCGCCGATGCGAGCCGCGCCGGCGCGGTCGAGCAGATCAAGACCTATAGCGACACCCTCGGCGTCGATTACTACATCGTCGACAGCCCCCAGGATGTCCTGACCGCGCTGCGCCTGAAAAAGCCGCAGGGCGCGGTCCTGCTCGACACGCCGGGGGTGAGCCCGTTCGATCCGGGCGACGTCGCCGCGCTCAGGAGCTTTCAGGAAGCCTGCGGCGGCGACCCAGTGCTCGTTCTCCCGGCGAGCGGCGACGCCGAAGAGTTCAAGGAATGGGCGCTCGCCTTTGCCGATTTCGGGGTGAAGCGCGCCATCATCACCAAATTCGATGCGACGAAGCGTGTCGGCGCCGCTTTGACCGCCGCACATTCGGCCGGCATGGGTCTCACGCATTTTTCGGAAAGCCCGTTTATCTCGGAGGGCCTGCTCCCGGCGAGCGCGGAATTCCTTGCGCGACGCCTGCTTGCCTCGACTCCCGGCCGGGTCGGCTGACGCGCCGACACGGGCTTCTCGCAACGAGCGAAGTTCAGGCCTTTTTCGGCCGCAGGAGCTGCGCCGGCCTCCTCGCCTGCGCATCGGCGAAAAGCGAAAACGTCTTGTTCACGTAATTGCTGACATCGACGATCGAATTCAGATAAGCCTCGAGCTCCGGCGTGAATTCCTGCTCGACGAGACGCACGCGACCGGCCGGATTCTCGGTGTCGAAATGAACATAGAACCACGGCTCGCCGCGCTTCAGCGAGAGTGGCTTGCCGATGTCGTGCCATTCAAAACCCCAGCTCAAAGGCCGCGGCCAGATGTGGACCGGATAGCGCCCGCCGATCTGCACGCCCGGGCGCGGCGTCGCGAAATAATGCAGGTAGGGAGGCGTCTGCACGACATAACAGGGCTCGTCCGCAACGAAGACATAGGGCGCGATCATCTGCACGATCGGCCGCTCGGGATGGCGCCATTCCGCCTGCGGATGAAGGACGAATATCTCGCGCAGCGCGATCTGCCGGACGCCCGACTGCACGCCGTCGGCGTCAATCAGCGAGACCTGGCCGTTCGGCTGCTTTTCGAACTTCAAGGTGATGTCGATCGGGCACGAGATGATGTAGTGTCGCCGGTCGAAATCGACGGCGGCCGGGCAATACTGAACCGACTTCGCCGACGCGGCGCGCGTTTGCGGCGCATCGAGCGGCTTCGGCGGCGCCCAGATGATTTGCGATTTGGCCGCCCTGACGGTCCAGCCGACGGTCAGGAGGCGTCCCTTTTTCGAACGCCCGTCGAGGTCTTCGGCGAAGGCTTCATCCCAGTCCATACGGGGTCTCCGGCCAAGCCCGGCCGCTTTTGCGGCTCGTCAGGGGCAGCGTCAATCCGCGCCAACCGCAGAGGTCAACCGCCATAGGGACGGGTGATGATTTCGAGCAGATGGCCGGAAGGATCGCGGAAATAGCAGCCGCGCCCGCCGTCATGGCGGTTGATGGCGTTCGGCTCTCTGCCGAAAGGGTCGGCCCAATAGAGAAGCTCACGCGTCTCGATGCGGCCGAAGATTGAATCGAATTCCGCTTCGGAAACCAGAAACGCGTAATGCTGGCGGTCGAATTTTTCTCCGCCGGCCTCGATGAAATCGAGGCTGACGCCGTTGGCGGTCTTGACGACCAGAAAATGTCCGAACGGCTTGGGCTCGGGCAGGCCAAGCATATCGACGAGGAACCGCGCCGATGCGTCCTTGTCGTCCGCATGCACGATGGTGTGGTTCAGCTCGACTGCCATGATGGCGATGTGGGGCGCGCGACCGGGAAAGACAAGTTGGGAGCGATGTGAGGATGAAGCCGGCTCTTTTCGTCGAGCGGGCCGTTCAAACGCGAGGAATCGAGACGCCCCTCGCGAATGAGCCCCGTAAAGATCAAGGGCCGGCGCGAGTAACGAGAATCGAAACGCCGGTCGATCTCGCGGCAAACGATCGCGCACTTGCGGTTGCGGCTCCCATTGTTCATCTGGTCTGCGCCGTCGGGCGCGTTAGCAGACCCAGCTGCACCATCATGCCGAGATCGTCACGGCATGCCGTGTGGGCGGCGATCAGACCTTCGCGCAAAGTATACCAATGCATATGCTGCACGGAAAACGACCTCCCGGTCGGATGCACATCCACCAGCATTCCGCCGTTTAACGGAAGTCGCCCGATGCCGCGATGAGTCCCCGAAAACGTGCTGCGTGTGACTACTTGATCTCGCGAGGCGACAACATCTTCGATCGCAAAGCGGATGTCCGGAAAAGTCGTGAAAATATCGCGCACGAGGACTTCAAGACGCTCCCGTTCAATCACTCGTCCGAAATTGGAGAAATCACTTGAGTGCTTGGCGACGTAAGCCGGTATGTCGCCTCGATTCCAATCGTCCGTCGCGGCGCGAATGACCGCAATGTTTCGCTCTTGCTCTGACGATGTCTCGGCGCCGGCGTCTTCTCGTGGCGGCGCCGTCGTACATCCGGCGGAGAGCCCCGCTGCTGCTGTCAGCGCGGCTCGTCTTGTAAGTGCGGCCATGGACGACCTCTCTCCGGTTGGAGCCCTCCAATCTTATCGCAGTCGGCGTATCGTAAAAACACCCAGGGTCGGAATTCAGCAGACTCACTCCCACTCGATCATCAACAAACCTGTCGCCGGCGTTCGCCATCAATCGCCACGCGGCGCTTCCAGAAACCGCTACCGTTAATTATGCCGTCATCCGCATCCGAGTCATGGTTTGAGAGGGTCGCCCTCTACAATCCCAAGATTATTTACGGCGCTTCAAGGACTCCCGGTAGGCGGGCCAATTTATGTCGCGGATATCGCCAGGGGTGAGCGAGTCTGGCGTAAGTCGGTCGAGAAAAAGGACAAGGTTTTGCGCAGCGGCCCGCGCGCTCGGCACGATCAATGCGTCGATATCGAGGAACCGGGCGGCAGCTCCGATTTCGCAGGTTCTGGCGTAGTCTCCCCTCCTAAAAGCGTCTTCGCTGACACCGAAAGCGAGTAAGGCGCCGACACTCGCGAACTCCAACACGCGCTCCGCGCGAACATGAATCTGCGCGATTCTTGTGTGAGACGATGAAAACACCGGCGCTTTTGACAAGTGGTGGTAGATCTCGGCGAGCGCGCCCTCTTCGGTGAGGCTCGTATAAAGGATTTCGGCTTGTCCCGGCGGATGCCATCGCCCTCCGCCCGTTCCGCCTGCGAGCGGATCCCTTGTCGCCCAAGTGACGCGCCAGACGACGCGAGTAAAAGCACACGTCGGCAATCGTTCTAATGCGTCCAAAAGCCCCGGATCGTGAACAAAATCGCCGGCCATCGAGGGTGGGGCTAAATATAAGCCAAATCGCCAAGCCGTTCGATCGCTTCGACTACGGCTTCCGTTTCTCCTTTGTGGATGAGATCGATTGCACGACGCCCATCCAGTAGATCATTGCGAGAATTCAGCCAGACGCGAATTTCTTCGGGTGTATAAAACTCGGCTAGCTTGTCGACGACATAGCGAAGGTCGGACAGGAGGAGCTGCGTTTTGGTCTGCGGAGAATGAGTTCCAGCGGACCAGCGAACCACGGTCGCTTTGGAGACTCCGGTCAGATTGGCGACGTCAACGCCCCTGAGGCCGCCGCGCTCCTTCAAATCCTCGATCGTCTTGGCGACTGCGCTCGCCATCATCGGCTCCTGCTGTCCCGCGCCACCCCGCTCGCACGCCTGACACGAAGCTCTAGTGCGCGCGAACGTGATGGGTTGAGGTCCGTAGCGTGTAATTCTTCGAGGACGTGCCGCATGTCGTCGGTGCGCTTAGAATTCTCCTTCAATTTCTCCTCGATCTTTTCATCGCCGATTCTTATGCGAAGCGATTTTCGCGCGACTCGATCGACCAGCGCGACAGCGAATTCAGCAACCTTGGCCGCCACTTCTCTTATGCGCGTCGGCGTAAAATCGTCGATCGAGTAAGCGCGGGTCGGATGCGCCCAGGGCAACTTTTTCGCACTTGTCAGGTAGCCGCCCGGCGTCGCCAGTTCCGCCATCCGGGTATCGATGACGATCTCGGCGCCAGCACTACGAAAGCTGTCGATCAGCTCCTTCTGCTCCACAGCATGGGCTGCATCCACAACAACCCGTTTGGCGGCCACGCGGCCTGCCTCGTGCAGGATTTCAAGCTGGCGGTGGCCCGTATGGCCGAGCCGCAAGAAATGGCCGACGGGTGTAAGCGGAAATAGCTGCGTGATCGTAGCGCTCATCTTCGCCCTAACGCCAAAAAGGTAGCATAATCGTTTCAGCCACGGGTTTCAAGAAACATTTTTGTCACCTGAGCGTGGCGTTCAGACGGCGGCCCGCCGCCGAAAACAAAAACATTTCGAAATTCCGCCAGCACGATCTTCTTTATCATATTACCTGTCTATGATTATATCATATGCATAATTCAACACCGCGCATAATACAACCGCCAATAGTACACTACTGTTATTTTGTTATTTCTTCATCTGTATACGTATACTCCGTATACTTCCATTCACTCCCACTCGATCGTTCCCGGCGGCTTCGAGGTCACGTCGTAGACGACGCGGTTGACGCCGCGGACTTCGTTCACGATGCGGGTCGAGACGCGGGCGAGAAAATCGGCGCTGAACGGATAGAAATCCGCCGTCATGCCGTCGATCGATGTGACGGCCCGGAGCGCGACGACGTTATCGTAGGTGCGCTCGTCGCCCATGACCCCGACCGTCCGTACCGGGAGCAAGACCGCGAAAGCCTGCCAGATCGCGTCATAGAGGCCGGCCCGTCGGATTTCCTCAATGTAGATTTGATCGGCCTTGCGCAATAAGTCGGCTTTCTCCTTCGTCGCGTCGCTCAGGATACGGATCGCAAGGCCGGGTCCGGGGAACGGGTGCCGGCCGACGAAATGGTCCGGGAGCCCGAGTTCGCGGCCGAGCGCGCGGACCTCGTCCTTGAAGAGTTCGCGCAAGGGCTCGACGAGCTCCAACTTCATGCGCTCCGGGAGGCCGCCGACATTGTGGTGCGACTTGATCGTCACCGACGGTCCGCCGTCGAAGGAGACGCTTTCGATCACGTCGGGATAGAGCGTCCCTTGCGCGAGGAATTCGGCGTCGCCGATTTTCTTCGCTTCGGCTTCAAAGACGTCGATGAAGGTCGCGCCGATGATCTTGCGCTTCTTCTCCGGGTCCTCGACGCCCTTGAGCTTGCCGAGAAAGAGGTCCTCGGCCCGGACATGGACGAGCGGGATGTTGTAGCGCTCGCGGAAGAGTCGGACGACCTCCTCGCCTTCACCGGCGCGCATCAGACCGGTATCGACGAAGACGCAGGTCAGCTGTTCGCCGATCGCCTCGTGAGTGAGCACGGCGGCGACGGATGAATCGACGCCGCCCGACAATCCGCACACGACGCTGCCGCGCCCGACTTGGCGGCGGATGTCGCGGATCGCCTCGGCGCGGAACGCCGCCATCGACCAGTCTCCTTTGAGGCCGGCGATTCCGTGGGTGAAGTTGCGCAACAACTTTGCCCCATCCGGCGTATGGACCACTTCCGGGTGAAACATGACGCTGTAGAACCGCCGCCGTTCATCGACGGCGACCGCGAACGGCGCGTTCGGCGACGTTCCGATGACGGAGAATCCCTGCGGCAACTTCGTCACTTTATCGCCATGGCTCATCCACACCGGATATTTGCCTCCGACTTCCCACACGCCTTCAAAAAAAGGACTGGGTTGCCGGATCTCCACTTCCGCGCGGCCGAATTCGCGGCGCTCGCTCCTCTCGACCTCGCCGCCGAGCTGCAACGCCATGGTCTGCTGGCCGTAACAGATGGCGAGCACCGGGACGCCGAGGTCGAAAACCTCCGGCGCGGCGCGCGGGCTTTCCGCCGTCTTCACGCTCGCTGGCCCGCCGGAGAGGATCACCGCCCTGGGCGCGAACTCCTCAAGAAACGCCGCATCGACACGGTTGAAGGGATGGATTTCGCAATAGACGCCGGATTCCCGCAGCCGTCGGGCGATCAGCTGCGTCACCTGCGAGCCGAAGTCGACAATCAGAACCCGGTCGTGGAGCTTGGCGTGCGGGTCGAGGGTCATGGCGAGGACCTCGCGCAAAAAGCAGATTCGCATCGAAATTGAGGCGGCGCGCCGTCTCCCCTCTCCCGCCTCTTGGCGGCGGGAGAGGGGCCGGGGGTGAGGGCTCGCGGGCTCGACGCCTGAGGTCGCCCCCTCACCCCCGACCCCTCTCCCCCGATCGACGGCGGAAACCCCAATAGAATCTCGGCGGGGGAGAGGGGAGAATTGCCCCGCATCAGCTCCAAATCCGATTTATCGCTTTTCGCTCTAGACGACTCGCGCACCGGCGTCACGCTCCGAGGAACGCCGCTTTGGCGCCGAGACATCGACTGCGAGTCCGCAGCATGCCTAGTACTCGGAATCAAAGTTGTCTGACACACCCCCTCCGTCACGCCGCTCCGCGGCGCGACACCTCCCCCGCTTCGCGGGGGAGGAAAAAGCCGCCGCCTTTCCTCCCCCGCGAAGCGGGGGAGGTGGCGAGCGAAGCGAGCCGGAGGGGGTGAGTCACTCAATGGCGAAAGCGGGTACTAGCTCTTCGGCTCCTCAAGCATTTTATCGGCGCGCCGCTCATCTTTCGCGCGGTCGCCGTCAAGTCCGAGGCGCGCGGCGAGCGCGATCACCCGCTGGCCGGTCCCGAACTCTCCGGCCGCAATCAGTTCGATCGCGTTCTCGACGAGTCGGACGCGCCTCTCCTCGAAATCCGCCTCATAGGCCTTTTCGTATGCTTTAAAGAGGCGCCAGCCGATCACCGCAGCGCGCGGCCGGCCGTGCCGCTGAATGACGACGGGGTCCGCGTCGGATGCTTCGAGGACTTCGCCGAAGCGCTTGGCGGCGAGGCGGGCGGAAAAGATGCGTGGCATAGTCAGTCTCCGTAAGGGACGCGTCGGCTCTGAGCGCAACGCGCCATGGTTAAAGTTGCGGATATTGCGGAACATGCGGCGCGGGCCTGGAGAGACGATCCCGCCATCCATGCGGGCTCTGGGGTTTTTGTCCGGATTGTCCGCATCGGCGACGACGGCGTGACGCATGAGCTCCGTCGGGAGTCGCCTCGCCCGGCCCGTGCGCCAGCTGCGACAAGCACGGGCGGGAATGACGCCCCCGAGCTGTGTCCGCTCACAATGCTTTTTCATTTTCAGCTCCAATCCTCGCCTTGTCCGGCGAAGCTATCTTATGGGAGCGCCGATGGTGTCCGATAAGTCGGCATCGGCCGGCCTCTAAAGCCGGTCGCCCGCGGCGCGACAACGACTTACATAGTTAATCCGTGTGCGGATCGGCGATCGATTATGATTAATTACAGAGATTTAATGTCTCTCCGGCCGGCGACGCGCGCGCGGGATGCGCCGTATAATCTGTATACAGATCATCTTACGCGATCGACGTTTTTCTGTTGCATGACAGCAATGAAGAACCCGTCGCAGCGCAGACGCGCCGGAGTGAGGCGTGAGGCGTCATCCGCGACCCGGCATTCTTCGAGCGCGGCGCGACCTTCATCGGTGAGAATTCCGGATATCGCGATCTGGTCGAACGCAGGCGCGCTAGCGAAGTCCGGATGCGCGGCGAGGAAGGCGTCGATGCGATCCTCATTTTCCTCCATGAAGATCGAGCAGGTGACATAGACGAGCCGGCCGCCCGGCTTCGCGAAGGGCGCAGCGGCGGCGAGGATCGCGTCCTGCTCGGCCATGCGCGCCGCGAGCTGCTGCGGCGTCAGCCGCCATTTCGTATCGGGATGGCGCCGCCAGGCGCCTGACCCCGTACACGGAGCATCGACGAAGACGACGTCCATCCTGCCGGCAAGGTCGTCGAGTCCGTCGCCGCCGGCGGGATTGCGGATCTGCAGATTGCGCACTCCGGCGCGCCGCGCGCGTTCGTAAAGCGGCTGGAGCCGGCGGGCGTCGTCGTCCCAGGCGTAGAGCTGGCCCTTGTTCTCCATCAGCGCGGCGAGCGCGAGCGTCTTGCCGCCGCCTCCCGCGCAATAATCGAGGACTTGCTGCCCCTTGATCGCGCCGGCCGCCGCCGCGGCGATCTGGCTTCCAAGGTCCTGCACTTCGAACCAACCCTTGTTGAACGCCGGAATAACGGTGACGGCGGGGGTCTTCTCGCTGGCGTCGGGCGCCGGGATGCGCAGCGCCGTGGTCAGGATCGGGAGCGCTTCTCCGCCGATCGAACGGATGGCGTCGAGCGCCTTCTCCGGAGTCGTCTTCAGCGCGTTGACCCGCAAATCAACATCGGCCCGCGCGCTGAGCGCCGCGCCCTCCTCGGCTGCATGTTCGCCGAATGCGCGCGTCATGTGCGGCGTGAGCCATTCGGGAAAGTCACCGAGGACGTGCGGCGGGGCGACGCCAGGACTCCCCTCTCCCTTTGGGAGAGGGGTCGGGGGTGAGGGTGCTGACGCTGCCGGCCCATTCCAGCCGAGCGAATCAGGATGCGTCCGATGCGACAGCGCCGCGACTGCGCGACCCTCACCCCTGTCCCCTCTCCCCATGGGAGAGGGGGACGCTGAACTCTCTGGCGGTGTTTGCCGCGCGACTGGACCTCGCGACAGAACGAGATGCTCCAATTCGGTCAGCGCGCCGGGACCGTGCGGGACTTCTGCGGCGGCCTCGCCGATTTCTGCGAGAGGCATGCGCCACAATAGTCCCAATGCGCCAAGCGCCGCGGCGCGCGGCGTTTCATCGCCCATCGCGGCGCCGAGCGAATTCCGCTTGCGCAGGACATCGAGGCAGAGGCCCGATATCCAGGCCCGATCCTTTGCGCCGGCATAGCGGGCGCCGCGCGCCCAGTCGGCAAGCGCAGTCTTCAACGGAACGCGCCGCCCCTCGAAATCCTCGAGCACGGCGATGGCGGCCGAGAGGCGGCCGGAAAGGCGCATGGTCCATTCCTTGAGCGAGGCGCCTGATTAGGAGACGGGCCCCGAGCTGGCAATGATCGACTGCTTGCGCCGTGGCGGCGCGCGACCTACGCGTGCGCGGAGGAGTCTCATGGCGGATCACATCGAGTCGCTTGTCGAGGACGCGATCGCTCTCCTGCGCGGCGGCGAAAACGCGCGGGCCCGCACGCTCGCGGAGCGGGCGCTGGCGCTCGAACCTTCGCGCGCCGAGGCCAAAAACGCCATGGGCCTCGTGGAAACCGCCGATCAGGAACATGAGGCGGCGCGTCGTCATTACGCCGCGGCGGTCGCCGCCGCGCCTGACAACGCCGCCTACAAGGTCAATCTTGGCTACTCCTACGTTCTGACCGGAGAATTCGAGCGGGCGCGGGAGGAATTCGACCGGGCGCTGGCGCTCGATCCCGACAATGCGTCCGCCTATCAGAACATTGTCTGGATCACGAAGATCAGGCCGGGCGATCCCATTATTGACGCGCTCGGGAGGCTGAAGGCGAAACTGCAGGAATGCTCAGACGATTTTATCAAAGTCGCCTATGCCCGCGGCAAATGCCTCGACGATATCGGCGACTACGACGCTGCGTTCGCAGAATTCCGCGCCGCCAATGAGTGCCGTCCGTCGCGTTACGACCGCAGACGTCACGAGATGTTTTTCAGCGACGTCAAAACCGTCTGGACCGACAGCTTCCTGAACGCGCGAAGGGCCGAGGGATTTAAAAGCCCCAAACCCGTCTTCATCGTCGGCATGCCGCGGACTGGCTCGACTTTGCTCGAAGAAAAGCTCTCAGCGCGAGCAGATGTCGTCGCGCTCGGGGAGATCCCCGACATCATCAGCATGGCGGGCGCAATGAGCCGCGCGCATCCCAGACGGGCGGAATTCCCGCATTGGTGCGTCGATGCGCCCTCGGGGGCCTTCGGCGGTCTCGGCCGCCTCTATGTCGAAAAGTTCGAGAGGAAGCATCCCGCGGCGGAGCGTTTCATCAACAAGGCGCTCCTGAACTTCGCCTATGCCGGAATGATCGCCGCCATGCTCCCGGAAGCCCTGATCGTCGAATCGCGGCGCAATCCGGTCGACGCCTGCCTCTCCTGCTATTTCAAGGATCTGAAGGAGATCCACCATTACGCCGTTAGGCTCGATACGCTCGGCCATCTCTACCGTCTTTATGCGGACGTCATGGCGCACTGGCGCGCAACGCTCGAGAATTTCCTCACCGTCGCCTATGAGGCCTTCATTGGAGACGCTGACGGGGCGACCCGGCGCCTCCACGCCGCGATGGGGCTTTCAGGCGACGCGGCGGGTTCCGAACCGGGCATCCGACCCATACAGACTTTCAGCGCCTGGCAGGTCCGCCAGCCGATCTATCCGGAGTCGGCCGGGCGCTGGCGCAATTACGAAAAGCACATCGGTCCGCTGGTCGATGCGCTCGGCGATCTTGCGTGAACCCTCAGGTCCGGCTCGGATAGTTCGGCTGAGGCGCCCTACGGCCAGCGGGTTTCTTATATGACGCCACCTGATATCACGACCGGCTCGGATAGTTCGGCGCTTCGCGGGTGATCTCGACGTCGTGGACGTGGGATTCGCGCAGACCCGCATTGGTGATGCGCACGAATTTCGCGCGCTTCTGCAGCTCCGGGATCGTCGCGGCGCCGACATAGCCCATCGAGGCGCGGACGCCGCCCACAAGCTGATGAAGGATCGGCGCGACCGGGCCCTTGTACGGCGTCTGGCCCTCGACGCCTTCCGGAACGAGCTTCATCTGCTCTTTGACGTCGGCCTGGAAGTAACGGTCCGCCGAACCCCGCGCCATTGCGGTGATCGATCCCATGCCGCGATAGGACTTGTACGGACGGCCCTGATAGAGGAAGATTTCGCCCGGCGCCTCGTCGGCGCCGGCGAGGAGCGAGCCGATCATCACGCAGTCGGCTCCGGCCGCAAGCGCCTTGGCGATATCGCCCGAATATTTGACCCCGCCATCGGCGATGACCGGAACGCCGGCGTCGCGCGCGGCCCGCGTCGCATCCATCACCGCCGTCAATTGCGGCACGCCGACGCCGGCGACGATGCGGGTCGTGCAGATCGATCCGGGACCGATGCCGACTTTGACCGCGTCGGCGCCGGCGTCGATGAGCGCTTTCGCGCCGTCATAAGTCGCGACATTGCCGGCGATCACTTGCGTGGCGTTCGAGGCGCGCTTGACCCGCCCGACCTGCTCGATCACCGAGGCGGAGTGGCCGTGCGCGGTATCGACGACGACGACGTCGCAGCCGGCGTCGATCAGGGCCTCAACGCGCGCATAGCCCGTTTCGCCGACCGACGTCGCGGCGGCGACCCGCAACCGTCCCTCGGAGTCCTTGGCGGCGTTCGGATAGGCCCGCGCCTTCTCGATGTCCTTGACGGTGATGAGGCCGATGCAGCGGCCTTCGTCGTCGACGACGATGACGCGCTCGATGCGGCGACGGTGGAGGAGCCTGATCACGTCCTCGCGACTCGTGTTCGGTCTCACCGTGGCGAGATTCTCGCGCGTCATCAGCGCGCTGATTTTCTGGTTCGGATCGGTCGCGAAGCGCATGTCGCGATTGGTGAGAATGCCGACCAGCCTGCCGAGGCCGTTCTTGTCTTTCTTCTCGACGACCGGAAAGCCGGAAATCTTCCGCTCTTCCATGATCTTCCAGGCTTCAGCGAGCGTCGCGTCCGGAGTGAGCGTCAATGGATTGACCACCATACCGCTCTCGAAACGCTTGACCCGCCGCACATGCTCGGCCTGCTCTTCGATTGAAAGATTGCGGTGGATGACGCCGATGCCGCCATTCTGCGCCATGGCGATCGCCATTCCGGCTTCGGTGACGGTGTCCATTGCCGCCGAAAGGACGGGAATATTGAGTGAGACGGCGCGCGTAAGGCGCGCCCGCATGTCGACCTGCTGGGGCGCCACCGAAGACGCTCCGGGTTCGAGCAGAACGTCATCAAAGGTCAGCGCTTCGCGAAAAGTCATGTGGCATCCCGCCTGAGCAAGCGGCTCGCGACATAGGCCGAGCCGGGCCCGAAAATGAAGATATGGATGCCGAGCCCGATGGCGATCGATTTCATGTCGGGATCCCTCGGACCGATTTTCGACAGCGGCAGCACGACGAGCTGCATGAAATAATACATGGAGACGCCGTAAACGGCGCCGCTGATCGGCCAGAGTCTGACGAAGATTTCCACCTGCGACATGACTGCGGCGAGCACGATTCCGGCGCAAAGCGCAATGAAGAAATGAAGCCCGACGCCGAGCAGCGCCGTTTGAAGACCGCCGTCATAACTTGCTTTGCCGAGCACGCCCTCGGCGACCGACTGCCAGATTCGCATCACCGTCAGGCCCGGATAGGCGAGCGGATAGATGATCGACGCCGCCGCGAAATCGAGCGCGCCGCCGGCAAGGCCCGTGAAGAGTCCGGCTCGCAAGACCTTCGTCATCGGTTAACGCTCGGATTCTGAGTTCGCGGGGCGGCTCCCCTCCCCCTTTTGGGGGAGGGGTCGGGGGTGAGGGCTGCGGCCGTGGAACGCCGATGGCGCCGCCCACGATTGCGGCGGCAACACGCTCGCGTCTTTTATAAGCTTCGACCAGCTCAACATCGCTTCCCGAATAACCTCAACCCGCCTTGATCGTCACCGAGAATGTGTCGTCGGGCGGGCCTTCGGTCTCCCACGGCCGCCTTTGTTCGAGGCGGAGCGGGCCCTCGCCGGCGCCGGTCACGTTGAAAAAGAAGACCTCCCAGTGGCGGCCGCCGCTGAACCCTTCCTGAAGCTGGGCTTCGCTGGTCGGGCCGCCCGATTCTCCGGCTGCGGATAAAAAGGGCGGGACCTCGACGACACTCCAGACATAGCCGGCGGTCGGTATGCCGACAATTTCGACAGCGATCATCGTGTCGTTCTTGACCTCAATCGTCTTGCCGTTATCGGCGCCGACGATGTGCGTCTTCACTTCGGGCCGCGTCGGCGCCGGGATGGATTTGAAAGTCCGGGCCTCCTGTTGCGAGGGCGGCGGCTCGGACTCCCCCTCCTGCGGCGCGCAGGCGAGAGCGAGCGGCGCAAGCGCCGTCATTGCAACCCAATGCATCACCCTCATCATGACGCCCTCTCAGTTTGTCGGTTGTAGGTTGTAGGTTGTAGGTTGCACGCTGCAGGTTGCCGGCAGCAAGTTGTAACCTCCAACCTCCAACCTCCAACCTGCAACTACAACCTCAAAACCTCGCCGGAATCGAGAATGGCGAAGCGAGCTCGGCGAGGTCGCCCCGCCCCATGGTCATGACGCCCGCCGACATCCGTCCGTTGCGTCCGAGAATGTCGTCGGCGAAAGCGACGATGCGGGCGTTCGGAAACGCGGTCGGGGACGCGCTGCGAAGCGCCGCGGCGATCGCCGCCTCATCCGACTGCGGATTATAGAGACAGGCCGCGACGAAGGCCGTCGCGGTTGAGCGGCTGATTCCGGCCCAGCAATGGATGAGGAGGGGATCGTCCGGATCGTGATCGCCGAGAAACCGTATCACGCCTCGGACATGGTCTCGGCTCGGACTGATATGTCCGTCGATCTCCTCGGTGATGTCGTGAAGGCGGACGCAGTGATGGCGTCCGTTCAGAAGTCCCGGAAGGGCCGGAAAGTCGTCGCCGGGAGAAAGGAGGCTCACCGCTCGCGCAGGCTTCACTCTCGTCGCCACAGTGCGCGCATCGAAAAGCGAGGACACCCAGATTTTCACGCGCGCCGGAACCCTTGAGCCACGACGTAAACTTCCGCCGATTCCGCCCGGCTCGCTTTGGGCTTGGCGTGGCGGACGGAGGAGAAATGCGCCTTGAGCCGCACCAAGAGAGCGCCCTCGGTTCCGCCCTGGAACACTTTGCACACGAAGGATCCGCCCGGAGCAAGGGCGTCGATCGCGAAATCGAGAGCGGCTTCGGCGAGGGCGACGACGCGCAGGTGATCGGTAGCCTTATGTCCTGTCGTCGGCGCAGCCATGTCGGAGAGAACGAGATCGGCCTCGCCGATTGCTTCCTTAAGGCGCGCCGGCGCTAATGGATCGAGGAAATCGAGTTCGAGGATCTCGGCGCCGGCGAGGCCTTGGGTCGGCAGACAGTCGATCCCGATAATGCGCGCCGCGCCCTTCTTCGCCGCAACCTGCAGCCAGCCGCCGGGGGCGCAGCCGAGATCGACGACGCGCGTGCCGGGTTTCAAAAGACGAAATCTTTCGTCGAGCTCGATGAGCTTGTAAGCCGAGCGGCTGCGATAACCCTCACGCTTTGAGCGCGCAACATAAGGATCGTTGAGTTGGCGTTCGAGCCACAAGGCCGACGATGGCGTGCGCTTCTTGGCGGTTTTGACCGCGACCGCGAGGTTGCGCTCCGCAGGCGCCTTGCCGCGCGCCGGCGCGATGAGGCCGCGCTTTTCGGGTTCCGCGCCGAGCGCCGTTGTCGCGAGATTGGTCTTCCGCCCTCTGCGCGCACGATTTGGTGACCCCGGCCGTTCCATCGCATTTCTCCTACCGGACCGGCGCGCGAGTCGCAAAGTTCAAGGAAATGCCTTTGGGAACAAAGCCTAGCTTCCTGCTGTTCAATCGGAGAAGTCTTTGGACACTCGTAGCGTCCGCATGTCTTTGACCGGCCATCTTCTTCACCGCGCCGCGAGCCAGGCCGCGGAAGAGGCCGCCCGCAAGCTGAATATTGACGAAAATATGGCGGCCAAGCTGACTCATGTTGCGATCGCCATCATTCTGGAAGGATTTCGCCGGCGCGCGGCGGGACCACTCGGCGCGACCGCGTTCGGCTTTTCGCTCCGTCAATATCGCGAGGATGTCCTCGTCGATCCGCGGCGCCTCAGCGATGCCGATATCCGCGCCCGCGGCGAGGCGCTGATCGAACGCGCACTTGGCCGCCATGACGACCGCGCCACGACCGTGCTCGCCGATCTTTCTGAGATCGAACTGGCGCATGCGCGATCGATTCTCGCCATGACGGCGCCCGCCGTCGTCTCGGCGCTGTCGCAGGCGAAGCTCGAACTGAACCTCTCGCCCGGCCAGCTGAGCGGCGTGCTCAAGTCCGAGGCCGAGCAGGTCGACGGCGTCGATCCCAATCTCGTCAAGGATATTCTCGCCTGGGTGTTCCGTCCGCCGTTTGTTGCGCGCGTAATCGGCGCCTTGGGTGATGTGCTGCGCATCGTTCCGGGACTGCGGCGCGTGGCGGCCTAGTCGATGTCGGGAGGGAACTCGAGTGATAGATAGGAGGCCCCATGTTTGGATTCCGTAGGAAACGCGAGAACTCTGGCAGATCCTTCCGCGACGTCGCCGAAGGCATGATCTCCGAAGGCGTGAAGAAGCGCATCGCACGTGAAAGCATCGATATTGCCGACCTTGAGGTCGAGAATCTGAACGGGAAGGTGGTGCTGAGAGGCGTTGCAAAGACGCAAGCGGACGCAGACCGGGCGCTCAAAGCGCCCGCGACGCGCCGGGTTTTTCGGGCGTCCAATCCGAGATCAAAATCGCCGCGCAAGGCGCCGCTGGAGCGCACGGCGCTCAAGAGACTCTGTACACGGTAAAAGCCGGCGACACGCTCTCGAAAATCGCGCAAACCTACTACGGCGATCCTTCCAAATATCCGGCGATCTTCGAAGCCAACCGACCCCTCCTCAAGGATCCTGACAAGATTTTCCCCGGCCAGGTGCTTAAGATACCGACGCCTGCTAAAGCTTGACCCGAATAAGACTCCGGCTAAAGCGAACCTGATGTCGTTCGGGCGATTCGAACGGCGGCTGGATACGGATCATCGGCTGGGCGCTCTCGAACATCGGCCGCGAAACGCTGGACAAGACCGGATGCGCGTTCAGGTCAGGGCGCGACGTACTGTCGTTTTACAGCCGCCGCCCCGCCCGCTATCGCCTCCAGAGTTTGATCGAGTTCCATTATGGCGTTGATGGATCAGTTGACCGAGGCCGGGCGGGCGCTCGCCCGGCCGGCGGCGTCAAAGACCGGCCTCCACGAGAGCGTCGCGGCCCAGCTCATACCGGTCGCCATGGCGGCGGTGATGGCCGCGTTGACGAAGAACGCATCGCGTCCCAAGGGGGCGGATGCGCTCGCAAACGCGCTCAACGCCCATGACGGCGGACTGCTCAACGACCTCGATCGGGCCGGCCAGGACGATGTGATCGCTGACGGGCGCAAAATCCTCGGGCACGCGTTCGGCGCGAAGCAGGACGGAATCGAAGCCGCTCTGGCGAAAGCGTGTGGCGGACTCGATGCGAAGCAGGTCAGCGCCGTCCTGGCCATGGCGGCGCCAGCGGTGCTCGCCGCGCTCGGACGCGCCAAACGCGATCAGAGTCTCAACCCGAAAAGCCTCGCCGAACTCCTCGCGGAACAGACGGCGCGCGACCAAGCCGCTGCGCCGCAATTGTCAGGCATCACGCAGCTAATCGACGCCCCCACCAAAGAGTCGAAGGGATTTGGCCGGAAGATTTTCGGCGGCCTCTTCGGGCGTAAAGCGCCGAACTAGTACCTTTAGTAGTTGAGTGACTCGTGCCTCCTCCGGCTCCCCCGGCGCAAGGTCGCCACCTCCCCCGCTGCGCGGGGGAGGAAAAGAGCCTCCCTTCCTCCCCCGCGCAGCGGGGGAGGCGTCGCGCCGCGAAGCGGCGTGACGGAGGGGGTGTGACAGACAACTTTGATTCCGGGTCCTAGCGCGCAGGTTTCCCGAATTCGGAAACCTTCGAGAGGAAAGCGACGGTCGCGCCATTCCGCGCGAGCCCGGCCGCGCCAAACAGCTCGGTGAGGTCGGCTCGGCAATAGGAGTCGTAATAGGGCTCGTGAAAGGCGCGCGGGAAGTTTTCGAGCAGAATATCGAAGCCGGGTTCGTCCCCATACTGAATGGTGTCGATCTCTATGAGCGTTCCGCCGGGCTTCAACAGCCGCGCGATTTCGGCGGCGATGGATTTGCGCACCGCCGGCGGGAGCTCGTGAAAGAGATAAACGACGGTCACGATGTCAAATGAGGAGTCAGGAAGCCCCGTCGATTCCGCGTCAGCTTCCAGGAATCGGATGGCGCCGAACCGGCGGAGCGTCGAGCGCGCTTTGTTGAGATAATCGGGGGAGAGATCGAGCGCGGTCGCGTCAAGGGCGGGCCAGTTGTCCATGACGGTTTCGAGAAAGCTCCCGGTGCCGCAGCCGAGATCGAGGAGGGAAACGGTCGCCGGATCGCCGCCGCCGATCGCCCTGCGGATTGCGGGAAGCGCCTGCCTGCGCATGGCGGACGCCGCGCCGGTAAACAGGGTTTCCACCTGCATATCGTAGCGGTCTGCGGACTCCGCCGAGAGCCAGCCGTCTGACTGGTAGTGGAAATTCTGCAGGAAATAGCGCGGGTATTTGCCGGCGAAAGGGTCGCTGAGGATTTCCGAGTGCCCGCGCTGATGCTTGCGTCGCGCCACGCGCTCTGTGTCGCGGAGGTAGTCGCGGCTCAACCGCAGAAGCTTTCCGATCGAGGGCGGCCGGCGCGACTCGAGCGGCAGGCGATATTCGCCCCGCGCGATGTTCGCCCAGTCCGTCCGGAACAACTCACGAAATGACTCGGCGAGGCGGGCGCGGTCAAGGGGCCCGAATTCCTCCGCATAGGGCGCATCGCCGGGCGCCGTGATCGGTCCCATCTTGCGCCGCCCGGCCATATAATGGCCCGTGTACCAGGCGATGCGGGCAATTTGCGAAACGCCGTAGGCCGCGCGCCGCGCCGCATTCGAGACGCCGCCAGCCAGCGTCATCGCTTCCTCCTGAATACGCCGATCAGTTCGACATGGGGAGAATAAACAAACTGGTCGATCGGCGTCACCTGCGACAGCGTGTAGCCGCCGTCGGCGAGCATGCGCGCATCGCGTGCGAAAGTCGCGGGATTGCATGAAACCCCGACGACGACAGGCGCGCGGGCGTTAGCGATCTCGTGCGCCTGCTCTTTGGCGCCGGCTCGCGGCGGGTCGAACACGATCGCCTCGAAATTCTTCAGCTCGGCGCCCGTCAGCGGCCGCTCGATGAGGTCGCGCATTTCGGTTTGAACCGACTTGAGTGCGATTCCGCTGGACTGCGCTTGCCGCACCGCGACGCCAAGCGCTTCCAGTCCCGCCTTGTCGGAGTCGACCGCTAGCACGGAGGCAGTTCTTGCGAGCGGCAAAGAAAATGTGCCGCAGCCGGAAAAAAGGTCCGCGATTCTCGCCGCGCCGGCGCAGGCCTCTTTCACAAGCGCGATCAGCGCCCCCTCTCCATCCCTGCTCGCCTGCAAGAAAGCGCCCGGTCCCGGCGCAAGCGAGAGACCGTCTATGTGGATGACGGGCGGCGCAAAAGTCACGATAGGCGCGTGATTAACCGAGAGCCGCACGCAGCCGGCGTTGCGCGCAGCGTCCGCCGTCAGCACGCGTTCGCGGCCGTTCAACTCCGCAATCCGGTCGCCGATCGCATGGACATCCAGTCCGTTCTCACACAGCGTAGCGGCAAGATCGAATTCGCGCGCCGGGATCGTTGCGGCGAGCGAGCGCAGGGCACTGAGCTTTTCGACAAGCTTCGGCTCCAACACCAGACATCCGGAAATGTCGACAACTTCGGAGGATCGGCGCGCATTGAAGCCGAGCAGGGCGCCGTCGCGTGATTTCCGGACTGCGAATGTGGCGCGCCGCCGCGACGCCGCCAGCGTCGCCACACTGTCGCTGACCGGCGCATCGAGGCCTGCGGCCGCGAGCGCTTCAACAATGCGCTCGCGCTTCCAGCGGCGCTGAAAGGCGAGATTGACATGCTGAAGCGCGCAGCCGCCGCAAATTCCGTAATGCGCGCACGGGGCCGCGGCGCGGTCGGGTCCGCTCTCGATGAGTTCGATCAGCTTGCCGCTACGCCCGCGCGCTTCGATGACGGCGAGATCACCCGGAGCCGTCAACGGCGTGAAGACCTCCCAGCCGTCGCCGCGAGCGACGCCATCGCCCTGCGCACCGATCTTCTCGATGCGCGCCGTCAGTCGCCGCGCAGGTTGTTCTCTAACGCGTCGCCGCAATCAGATACTCCCGATTGCCGTCGCCGCCGGCGATCGGACTGTCGATGGCGCCCTGCGATTTCCACCCTCTCTCAGCGAGCCAGACGCCGACAGCGGCGAGCATATCGCCGATCGTCTTCGGGTCGGCCTTGACGACGCCGCCTTTGCCAACCCTGTCGGGTCCGAGTTCGAATTGGGGTTTGACCAGCGCGACGAGTTCGGCGCCGGGCGCGCACAACGCCAGCACTGAACCGAGCGCCTTCCGCAGGCTGATGAAGCTGACGTCGCAGACGAGGAGATCGATGGGTTCAGGAATGAGCGCTCGCGAAAGCGTATTCGCGTGGGTCTGCTCAAGGCTGATGACGCGCGAGTCAGCGGCGACACTTGGATGCAGCTGCGCCGTTCCCACATCGACTGCGTAAACTTTCGCCGCGCCGCGGCGCAGGAGAACTTCCGTGAACCCGCCGGTCGACGCTCCAAGATCGAGGCAGACCCGGCTCATCGGATCAATGCCGAAGCGATCGAGCGCAAAGGCGAGCTTGACGCCGCCGCGCGACACGTAGTCGTGGACATCGGCCTTGACGTCGACCACGGCGCCGGCGGGCACCCTCGCAGACGGCCTCGCGACGAGCGCGCCATCGATCGCAACCAGCCCGGCTTTGACCGCGGCCTGCGCCCTCGCCCGGCTGACGAATAGTCCCTTCTCTACCAGATAGGCGTCGAGCCGCATGATCACCTGCAAACCCGCCGGCTCTATAGCATGCGCTGCGACACCCTGCGTCAGTTGGCGAAGCCGGCTGATCGAAACGCCTCGTTGTCGTGCGCCAGCATCCGAAGCTGTTCGAACCGCGGTTTACGAGACGCGGCGCGCAGAAATTCTCGAACGTCGAGTTCCTGCTGGCGCTGCTCGATTAGCTTTTGATGCGCGCCGCTCTGTTGACGCGGGCAAACCGGGAATAGTGTTTCCCCAAAGGGGGCGGGAGGATGTCCGGACCCTGCGACGCAGATTTGTCTGGCGCGCCCCGCCTATGAGCGGACAGGCGCAATCCGAGACTCCGCGGCCGCCGCCTGACAGGTCGAAGCGGCGCTCCAGGGCGATCAGGTTTCTGCTAGCGCTTTCCCTAATTCAGCTTGGAGTCTTGGGAACTCTGACGGTTCGCATCAACGACATCGACGCGCGCACGCAGGCGATCTCCACCGCGCGCAGCGCGCCGGCGGCGACGACCGCCGCCGCACCGGCCGTTCCGGGCCTCAAGCCCGACGAACTCCGGCGCATTGTCCGCGAAGAATTGGCCGCATTGCGCAACATCGAGTCCGGAGATGCGGCGCCGAGCGCGCCGCCCGCATCGGCGCGCGCCCAAGCGGCGACAACCGATCAGGCGAAGGTGCGCCAGCAGCTCAACGGCTACATTTCGCGCGGCGGCCGCATGACCAGCATCGATGTGGACAAATTCCTCGCAATGACGGCCGAGCTTCCGGCCGACCAGCGTGAGCAGATGCTCAAGGAGTTTACGCGTGCGATCAACACGGGAAAGATCGAGGCGCGCCTGTAACCGGCTCTGTCAGTGAAGGAGGGAGAAAGCATGAAACTGCTGCACACAACGATCATCGGCCTCGCGCTTTCGGGCGCGAGCGCGGCGGCGATCGCCGGGTTCACTCAGCCGGCGGAGGTCGACGTCATTTTCAACGTCGCGCCCGATCCCGCGGGCGGAACGGCGACCGGCGACATGACGACCGCACGCTACAATTCCGATCCCGACGTCTATATCGGCTGCGGCATCCGCAAGATCCAAAACAGCCTCGGCGACGTTGTTTCCACCGGATTCTGCCAGGCCGAGGACGCCGCGGACACCTTATCAGCGCGGACAAACCGTCCTCATTGCTCGCCGCTGAGGCGGCGGCTCAGGCCCGCAGATTGACGACGTTCGCTGCGATGCCGAGCGCCTCGCGGACGCGCTCGACGATGTGCGGCGCGTTGAGGCGGGCCTTGTCGTACATTTTCGCGGGCGAGTCCTGGTCCTGGAAGATGTCGGGCAGGACCATGGTGCGGATCTTGAGCCCGCGGTCGAGCAGGCCTTCGTCCGAGAGATAGTGCAGCACGAAGGCGCCGAAGCCGCCGACCGAGCCCTCTTCGATTGTGATCAGCACCTCATGGTGCAGCACGAGTTGTCGGATCAGGTCGTGGTCGAGCGGCTTGGCGAAGCGCGCGTCGGCGACCGTCGTCGAAAGACCCTGCGATTCGAGCGTCTCGGCGGCTTTGAGGGCCTCGGCGAGGCGCGTGCCGTAGGAGAGGATCGCGACTTTCGTCCCTTCACGGACGATCCGGCCTTTGCCGATCTCGAGGATCTTGCCGGTTTCGGGCAGCTCGACGCCGACGCCCTCGCCGCGCGGGAAGCGGTAGGCGATCGGTCCCTCGCTGTAGGCTGCCGCCGTCGCCGTCATATGCACGAGTTCGGCTTCGTCAGAGCACGCCATCAGGACCATGTTCGGCAGGCAGCCGAGATAAGCGAGGTCGAAAGACCCAGCATGGGTCTGCCCGTCAGCGCCCACAAGCCCTGCGCGATCCATCGGAAAGCGCACGGGCAAATTCTGGATCGCGATGTCGTGGACGACGGAATCGTAAGCGCGCTGCAGGAAGGTCGAATAGATCGCGGCGAAGGGCTTCATGCCGTCGGCCGCAAGGCCGCCGGCGAAAGTGACCGCATGCTGCTCGGCGATGCCGACATCGTAACAGCGATCCGGGAAAGCCTCCGCGAAGAGATCAAGGCTCGTCCCTGACGGCATCGCCGCGGTGATGCCGACGATCCGCTCGTCTTTCCTCGCTTCCTTGATGAGCGCTTGCGCGAAGACCTTTTGGTAAGCGGGCGCGTTTGACGCGGCCTTGTGCTGCTTCCCGGTCATCACGTCGAATTTGACGACGCCATGGCCCTTGTCGGCCGCCGACTCCGCCGGCGCGTAGCCCTTGCCCTTGACGGTGACGACATGAACAAGGACCGGGCCCTCTTCCATGTCGCGGACGTTTTCGAGCACCGGAATGAGATGATCGAGATTGTGGCCGTCGATCGGCCCCACATAATAGAAGCCGAGCTCCTCGAAGAGCGTGCCGCCCGTGACCATGCCGCGGCTGTATTCCTCAAACTGCTCGATTTTTTCCTGGAGACCCGACGGCAACCGCTTCACGAACTGCTTCGAGACGCGGCGGATCTTCTGGTAGACCTTGCCTGAAGCGGCGCGCGCAAGATACGCGCTCATCGCTCCGACAGGCGGCGCGATCGACATGTCGTTGTCGTTGAGGATGACGATGAATTTTGCGCCGAGATGGCCGGCGTTGTTAAGGCCCTCATAGGCCATGCCTGCCGACATCGATCCGTCGCCGATGACCGCGATCGCGTGATTGTCCCTTTTGAGATGATCGCGGGCGCGAGCGAAGCCCAAAGCCGCCGAGATCGAGGTCGCGGCGTGCGCGGCGCCGAACGGATCGTATTCGCTCTCGGATCGCTTTGAGAAGCCTGAGAGGCCGCCCCCCTGACGCAAGGTCCTGATGCGGTCGCGCCGGCCGGTGAGGATTTTGTGCGGATAGCACTGGTGCCCGACATCCCAGACGATGCGGTCGTCGGGCGTGTTGAAGAGATAGTGGAGCGCCACCGTCAGTTCGACGACGCCGAGGCCCGACCCGAGATGGCCGCCGGTCACCGAGACTGCGTCGATCGTTTCGGCCCTGAGCTCATCGGCCAATTGCCGGAGCTGGCTTCGTTCGAGCTTCCGAAGGTCAGCCGGAACTTTCACCTGATCCAAGAGCGGAGTTACGACGGCCATGGTCCCCTCACTCAGTCCACGAGGCCGCTGATGGTGCGGTGCGGCGTAACCCACCCTTTTAGACTCTTGAGCGGAATTCTCCAGTCACGAAATGTTCGTTTTACGACAGGGTCTTGGCGGAGCTGGGGCGTAGTAACGGCCCCGTCGGCGGCGCACCGCTACGATCCTGGGCGGCACTGTGAATTCCTTGCCAGTTGTTGTACAGATGCCTGTACAAGGACTGGAGGACCCATGGCGATCGTGACTTACAGCGAGGCCCGCCAGAATCTTGCAAGATTGATGGACGAGGTCGAACGCGATCGCACGTCGATCACCATCACACGCCGGCGCAGGAAGGGGGCGGCCGTGCTCGTTTCTGAGGAGGAATGGAGCGCGATCCAAGAAACTCTGTATCTGCTCAGCAGCCGGAAAAACGCTCGATTGTTGCGCAAGGCCGTGGCCGATCTCGATGCCGGCAGGGGCATTGAATTCGATCCCGCGCGTGAGGCAAAGCGCGGCAAGCGCCGATGAAAATCATCTGGGCGCCCGGCGCCTGGAAGGACTATCTCGAATTCAAAGAGGCGGCGCCGCTTCTGGCCGTCAAAATAGACGAGCTGATTACAGACATCCAGCGCTCGCCCTTCAAGGGCCTCGGCAAGCCCGAGCCCTTAAGGGGCGACCTCGCGGGGCTGTGGTCGCGCCGCATCTCCAAGGGACATCGGCTGGTCTACCGCATAGCAGGTTCGCGCGCAGACCAACGGCTCGAAATCATCCAATGCCGGTTTCATTATTGAAGGCTGCTGCCGCGCCCGGCCCCTGGCTATTCAAACTTCGCCGGCTCGGCGCGGATCTGGCCGCTATCGCTGACGACGATTTTCTCGATCTTCTCATGCGCGGCCTTGAGTTTCGCCTCGCAATGAGCCTTCAAGGCCGCGCCACGCTCATAAAGCGCAATCGATTCATCGAGCGCGGCCCCTCCCGATTCGAGCCTCGTGACGATCTCTTCAAGTTCGGCCAAAGCCCTTTCGAAGGTCAGCGCAGCGATGTCGGTCAGCGGCTTGGTCACAGTCATTCCGCAGCGGCCGGAGCGGGCGCGGCGTGCGGCGCGCGCTGCGGCTCGTAGACCCGCCACGACCAATATTGATTGCCGCGACCCTGCCCGGTCCTGCGCCAGCCCGAACGTCGAAGCTTCACGTCGATCATCCAGTTAAGATAACCGTGGGCGCAGAGGAGCACATCGCCGTCGGCGGCGACGCCCTGCAGGCGAGCGACGATGGAGTCGACGCGGCGCCACGCCTGATAATGGGTTTCGACGCCCTTCGGGGCGTAGCCGAAGGCCCAGAACGCTCGACTGACCACCCCCCATTGGCCGGGACGCAAGGTCAGCAGGGGCACTGGCGGCGGCGGCAAGGGCGCCTCGATGAACAGCGGGTCGGTCGGAATTTCGCGCGCATTCCGGGTCAGCTGCTTTGCCGTTTCGATCGCGCGCGGCATGGACGAGGCGAGCACGCATTTCGACCGGGACGCGATCTCGACGAGACCCTCAGGGGGTCGTTCGCCAGGAGTGAGCCCGCTTTCGTCATAGCGCGCCCACCAGTCGCCATATTCGCGCGACGACAAAGTCAGATCGCGCGACAGACTCGGCCGGCCGTGCCGGGCAGTGATGATGCGTCCGGTCATCGCGAGTTGAACCCTTCAAGAGTTATCGCGCCGTTTCCCGGGTGAGTTCAAGCGCGACCGGTGCGCAACTCGTCACAGCCGGCGAGCGTTATAACTCACATAGGCGCTTACGCCGCCATAAGCCCGCGGACATGCGTCGAAACCGACGCGGCGAGCGCGGCGAGATCATAGCCTCCCTCAAGCGCCGAAACGAGCCGCCCGCCGCATTTGTCGCCAGCGACAGCAAGGATTTCGCGCGTGATCCAGGCGAAATCCTCCTCGACCAGTTTAAGGCCGCCCAAAGGATCGGCTCGGTGCGCGTCAAAGCCTGCCGAAACGACGATGAAATCCGGACCGAAATCGGCGAGCGCAGGCAAGAGCTGCTTGCCCCAGGCGCGCTGGAACTCCGATCCCCCGCTTCCGGAGGGCAAGGGCGCGTTGGCCACGTTATCGAAGGCGCCGCGGTCCGACGCACGGCCGGTCCCGGGATATTGCGGGAATTCGTGGCTGGATGCGTAGAACGCATCCTCATCCTGCCAGAACGCCGCTTCGGTGCCGTTGCCGTGATGGACGTCGAAATCGACCACCGCCACGCGTTTTGCTCCGTGTACCGCGCGCGCATGCAGTGCGGCGACCGCCGCCGTGTTGAAGAAGCAAAACCCCATCGCGCGGTCGGGGGTGGCGTGATGGCCGGGCGGCCGCGCCGCGACGAAGGCGTTCTTCGCTTCGCCGGCATAGATTGCGTCGACGGCTGCAACGGCGGCGCCCGCGGCGCGGGACGCCGCTTCAAAGGAGCTCGGTCCCATGAATGTGTCAGGGTCGAATTGCACGAAGCCGCGCTCCGGCGCCTTTTTCCCGACAATCTCGAAATACGGTCCCGCATGAACCCTTTTGATCGCCTGCGCGTCTCCGATCGGCGCATCGCGCCGGATCAATCCGGAAAACTCCTCGGCTGCGAGCGCCCGCGCTATCGCCTCATAGCGTGCGCTGCGTTCGGGGTGCCCGGGCGGCGTCTCATGCGCGCCGAAGGACGGGTGTTCGTAAAGGAGGGTCGTCATGCTCAGGTTGTAGGTTGTAGGTTGTAGGTGGTAGACGACCAGCCCATTACAATCCGGCGACTCCACCGCATAACCTACAACCTACAACCTACAAACTCACATCGTGCCTCAATTCGACATGATCCTCATCGATCCGGACGATGCGAAGGGCCTTGAAGTCCTGACGCACAAGGCCGGCAAGCCCTTGCGCGAAGGCGGCGGCGACGAGACCTATCGCTGCGGCGCCTGCAAAACGAGGTTGCTGGTTAATGTAACCCATGCGGACGCGCATGGCGTTATCGTCAAATGCGGCAAATGCGGGCGCGTCAATATCGAGCCTCACCATCACTGACGCCGTCAGCGGCACATCTTGAACGGTCCATTGTCGAAGTGAAAATGGTTGCGGTGGCTCGCATTGTAATTGGGACCGAGCGCGGCCTGGAACAAGAAGCAACCCTCGTCGAAAATCTCATCGAGAAACGCGGCCTCCGGACCGTCCTTGCCGTAGTGATCGAGAACGCTGATGCGCCTTCCGTCTTCCAGACGGAACGCGCCGATGTCAATGGCGTTGGCGGAAGCATGCTCGCTGCGCGGCTCGGTCGCGGCGTTGCCGATGTTGCGGCAGGAATAGGTCCCGAAATGCTCGATGCGCGCGACCGGCGATTTCAGATGGGTCGCCGCCGCCGGAATGAGCGCATGCCGCTCCCACAACAGAAGGCGCGCGAGCATCGGACAGGCGAGCGTCACGCCGCCGCCCCAGGAGATCAGCGACTGGTCGAGAGTCGCCGCGCCGTCGAAATGACAGCCTGTACCGAAGACTTCATCCGGCAGGCGGGTGAACTGAATTCCGGCGCGCGCGATCGCGGCGAAGCATTCCTTATCGGAGATGCCGCCGAGCTTCAGCATGGTGACGACGGTCGGCCGCTCGGCGATGTTGACCGGCGCCGTGATGTCGTAATTGTCCGGGGCGTAGCGGAAATAGGCGAAGACCAAAGCAGCCGCCGCCGCGATCAGATAGAGGCGTATCAGGAAGCCCATGAGCGAATGAACCATTCGCCCGGCCAGCTGTCACGGCTGAAAACCGCTAACCAGCTGCTGGGCGCATGGGCTCTGCGGCGGTCTGACTCCCCTCTCCCGCGTGCGGGAGAGGGGTAGAGGGTGAGGCTTCGCCAATCGGCACACATTGGGAACCCTGTCGCAGGGCCCTCACCCTGCCCTCTCCCGCTGTCGCGGGAGAGGGTGTTCCGTGCGCGTTGCATATAAGTCCTTTCTCAACGGAAGCTGTTATCATTCGATGCGCCAGGCGCTCTCGCGGCGCTGGGCGACTGCGACCGCGTCGCCGACCGCGATCCCGCCTGCTTCGCGAACGACGACGTTCCAGCCGAAGAGGACGCCGGAGACTTGCGGATCGGCCGACTTGCGGATGCGAGCGAGAGAGGCGAGCGGCTCCTTGCCCATGCGCTCGCCGGTGCGCTGATCGGTGGTTGTCACGACGCAGCGGTCGCAGGGTTTGACGAGATCGAGGACGGTTTGGCCGATGCGAATCGCGCGCCAGCGATCCTCCGCCCACGCATCGGCGCCGCCGACGACGATATTGGGGCGGAACCGCTCCATGCCGACGCCTTCGCCGCCATTCGCGGCGATTTCGTCGTTGAGCGCGGCGAGAGAGGCCGTGGTCGTTATCAGAATCGGGTAGGCGTCGGCGAAGCTGACTGGGGACGGCGCCGCAAACGTCGCCGGGGTCCGACGCTCGGCCGCGTCGTCCATGTGGAAGAGCCGCGCCGGCCGTCCCAGCGCCCCTGTGAGCCAGGCGTCCGCCGACGCACCGGCCGGGGCCGCTTCGACGCGATCGAGCCAGATCTCTATGCTCCGCCGCTCCTCTCCCTCCGGCCACGGAACGAAATGCAAATCGCCGCCGTCCTTGCGGAGAAAGAGGCCCATGCGATGGCGCTGCGCCTCGATACGGGCCAGCGCCGGACAGTCGCGCTGGGTCAGGAAAACGCCGTCCTCGTCGGTGACGATCCAGCGCCGGTCGCCGTCAAGCCCGCGCGCTTCGACGCGCGCCTCCTTGAGCGGAACGGCGCGCACGCCTTTGACCGGATAGATGAACAGCGACTGGACGAAGACACTCACCCAGCTCAGCCTTGGCCGATGAACCCTGAGGCCAATGTCGCGGCCACTCCCGGCGGCGCGCGATAATTATCGGGTACGAAGAAATCCGGCACGAGCTTCTTCGTCGGATCGACGCGGTATTTTTCGAAATCCTTGACGCCGTTCTCGAACAGGAAGGTGTCGTCGACGAGGAAATTGCCGGTGAAACTCTTCGCGGGCTTCGTGAAGATGAGATGGGCGGCGTCGGCGAGAATGTCGGCCGTGCGCGAGGCCTTCACCATCGCGTCGCCGCCGAGCGCGAACTCGACCGCGGCCGTTGCGATCGCGGTTCGCGGCCAGAGCGCATTGAAGGCGATGCCGTCGGCCTTGAACTCCTCGGCCATGCCAAGCACGCAGAGCGACATGCCGAATTTCGCCATGGTGTAGGCGACGTGCGGCGCAAACCACTTCGCGCTCATATCGAGAGGCGGCGACAGCATCAGAACGTGCGGATTCTGAGCCTTCTTGAGATGCGGAATGCAGGTCTTGGAGACGAGGAACGTGCCGCGGGCGTTGATGCCGTGCATCAAATCCCAACGCTTCATTTCGGTCGCTTCGGTGCCGGTAAGCGAGATCGCCGAGGCGTTGTTCACGCAGATGTCGATGCCGCCGAACCGGCTGACGGTTTCGGCGACGGCGGCCCGAACCTGATCCTCGAACCGGATGTCGACGACGAGCGGCAGAGCCTTGCCGCCGGCCTTCTCGATCTCTTCGGCGGCCGTATAGATCGTGCCCGGAAGATGCTTGTGCGGCTCGGCGGTCTTCGCCGCGATCGCGACGTTAGCGCCGTCCTCGGCCGCCCGTTTGGCGATGGCGAGTCCGATCCCGCGCGACGCCCCGGTGACGAACAGGGTCTTGCCTTTGAGAGATGACAATGCAGCCTCCTGGATTGCAGACAGCATTCTATTGCGCCGGGCAGGCCCCGTAACTCACATTGAGCACATCCACCCGCGGCGGAACGAGAAAGCGCAACGGGACGCCGGACATGCCCGTGCCTGAGGTAATGAAGACGCCGGCGGGTTCGAACCTCTCGAAGCCGTGGCGGAACGGGCTGCAGGCGATCGGGATCGCGTCGCAGGTGAGGCCGGGAACGAAGATCTGGCCGCCATGGGTGTGGCCGGCGATGAGGAGATCGACGTCCGAGCGCTCCGTCAGTTTGTAGAGCGTGCGCGGCTGATGGGTGAGGAGGATGCGCGGGACTTCCGAGGGCCGTTCGGTCACGGCGATCACCTGCCTCCTCCGCCACATGTCCGATAGGCCGGCGAATTCGACGACGGCTCCCCGAAATTCCGCGTCGACGGTGCGGTCTTCGAGATCGATCGCGCCGATTTTGGCGAGAGCGCCTTTAAGGGGCTCGCTCACATCGAGTCCGGGGAGGCCGACATCGTGATTGCCGAGCACGTAGTAGACCGGCGCCCCGACCCCGCCGAGCGGCCCGAAGGCTTGGGCGAAACGACGCGGATCGAGGTTGTAGGTGAGATCGCCGGCGATCAGCACGGCGTCGGGGGCGGCGGCCTTCGCGGCGCGCGCAATGCGTTCGATCGGCATGGCGTTGGCGAAAATGCCGATATGAGTGTCGGAGAAGACCGCGATGCGAAATTCGCCTGCCTCAGGGAAGCAGCCTTCGAGCGCGACGGCGTGCTCGACGGTAAAGAGAACGCGCGGCTCGACGAAGCGCGCATAGGCGAGAACCGTCAGCGGAACGAGAACCGCGCCGGCGATGACGCGGCTTCGCGCCGAGCGCGTCGCCATCACCCAGATGAGAAACGCCGCCGCCGCAAAGTAGAGATAACTCGCGTAGTAGATCGTGAGCTTCAGATATTCGAGCGCCGACGTTTCGTACACGCCCTATCCCACCTTGCTGCAATTGGCCCTGAGCCAGGCCGCGAACTCGGCCTCGCCGATTTCGCCCGAAGCGAAGGCGAGCATGGTCGCCGTCGCTTCGGCCTCCGAGGCGCGCAGCGAATAGCCGTTGAGTTCGAGGAACAAGGCCGCGGTCAGGAACGATGCGCGCTTGTTGCCGTCTACGAAGGGATGGTTGCGGACGATTCCGAAAGCACAGGCGCCCGCGAGATCGAACACGTCGGGCTCGCCATAGGCGGCGAGATCCTCCGGCCGCGCCAGCGCGCTTTCGAGCAGCCCCTCGTCGCGCACGCCATCGGCGCCGCCATGGGCGGCGAGCGATTTGGCGTGCGCGCCGAGCGCCGATGTCTTGGGTACCCAGATCCAGGTCATTGAGAGGCGCGGAGTTTGCAACAAATGCGAGCGGATGCTCGCCCGAACGAACACGACGGCGGAAAAACCAGCGGGCGGCGGCGCTACTTCGCCAGCGCCCGCAATGTGTTGGGGTAGCGCGCCATCACCTCACCGACGAGCCGCATGTGCTCCTCGAACTCAGCGTCCTTGCGATGAAGCTGGAGACCGTTCGTCGTTTCGGTGACGAGAATCTCGTCTCCTTCCCGCGCTCCGAGTCGGGCGAGAATTTCCTTCGGCAGAACAACGCCGAGCGAGTTGCCGATCTGGCGGATTTTGAGCACGTCCGACTTGCCGGCCGGCTTGGCCGGGGCGAATTCCCTTCGAGCTTCTTCGAAGCCCTTGTTCTTCGTCGCCATGGCGGGTCTCCGTTATAACGGACGTTATAGTTATAACATCAGTTATAACCTGTCAACCCGCCAGCACTGCGGGGTCGAGCCGCGCCACCGCTTCGGCGCCGGCGCAGACGGCAGGCGTCAGGCCCGCCGCTTCGGTCAGATAAGTGTCGGCGTAGAAGCGGGCGAGCGCGATCCTGCCGCCCAGCCATTTGGCATCGGCGCCTGCTTCGCCTCCTGCGAGCGCCGCCGCCATGGCGCCGCGCGCGAGGTAATAGCCGCCGGCGACATTGCCGAACTGCTTGAGATAGTGAGCTGCGCCGGCCAGCGCGTGCTCGGGGTTCTTCGCCGCGGATTTCAGGAGCCAGTCCGTAGACTGAAGAAGCGCGTTCGCGGATTCTTCGAGTCTCGCGCCGATGTCTTTCAGCTCGGCGCGCTTTCCCGCTTTCAGGATTATCGCTTCTTCCCGCACGTTGTGGATGAAGGCGCGGGCGGCGGCGCCGCCATCGCCCTGCAGCTTGCGCACCGTCAGGTCGATCGCCTGGATGCCGTTCGTGCCTTCATAGATTGCGGCGATGCGAGCATCGCGCATGTGCTGCGCGGCTCCGGTCTCCTCGATATAGCCCATGCCGCCATGGACCTGGACGCCCCAGGACGTCACGTCATTGGCGCGGTCGGTCGACCAGCCCTTGGCGATCGGCGTCAGCAGATCTTCGAGCGCGCGCGCCTTTTTTCGGTCTTCATCCGACGGCGCGTGGCGGGCGAGATCGTAAGCGACAGCGAGCGCGTAACAGATGGCGCGCGAAGCGGCGACCAAGGACTTCATCGAATAGAGCATGCGCCGAACGTCGGCGTGCTCGTAGATCGGAACCATCGACCCGGATTTCGCGCCCTGCGCCCGGCCCTGTCGTCGCTCCTGCGCATAGCCGAGCGCGCGCTGGAACGCGGCTTCCGCGACGCCGACGCCCTGCACGCCGACATCGAGCCGCGCGGCGTTCATCATCACGAACATGTTCTTGAGGCCCTTATGCTCCTCGCCGAGGAGCGTCCCGAAACACCGGCCATGCTCGCCATAGACCAGAACGGCCGTCGGGCTGCCATGCAGGCCCATTTTCTCTTCGAGCTTGATGCACTCAACGTCGTTGCGCGACCCCAGCGAGCCGTTTTCGTTCACATGCGATTTCGGAACCAGGAACATGGAAATGCCGGCGGTGCCCTCCGGCGCATCGGGGAGCCGCGCGAGCACCAGATGAACGATGTTGGCGGAAAGATCGTGATCGCCATAAGTGATAAAAATCTTCTGTCCGCTGATCTTGTAGCGCCCCTCGCCGACAGGTTCGGCTTTCGTCCGGACGGCGGAGAGGTCGGAACCGGCCTGCGGTTCGGTGAGATTCATCGTGCCGGTCCACTCTCCGGACACCATTTTCCGCAGATAGAGCCGCCTCTGTTCGGCGGTTCCGGCGTGGAGAATCGCCTTGACCGCGCCGGTCGTCAGAGTCGTTCCGATGGCGAAGGACATGCAGGCGCCGTTGAGGCCGTCGACGAGCGCAATCGCCAAAGCCTGCGGCAGCCCCTGTCCGCCGACTTCCTCTGGAAAGGCGAGCGCATTCCATCCGCCTTCGACATATTGCCGGTAAGCCTCCTTGAACCCCGGCGGCGTGCGTACGACTCCGTTTTCAAGCCGCGCAGGATTTCGGTCGCTCGCCTCGTTCAGCGGGGCGACGACGCCGTCGCAAAATTTCGCCATCTCTTCGAGGATGGGCCCGACGAGGTCGTCGGACAGGTTTGCGAACGCGCCGGAACGCGCAAGCGCTCCGAACCCCGCCATGTGATCGAGCGTAAAGCGGATGTCGCGGATGGGGGTTGCAAAGGTCATCGGCGCTCTCCCTCGAATTGGCCGGTCTTCAGTAGAGGAAATCGGCGCAGAACGCCTAGCGCGGCGGGCGCCCCGACATTAGAGCATGGTCAAATGGCGATCCTCGATTGGCGGGAAATCCGGCGCGCCGCGCGGATCATCGGCGAGGGCGGACTCGTCGCGATTCCGACCGAGACCGTCTACGGGCTCGCCGCGGATGCGACGAACGATAAGGCCGTGGCGCGGATTTTCGAGGCGAAGGGCCGGCCGCGATTCAATCCCCTCATCATTCATGTCGCCGATGAGGAAGCCGCCGCGGCTCATGTCGACTTCTCGCCGCTGGCGCGTCGACTCGCGGCGGAATTCTGGCCGGGGCCCTTGACGCTCGTGCTGCCGCGCCGTGCGTCATCGACGGTTTCTCTGCTGGCGAGCGCCGGCCTCGACACGATCGCGGTCCGCGCGCCGGCGTCCGACATTGCGCAGGCCTTGCTCAAGACCTTGCGGCTGCCCCTCGCGGCGCCGAGCGCCAACCGTTCCGGGGCATTGAGCCCGACACGCGCCGACCATGTGCGCGAAAGTCTCGGGCCTGTGGTCGACATGATCCTCGACGGCGGGCCCTGCCCGATCGGCGTTGAGTCGACGATCGTGAAGATCGACGGCGACGCCGCCTTGATCCTGCGGGCGGGCGGCGTTGCGACGTCGAGCATTGAACGCGCGCTCGGACAGCGCCTCGCCAAGGCTTCCGCAGGCGCGACGGTCGAGGCGCCGGGAATGCTTTCCAGCCACTATGCGCCAAAGGCGCGGCTGCGCATTGGGGCCGCCTGCCCGCGCGACGATGAGGCGTTTCTCGCATTCGGCGGGTTCGCTGATCTTCCGCACACGCTCAATCTCAGCCCGAGCGGCGATCTCCGGGAAGCCGCGGCCAACCTCTTCGCCTACTTAAGAACGCTCGACCGGATCTGCGCGGAGGAGGGGCTCGAAGGCATCGCCGTCGCGCCGGTTCCCAATGAGGGCATCGGCGAGGCGATCAACGACCGGCTCCGCCGCGCCGCCGGGTCAGGATTTGCGTGAGCCGGTTCGGCGGCGCCTTCCCCGCTTCGCAGGGGAGGCCGGACTTCACTCCTTGCGGAATCGAAGCGCAAACTGGTCCGTGTGTCCGCGAATCGACGGATCGAAGACGCTGGCGGTCAACGGATCCTCCGGATTCGCCAGAAAGTCGCTCTCCGCGACCAGCTGGAATCCCGCTTGATCGGCCATCTGCATGACGATGACCTTGTCGATGCGGTGAACGTCGTTGCCGGTGGTTTCCGGGGACCCCGATTCGGCTGAATGGTCGATGACGACAAAAGCTCCGCCGGGCTTCAGGATGCGATAAATCTCCGCATACGACTTCGCGGGGTCGCCGAGGGGCCCGCTGTCTGGCTTGTAATAGAGCTCATGCGGCCCCTGCACCCAGGTGACGAGATCGACGCTTCCATCCGGTGCGTCGAGCGCGTCGAACAGCGAAATCGACTGGCGCACATTGGCGAGTCGCCCGTCCTTCAGCCGCTCGGCGATCTTGTCGCCGACAAAGGAGAGAAACCCTTGCGGATTCTGCATGACGACATTGCCGGAGGCCCCGACTGCGTGCGAGAGAAGCTCCGTATACCAACCGGCGCCGGCCTCGATCTCGAAGACCGTTATGCCGGGGGCGATTTCGAAAAAGGTCAGCGCCTCGACCGGTTTCCTGCGCTCGTCGTCGGCGCGATCGGCGGCGGGCCTCTTCTGGTCGGCGACGGCCGCCTCGGCGATCGCGCGATAATCCGGAACTTCGCCTGCGCCCGCGGCCACGTCTTCGGCGGCTGCTGACGGCGCGTCCGTGGTCGCTGGGGCTTGCTTTTCGCAGGCGGCGAGCGCAGCCGCCAGGCAGCCGACAAGAATCGATATTCGAAGCAATGGTGATCGCAAGGCTCATTCTCCCGCTGTTATTTTGCCGCCCGATATCCCGTCGTTCGCGACATAGACAGAATCGCCCGGAAATAGGCAACCGGCTTCGGCTTGACGCCGCGCCCCGCCGCCCGAAGATGGTCTCATGGAGACAAAAGCAAAACGGCCGCCCTCCGCGGCGGCGCTGGACGCGATCCGCGCGGCGGTCGGCGCCAAGGGCCTGATCGAAGGCGCGGACCGCGCGCCGCTTCTCACCGAGTGGCGCAGCCGCTGGCCGGGCGAAGCGGCGCTGATCGTCGCGCCCGCCTCGACCGGGGAAGTCGCCAAAGTGGCGGCCATCTGCGCCGATCACGAAATCGCGATCACGCCGCAGGGCGGCAACACCGGGCTTGTCGGCGGGCAGATTCCATCAGGTCCTGAAGTCCTGCTTACGTTGAGACGCATGCGGACGATCCGCGCCGTATCGCCCCTCGACAATACGATGACGGTCGACGCGGGAGTGACGCTCGCCGAAGCGCAGGACGCCGCGCGCGCCGCAGACCGGCTCTTTCCGCTGTCGATCGGCTCGGAGGGGACCTGCCAAATCGGCGGCGTCATTTCCACCAACGCCGGCGGCGTCAATGTCGTCCGCTATGGAAACATGCGCGACCTCGTACTTGGGCTCGAAGCGGTCCTGCCGGACGGGCGAATCTGGAGCGGCCTCAAACGTCTGCGTAAGGACAATACGGGTTATGATTTGAAGCAGCTCTTCATTGGCGGCGAGGGCACGCTTGGAATCGTGACCGGAGCCGTGCTGAAGCTCTTCCCGCGTCCGCGCGAGACCGTGACGGTGTTCGCCGGCCTGCCGTCAAGCGAAGCCGCCGTCGCGCTGCTCTCTCACGCCCAGAGCGCGACCGGAGGTCTCGTTTCGAGCTTCGAACTCATGTCGCGCTACTGCCTCGACATCGTGCTCCGCCACATCCCGGACACCCGCGACCCGCTATCAGCGTCGCATCCCTGGTATGTGCTCGCCGAATTCTCTTCGAGCGGCGGCGGCCTGCGCGCCGCAGTCGAAAATCTATTCGAGCAGGCGTTCGAAAAGCGGCAGGTTGTCGACGCCGCATTCGCCGACAGCGATAAGCAGGCGAGGGATTTCTGGCGCATCCGCCATTCCATGGCGGCTGCGCTCCTTGGCGAAGGCATCGGCGTCCGCCACGACGTCTCGGTTGCGGTCGAAGACATTCCGGCGTTTCTCGAAAAGGCCGGGCAAGTCGTCACGCGGATGGCGCCCGGGGCCCGTATCGCCGCCTTCGGCCATATCGGCGACGGCAATATCCACTACGACCTTACGCCGGCTCCGGGCGGCGATCCGGCCGATCTCGCCGCGAGGCGCGACGACATCGAAAACGCCGTCTATGACGTCATCGAGTCCTTCAACGGATCGATTTCCGCCGAGCACGGCATCGGCGTGCATAAACGCGAGGCGCTCGCCGAACGCAAGAGCGCCGTCGAACTCGACATGATGCGGAGGATCAAGGCGGCGCTCGATCCCAAGGGCCTCATGAATCCGGGCAAGCTGTTGTGACTGGCGCGGGGGGTGTGCCCGCTTTCGCAATTAACTGACTCGAGGCGTGAAGGCGAAAGCGGCGAGGCCCCCCTTGCCCTCTCCCGCAACTCCAACTGCTGTCATCCCGTGCGCGCTGCAGCACGAAGTGCTGCTGCGCAGACACGGGACCTTGGGCGACAATCCTCGTGAGGTCCCGGGTCTGCAGCGCACCGCTTCGCGCTGCGCCGCGCCCGGGATGACATCGTTTTTGGTTTTGCAGAGGTCCCGCAAGCGGGAGAGGGTTTTCGTGCGGCGACGGCTTCCGCGATTTGCTCGAAACTCCGACCCTCCCCATCAGTAGCCGTTTTCCTCCTGCGAGGGATGGCGGTGTGGCCCGGCAGGGATTGAGTTAGAGCCACCAGCCTTCAGCGTTCGTCCGGCCGTTCCCACACGCCGGCTCGGCGCTTCGCGCTATTAATGGCCCGCTTTTTGATTATAATGTAACACAGCTTGAAGCGGCGTTCGGGCGCGCCGGGGGGTATGAAACATGCGAACGCCGCCCGCACTGCGTCTTCTGACCAGCGCCGCGATTTGCGCGCTCGCGATTGGCGAAGCGTCAGCGCAGCCGCCCGAGCAGACGCCTCCCCCGCCGCCGACCGAGCCCGCCGATGAGGAGAAGGGTGACGAGATCTTCGTCACCGGCTCGCGGATCCCGCGCAAGGACCTGACCTCGGCGAGCCCGGTTGCGACCTATGACCGCGAGGAGATCACCGAGTTCGGTACGACCGTGCTTGAAGATTTCGTCAACACCCTGCCGCAGATCAAGCCGGATTTCGGCAAGACCAGCAACAACCCCGGCGACGGGTCGTCGTCGATCGACTTGAGGGGCCTCGGCGCCGGACGCACGCTCGTCCTCCTCAACGGACGGCGAGTCGCCCCTTCCGGCACCGGATCGGCGATCGACGTAAACGTCATTCCGGGAGCGATGATCGAGCGGGTCGAGATCGTCTCCGGCGGCGCGAGCGCGGTTTACGGGTCGGACGCGGTGACCGGCGCGGTCAATTTCATCACGAGAAAGGATTTCACCGGCGTCGAGGCCTCGGCGCAGGCGGACGTGTATGGCGCCGGCGACGGCCAGGTCTATAACGCTTCGATCGTCGGCGGCCTGAACTTCGCCGAAGGCCGCGGTCATGCGGCGGTATTCGCCGACTTCCTGAAGCGCCAGCCGGTGTTCCAGGGCGACCGGGAGTTCACGGAAAGAGTGTTCCTCGAACTCGGCGGCGCGCTCGTTCCGTCCGGCTCCGGGATTACTCCGGCGGGCCGCACGTTGACCGGCGGTCCGAGCCTCATCTTCAATCCGGACGGGACGGTGCGGCCATTCTCCGTTCCTGCGGACCTCTACAATTTCGCGCCGGCGAATTATCTCCAGACGCCGCTGACGCGCTGGTCGGCCGGCGCTTTCGCCGAATTCGAGGCGAGCGAGACGATCGATCTTTACGCCGAGCTCATGTATGCGCGCCCCAGCGCTCGGCGCGAGCTCGCCCCGCCGCCGGCGCCGGGATTCACCGCTCCTCTGGTCATCAACGGACCGTTCTTCCCGGCCTCGACGCGCGCAATCCTGAGGACGCGCTACGATCCGGACAATGACGGATTCGGAACGGTGCGCTTTTCCAAGCGCTTCGACGACACCGGCTCGCGAATATTCACCACGCAACGCGAATATTGGCGCGGCGTTCTCGGATTTCAGGCGCGGGTTGCGCCGACCTGGACGATTGACGCGTTCTATTCCTATGCGCGCAACGACAACAGCGAAGCTCTCGACAACGCAGTGTCGCTCTCGCGCGTTTTGCAGGGCTTGAACATAAACCCCGTCACCGGCGCCTGCACCAATCCGTCGAACGGCTGCGTCGCCGTCAATGTTTTCGGCGACGGCAACATTTCGCCGGCCGCGCAGGACTTCATCCGCGTCACGGGTCTTGCAAACCTCTACAGCACCGTTCAGCACAACGCGGCGGCGGTCGCGACCGGAGAGCTGTTCTCGTGGTCCGAAGGAACCGTGCAAACTTCGATCGGAGTCGAATTCCGGCGCAATGCGGCGTCGGCCGAGGCCGATCCCGCGCTCGCGACCGGGGACGCCCTGGGGTTCAACTCCTTCGCCGGCGCTGAAGGCGAAATCAGCGTGTACGAAGCATTTTCCGAGCTGCTCGTTCCCCTTCTCGAGGACGAATTCTTGGCCGAGCGGCTCGAACTCGAGGCCGGCGGACGCTATTCGCATTATTCGACCGCCGGCGGAGTCTTTACCTGGAAAGCTGGCGGCCAGTGGGTCCCGTTCGAGGGCTTGCGCCTCACCGGCATGTGGCAGCGCGCGGTGCGCGCCCCCAACGTCCAGGAGCTGTTCGAGGTCGCCGTCCGCGACACGGCTGATGTCGATTTGAGCGACATCGACTTTTGCGCCGCCAGAAACGATCCGGTCGGCAGCGGACTTGCGGCCGTCTGCATCGCACAAGGAATGAGTCCGGCGGCGATCGGCGTCTACGATCTGACGCCGGGCGATGTCAGCACGTTCGACTTCATCAGCGGCGGCAACCCGGACCTCGCCGTTGAGCGCGCCGGCTCCATCACCGCCGGCTTCGATTACACCTTCGATCTCCCGGTCGATCTCACGATCGGCGCGGATTATTTTTCGATCTCGATCGAAGACGCGATCAGCCTTCCCGATTCTCCGCTGACGCTGTGCGCCGTCGTCGCGGACCCCGGCGCGCCGGTGTGCCAGGCGATCGTGCGCGCGCCCTCCGGCGAGCTTGTCTCAGGACGGGGCGGACCGATCAATGTCGGCGTCGCCAGGGCGACCGGCATCGACATGACCCTCGACTTCGACGCCGATCTTCCGTCCTCATTCGGCCTCGGCGATGCGCGTTTCGCCCTGCGCTCCGCCGCCGCGGCCTATTTCGACATCGGCGAGGCGCAGACCGCAAACTCGCCCTTCATCGACTGCGCCGGCTTTTACGCGGTCGGCTGCGGCGCGGGCTTCGCCGCCAGCTTGCCGAAATACCAGGTGACGAGCGCTTTTTCGCTGGAGCGGGGCGCCTTCACCGGCTCTTTGCGCTGGCGCTGGATGAGCGGGGCGGAGAACCTCGATCCCGTGCTCCGGCAACTGGCCGGAATTCCCCCTTCGCCCGACACGGCGATCTTTTCGATTCCGGGCAAGCACTATGTCGACCTCTCCGCGGTCTACGAGCTGTTCGACGGCGTGCGCCTCAGAGCCGGCGTCGACAATGTTTTCAAGACCAAGCCGCCGCTATTGGGCGACCAGCAGGTGCAGGCCAACACCGACCCGTCGCGCTACGACGTCTTCGGCCGCCGCTTCTTCATCGGCGTCAACGTGCGTCTGTGGGACTAGGCGCTTGGCAGCCAAGGATGCGAGAGGCGTTGCGCGCAACGCCCCTCGCCCGCAGTTCGTTATTGATCGTCGGCCGCGCTCGGCGACACGACCGGAACGGTCAGCAACATCGGCGTCGGTCCGTCGCTTACTGACAGGATAAGCGCCGGCAGCATGGCCCCGCCCCTAGGAGAGACCGGCGCGTAGCCGAGCCGGGCCTTGATATCGACATTGGTCTTCACGTTCTGGTCGAGCAGGAACTCGACCGCGCTGCGCTGGACCGCGTCGCGCCCGAGAAGCTTGTCGGACGGATCGATCCGGAACGCCGGCCAGGTGGCGCGCAGACGCTGGACCTGACCTTCCGCATTGATCGCGATTCGCGCCGAGGAGCCGAGAACGGGCAGCTTGTTGATCGCCCGTTCGACGCTGATAACGCGATAAAGATCGCCCTTCCACTCGGCCTGCGCGCCGGCGCGCCCTGCGGCCGCCGACTGAGTCAGCGCCGAGACGGCGCCGATTTCCTCTCTCGGAAAACCGAGCTGAGCGAGCGCATCGAGCGCGACGGACTCGGCGTTTTCCGGCAGGCGGAGACCGCTCTGCGCAGCCTCGGCCTTGGGTTCGCGCGCGCGATTGACATAGCGCAATCGCCCGCCCGCCGGGTCGAGGCGCAGAACCGAGGTCGCCGTCTCGACGAGGAGCGCGCCTTTCGGCGCTTCCTGCGCCCGCGCGGCAAGCGCCTCGTCCCGCAACACCTTGGCCGCATCGACGGGCCTCAAATCGCCGGGCCAGTTCCGCCCGACGGGAGCTTGCAGAATCGATGCGTCCCATTGCGGCATGACCGCGGCGAGCTTGGCGGAAAGTTGCGCGGCCGTGGCCGGCCTCGCCGGCAGGATCCCGGTGATGCGTTCGCCGATGGTCGGCGGTTTTTGCACCGGTGGAGCCTGCGTCGGATCCTCCTGCGCCGTCGCTGCGGAGACGCCGAGAACGGTTGCCATCGCAACAGCGATTGTCGCCGAAAGCAATGCGTGTGATCGTTTCATGACCGCCTCCTCACATTGCCGATTCGTTTTGCGGATCGCAGCCGATCCAGTAGGTCGCCGCCCACCAGGTCGGATTGGCGACGTCGGTCAGCACGTTATCGTACCGCTCCGTGAGCAGACGGTTGATCGCGTCGGACGCGCTGGTCCCGACCGAATAAGCCACCGGGCACTGGTCGTCGGTTCCCGAAACATCGGGCACGTAATGATTGTCGAGCCACGCCATCGCGATTGAACCGTCGAAGGCGTCGTCGGCGAAGTTCGAGTAGTTGGAGACGAGTCCACCGCCGATCCACATGAAGCCGTGGAAGCCGTCGACCTGATGCACGCCGCGCGTCGCGCCGAGCCAGGCGCCCCACTGATTGGCGTCCATCGAATTGCAGGAGGACAGATGCAGGAATTCGAGATCCTGGTTGCCGAGCCGCATTTCGCTGCGCATCATGTTGCAGTCGCCGGCGCCGGCCTCGTCGATGCGCATGGTGCCGCCGTAGTCGTTGCCGGCCCCGTCAAAGCCGTGCGTGCCGATCATCACGGCGTCGCCCTCGTCGAGGCGCGTCGAATCTCCGCCCCAGGCGACGACGGCCGCGTCGGCGAAATAGCTGTTGCGGATCGTCGAGTTCACGAGGCGACCGTCGCGCGAATAGGCCTCGCCGCAATGACCCCACAGGCACCAGCCGAAGACCTCGACTCCGGCGTTGGTGACTTCATCGTACCAGGCGTCGACCATGTCGTCCCAAGCGTCGCGCTGGCCGCCTGCGCAGCCGGCGTTCCAGACAGTGATCGCGTACATCTTCGCTTCCAGCCGCGCGGCCGCATCGCTCGGGGCAAGCGCGGCGAATGCGACAGACGTCAAGGAGGCTGCGGCGAGCGCCGCAGCCTTGCGGTCGATCTTCATAGGAACCTCCCCATGTTGAGCCCCACGCCGCCTTCAAGCGGCCGGCTCATTACACTCCTAGCGGTTGCGCGAGGCAATCCCAATTCGCCTGTTTAGAATCGCGCGGCCGCGCCCCGCCGGCCTTCGGCGCACCGCCTCGCGAGCCGTCTAAGGATTGAAGTTCCAATCAGAATTCGAGCGTCGTCGCGGCATCGGCGGCAGTCTCCGATCCGATGATGATGCGGCGGCTGTCGGCCTCGTCCAACGACGCGCTGAAAACGAGAACGATTTTCGCTTGCGCGCCAGCCTCGACCGTCGGCCCGAGCCCGAAAAACCGACGCACCTCGCCGGCGGTCTCGAACTCGGCGGCAATCGGCGTCGGCGCCGCCGTCTCGCCGCCATTGAGAATGGTCAGCGCGAGAAGCTCCGGCTTGGAACGGACGCGCGCGACGGTCTCCAATTCAAATGGCGCGGCGGAACTCCGCCTGACCGCATATTCGCCCTTCGGCAGCGGCGCCAAGACGTCCGTCTCGAGCGACATGGCGACGGCGCGTTCCGCTGCGGCGGCCTCGGAGCGCATTTCCACGCGGATATAATCAGTAGACCGAGCGACTACGCCGGCATCGCTGGAGCCAGCTTCAACCTGTCGGCTGGGCTCGCTCCCCGGGATGTCCTCGCAGGCCGCCGCGGCGGCGATGAACGCGAAGAGAAGCGCAGCGCGCGACCAAGCCATCACGGGACTCCCGGCGCCATTCTGCGCCGGAGCGCCCGGCAATGCGAGTCCCTTCAGACGATGCTCAGCTGCCGCCGGCGCCGGCGACCCAGCCGAGACAGTTCGCTTGGTCGATAAGGCCGTGCTCGCCGAGGCAGAAGGCCTCCTCATAGGGCGTCCGCGTCGCCGCGATGCACTGGCGGATCATCAACACGTTCATCGACAGGCAACGCTCCGAGCGATCGTTTTTGGCCCAGGTCTCGACCGTCTGCGCGTTCACTCCGCCGACCGCATAGCGCGCCGCAAGGTTCAGCACGCGGTCCATGATCACCTGCGCATCCGGCGCGCCGCTCAAGGCTGCCGGCGCCTCTTTGCCCCAATCGGCGCCCCACGGGCCCTCGACGCTCGCGAGCATCGGGGCGGTCACCCCCTTCTCGGTGAGCGCGGGCAGTTCTGGCGCGGTCGCCACGGGGCGCCCGCTCGCATAGGCGTCGGCGTCCCTCAACCGTTCGGGCGGCGCCGAAATGCGCTTCTTCCCCCAAGCGGTCTTTTGCATCGCATAGGCTTGCGTCTTGAACGCCTCGCCAAGCGCATTGACGCGCGCGATATCGGCCGCGGTCATCGACAGCACGCGCCGCGTCGCCTCGTCGGCGCCGCCGAGCCGGCGCGGGTAGCCTGGATCCTTCGACAGCCTGGCGATGAATGCGTCCTTGCCTTTGAGGCCATCGAATTTCTTGCCGCTCGCAACTTCCCCCTTGAGCGCTTCGGCGAAGGCAGGCGTGTCGGCGGCGACGAGGGCGGCGTAAGCGACCCAGCCGCCGGACAGGGCCTTGGAGTCATGCGCCGAAAGTCGGCGATGCGCCTCGCGGGTCGTCTCGGCGCTGTTGAAGGGCGTCGCTTCGAGCGTCGCAATATCCTCCCGAAAACGAATGTAATCAGCGGCGCGCTTTTCGAGAGCGCCGACGCTCGGCTGCGCCAGCGATTCGGCCGACACCGCGCCGACGGCCGCCATGGTCGCGGCGACTGCAAGAAGCGCCGGGCGCCCCGCCGCCGCAACGGTCCCATGCCGGCCCGTCCGAGATTTCGGGGCCGCCTTCCAGTGACGCAACATTCTGATTCGCTCCCGTTCCCCGTCCAAAAAGACGGCCTCGACCCGCCGACCTTACCGCGCCCCCGCTAAAGACAACTTGGCCATAATACCCGCATTCGAGTCAAATTCGAGCGCCGATTCGCGGGCGTTCCCCCCCATTCAGCAATTGTTAACGATGCCGAATGATATTGAGAGGGCGTTAATCTCGATGGACGCCCGCTTAATGCCAAAGGTTTCCAAGACCGCTTTTGACAGACTGATGGGCGCAAGCCCGGCGAAGCGCGCCGTGAAGTCGCTCGCCGCGAGTTCCAGGGCGCCGGCGACCGAGTCGGGGGCCGCCGATCTCCTTGCCGATCTCAGCCATGAAATGCGCACGCCCTTGAACGCGGTCATCGGCTTTGCCGACGCGATCGCCGGCGAGACATTCGGACCCTTGGGTCACGAGAAATACCGGGAGTACGCCGCCATCATCAGCGCCTCCGGCGGACACCTTCTTGATCTCGTCAACTCGATCCTCGACCTCGCCCGCATCGAGGCCGGACGCCTCAAACTGAGCCGCGAGGCAGCCGACGCCGCGGCGCTGGCGCGCGACTGCGCGGCGATGGTCCGTCTTGACGCCGAGAAGGGCGGGCTCGGACTCAATCTGCGAATCCGCGAAGGGCTGCCGCCGGTCTATGTCGATCCGCGCGCCTTCCGCCAGATTCTCATCAATCTTCTCGCCAACGCCGTCAAGTTCACCAGCGACGGCGTGGTCTCTCTCGATCTTTACACGGATCAAACCGATCTCGTCGCCGTGGTTTCGGACACCGGCGTCGGCATGAGCGACTCTGAGATCGCCCGCCTCGGCCGCCGCTTCGCTGCGGCGAAGGGCGACGGCGTGCGCGGCGCCAAGAGCGCCGGGCTCGGGCTCGCGCTCGCCTCGGCGCTCGCCGACCTTCATGGCGGCTCGCTCAAGCTCAAAAGCGCGCCCGGCGAGGGCGTGACCGCGACCCTGCGCCTCCCTGTCGGCGCTCCTCCGCGGCCGGCGCGACGCCTGTTCGCAGTCCATGGCGGTCTCGATAAGGCCCGCGCGCCGGCTCCCGAGGTCCTGACCCAGCTCGAGCGGATCGAAGCCTATCGCCGCGATCGCGCGCTAACCGCGGCGTAGGTGCTGGGAACTGGGTTCTGGGTGCTAGGGTTCAAAAGAGTCCAGCACCTAGAACCAGCACCTAGTACCCCGTGACCCGCCTCAAGACTCACATCCGTGTTGCGGCGCAGATGCGGCGCGCATCCGCTGCCGGCGCCTTCGCCCATGTCGCAAAAAAGGGCGATCCGGACGCCGGAGCAGTCGCGGTCAAAGTCTTCCTTGGACGGATCGAAGGCGCGCCCTCGGCCAGGCTCTATGTGCAGAGCGTCAACCTCGACGGCGAAGCCGCCTGGCGCGAGCCGTTCGGCGAACCCGCCGACGAGACAAAGGTCGACGCTTTCCTCGCCAAAGAGCGCCGCATCGACCCCGATCTTTGGATCGTCGAAATCGAGGACCGTGAGGGCCGAAGCTTTCTCGACTAGCGGCGCGCGATGCGCCCGGCGAAAGCCGGCGTGGCGCGCAAGGTCCAGCCGTCCTTCGAGAACCGGTATTGCGCGCCGTTATCGGCGTCGATCCAGAGGTCGCCATCCTCCGGGCGCTCCGGCGCCGTCGGCTGAAACGCGATCGCGCCGACCGCCTCGGTCCGGCGCGCCTCGCTTTCGTCCGCCTCATGCTGATCGCAGGCGAACGCCGGCGCAGCAGCGATCGTCGCAATCAGGACGGCGCCCAATCTCATATCGCTTCGGTCCGCTTCATTGCTTCGACGTTCTTAGCGGCGCCGAGTTGAGGAAGGGCGACTTGCGTTGATCGCCTTGCGCGCCGCGCGTTCATTGGTTGGAAAGAGAGCATCGTCGCGGCCGCAGGGCGAAGCGGAATCCGCTTTTTCGCAATTCCGGCGCGGTTTGCATAAACTGCTCCATGATCTAGGAGTGGGGCCGGTGGTATGCGCGAATGGGCAGGCTGGTTCTCATCCTCCTCGTCGGATTGGCGGCTTACGGCGCCGCGCTGTTGGTCTGGAACGGCGAACGTGAGGTCGTCATTGAGTCGCTTGGCCCCCTCGCGGCGATGCCCTCACCGCCGGGTCGCGAACTCACCATCATGACCTGGAACATCGGCTACGCCGGGTTGGGCGCCGAATCCGATTTTCGCGCCGATGGCGGCAAGAGCCTGCGGCCGCCCAGCCGGCAGGCGGTCGAGAAAAACCGCGCAGGAGTCATCGACACGCTTCGCCAGTCATCGCCGGACGTGATCCTGATGCAGGAGACGGCGCGACCGAGCGGGCTCACACGCGGCGTCGACGTGCTCGGCGCGATAGCAACGGCGCTCGCTGGACGCGACAACGCGTTTTCCGTCGACATCGGGCCGCGGTTCGTCCCGCCGCCCTTCAACATCCGCAACGGACTGTTCACCTCGGTCGGCTGGGGCGGCGCGCGCCGCGAAGTCTTGCCTCTCCCGCTTGAGCCGCGCCTGTTCGGCGCCGTGACGCGCCATTATCACGCGCAGGTCATCCGGCTTCCGATCGCCGGCGACGACCGCGAATGGGTGATCGCGGACGTCCATCTGTCCGCGTTCGACCAAGGCGCCAAGACGCGCCTCTCGCAGCTTCGCGCTGCGCTCGGCTTCGCCGAAAGGGAATATGCGAGCGGCAATTACGTCGTGCTTGGCGGCGACTGGAATTTAGAGTTCGGGCGTCCCAAGCGTTTGTCGACGACCGAAGAGCGCTTCCTCTCCTGGGTGCATCCCTTCCCTTACGCCGAACTGAAAGAGGGCTGGACGGCCGCATTCGACGCGGGCGTCCCGAGCGTGCGCACCAATGAGAGGCCCTACCGAAGGGGAGAGAATTTCACCACCATCATAGACGGCTTCATCGTGTCGCCCAACGTCGTTCTGGAAAGCGTCGCTGCGGCCGACCTTGACTTTCAGTGGACGGACCATCACCCGGCGACCGCCCGCTTCCACGCATCGGACTGAGGCCCGCGGGCCGGGACCGGAACGGGGCTTGCCCGGCGCCGGACTTGCGCTATGGTCTGCACGATGCTTAAGGCCTTCGCCTCTGGTCTGCTCGGGGTCGCTCTTGCGGCGACGCCGGCGTTCGGACAGCACGGATCGAACGAGAATCCGACGATCCTCGAAGAATTGCCGGCGAACGCCCTCACGGCCGAGCCCGCCGCGGACGCAGTCGCGCCCGAGCCGATTCCCGGCCTCCATACGACGCCGCAGACCAATCTGGCGTTGCCAACCAATCCCCCGCTGACGGCGCCGTCGACGGAGCCTGAAGCGGAGCCCGCTGCCGCCCCCATAGCCGAGACAGCGGATGATGCGCCGCCGAGCTTCTCGGTCGAAGGGCCGGCGGAGCACGCCGATCGAGTCGGCCTTTCCGGCGATTCACGGATCATCGCGGTCGTCGCCGCGTTCGTGCTGGCGTTTGTATTTACGGCAGGCGCCGCCGCTGCGATGCGGGCCCGCTAGGCGCCTTTTTGGAAAGTTGCCTTCGCGCCGGCGATTCGCGCGATTGCGGCAATACTCGCGCCGTAACCGAGCCTGCGCCATTTTTCCTCCTGATACGAACTGTTTTCAGCAAGGGCCGCCCGTTCGGGGCTGTTGAGGTTGACCATTCGTTCTGTCTGCCTACGGACAGACTCCGTTAACCTTACCCGCTTACGTTCCGTAAACCATGCAGCTCCGACTTATCGGACAGCGCGGCGCGGCGATTAGACTCATCGTGCGGCCGGCCTCCGCGGGACGGGCGGCCCGCGAGGGGTCTTATGGCGGCCAAAAACGGGTTCATCGCCGATCCGGCCGATCTCGCCCGCCGCATTGCGCGCGAGGCGATGGAAGTCACCAGCGCCCGTTTCGAGGTGCAGATTTACGAACTCGGTTCGCGTCAGCGCATGCGCGCGCGCGTCGCCTATGCGCGGCAGATCGCCATGTATCTGTGGCATGTGATCGGCCAGCTCTCGCTCGGCGAAATCTCGGAGGCGTTCGGACGCAGCCGCGCCACCGTCGGACACGCCTGTCATGCCCTGGAGGACCGTCGGGACGATCCTGAATTCGACGCGCATATCGAAACGATGGAGCGGGAGCTGCGCCGACGGCTTGATGAGCTTTATAGGTTCGCGCGGCTGAAGCCGGCCATAACGGTGTGGGCGGCCTCGTGCGCCGCGCGGCCGCCAGCGTCGGTCAAGCCTCTGGGCCGCGTTCCGCGTCGAAAAGATCGGGAGGAAGCGCGCCCTCGATCTTCAAGAGCCGTCGCTTCGCCGCCGTCCCGCCAGGCGCGGAAAAACCTGTCATCGCCCCGTCGGCGCCCACGACGCGGTGGCAAGGGATGAGGATCGGCAAGGGATTGCGGCCCAGGGCCTGTCCGACTCTTTGGGCGAGCGCCGGGTCGCCGAGACGCCGCGCGATCTCACCATAAGTCCTGGTCTCCCCCGGCATGATCGCGCGTGTCTCCGCGTAAACACGGCAGTCGAATTGCGACAGGTTCGACAGGTCGAGCTTCGCATCGGCGAAATCGTGCTTCTCCCCGACGAATAGGGCGGCGATGCCGGCCATGATCGCGGCGATCTCGACCGGCGCCGCGGCCTCCGTGGCCTGCGGCGCATATTTGAGGAGCTGGGCGCGAACCGCCTGTTCTTCCGAGGCTGGAAAGGCTGCGGCGACAATCCCATTGGGGCCCCAGGCCAGTCCTGCCTTCCCGAACGCCGTCTCGAACATTGCGTAATGCGCGGTCACGCCGCTTTCCTATCATTGACCGCGCCTCGCGGCTGCCCGAAACTTGAGACGGTCCCGCTTTCGGCGCGGACCTTGCGTGTCGGGGCCGGGGGGCGTCGATGTTTCGCTTGATCGCCGCTTTAGCGGGCCTCGCCGTCTTTGCGGCCGGCGCGCCGGTCGCCGCCGAAGGCTATTACGTCGTCGAGGCGACGTTTGGCCTTGAATCGACGGCCGTCTTTCGCGGTTACCGCGCCCAACGCCTCAATCCCAATCCCTATGTCAGCCTCGATGTCGAATGGCGGACGCTTTACGCTGGGCTCTATGCGGCGCCGGTCGCCTTCGGGGACGAGGAGAACGCAATGCTCTTCGGCTATGCCGGCTTTGCGCCGATCGTCTCCGGCTTTGAGTTCGACTTCGGCGCCGGCTATTACGCCTTTCCCGACTCGCACGTCTTCGAATTCGACGTCGACGGCGACGGCCTTGCCGATCATTCGGGACATAAGGGCCTCGTCGAGCCCTATGCCGGCGTCGCGAGGACCCTCGGAGGTCTCGAGCTGTCGGGCTTCGTCTTCTACACGCCGGACACGCTCGGCCAGTCGGGTCAGGCCTGGTATGCCCGGGTCGAGGCTGAACAGGCCTTGCCTCATGGATTTATTTTCGGGGCCGGCTACGGCGTCAGCCGGTTCAACGAAGACCGTTTGAATGACGATTACGACGACTGGACGGTCTCCGTCGAAAAGACCTTCTACGGATTCGATCTGAAGCTGCGCTACTCCGACACAGTCGGCGCTCTCGGCCCTGACAACCGCACCTTGGCGCTGGTGGTCGAACGTCCGTTGACCTTGTTTTCATCGGATCGCGATCGCGACCGCAGGGAGGAGAAAATCCGCAATCGCTGGATTATCGACAAATGCCGGCTGCGCGGCGCGCGGTGATCTCAGGAAATTCCGACCGGCCGCTCAAGCCGCCATCCGTCGCCGCGATCGCAAGCCACGCCCGTCCAGCGATCGGAACGGCCGAAGATCACCAGGGTCTGATCGAAGGCGCGGCAGGGATAAGCGCGCCGGATCGGCCCGCCGGCCAGGTCAAGCTCCGTACCTGGCGCCTTCACCGCAAGGCTTTCGTGCACATAGCCCCTGACCCGCCCGTTGATTGCGATGAGCAGCCAAGGTTCGCCGACGACCTTGCCGACCGCATCGACGGCCGTGCCGGCGGAAAGAACCGACAATGTGCGCGCCTCCTCGGAGGGGCCGGAGCGCAGATTGGCGTTGCGCGCCAAGGCGTGCAGTCCAAGTTCGGTCTCGAAGGAATAACCAAGGTCCAGCCCCGGATCGACCGGCAGCAACGTCATCGGGTTGGGCTTCAGATTGCCGACAAGGTCTTGCCCTGGAGTGATCGAGCCGGTCGCCGAACCCGCCGTCCAGGGCCGCTCCTCGCCCTTTTTGCCGCCCTCTATCGCCGCGACAAACGCCGGATAAAGCGCATCGATCTCGCGGACGCCCAGTTCGGCGCCAAGGGCTGAGTCTGCCGCGAAATTCACCCTTTCCGGCGGCCCGCCGAAGGGGCCGGTTGCGCAGGCCGCAAGGGCGGCGAAAGACGCTGCGGTCGCAAAACGGATCAGGACAGTCATCGACAAGCTCCGGTTAAGGAATTTCTAGCGCAACCCCCGTACGGCGCAAGCGTTCCGGGCCCGGATCGGCCGTCCGGCCCGCCGCGCCACGAATTTTTTACGCTTGCCGCCGATGCTTTAGCGGGCGTGGAGGGCCTTCGATGTCGGGCGAACAGTCGCGACTGAAACAACTGATTTCGCTGGCCAAGGAGGATTCCTCGGAGAAGCGCGGCAGTCTCCTGCGCGAAATCACCGACGTGTTCATGGCGGCGCCGGATCGCTACACGTCGACCGAGATGCAGCATTTCGACGTCATCATGTCGAAAGTGACTGAGAGCGTCGAAGCGCAGCTCCGGCGGGAAATCGCCGAAAAGCTCGCCGATTCTCCGACCGCGCCCAAGGGCCTCCTCCGCCAGCTCGCGCTCGACGAAATCCATGTCGCCGAACCGGTCTTGAAGCGCAGCCAGGCGCTCTCCGAAGACGACATGATCCGCGTCATCCGGCAGCGCGGCCAGGAGCACATGAAGGCGCTGACCCAGCGCCGCGAGATTCCGGAGACGGTCTCCGCGGAGCTGGTCGAACGCGGCGACAAGGAGGTGCTCGTCTCGCTCGCCGAAAACAAGGGCGCGAAGCTCAACCCGAAGACGATGGAAAAGCTGGTCGAGCACTCGCGCACGATCAACGAACTCCAAGCGCCGATGGCGGGACGCTACGATCTTCCGCCCCAGCTCCTCACCCAGATGTACTTCTTCGTGTCGTCGGCGCTGAAGAAGGAAATCCTGAAGCGATCGGACATGCTCGATCCGGCGCTGATCGACGAGGCGGTCGAAGCGAACCGGCAGAAGATCCTCACCCATGCGGTTGCGGAGGCCCAGACCGGCGTCGATTCCGCGCGTCAGTTCATCCGTGAACGGATCGCCCTGAATACGCTCAACGAAACCCTCTTGAAGGAGCTGATCGAGAGCCGCAAATCGACCGAATTCCTGCTCGGTTTCGCCCATTATGTCGGCATCGATTCCTCGACCGCGCAGCGCATCATGCAAGACCGCTCCTGGGAATCTCTAGCCATTTCCTGCAGAGCCGCGGGGCTTGAGCGCTCGACCTTCGCCAAGGTCGTGTTCGGCCTGCAGCGCACCGCCGACGAGCAACAGAAGGCGCTGAGGATCCTCGACCTTTATCTCAAAATCCCGCAGGAAGCGGCCGAGCGCGTTATGCGCTTCTGGCGGGTCAGGGCCCAGGCGACCGCTTCGGAAACCAAGAAGAAGAAGATCGCCATTCACGCCGTCGCCGAACGCGCAGCCGTGTAGGTCTCCTCTTCGTGCCCTTCGTGAAGCCTTTGCGCCCTTGTGGTAAGAATTAACCACAAAGACACAAGGTCGCACGAGGGACACGAAGAGGCCTGCGATTGACGGACAATCCGTTTACGGACATTGAGATCGGGCGTCTGAAGCAGGCCGCGGAGCTTCTTTTGAAAGCCGAGGAGCGGCTCCCGGTCTTGCGCGCTTTGAACTGGGACCGCTCGCTCTCGGACCGTTTCTTCGCGTCGGGGGGAAAAGAGCCGCCGCGGCCGGTTTATCAGAAGATCGACGCCGGCCCGTCGCTTGCAGCGGTCGGCGAGGCGCGGTCTTTGATCGATGGATCGAGCGCCGTTCACATATGGCTCCGGCGCATGGCCGATGTCATCGCGCAAACCGCCGCGCTGCTCGCAGCGGTCGGAACGCGAGACTTCTACGCCCACTCCGTTGCGCTGTATGGCGCGCCGACCTCCCCGATCGCCGACGGCAAACGCACGGCGCTCGAACTCGCGAGGCGGCTCGATTCCCTGCTCACGGGGTTCGATGACGGCGGCAAGAAGCTCGAAGCGCGGGAGCGCTTTTCAGCCGAGGCGCTGAAGGCCCGTCTCGACCAGGCGCTCCCCGATCATTTCGGCGCCGAGGCCCCGCGCGTCGAGGTGACCAAAAATGTCTCCGCCAAGGCCGCCGCCGGGCCCGACTACGTCAAGCTGCGCGCCGATGCGTTATTTTCCGATCTCGATTTCCGGCAGATCCTGCAGCACGAGGCGCTCGTGCATATCGCATCGGCGAAAAACGGCGCCGCACAGGCGCATTTTCCAATCCTCGCCGAAAGCCATCCCGGCAACGCCCGTACGCAGGAAGGGCTCGCAGTTTTCGCCGAGTTTATCTCGGGTTCCCTTGATCCGGCGCGGTTCAAACGCCTCGCCGACCGCGTGATCGCCATCGACATGGCCGCGAGCGGCGCCGATTTCATGGAACTCTACAATTTCTTCCGTGAGCGGAGCACCGCAGACGCGCCGTTCGAATCATTCGAAAGCGCGCGTCGCGTCGTCCGCGGCGGCCTCGTCGAAGGCGGGGCGCCCTTCACCAAGGATTCAGTTTATCTGCAGGGCCTCCTCGAGGTCCACAACTACCTCCGCGCTGCGGTCGCCAAGGGCGACGCGGCCTATGTCCGCCTCCTCTTCGTCGGCAAGTTCGACCTCGCCGACCTCGAGGCGATGAAGATGCTCAAAGCCGCGGGCCTCCTGTCGCCGCCCCGCTACCTTCCCCCCTGGGCCGTCGACCTGCGAGTCCTGATCTCCTACCTCGCCTATTCGACCTTTCTGAACGAGATCAAAATCAGCGACGTCGCCGCGAAATATGAACGGCTGTTCAGCGGCTGAACGTCATCCCGGGCGCGGCGCAGCATCGAAGATGGTGCGCGCAGACCCGGGACCTTGCGAGGAATATCTCCGATAGGTCCCGTGTCTGCGCAGCAGCACTTCGTGCTGCAGCGCGCACGGGATGACGCGCATTTGTCTTGGCGTCAGCGGATGAAGCCGACGATGTCCTTGACCTCGGCGACCGTCTGATCGGCGATCAAGGCCGCCTTTTCCGCGCCCTTGAGAAGGACGGAGTCGAGATAAGCCGGCTCGGCTTCGAGGCGGCGAAGCTCGGCGCCGATCGGCGCGATCTTCGCGACGATGAGGTCGGAAAGCGCCGGCTTGAAAACGCCAAATCCCTTGCCGCCGAACTCCTTGAGGACCGCGTCATCGCTGATGCCTGCAAGCGCGCCGTAAATGCCGACGAGATTGGCCGCCTCGGGGCGGCCCTTGAGCCCTGCGACTTCAAACGGAAGCGGCTCCGGATCGGTTTTCGCCCGCTTGATCTTCTTCGCGACTGCGTCGGCCGTATCGGAGAGATAGATCGTCGCCTGATCCGATTCATCGGATTTCGACATTTTCGCCGTCCCGTCGCGCAAAGACATGATGCGCGCGCCAGGACCCTGGATGAGCGGCTCAGGAAGCGGAAAGAAATCCGGAACGCCGAAGTCGTGGTTGAATTTCGCAGCGACGTCTCGCGACAGCTCTAAATGCTGCTTCTGGTCTTCGCCGACCGGCACATGAGTGGCCCTATAGACAAGAATGTCCGCCGCCTGAAGAACCGGATAGGTGTAGAGCCCGACCGAGGCGCGCTCTTTGTCCTTGCCGGCCTTGTCCTTGAACTGGGTCATGCGATCGAGCCAGCCGAGGCGCGCAACGCAGTTCATGACCCAGGCAAGCTCGGCATGAGCGTGAACAGCCGACTGGTGAAAGACCGTCGCAACATCGGGGTCGACTCCCGCAGCGAGGAACGCAGCGGCGATGTGATGCGTCTGGGCGCGGAGCTTCTTAGGGTCCTGCCAGACCGTGATCGCATGCATGTCGACGACGCAATAGAAGCATGTGCGCCGGCGCTGGAGGTCGACGAATTTGCGAATCGCGCCGAGATAATTGCCGAGATGCATGTCGCCCGAGGGCTGGATGCCGGAAAGCACCCGTTCCGGGCACTGATAGCCGGTCATGAGTCTTTGTCCTCGAGCGACGGGCGCCTGCGCGCATAGGCCTTGTAGTCGGAAGGGCGCAGCGCGCCAAGCGCAAAGGCGGCGGCGAAATAGAGCGCGCCGCCGGCGGCGGAAATTGCGACGACCGCCATCCATTCGCGGTCCAGCAGAATGCGCGCGAGGCCCTCCGTATGCTGAAGGGCGAACCACAGGAAGACGGCGAGAACGGCGGTGGCGATGACGATGCGCCACCCGCGTCCGATGAGGCGCGCATCCGCCTTGAAGTGGCCGCGGGCGGCGAGAGCCCAGGCAAGGAGAAGGACTTGCAGCCAGGACGCAAAGCTCGTCGCGAAGGCGACGGCGACGAAGCCGAAGTGCGGAAACAAAGCGAGCGCGACGCCGGTGTTGACGGCGATGGCGATCAGCGCGTTGTTCATCGGGGTCCTCGTGTCTTCGCGCGCGAAGAAGGCCGGCGAAAAGACCTTGTGCAGGACGAATGCGGGAAGCCCCGCGCCGTACCAGGCGAGCGCAAGGCCGGTCATTGCGACGTCCTCGGCGGTGAATTTGGAGGCGCGCCCGCCGAACAGCGACAATGCGTCGGTTGCAAGCCCGCGGAAGAGCGCGTCGCACAAAGGCGCCGCCATGACGATCAGCGCCGCAGCGGCCGGCAAGGTCAGAAGCGCGGAGAGTTCGAGCGCGCGGTTGAGCGCGTGACCCGCCCCCTTCTCGTCGCCTTCCTTCACGCGCCGCGAGAGCATCGGCAAAAGGACGACGCCGAGCGCGATGCCGACGACGGCGAGCGGCAATTGGTAGAGCTGGTCGGCGTTCATCAACCAGGAGACGGCGCCCGGCTCGCGGCTCGCGATGTTGGTGCCGATGACGATGTTGATCTGCACGGCCCCCGCTGAAAGAAACCCCGGCGCGCCGAGCTTCACGAGCCGCGCCACGCCCGGCGTCCAGCGCGGAATGCGCAATGCAAGAAGGTAGCCCTGTCGGCGCGCCCCCCAAACCAACACTGCGAGCTGCAGGACGCCGCTGATCGTCGTCGCCCAGGAGAGCGCAGCGCCGGTCAGCCCGACCTCTGCGTCCGCATAGATAAGGATCGCCGCGATCTGGCAGACGTTCAGAAGGACCGGCGCCCCGGCGTAAGCGATGAACTTGTCGTGCGAATTGAGAATGCCGGAGAGAAGGCCGACGAGGGACATGCAGGCGAGATAGGGAAACATGATGCGGAGATAGAGCGTAGTTAAATCGAACTTCTCCGGGTCGTCTGAGAATCCATGGGCGACGACATTGACGAACAATGGCGCCGCGATCTCCACCGCGACGATTAATATCGTCAGGATAAAGACGAGCGCGGCGAGCACCTCCTCGGCGAAGCGGCGCGCCGCAGCGCGGTCCTCTTCGATGAGCTTGCCCTGAAAGAGCGGCACAAAGGCCGCCTGGAAGGCGCCCTCGGCGAACAGGCGGCGAAACAGATTGGGGAGGCGGAACGCCGCCCAGAACGCATCAGCGACCGGATTGCCGCCCGCGCCGATGACGCCGGCGATCAGGATCTGACGGACGAATCCGAGAACCCGGCTCGCCATCGTCATGCCGCTGACGGTGGCGAGCGATTTGAAGAGGTTTGAGCTCACGCCCGGTACCGCGAATCAGTGGTTGACACCCACCCCCTCCGTCCGCTTCGCGGCGCGACACCTCCCCCGCTTCGCGGGGGAGGAAAAAGCCGCCGCCTTTCCTCCCCCGCGAAGCGGGGGAGGTGGCGACCCCGGCCTTGCGCCGGGGGAGCCGGAGGGGGACCGTCATGCAATCCCAAATGCGAGTGCTTAGCCGCCTAAAGGATTCGCTCCCGCTCCGCCATCGGCGAGCGCGGCGAGGAGGCGCGCCTCGATCGCCTTCAAGCGAGCGGCCCCGGAAGGCTTCGATCCGTCGGTCTCCTTGACGTAGAACGCGTCGACCGCGCGCGCGCCATAGGTCGCGATATGCGCGGATGCGATCGTCAGCCCCAAATCCGCCACCGCCGCGCAGAGATCATAAAGCAGTCCGGGGCGGTCGCGGCCCTCGGCCTCCACGACGATGCATTCGGCCGAGGCGTCAAGATCGAGCCGGACTTCCGGCGCAACCGCGAACAATGCGCGCTTGTCGCCGATCCGCCGGGAAAAGGACGGTTTCGCCCGCGGCGGGCTCAGGGCGGCCGCAAGCAATTTCGCGTGGAGCTTGCGAATGGCTTCCCCGTCTTCGATCGGTGCGCCCTCGACCGACTGGACCGCGAAAATGTCGATCGCCTTTCCGTCTTCCGTCGTCATCGCCTGGACGCTCCGGACGCTGGCGCCCGCCGCCGCGACTGCGCCGGCAAGATCGGCAAGAAGGCCCTTTCGGTCGTCGGCGTAGACGAGGGCCTCGACAATCCCGCCCCTCGGCTCGACGGTTACCGCCGCTCGGGCTTTTTCCTGTGCGGCCGCGCGGGCAAGGCCGGCGATGCGAGCGACGAGGCCCGAGGCAAGCGATCGAAAGAACGCGTCGGAGAGACGCGCGAGAAGCGCCGAGCGCTCTTCCTCGGGCCAGGAGGCGAGGCGTTCGGCGGCCGCAGCTCGCGCTTCGTGCGCCCGCTCGACGAGCCGCGCCTCAAGCGCTGCGTTCCCGCCCTCAAGCCAGGCGGAGGCGCCGTAATAGAGCTCCGAAAGCTGGCGACGCGTCTGGTCGTCCCAGGAATAGGCGCCGACGACGCGCAGATGGCAGATCGAAAGCACGAGCAGAAGATCGAGCCGCTCCTGCGTTTCGACAAAAGCCGCGAAGCGCGCAATGGTCGAAGGCTCGGAAAGATTGCGGCGTTCCGCCGTGCGCACCATCACGAAGGGACGCGCGGCGCACCAGGCGGCGAGGTCGGCGTCGGCTTCGGAAAGCCCGAGGCGGCGCGCAGTTCTGGCGATGAGGGCCTCGGCGGCCTGGTCGGAATCCTCGCGTGTCGCCCAGCGCGTTTCGTACAGAAGAGCCGCGATATAATAGGGCGCAAGCGACCGCCTTCTTGAGACGATCGCCGTCGCGATCGGGTGCCTCGCCCTGGCTGCGCCCGATTCGATCTCGGCGAGCACGCCGATCGACTGGAAGACGTTCTCGTCGACCGAGAACCGGCGATAGAGTCCGTATTCGATCCGTCCAATGAGTTTTGCGAATATCGGTATGTACTTGCCGAGGAGCCCCGTCTCGGCCATCACGCGCAGGAGCTTCAGCCGGTCCTTGCCTTCGGTCAAAGCGCCGAGAAACAGGCGGGCGATCACCGGGTTCTCGCGAGCCTCAGCGGTGATCGCGGAGAGAGATGACGACACCACGGCGAGCGCGTCGGGATGGAAATCGAAATCCGGGCGCCTCGCGAATGCGCGGAACAGCCGGAAGTGGTCGACCGCGTTCTTGCGCGCCCGGGCGACGTTCTCAAAATGCAGCCGTCCGCCCTGAAGCTTGAGATTCGGCTTCTCGCCCGACACATCTTCGAGGAGCGCTTTCGGGAGGATTTTCAAGGCCTTCGGCGAAAGTCTCGATTTCTCCTCTTCGAGCTTGGCGGAGAAAATCCGGGTCAGCCGCCCGATCTCCATGGCGTTGACGAAATAGTGCCGCATCAGCCGCTCGGCGGGACTCATGCCCGCGCGCGCGACGTAACCGAGACGCTCGGCGAGCGCCGGCTGCAGATCGAAAGTCAGTTTCTCCTCTGCCCGTCCCCTCAGCATGTGGAGCTGGAAGCGCACCGACCACAAAAAGCGTTCGGCGCGGCGAAACGCCGAAAGATCCTCCTTGGCGAGAAGCTTCTTCTTCGCCCTGGGGTGGTCGATATCGAAATCATATTCATATTTGTAGAGCCACCGCATCGCGTGCAGATCGCGCAGGCCGCCCTTCCCCTCTTTCACATCCGGTTCGGCGAGGAAACGCGACTGCTCCGAACGCTCATGGCGATCTTCGCGCTCGGCGGTCTTGGCTTCGAAGAACTGCTTTTTCGTCCGTTTGCGCAGCTTCTCGAAGCGCTGGCGGAAATCGCGGGCGAGGGACTGGTCGCCGGCGAGGACCCTTGCGTCGAGATAGGCCGTGCGCCCGATCATGTCTTTCTGCGCAAACTCAACGGCCGTCGCCGGCGTGTGCACCGCATGGCCGACCTTGGCGCCCGCGTCGTAGAGCGGATAAAGCACCGAATTTAGGAGCGGGCTCATCGCGCTTTCGTCGCGCTCATGCAGAAACAGGAGATCGATGTCGGAATACGGCGCAAGAGCGCCGCGGCCGAAGCCGCCGACCGCCAGAAGCGCGGTTTTCTTCGCAAGGCGCTGGTTCGACGCATTGGCGGAAAACAGCGCGCAAACAGTTTCGTCGACCGCGTTTGAGAGCCGCGCCGCGGCGACGTCGCCGCGTTTTTGCTCGGCCGCCAGCATCCGTCGCAAGTCGGAGAAAATCGTCCTGATCGCGAGTCCCGCCTCGCCATAGCTCTGACCGGCGCGCTGCCGCTCGATCGCGCCGGCGATCGTCGCCGCGATCGACGGGGACCAGGCGTCGTTCATGGCAGTCCCTTCGCCAGGGATTTCAGGCGATAGAGCGCCTCAAGAGCCTCGCGCGGAGACAGCCGGTCCGGTTCGATTTCCGCGAGCGCTTTTGCAAGCGCGCTTTCTTCGCACTTCTGTTCCGCCGGTTCGATCTCGGCTTTGGCGAACAGCGGCAGATCGCCGAGCGCCGTCGACGCGCCGCGCTGCGATTCGAGCAGGCGCAGCACCGTCTCGGCGCGCTTGACGACAGACTTGGGAAGGCCGGCGAGTTTCGCAACTGCGACCCCATAGGATCGGTCGGCCGGTCCCTCCCCGACCTCATGGAGGAAGACAACATCGCCTTTCCATTCGCGCACCCGCATCGAGACATTGGCGAGGCGTGGCAGACTGCGCGCAAGCGTCGTCAGCTCATGATAATGCGTCGCGAACAGCGCGCGGCAGCGATTTTCGTTGTGCAGATGCTCGACCGCCGCCCAGGCGATCGACAGGCCGTCGAAGGTCGACGTGCCGCGGCCGATCTCGTCAAGAATGACCAGCGCCCGCGCACTGGCCTGGTTGAGGATCGCCGCGGTCTCGACCATCTCGACCATGAAAGTCGATCTCCCGCGCGCAAGGTCGTCGGCTGCGCCGACACGCGAAAAGATGCGATCCGCAACGCCTATCGTCGCGGCCTGCGCGGGAACGAACGAGCCTGCCTGGGCGAGAATGGCGATGATGGCGTTCTGGCGGAGATAGGTCGATTTGCCGGCCATGTTCGGTCCGGTGACCAGCTTGATTTTCGCGCCATCCTCGTTGGCGAGTCGGCAGTCATTGGCGATGAATGCCCCGGCCGAAGCGTAGCGCAAGGCCTGCTCGACCACCGGATGCCGTCCGCCCTCGATGGCGAATGCGAAGCTGTCGTCGACGACGGGCCGGACATAGTTTTCATCGCGCGCAAGCACCGCAAGGCCCGCCGCGACATCGATTGCGGCGAACGCGTCGGCGGCCGCGCCGATATCGCGCGCGCGGCCTTTCACCGATTCGGCGAGACGATCGAAGATCTCCAGCTCGCGGGCGAGCGCCTCGTCGCGCGCGCGCGCGATCCTGGCGTCGAGTTCGGCGAGTTCTGTCGTCGTGAAGCGCACAGCGCTAACGATCGTCTGGCGGTGGATGAAGACTTTGGCGAATTCGTGCGATGTCAGCTTGTCGGCCGATGACGGCGGCGTTTCGATGAAATAGCCGAGCACGTTGTTGTGGCGGATTTTCAGCGATTTCGCGTCGGCCTCCGCGCGGTATCTGGACTCAAGCCCCGCAATCACCCGTCGCGATTCATCGCGGAGGAGCCGCGCCGCTTCGAGACCCGGATCGAAATCCCTGGCGATGAAGCCTCCGTCGCGGGCGAGCGCCGGAAGATCGGATGCGAGCGCCTGGCTCAGGAGCGCGATGAGATCGGAGAATCCTTCGCCGTCGCGGCATTCGAGCGCTTGCGCCGCCTCGGCAAGCTCGGGCGGGATCGGGGCCAGCCGATCGGCTGAGATAAGCGTCCCGGCGATCTCGCGCGCCGCAACAAGGCCCTCCCGGATCGCGGCAAGGTCGCGCGGGCCGCCGCGGCCAAGCGCCAGACGCGACAGCGCTCGCGCCATGTCCGGCGCCGCCTTGAGCCGTTCCCGGACCGCGTCGCGGCAGTCACGCTCATTGAAGAGCCATTCGACGGCGTCGAGCCGGGCGTTGGTCGCAGAAGGATCCGTCAGCGGCGCCGAGAGGCGTTCGGCCAGAAGACGGGCGCCCGCGCCCGTCCGTGTCCGGTCGATTGCTGCGAGGAGCGAACCCTCACGACCCCCTGATTGCGCCTCAAAGAGTTCGAGAGAGGCCCGGGTCGCCGCATCGATCAGCATGACCGGAGACGCATCGGCGCGCCGCGGCGCCTTCAGGGCCGGCATGCGTCCGACCTGGGTCAGCGAGACATAGGCGAGGAGCGCGCCCAAGGCCGAAACCTCGGCGCGCGAGAAAGTCCCAAACCCGTCGAGGGATTGCACCGCGAACGCGTCAAGAAGACGGCGTTGCGCGGCGCGGCTGTCGAACTGGGCGGCCGGTTGATGCGCGATCGCCGCTGTCCGGCCGAGGTCATCGATCACGCACTTCCAGGGCTCGCTCGCTTCTTCATCGGCGATGACAAGCTCGCTCAGGGAGAGGGCGGCGGCGTGCAGGCGCGCCGCCTCGGCGTCGGTCGTCCGCACGAAAAGATCGCCGGTCGACAGATCGAGCCAGGCGAGCGCCGCCTCTGCGCCGCCGCGAAGGATGCTGAGGGCGGCGAGATGATTGGCGCGGCCCGGCTCCAGGAGGGAGTCTTCGGTGATGGTCCCCGGAGTGACGACGCGAATGACGGCGCGGCGGACGACGGCCTTCGCACCGCGCTTCTTCGCTTCGGCGGGATCCTCGGTCTGCTCGCAGATCGCGACTTTGAAGCCGCGCTTGATAAGCCGGGCAAGATAGGACTCGTAGGAATGGTGGGGGACGCCGCACATCGGAATGTCGGCGCCGAGATGTTTGCCGCGTTTGGTGAGAGCGATGTCGAGCGCGGCGGCGGCCTTCACGGCGTCGTCGAAGAAAAGCTCGTAGAAATCGCCCATCCGGTAGAAGAGAAGCGAATCCGGCGGGGCTTCGGCCCTGATCGCCAGATATTGCGCCATCATCGGCGTCGCGGCGTCGATCTCCGATGCGGCGTCCATGAAAGTTTCCAAGCGGGCGAACCGCCTTATAGAGACTCCGTCGGCGAGTCGGAACCGGACGCGATGTCGGGGAAATTCCCGCGAAAGATCAACACTTCCCCCAGGTTAGAGTCCGCCATCGATCTTGGCGGCCAGTCGGCGCCGGTGATCGTCCGCGTCAACCGGCGGGCGCGGCGGCTCATCGTTCGCGTGGACGCCCGCGCCGGGAAGGTCGTGGTGACGGCGCCGTCGAAGCGCGCGATCCCCGAGGCCCTCGCGTTTGCGCGCACGCGCGCTGGCTGGATCCGGCGGCAATTCGCGGAAGCCGAGCCGGCTGTCCCCTTCGCCCATGGCGGATCGTGCCCCTATCGCGGGACTTTCCACCGGATCGTCAATGCGGGTCCTGCGCGCGCGCTCGTCAGCCGCATCGATGGACCCGAGCCTGCGATTCTCGTCGGCGGGAGCCCGGAGCACGTGAATCGGCGGCTCATCGATTGGCTGAAGCGCGAGGCGCAGCGCGAGGTCGGCGCCGCAGTCCGCCGGCATTGCGAAAAACTTCGGCAATCGGCGAAGCGAATCCAGGTGCGCGATACACGCTCACGCTGGGGATCCTGCTCGGCTGACGGCGTGCTGTCCTTCTCGTGGCGACTGATCCTCGCGCCGCCATGGGTCCTGGATTACGTCGCAGCGCATGAATGCGCCCATCTTCTGCACCTCGACCATTCGGCGCACTTCTGGCGGACCGTCGCCGAACTCGGCGCCGACGCAGACGCGGCCCGCCGCTGGTTCCGCCGGAACGGCGCCGCGCTCCATGCCTTTGGCGCCGAACCGGCGAGCCTCGCCGCGTAATTCCCTCTCCCGCTTGTGGGAGAGGGATCGCGTAATTCCCCTCTCCCGCTGACGCAGGAGAGGGGGGGTCGCTTTCCCCTCTGCTGCGCTGAGGGTATGCAGCCCCATGCGCAAAGACCCCTCCATTCCCCGCGGCGAACTCCATCGCCTCCCTCACACATCAAAGATTCTCGCCGACAATCCGCTTGGCGATCCGGCCGAACGCGAACTGCTGGTTTGGACTCCGCCCGGCTGGACGCCGCGCGAACGCCTGCCTCTGCTCGTCGACCTCAAGGGCTATTGGAGTTCGGGGCTCGCGCATGCGAACTGGCAGCCTTTCGCCGAAAACGTGCCCGAGCGGCTGGACCGGCTCGCCCATGAGGGCATGCCACGCGTCGTCGTCGCGATTCCGGACTGCTTCACCAGCCTCTACGGCAATCAATATCTCAACAGCGCCGGCAGCGGACGCTACGCCGATTATCTGTGCGAAGAGATCGTTCCTTTTGTCGAGGAAAAATTCCATTGCGGCGGACATGGCCGTCGCGGCGTCTTCGGCAAATCGTCCGGCGGCTACGGCGCAGCCTGGCACGGCCTTCATCGCGCCGATTTCTGGTCGGCGATCGCGATCAACTCCGGCGACATGGGATTTGATGCGCTTTACATCCCCGCTCTGCTCGACGACCTCGATCTCCTGCGCAAGCACGGCAATTCGATCGAACGGTTCTGGCGCGCCATGCAGGCCAAACCGAAACTGACCTATAAGGAAGAGACGGCGCTGATGGATTTCGCCCAAGGCGCCTTCTTCGATCCAGACCGGACGCAGTTCATGAACATGCGGCTTCCGCTCGATCCGTATACGGGCGAATTCATTCCGGAGCGCTGGGCGAACTGGATGAAGCACGACCCCGTCGTCATGCTCGAAGACCGGATCGACGAGTTACGGAAGCTCAAGCTCGTCTATATGGATTGCGGCGACCATGACAATTACCGCATCCAGTACGGCATGCGCCGCTTCCACAGGAAACTCGAAGCGGCCGGCGTCCCTCATACCTATGAGGAATATGACGACGACCATATGAACGTCGATTATCGCATGGACGTGTTCCTGCCGATCCTGGCCAAGGCGTTATCGTAGAACGGGGGCCACGACGGAAACCGCAGGCGCATTCGGGCCGCGCGAAGCCAGAGCGCGTCGCATCGATTCGCGCCAGATGATCGCCGGCGCGGTTCCGCCGGTCACGCCCGGCATCGGCGCATCGTCATCGCGCCCGACCCATACGACGCAGACAAGGCCGCCGGCGTGGCCGGCGAACCAGGCGTCGCGGCTGTCCTGCGTCGTCCCGGTCTTGCCGGCGACCTTGACGCCGGCGATCGCGGCGGCAGCCCCCGTGCCGCTATCGACGACGGCTTGGAGCATGCGATTGAGACGCTCGATGCTCGAGAACGACGCCGCTGCCTCTCCAAGCGCCGGGTCGCGCCGCCAGACAACGTCGCCTTCCATCGTGCTTATGCTGTCTATGGAGTGGACCCGGGCGCGAAATCCGCCATTGACCAGCGGAACATAGGCGCCGGCGAGATCGATCGGCGCAACCGCATCGACGCCCAGAGCGAGCGCCGGCCCGCGCGTATCGGCGGGAAGCCCCATGGCGCGTGCGGCGATCCTGACGGCGCTTCGTCCGACCCGCTCCTGAACGCGGATCGTCGCCGCATTAAGCGAATGAGCAAGCGCTTCCGTCAGCGTCACCTCGCCGAAATATCGTCCGCCGTAATTCGCAGGCCGCCAGCGGCCGATCGCGATCGGGCCGTCCCATACGGTTTCCGCAGGAGACATGCCGGTCTCGAGCGCCGCGAGATAGACGAAGGGCTTGAACGCCGACCCGGGCTGGCGCAGCGCCTGCGTGGCGCGGTTGAACTGGCTTTCGGCGTAATCGCGCCCGCCGATCATGGCGCGCACCGCCCCTTCCGCGTCGAGAATGACAAGAGCCGCCTGCGCCGATTGCGGCAGGGCCGCAGCCCCAATTCCGGCGATCAGCCCGTCTTCAAGGGCTCGCTGCATCGCCGGATCGAAACTCGTTTGCACGATCAGGTCGGCGTCGACGTCGCCGGCGAGGGCGCGCGCGTCCTGCAAGAGGCGGTCGACGAAATAGGGCGCCGGCGCATGCCGCGCCGCGGCGAGGCGGACAGGCTTCCGGCGCGCCCGCGCCGCTTCAAGGGCGGTGAGGAATCCCGCGCTTTCCATGGCGTCGATGACGGCGCCCGCGCGCCGCCCGGCGCCTTCCGGATCGCGCATCGGAGAAAGCCGCGATGGGGCCTTCAAAAGGCCGGCGAGCACGGCCGACTCGCCGACCTCAAGCTCTCGCGCGGGCTTGCCGAAATAACGCCGGCTTGCGGCGTCGATGCCATAAGCGCCGGCGCCGAAATAGACGCGGTTGAGATAGAGCGTGAGAATTTCGTCTTTGCTGAATTCGATCTCAAGCCACAGAGCGAGAAGCAACTCCTGAATCTTCCTCTTCATCGTGCGGTCGGGAGCAAGGAAGAGATTCTTCGCGAGCTGCTGCGTGATGGTCGAGCCGCCCTGGCGGACTTCGCCGGCCTCGACGTTGACCCATGTCGCCCGGGCGAGCGACAGCGGATTGAATCCGAGATGATGGCGGAAATTGCGGTCTTCGACGGCAAGCACGGCGCCGGCCGCATGAGGCGGCAGATCGCTCAAACGAACGGGCAGGCCGCGGCTCAGCCCATGAGCGGCGATCGGCGCGCCATGAATATCGAGAAGTGTGATCCGCGGCGCAGCGTCCGCCGCCCACAGACCGTCCGTACTAGGAAGATCCCGAGCGAAATGGACGAGCAGCGCGGCGACGCCGATCATCGCGGTGAGGACGACGACTCCGGCGCTAGCGGCATCCTGGAAAAACCGCGCAAAGCGCGCCTGGCGCGCGCGTCGGCGACGCGAGATGCGCCTCGTTCGCGGGCGGCGTCGCTTCACCCTGGCGCTCGGCATGGAGCATGCTCGCCGCCAGAAGGTTAACGGGCCCTCAACATGGCGACGGCGGCTTAAGACGGTGTTCAAGCCGCGCCGAACCGCCTAAGCTCCCGGAAAGGGCGAAATCCAAGGACAGATCGTGACTTCGGCTGAACTCGCCGCTCCAACCGCCGAGGACCTCAAGGAGGCCGCGATCATCGACGCGGCCCGGAAAACCTTTCTCGCCCGCGGCTTTGATGCGGCGAGCATGGACGCGATCGCGCTAGCGGCCGGCGTCTCCAAGCGGACGGTCTATAACCGCTTCCGCTCGAAGGAAGAACTGTTTGCGGCCGCCATTCTTGAGACCTGCAAGCGCATCCTGCCGGTCGACGTTGCGGATATCGAAGCCCATTTGCCGCCGGAGACCTTCCTGAGGGAGATGTGCCGGCGCTTCGTTCGCGGCGTCCTCGAGCCCGAAGCGATCGCGCTGCGGCGAATCGCGAGCTTCGAGGCCGCCCGCACGCCCGCGCTCGGACGCTCCTATATGCAGCACGGGCCGCGCTGGATGGCCGAGATCTGCACGCCGATGCTCGACCGACTCGCAGCGCGCGGGCTGCTCCGCCCCTCCCCGCCGCCGCAGGCGATCTGGCAGCTTGGCGCGTTGATCGCCGAACCGCTGTACACTGAAGTCCTGATGGGCGATGCCCCCGACGATCTCGACGCCGCGATCGACGCCCAGATCGAGACTGGGCTTGAGGCGTTTCTCAGGATCTACGGCGCGTAGGCCAGATTTTTGATCCGCCGCTCGTCACGCGGCGAACTTTTGCCTCGGTGATGAGCCCCGCTGCCGACCCCCCAAACGTGAAACCGGCGCGGTCGCCCGCGCCGGTTTCGATCTTAAGGGCCTTGGCGAAGTCTAGCGGAAGGTGATCCGAACTTCGGTGCGGCGGTTCAGAGGCTCGCGGACGCCGTCCGGAGTCGGCTTGGCCGGGTTGTCTTCGCCCATCGCCGAGACTTCGATCCGGTCGGCCGGGATGCCGTTGGCGATCAGTGCGTCGCGAACGACATTGGCGCGGCGCTGCGACAGATCCTGGTTGTAGGCGGAGCTGCCGGAGCGGTCGGCGTTGCCTTCGACCTTCACACCATTGACGTTGTTGGCGAGGGCGCGCGCCGCGGTTTCGCGGATGAGCGCCTCGGCTTCCGGCGTCAGATTCGACTTGTCGTAATCGAAGTAGACGGTGATCGCGATCGGCTCGACCGCCGCCGTCTCCTGGACGACCGCCGGGCACTCGGAGGTGACCGGAATCGACGAGCCGTCCGGGCAATCCTTGTACTCGACTTCGTCCTCGCCGCCGAAGTTCCAGCGCAGACCTGCGAACGCGCTGTGGCTCACATATCCGCCCTGATAGTCGATCGGGCCGGTGTTGAATGCGCCGCGCACGTCGTGATCAAGCGCGCCGAAATAACGATAGGAGAGATCGAGCATCAGACCTTCGGCAAGCCTGAAGGCGAGGCCCGCGATGCCCTGATAGGCGAGAATGCGATCCGAATCGTCGATGACAAGGCTGGCGGGGATGCCCACTCGCGTCGCGCTGATCTCGGTGTCGATATGGGTGAATCCGACGCCGCCGCCGATATAGGGCGTAACCCAACCCGTGCTGACGAAATCCAGATCTTTGATGATGTTCAGCATGATGGCGTAGGACGAGATGTCGCCCGTCATGGAGCCTTCGGGGAAGGTCACATTCGGGGGATGGTCGGCGGCCCAGCTGCGCGCATCGTTGTTGCGGTAGCTTAATTCAATCTCGCCGCGCCAACCGTCGCCGAGATGTTTGCCGAGGGCGGCGTACACGCCGATGCCGTTGTCGGTATTCTGGTCCGCATCGAAGGTGGAAGTGCCGCCGAGGGCCGGACCAATGCCGTCATCCACATCGAGGTCGTCCTCGAGATAGGACAGTCCCGCGCCGATCGCGCCATAGAGGCCGTGATAGGCTTGTGCTGCCGGAGCGATCGCGAACGTGGCGGCCGCCGTAAAGAGAGCAGTCTTGAGTTTCATCAGTCCCCTCCTCAGGTGAACATTAGACGAGCCGCCTCGCCTGAATGCGGCAGTCCGTTTCCCAGGTTTCCTAACCGTTTTGCCGTCTTCCGAACAGCGGTAATTCAGCATCTCGGCCTAATTTCATAATAACCCGTTAAGCATGTTGCATCAACGCATCGGCGCCGGGCCGGGGCTTTTCGCGAATGCCCGGCCGGGGAATCCGATCATTGTCCGTCGGACTGTGGCCGAAAAGCAACGGCCGGTAATCCACTCCCTTGTGGAAAACCGCGCGACCTCGCCGAACCCGGCGACGAAGCCGGCTTAGAGCGCACGGCGTGGGCCGACGCAACCGCACGCGACTTCGAGTTTGCCGACCGATCGGGCGCTTCCAAGCCCGGCCCACATGCGGGTTCCTTAGCCGCGACCGCCATTAATCTTCCGGATGCGGACAGGATTGCGGTCCGCCGGCGGCGTCGAAATCGAGCCCCATCGCATCTGCGATGATCGCATTCGCCGCATCGGCGCTGAGGTGGCCGCGACAGATCATGCCGTCGATCAGGTCGGCAAGATCAAGACCCTCAAGGCCGCGGTCTTCGTAATTGTCGTTCTTGCCCTTGGCGGCGTCTCCGCCGAGATAACGAATGAGCACATCGTTAAGCGCCAGCGACGCCGCCGCGGCGTTCATGCCTTCGCCATCGATCGTATCGAACTGGCCGGAATCGCAATCACCGCAGCCGGGATCATCGCCGAGCGACAGATATTCCGTCACCGGCTCGGGCTCGCTCGCGCCCGCATCGACGAGATCCCACAACATGCGCTGGAACCAGCCAGCATTATTGAGCGCATCGTCCCAAACCGCCGCTTTGGGAAAGACTGCGGCGCCGCCAAGGTCTTCGCATTGATCGAACTGCGCCTCATCGTCGATGCGCATGTTCACGAGTACGCCGTCGTCGTTCTCGATCTGCACGAAGCCGCCGTCGTTCCAGCAAACGAGGCGCGAATTGACGTCAAGATTTTCGAGCTGGCCGGCGCCTGCGGTGGTGATCCATTGCGATTTTCGGATCAGCGCGGCCTGCAGATTCGCCATGCCTTCGCCAAATCGTCCGTAGTCAGGATTCGCGCGCAGAAAATGCCGTTGGAAATAATGCGAGGTCTCGTGGACATGCGCGTGGCCGTCGCGACCGAGATCGTTGCAGTCCCAAGGTATGGAAATGAAGCCGGGGTCTTTGCCAGGCACATAGATGGCGGCCTGAAGATCGGAATCCCAATCCGAGCAGCTCATTCCCTCGGGCTTGAGGTCTTCGGTGTGGACGACGTTGATCTTCGGCAGTTCGGAGGCGGCGACGCCGGGCAAAGATTCATAATAGTCGAGTGCGGTCTGGACGTTGTCGAGGATGAAGAAGCCGCGCGATGCGTCATTGGAAAGCGGCACAGTCACGGTTCCAAGATTGAGGCCCGAGCCGCCGTCCTTCACGGCGTCGTCGATCTGGAAGGCGTGCGCGAATGAATAGGGCCGGTAATCGCCGGTGTTGGTCGTCAGGTCCGACATGTCGGCGACCGGCTCCTTTATCCAACGTCCGACGCCGGCCCGTCGCCCGTTGAGCGGCGTCACCGACCAGATGGTGAGGCTCGCACTTTCACAGCCGGCGGGAGTCCACTCGATCGTGATTGCGCCCGCATTCGAGAGAGCGCGCTTGATGTAATGCCCGCAATCGTCTTCGAGGACGACGACGGCGCTTCTCACGGGGCGCGTCTGCTCGGTCATGGTCGCCGGAGCTTTCCACGGAAACAAGGGCGCCTCAGACACGTTGATCAGCAACGGACCTTCGAATTCGAACCCAAACGACGCCGACACGCGATGAGTGTGTACGAACGGTTTCGCCGTGACCCCGAGGTTCGGCGCAACTCCCGTCTTTGCGCGGGGCGGGGCCGGCGGAACGACAATGCCGAATGGTTCGCTCGCCCGCGTCGGCGCCTTCAGCTTGACCGCGGGTTGTGTTGACTGCGCGGCGGGTTCGGCGGCGACAGTGCGCTCTCCCGCGCCGACGGCCGGCTGGGCGCCAGCGACAGCTGCGATCAGCAAGACAAGTGCGCACGACTTTGCAATCGGCATCGGTGCTCTCCCCGTGGATTGCGCCGCCAAGGTGCGCTCTTGCAGCGGCGATCCCCTGTTACGCTTTTGTCATGGCGCTGCTTGCCCGTCTCGACCGGCTCGCCTAGCCTTGGCTCAGACGGTGCTCCGCAAGGAGAGAATAGGGAACGCGGTGAGAATCCGCGGCTGCGCCCGCAACTGAGAGCGGCGAGCCCCTCGCGATCGAGCCACTGGGTTAGGCCCCCGGGAAGGCGGCGAGACGGCGACGACCCGCGAGCCAGGAGACCTGCCGTCGACGTCGCCCCTCGCCCGGTCGGGATCGCCCGGCGCGAGCGGAGATCCGTGGTGGCGACACGAGATGAGGTGTCGCCATGGCCGAAAGAAATCGCGTTCCGTCAATTGTCGGCCTGGCGCACTGCGCAGCCATGATGGGCGCCGCCCTGGCGCTTTCAAACGAGCCCGCATTTGCGCGCGAGGGCTCCGACACGCAAGCCGAAGACGAAATCATCGTGTCGGCCTCACGCGCCGGCCGCAGCCGGGCTGAGACTGGTTCAGCCGTCACCGTCATCGACGCAGCAGAACTTGAGGCCGGTCAGTACGCGTTCGTCGCGGACGCGCTTAAAGAAGCGCCCGGCGTCGCAGTGGCGCGGAACGGATCCTTGGGCGGATTCGCCTCCGCGCGACTGCGCGGGGCGACGAGCGGGCAGACCCTTGTCCTGATCGACAGCATCGCGGTCAACGATCCATCGGCGCCGCAAGGGGGCTTCAATTTCGCCAACCTCGATACGGCGGACATCGCTCGCATCGAGATCCTGCGCGGACCGCAAAGCATTCTCTACGGTTCCGACGCCATCGGCGGAGTGGTGTCGATCTTCACAAAGAGGGACCCGGGTCGCTCCGTATCCGGATTTCTGGAGGGCGGATCACTGGGAACGGTGCGCGGCGCAGCGACAGCCTTCACCGGCGGCGATCACGCGTTTGCGCGGCTCACCTTCTCCGGAATGCGCACGGTCGGCATTTCCCGCGCCGCATCCGGGAGCGAAGCAGACGGCTATCGCTCGCTCGGCGGATCGCTGTCTGCAGGCGCGCGCCTCGGTCAAGGCTGGCGGGCCGAGGCGAATGTGCGCGCAAGCCGTTCGCGTGCTGAGATTGACGGGTTTCCTCCCCCGTTCTTTTCGCTCGGCGATACCGGGGAGGTCGAACGAACGCGCGAGGTCGCCGCGGCGGCGCGCCTCCTCCATGATTTTCGTTCCTTCGACGGAGCGCTGACACTCTCCTATGCGGACATCGACCGCTCGAACCGTGACGCCGGGGCGCTGCTGTTTGCGGCCATGGGGGAGAGGCTGACGGCGGATTATGTCGCAGACCTCAGTTTGGGCGATGCAATCTCCCTCGTAGCCGGCGCAGAAATCGAGCGGACGGCCGCCCGCGTCTCAGGCGTCGACGAGGAGGCGGGGAGCGCGGCCGCTTTTGGGCTTGTCGAAGCCAAGCCGATCGACTCGCTGACGCTGTCCGCGGGAGCGCGCCACGACGAGTTCACCGATTTCGACGGCGCGACGACCATGAGATTCGCCGCGGCCTTTGAGGCTTCAGAGCGAATTCTTTTGCGCGCGAGCTGGGGCGAAGGGTTCCGCGCGCCGACCCTCTTTGAGTTGAATTTCGACGGCTTCGGGGTCGTTCCGAACCCGGCGCTTCGGCCTGAGAGAAGCCGCGGCTACGATTTCGGCGCCGATTATTCGTCCGGCGGCGTGGTTGCGCGCGCGACCTGGTTCGAACAGCGCACGCGGGATCAGATCGATTTCGAGCTTGCCCGAAGCGGTTATTTCAATATCGATCGCGCGCGCTCGCGAGGCGTCGAATTCGAAGCGGAATGGAGCGTGCGTAAAGAATTGTCGGCGGCTCTTGTCTATACATATACGAACGCCATCGACGCCTCGACCGGCGCCGCGCTTCCGCGCATTCCAAAGCATGCCGGCTCGGCGACCTTGACCCTGCGGCCCAGCGACCGGCTGTCGCTCGCATCAAGGATTTCGTTCAACGGCCGCGAGGCTGACTCTCCCGCCGCGAACGACGCATTCGTGCGGCTCGACCTGCGCGCATCGTTCCGCGTTTCAAAGGCGGCGGAGTTCTATGGGCGCATCGAGAATGCGACCGACACGGACTATGAGGATGTTTCCGGTTACGCCGAACCGGGGCTTTCGGCCTATGGCGGCGTGAGGATCGGGCTGTGATCGCGCTCGCGCTTATCGCCGCGGCGAGCCCGCGCATTCTCTCCGCGGATTTCTGCGCCGACCAGTTCGCCATCGCGCTGGCCGATCCTGCCGAGATCGCAGCACTTTCGCCCGAGGCGGAACGGAATTTTTCGTATCTGCGCCGACATGCTGATGGGTTTCCAAAAGCCCAGCCGAACGCCGAGCAGATCGTCGGGCGCGAGGCGGACCTCGTCCTGCGATTTTGGGGCGGCGATCCCAAACGATTTGAAGCGCTTGGCGTCACCACGGTGACGCTTGCCTATGCAGCGGATTTCGAAGCGGTCAAATCGAATGTCCGACAGGCGGCCGCAGCGATCGGGCGCAAGTCTCGAGGCGAAGCCGTCATCGACGACATTGACCGACGGCTCGGGGCGCTCAAAGCGCGCGGCGGCGCGCGCCCAACGGCGCTTTACGTCACTGCGGGCGGCGTGACAGCGGGCCGGGGAACCATGGTCGACTCAATCTTCACGGCCGCAGGAGTGCGCAACGCCGCGGGCTCGCTCGATTACTGGCCGCCGCTTCCCGCGGAAGCGCTGATCGCCGACCCGCCGGATTTGATCGTAACCGGGTTTTTCGACTCCAGCGAACCCGCAAACAACTGGTCCGCGGCGCGTCACCCCGCCCTTCGTCAGCTTTTCGAGCAAACACCGGCTCTTCATCTGCCTGCGGATGTTATTTCATGCCCGGGATGGTTTTCGCTCGACGCCGCCGAGGCGATCCGCGAATTCGTCGACAGCCGCTTTGGACCGGATGATGGCCCCTGACTCGCGCCTCTTGCCGGCAAGCGCGGCGCTGGCGGCCCTCGGGCTCGTCATTGCCGCGACCTTGATCGGGCCCGCAAACATCCCCGCCGGCGATGCGATCGCCGCGCTCTTCGGCGTCGGCGACGACCGCCACGTCATAATCGTGCGCGACATCAGATTGCCCCGCGCGCTCGCCGCGTTCGCGGCCGGCGCGGCGCTCGGCGCCTCCGGCGCGGCGTTGCAGGGCCTTCTCCGCAACCCGCTCGCCGATCCCGGCGTCCTTGGCGTTTCGAGCGCAGCTGCTTTGGGCGCAATCGTCGCGGTCTATTTCAATCTGGCCGCGGCGGCCGTTTTCGCAACGCCGCTCTTGGCTATCGCCGCGGCGCTGGGAGCGACCGCCCTCCTCTACGCTCTCGGCGCCGGACGGGTCTCGCCGACGCGCCTCATCTTGATAGGCGTCGGGATGTCGGCCTTCGCCGGCGCGGCTGTAGCGCTCGTCATGAATCTGGCGCCCAATCCGTTCGTGCTATCCGATCTCGTTAACTGGCTTTTCGGAACGGTCGCCAACCGCTCCTTCAACGATCTCGCTCTCGTTGCGCCGTTCATGGGCGCGGGACTCACCGCCGCGCTTTTGGCGGCGAACGGACTTTCTGCGCTGACGCTCGGCGAAGAAGCCGCCGCTTCGATCGGCGCGGACATCGGGGCGACGCGGCTCCTTGCGATCTCCGGCGCGGCGCTGATGACCGGCGCCTCGGTGGCGCTCGCCGGCGCCATCGGGTTCGTCGGCGTCGTCGCGCCGCATCTGGCGCGGCCGCTTGCCGGCGGAGACCCCGGGCGAGCCATCCTGCCGGCGGCGCTGATTGGGGGCTCCATTCTCGCCGCCGCGGACCTGATCATACGCCTTCTGCCTTTCGATCAGGAGTTGAAGCTCGGCGTCGCCGCTGCGCTGATCGGCGCTCCGGGGTTCGTATGGATTGCCGCAAGGACGCAAAGGATCGCGAGATGACGGCGATCGACGTCCGGTCTCTTGTTGTCAGGCGCGGCGATGCGACGATCCTCGACAGCGTGAGTTTTGCGGCCGGCGCCGGGGAATTCATCGGAGTGATCGGCCGCAACGGCGCCGGCAAATCGACGCTCTTGCGAGCGCTCGCGGGGCTCGAGCCGCATGCCGCCGGCGACGTGCTCCTCGACGCCGTCCCCGTTGCGTCGCTGAAACCGCGCGACCGGGCGCGCCGCATCGCGTTTCTGCCGCAAATGCGCGAATTGCATTGGGCGGCGACGGCCGAATCCGTCGTCGCGCTTGGGCGCTTCGCCTGGGGATCGCCGTACCGACTCGGCGCGCCCGACCGCGCCGCCGTCGACCGCGCTGTCGCCGCGACCGATCTCGAAGCCTTCCGCGGCCGCATTGCGCAGACCTTGTCCGGCGGCGAACAGGCTCGCATGCACCTCGCGCGCGCTCTCGCCGCCGAAACGCCGACGCTGATCGCCGACGAACCGACGGCCGCGCTCGACTTGCGGCATGCGCTCGCGATCCTTCGCTTGCTCCGGGAAAAGACGGAAGCCGGAGGCCTCGTCGTCGCCGCGCTGCACGACATCGACCTCGCACAGCGATTTTGCTCCCGTCTCGTCGTTTTGGATCGTGGCCGCATCGCTGCGGACGGTCCGGCGCATGCGGGGCTGACGCCCGACGTCATTTCATCCGTATTCGGCGTATCGGCGGATGATGTTCGTAGGGCGGATTAGGGAGCCGCAAGGCGGCGTAATCCGCCCTACAGGGAATTCTGCTTCTCCCAGTAAACCTCGGGGACGCCGAGGCGGCGCGCCTCGACGCGGGCGGCGATGAAGAGGCAGTCGGAAAGGCGGTTGAGATAAGCGAGCGCATGTGCGCCGTTGACCTGATCCTTCAATAGCCCGACGGCCGAGCGCTCGACGCGCCGGCAACAGGTTCGCGCGAGATGGAGAAAGGCGAGGATCGGCGCGCCGCCGGGCAGGATGAATTCCTTCAATGGCGGAAGCCCGTCGTTGAACTTCGCTGCGGCGGCGTCGACGCGCGCGACATGGCGTTCGGAAAGAAGCGGCGCGCCGCGGATCGACAAGGCGCCTCCAAGATCGAAAAGGTCATGCTGGACGCCGATGAGGAGCGCGTGAATCTCCGTCCCCGGATCATGCGCAAGGACGACGCCGATCCACGAATTGAGCTCGTCGACATCGCCGAGAAGGGCGATGCGCGGATCCGTCTTCGAAACCCGCGTCCCGTCGCCGAGTGCGGTCTCGCCCGTGTCGCCCTTGCGCGTGACGATGCGGGTCAATCGGTCTGGCATGTCTGATCCAATTCGCCGGTCGCTTCCCCGACCTAAACCTTCAGCAGCTTCAGTCGCGGATATCGCGAAAGCGCCGCATCGTGTGAGACCAACGTCAGGTTCTCGCAAAGGGCCTGAGCGATCAGCAAGCGGTCGAATGGATCACGATGCACAAGCGGCAGGTTCCGCATGGCCGCGGCATGCTCAATGGTGACATCGAGTTTCATCAGACCGGCTCCCTCGGCCGCTGCTGCAAACCCGCCTTGGACGAGGACCGGCTCCAGCCCAGTGGGGCGACCCTTGCTGTGCTTGTCGTAAAGCTCCACGGCGCTCGCGGCGCTGACATACGCGGCGTTGGCTGAGTCGGCGAGCCGCGTCGCGATTTCCCGCCCAAGCCGCAGGGGCGCAATCAGCAGCCATACGAAAACATGCGTATCGATGAGGTATCGGCTCATGAGCGGCGCGAGACTCTTCGGCCGGCCGCCTTGGCTTGTTTAGCCTTGGACTTGCGGTCCGTCCCTGGGCCAAGCGGTCCCGAACCAGGCGGAAACAGGCGTGAGCGTTCAAAGTCTGCTTCGATTTCGGCGTCGGCCGCCTTCCAATCCTTCCACCATTGATCCCAGTCGATATTTCTTCCGAGGTGCTCCAATTGGCCGAATTTGCGCGGCTCTCTCTTCGCCGGCGCGGTCAGACGGCTCAGCCGCGCCATCGGCTTGCCGTGGCGGGCGAGCACGATCTCTTCGCCCTTCGAAGCCGCCTCGACGAGTTCGGACAACTTCGCCTTGGCTTCCGCGATGTTGATTTGGCGGGCCATGCCCGCAATCTAGTCAGATTGACCAAGTTGGTCAATCTGACCATTTCTGCCGGACGCCTTAATTCACCCCGTGCATGCCCCTCTTGAGGAACGGCCACAGCACGAGCAGGACGACGCCGAAGCCCATGCCCCAGATGCCGATGGTCTGGAACACGCCAAGGTAGGTTTCGAGCGAAACCTGGTTGTTGAGCACCTCGCCGCCGACGGTCTCCGTCGAGGCGAACTGCGCGACGATGCCGCCGACATATTGCGCCATCGCCGAGGACAGGAACCACACGCCCATCATCATGCCGACGAGTTTGTGGATCGAAAGCTTGGTGATCATCGAAAGCCCGACCGGCGACAGGCAAAGCTCGCCGAGGCTGTGGATGAAATAGGCGAGCGCCAGCCAGAACAGCGGCACGAGATAGTTCGCGTCGGCGAAGCGGGAGCCGAAAACGAGCACGAGGAATCCGAGTCCGACGAGGAGAAGGCCGATCGCGAATTTCAGCGGCACGGACGGCTCGAGTCCGCGCTTGCCGAGCCAGATCCACATCAGGCTGAAAATCGGCGCGAAAATCACGATGAACAACGGGTTGAAGATCTGCACTTGTCCGGCCGGCATCAGATAGTCGCCGATGTTGCGGTCGGTATTGCGGTCGGCGAACAAGGTGAGCGAGGAGCCCGCCTGTTCGAACAGGGTCCAGAAGACGACCGAGAAGAAGGTCAGCACGACGGCGACGATCATCTTGTCGCGCTCGACCGATTTCAGCGACATGACCGACCAGATCGGGATGCCGATCATGGCCAGCGGATAGATCGTGAACATGACCTTGCCGAGCAGCGGCTGCGCCATGAAATACGCGACGATGCCGGTCGCGGCGACCTCATGCGCGACGGTCGCCGATTTCATGGCGTTGTCGAGCAGGAACCAGACGACCGGGATCGCCAGCAGCGAACAGATGACGATGATCGCATCCCGGTTCTTTCCGTCCGCCGGCGGATTTCCGTAATCGGCGAGCTGAGGCCCGGCGAACTGGAATCTCGCCCAGGCGAGGAGCATGCCGAAGCCGGCGAGCGCGAAACCCCATGGATAGCCGTATTTGACCGCGATCAAGGGGGCGAGGAATTGCGAGATGATCGATCCGAGATTGATACCCATGTAAAAGATGGTGAAGCCGGCGTCGCGGCGCCGGTCGCCTTCGGGATAGAGCGTACCGACAATGGTCGAGATGTTCGGCTTGAAATAGCCGTTGCCGACGATGATGAGGCCGAGGGAAACGAACAGCAGAATGACCGAAATGTCGTTGCGGTCGGCGCTGAATTCATAGTCGGCGGCCGCGACCGTCGCCGGAAGCGCGCCGGCGCCGTCAAGCGAGATCGATCCGTCTTCATTGCCGCTGATTTGGCGGCGGGTTTCTCCGTCTACGACATATTGCGTCGATTCCTCGCCGCTGCGCTCGATGACGACTTCGTATCGCTGATCGGCGACGGTGACAAAGGGCTTGGCCTCGTCGCCGCCGGAAAACGCCAGCAGCAGATAGCCCGCCGACATCAGGACCGCGCCGAGCCTGACCGCCTTTTTCTGTCCGAAATACTGATCGGCGACGAGGCCGCCGATCAGCGGCGTCAGATAAACGAGAGAGGTGAAGGCGCCGTAGAGGCCGTTCGCGACATTGTCGCGGAAGACGAAATGCTCGACGAGATAGAGGATGAGGAGCGCCCGCATCCCGTAATAGCCGAAGCGCTCCCACATTTCGGATGTGAACAGGAGCGCCAGTTGTCGGGGGTGCCCGAACCAGGTCTTGCCGCCGGGGGGCGGGCTTCCGAAAGAGGCCGTCGTTCCTCCGCCCGGCCCGGCCGGCGTGTTCGACTGAGACATGATACCTCCCGGTTTGGCGCTCCGCGCCTTATGGAAAAAGTCCGCGGGTGTTCAGGCCGCGGACATCTCAAGGGAATTTTAGGCTAAAGCGTGGCGGGAAATCCAGCCGCGCAACATGACCGCCTTCGCGCTCGATCCCCGATTGGCCTCCGACACCCTGCCGGTCGGCGATCTCGATCTGTCGACGCTCCGCGTCATGAATGATCGGCGTTTTCCGTGGGCGATTCTTATTCCGCGCCGCACAGCAATCGTCGAACTCCACGACCTCTCGCCCGCCGATCGGGCGCAGCTCATAGAGGAGACGGCGATCGTTTCGGAGGCGCTTTCCAGAATTGCCGCAGCGCACAAGACGAATGTCGCGTCCCTCGGCAATCAGGTGCGGCAGTTCCATGTCCATGTCATCGCGCGGAGCGAAACCGACTCGGCCTGGCCCTGGCCGGTGTGGGGACGCGGCGAACGCGCGCCTTATGACGCAGGCGCAGGCGAGGCCTTCGCAGCCCAGCTCGCGAAAGCGGTCGGACTGAAGCAGAGCAGGAATACGCTGTAACGCCGCGCCGAACTACGGCCGCGCTTCCGTGTTCGATACCTGCCGCCAAAGCGGGTGCGCGCGTGTATGCAGCGCTGCAAGCCATCTGCGCGATTCTGACCGGCGTCGCCATGAGTCTCAGTCTTGCGCATGCCCTTGAGCTTCCGGGAAAGCTGCGCCTCAGCCGCGAAGAATATCTCATCGTTCAGCCGATCTACTATCCGGGTTTCACCTATGCCGGAGTCGCCGAGCCGCTCGCGATCTTGTTCCTGGCGACGCTGCTCGCGCTCACGCCCGTCGCGACGCCCGGCTTCTGGATCATTGGCGGCGCGCTCGTCGCGGCGACGCTGACGCATGTCGCGTATTGGACGCTGACTGCGCCGCCGAACAGATATTGGCTTCGAACCACCAAGCTCTCCGCCGCGGCGAAGCGATTTTTCGACGCCGGGACGGCGGTCGATCACTCGGACTGGAAATCGATGCGCGACCGCTGGGAACGCTCTCACATTCTGCGCGCCGCGACTGCGACCGCAGCCTTCGTTCTCGTGGTGATGTCTCTCGTTGCGCGCTGACGGCCGCGACGGCGGCTGCGCAATGCGGAGGCCGCCTCGCCGCATGAGGTCGCGGGATAAATCGCTGCGCGATTCTCGGGGATCACGGGCGTTGCCGGAACCGCACTCGCTCCCGCGCATTGAAGAGGAACATCTCCGGGAGCCCGCATGCCAGAAAGACTTCGACGCTCGCTCGGACCGGTCACGCTCACCTTCTACGGCGTCGGAACGATCGTCGGGGCGGGCATCTATTCGGTCATCGGCGCGGCGGCGGGCGAAGCCGGATCGCTCTTATGGGCGAGCTTCGCGATCGCGGCGCTCGCTGCATTCCTGACTGCGCTCTCTTACGCCGAACTTTCTTCGATGGTGTCGAAAGCCGGCGCCGAATACCAGTTTCTCAAGAAGGCGTTTCCTCAGCGGCGTTTTTTCGCGTTCATGGCGGGCTGGCTCATCGCCATGAATGCAGCAGCGACGGCGGCGACGGTCGCCCTGGCGTTCGCCGGCTATCTCGACAATTTCGTCGCAACGCCCGCATTCCTGACTGCGCTCCTCCTGCTCGCTGTCTGCACCGCGATCAACATCGCCGGCATTCGCGAATCGACGGCGGTCGGCGTCGTCCTCATCTGCATCGAGGTCGCCGGCCTTGTCCTCATCATCTTCAGCGGCCTTGAAAGCGGACGCCTCGGCGCCGGAATAAGCGACGCCGCGCAAGGAGCGGATGTCATGGGCGTCTTCGCAGCGACATCGCTCATCTTCTTCATCTATATCGGGTTCGAGGACATCGCCAATCTCGCCGAGGAGACGAAAGAGCCGAAGAGAACCGTGCCGCGCGCGCTCATTCTCGCCGTCCTCATCACCTCCGCTCTCTATCTGTTTGTCGCGTTGTCCGCGCTCGCGCTTGTCGATCCGGAAAAAATGGCGCAGAGCCGCTCGCCGCTCGCATTCGCCGCGGCGAGCGCCGAGCCATGGCGCGGGACGGCGGTCGCCGTCGCCGCGCTGTTCGCGACGGCTTCGACGGCGCTCCTGACCCTGATCAGCATCAGCCGGCTCCTTTACGGCATGGCGAATGACGGCGACATGCCGTCGCCGCTGGCGAAAACCGCGACGACGCGCAAGACGCCCTGGGTGGCCGCGCTCGCCCTCTTCCTCGCGGCGGCGGCGCTCCTGCCGCTCGGAGAAATCAAGATCGTGGCGAGCGTTTCCTCGTTCGGCGTGCTCCTCGTCTTCACCGCCGTGCAGGCCGCGATGATCGCGCTGCGATTCAAAGCGCCCGACGCCGAACGGCCGTTCCGCGTTCCGGTGTCGATCGGCCGCCTGCCGCTCGCCCCGGTCATCGGCATCGTCATGACGGTCGCGCTCCTGACCGGATTCGAGCCGCTCGTTTACTTTATCGGCGCCGGCGCGATTGCAGCCGGCGGCGGCCTCTATCTTCTGACCGGACGGCGGCGGCGATCGGCGGCGGCGTAAGGCGGACGCAATGCGCCGGCGATGCGCGCCGCGAGCTCCGCGTGCAGCGGCGAGGCCGAGGCGGCTTGGATTCGCCCTACACTTTCCTCAGTCCCCGGACGACGCCGATGATCGAGATCAGGAGCCAGAATCCCTCCATCACGATCGACGGCCAGTTGGGGTCGAAATAAAGCGAGACAAGGATGAGTGTGGCGCCAAGGCCGTTGATCGCCGGATAAAGCGGCCTCGTCGCCTCCATCTTTCCGATCTGCACCAGGAAATAGGTCGCGACGAGGAGCGCGACGCCGAGATGACCGAGAAGATCGGGCGCCGTCATGCGATGCGCGGGGAACGCCGGCCGGAGATCAAGCGGGGGGTTGGCGCGCCTGCGCCGTCTCCAGAACCTCCGGCAAAATCAGGCGGCCGAAATAATTCGAAAAGGCGGACATCGCGAACGAGAGAATGAGAATGAGCGCCCATGCGCCGATGCCGGCGCGGCGCTGCGCGCCGCCCTCCGTCGCCTTGCCGTAAACAAGGTCGCCGAAGATGGCGATCCCCATGATGACGGAAATCACGAGTCCGCCGGGAATGATCCACCACCGCGGTCCCAGGATCGCGCCCGAATAGATTTCGAGCAGAATCACCGAGTAGACGGTGACAGCGATGAGAATTCGGATGAAAATCATGGCAACTCCCCTCCGGCCCCCGCCCGTACACCTAGCGTCGCGGGCGCGCCCTTAGCAAGCCGAAGGCGGAGGGTCGATCCCCGCCCCTGTTCGCGGAGCCTTAGCTCACATCTGCATGGCCCAGCCTTCGACCGCCATCGCCGCCTGCCGAACGGCCTCCATGCGTGTCGGATGGGCGTGGCTGGTGCGCGCGATGTCCTCGGAGGCGCCGCCGAACTCAATGACGGACGCTGCTTCGGCGATCATTTCTCCCGCCTCGACGCCGATGATATGGCAGCCAAGAAGTTTGTCCGTCTTCGCGTCAGCGAGGATTTTCACGAATCCGTCGGTCTCGTGATTGGTTTTTGCGCGAGCATTGGCGGTGAAGGGAAACTTCCCGACTTTATAATCGACGCCCGCCGCCTTGAGCTCTTCTTCGGTTTTGCCGACCGCGGCGACTTCGGGCCAGGTGTAAACGACGTCGGGGACGGCATCGTAATTCACGTGGCCCTTCCTGCCGGCGATCGTCTCGATGCAGGCGACGGCGTCGTCTTCGGCCTTGTGCGCGAGCATCGGGCCTAGGATCGCATCGCCGATCGCCCACACCCCATCGACATTGGTGCGAAAATGATCGGTCGCAACGAAGCCGCGCTTATCGGTTTTGACACCCACGCGCTCGAGGCCTAATCCCGCCGTGTACGGACGGCGTCCGATCGAGACGAGGACTGCGTCGCCGTCGATCGTCTCCGCCGCCCCGCCCTCCGCCGGCTCGACGACTACTTTGAGGCCGGCTTTCGCTTTTTCGACCGACGTCACTTTCGATTTGAGTTTGAACGCAATTCCCTGTTTCGCCATTAGGCGCTGGAACTGCTTCGAGACCTCGCCGTCCATGCCGGGGAGCGCGCGATCGAGGAATTCGACGGCGGTGACTTTCGCGCCCAACCGACGCCAGACCGACCCAAGTTCGAGCCCGATCACGCCTGCGCCGATCACCACAAGATGTTTCGGTACGGAGGGAAATGCGAGCGCGCCGGTCGAGGACACGATGCGGTCCTCGTCGACATCGACGCCGTTGAGCGCCGTCGGCTCCGAGCCGGTCGCGATGACGATGTGGCTCGCATCGAGGTCGACCGTCTTGCCGTCCGCGCCGGCGACGCGCACTTTCCCCGGCGCCATGATCTCGCCGGCGCCGAAAAGGACATCGGCCTTGTTCTTTTTCATCAGGAATTCGACGCCCTTGGTCAGCGCCTCGACCGCCTCGTCCTTCTGTTTCAGCATCTGCTTGAGATCGAGGCGCGGCTCGCACCGAATGCCGAGCCCGGCGAAGCGCGTCTGCGCCGCCTCATAGAGTTCCGACGCATGCAGGAGCGCCTTCGACGGAATGCAGCCGACATTGAGGCACGTCCCGCCGAGCTTTTTCGACTGGCGCTTCTCGACGATCGCTGCTTTCAGTCCGAGCTGCCCGGCGCGGCTCGCGGCGTTATAGCCGCCGGGCCCGGCGCCGATAATGACGACATCGTAGGATAGGGGCATGACTCTCACCACGAGCGGTCAGCGCCGCACCTGTCATCCCGGCCCAGCGCGCAACCGCCTGCGGTTGCGCGCGCAGAGCCGGGACCTCGTGCGGTTATCTCGGGAGGTCCCGGATCGCGCCTTCGGCGCGTCCGGGATGACACGACGGGCCGCGACGATAGCGGCGGCGTCGCTCGCGTCAACTAGCGGAGCACGCCGGCCTTCGCAGCGCGCGCAGAGTAGCGCCACAGCAAGGTCTGCACGACGATCAGCACGCCGATCATGATGAAGTCGAGCGGCCGAAACATGTTAAGGCCGTTCGCCATGGCGAGATCGTGCACGATGAGGCCGACGATGATCGATAAGAGGCTCAAAAGAAAAAGCGGCGCGGCGAGCTTCATGCGAAGGGCGAGCAGGAGCGCGGCGAGCATGCCGCTCGCGACACCGACCAGCCAGACCATGTTCCGCCATGTCGGAAAGCCCAGCATCCATTCGAGCAGATCGGCCGGAAACGCCTTCAGATAGGGCTGAAAATTCGTCGTCGTCGCCCAGTAGTCGAAGACGCCGTAAGCGCCCCACAACAGCGCGAAGACCGCGACGACCCAAAACAACCAGGACGGTTTGGTCATGATGAATGCTCCCGATGCCCGAACCGCTTCTAGCAAGTTTTCGAATCGGGAGCACCGGAGTCTTACCTCTCCCATCGGGAGAGGTCGCCGGCGTGTTTCAGCAAGCTCGGAATCCGCCACGCGCTGGCCGGCGGGTGAGGGGGCGGTGTCGCGTTCCTGCGCGGTGTCCCTCACCCGCCCGCCAGCAAGCGGTGCGTTCGGAGCGCGTTGAAAAATTGCGGGCGGCCTCTCCCGGAGGGAGAGGCGATGGTCCGCGCGCGTTGTCAAAGATCCAGCAACAGGCGCTGCGGGTCTTCGAGGTTTTCCTTCATCCGCACGAGGAAGGTGACGGCGCCTCTGCCGTCGACGACGCGGTGGTCGTAGGAGAGCGCGAGATACATCATCGGGCGGACGACAATCTGGCCGCCGCGAACGACGGGCCTTTCTTCGATGCGGTGCATGCCGAGAATGCCGGACTGCGGCGCATTCAGGATCGGCGTCGAAAGCAGCGAGCCGTAAATGCCGCCGTTCGAAATCGTGAACGTGCCGCCTTGCAGCTCCTCGAGCGCCAGCGCGTTTTCGCGAGCTCGTTTCCCGAAATCCGCGATCTCTTTCTCGATCGCCGCCATCGATTTTATGTCGCAGTCGCGGATGACCGGAACGACGAGGCCGCGATCGGTCCCGACTGCGACGCCGATGTCGTAATGGTTTTTGTAGACGATGTCGGTTCCGTCGATCTCGGCGTTCACCTCCGGCACTTCCTTGAGCGCGTGCACGGCGGCCTTCACGAAGAACGACATGAAGCCCAGCTTCACTCCGTGCTTCTTCTCGAATAGATCCTTGTACTGAGCGCGCGCGGCCATGACCGCCGACATGTCGACGTCGTTGAACGTCGTCAGCATCGCCGCGGTCTCCTGCGCCTCCTTCAGACGTCGGGCGATGGTCTGGCGAAGCCGGCTCATCTTCACGCGCTCTTCGCGCGCGCCTGGCTCGCGAGCCTCGCGCGCAGGCCCCGGCGCCGACGCTTTTAACGGCGCCTTCGCTGGCTTCGCTTCGGGCGCTTCGGCGGCCAGCGCATCGCCCTTGGTGATGCGACCCTCCTTGCCCGTGCCCTTGATTGTCGCAGGATCGAGCCCGCGCTCGGCGACGACGCGGCGGGGCGCAGGCGATAAGGCCTTCTCGTCTTTTTCAGTCTGCCCCGCCTTCGAGTCCGTTTTGGCCGGGGCGGACTTCGCCGACTCCGAGGGGGCCGTCTTCGCGCCTTTCAAAGAGGGCTTGCCGATCGCGCTCTCTCCGATCGTGCCGAGAAGCGCGTTCACTTCCACGGTCGCGCCCTCTTCGGCGGCGATTTCGGAGAGGACTCCGGCGGAGGGCGCCGGCACGTCGACCGAGACCTTGTCGGTTTCGAGCGACACCACCGGCTCGTCGGCGGCGACCGGATCGCCGACCGCCTTGAGCCACTTGGCGATCGTCGCTTCGGTAACCGATTCGCCGAGGACGGGGACGCGGATTTCTATGGACATTGGCGCGGGCTCTCGATCAGGGGCAATGGGCAATGGGCAATGGGCAATAAGGAGCTGCTCCGCGCGCTGATCGAATTTGGCGCCTCGCCATTCCCGGCCTATGCAACCATTGCCCGTTGCCCATTGCCCATTGCCCGCTACGACAGCGCTTCATGCAAAAACTCCTCAAGCTCCAGTCTGTGCCGCTCGGCAAGTCCCGTCGCCGGCGAGGCTGACGCGGCGCGGCCGACATAGCGCGCGCGTTTCGATTTCGCCTGAATCTGCGCCAAGGTCCACTCGATATTCGGCTCCATGAACGACCAGGCGCCCATGTTCTTCGGTTCTTCCTGGCACCACGCCATGTCGGCTTTCTGAAAGCGGGTGAGCTCGGCCATCAGCGAATGCGCCGGGAACGGATAAAACTGCTCGACGCGGAGGAGATAGACGTCGTCGACTCCGCGCTTTTCGCGCTCCGCCAGAAGATCGTAATAGACCTTGCCGGAGCACAGGACGACGCGGCGCATTTTCTCGTCCGAGACGAGCTTCACCGTCGAGCCCGGTTTCGATTCGGCGTCGTCCCACAAAACGCGATGGAACGACGAACCGGGGCCCATCTCCTTCAATGTCGAGACGCATCTCTTGTGCCTCAACAGCGATTTCGGCGTCATCAGAATGAGCGGCTTCCTGAAATTGCGCCGCATCTGGCGCCTGAGGATGTGAAAGTAATTGGCCGGCGTCGTGCAGTTGGCGACCTGCATGTTGTCCTGCGCGCAAAGCTGCAGGAAGCGTTCGAGCCTCGCGGAGGAATGCTCCGGACCCTGGCCCTCGTAACCATGGGGCAGCAGCAGCACCAGTCCTGACATCCGCAGCCATTTGCGCTCCGACGACGACAGGAACTGGTCGATCGTCACCTGGGCGCCGTTGACGAAGTCGCCGAACTGGGCCTCCCACAGCACGAGGAATTTCGGATTGGCGAGGCTGTATCCGTATTCGAAGCCCATCACCGCGAATTCGGAGAGATTCGAATCGTGAGTCTCGAAATTTCCCTTGGCGCCCTTCAGGTGCTTCAAGGGCGTGTAGACTTTCTCCGTCTCCTGATCGATGAAGACCGAGTGGCGCTGCGAAAACGTGCCGCGGCGCGTGTCCTGCCCGGATAACCGTACCCCGAATCCGTCAATGAGGAGCGCGCCGAAGGCGAGATGCTCCGCCGTCGCCCAGTCGATATCGACGCCGCTTTCTATGATCTCGCGCTTCTCTTTCAGGATGCGCGCCAGCGTCTTGTGTATGGCGAAATCGGCCGGATAGGAGACGACGGTCCGGCCGATCCTCTTCAAAGTCTCGATGTCGACGGCGGTGTCGCCCCGACGGTCGTCGTCCATCGGCGGCACGAAACCCGACCATTGCCCATCGAGCCAGTCGGCCTTGTTCGGCTTGAAGGACTGCGCGGCTTCCATCTCCTCATCGAGAAATTTGCGGAACGAGGCCCGCTCATTCTCCGCCCATGACGAATCGATGACGCCTTCCTTCTCGAGACGGGCGGCATAAATCTCGCGGGTGGTCTTGTGGCTCTTGATCGCCTTGTACATCAAAGGCTGGGTGAAGCTCGGCTCGTCGCCCTCGTTGTGACCGAAGCGGCGATAGCAGAACATGTCGATGACGACGTCCGCGCCGAATTTCTGGCGGTATTCGGTCGCGACTTTCGCGGCGTAGACGACGGCTTCAGGGTCGTCGCCGTTGCAATGGAAGATCGGCGCGGCGACCATCTTCGCGACATCGGAGGGATAGGGCGATGAGCGGGCGAATTTCGGGCTCGTGGTGAAGCCGATCTGATTGTTGACGATGAAATGGATGCACCCCCCCGCGCGATAGCCGCGCAAATCCGAAAATCCGAAGCATTCGGCGACGACGCCCTGGCCTGCGAAGGCCGCATCGCCATGGAGGAGCAACGGCAGCACATGGGTGCGCGGAGTTTCGAGGCCGTCCGGCGGCTTGATGCGGTCCTGTTTCGAGCGCGCTTTGCCGAGCACGACCGGATCGACGGCTTCAAGATGCGACGGATTCGCGGTCAACGAGAGGTGCACGCGATTGCCGTCGAACTCGCGGTCGGACGAGGCGCCCAGGTGATATTTCACGTCGCCGGAGCCGTCGACGTCCTGCGGCGTCACTGACCCGCCGTGAAATTCGTGGAAGATATGGTGATAGGGCTTGCCCATCACCGCGGCGAGCACGTTGAGGCGGCCGCGATGCGGCATGCCGACGACGATTTCCTGCACGCCGAGCGCGCCGCCGCGCTTGATGATCTGTTCGAGCGCCGGAACCGTCGCCTCAGCGCCGTCGAGCCCGAAGCGCTTGGTGCCGATATATTTCGTGTGCAGATAATTTTCGAAGCCTTCGGCTTCGATGACTTTTTTCAGGATCGAGCGCTTGCCTTCCGGCGTGAATGCGATCTCCTTGTCCTTGCCTTCGATGCGGTTCTGGATCCACGATTTCTTTTCAGGATCGGCGATGTGCATGAATTCGACGGCGAAGGTCCCGCAATAGGTGCGCCTCAGTATCGCGAGGACTTCTCGCAAGGTCGCGGTTTCAAGGCCCAAGACCTGATCGAGGAAAATCGGCCGATCCATGTCGGCTTCGGTGAAGCCGTAGGTTGCCGGATCGAGTTCGGGATGCACCTCCCGTTTGACGAGGCCAAGGGGATCGAGGTCGGCGATCAGATGGCCGCGGATCCGGTAGGAACGGATCAGCATCAGCGCACGCAGCGAATCCCTTGTCGCCCTTGTCACCGCATCCGCGTCGGCTCCGGGATCGCGCTTGCTGATCTTTGCGGCGAGACTTTCGGGGGCTGGCCTGTCCGGCGAATCTGCTGTAGGCGCCGGCGGCCAGTCGGCGCGCTTCCAGCTCGGCGCGGCATCGGCGCCGTCGCCGCCCAAGAGCGCATCAAGATAGGCGGGATCGGCGTAGACCGGCGCAGTGCGGTCGTTTTTGCGACGCGGCGCTGGGGCCTGGGACCCTCCTCCGTCGCCGTCTTTAGCCATGAAGATAATCCACGAGAAGGCGAGCGCGACCCTGCGCGCCGCACGAGTTACTTACGCCAGTCGCGGGCGCTTTCAACTGGCGGCGATGCGCCAATCAATCGCGCACCGGTCAATTTTTCTGCGTTGATCTGGGGCCGCCCGCTCCAGCCAGCAGGGCTCGTTGTACGGCAATTGCGTCTCCGGCTATGGCCCGCAGATACGCCTTGGCGGCCTGATCAGGCTCGGAGGCGCCCTGCTCCCAGTCGCGCAAGGTCCCCAGCGGGATCTGAAATCGCCGCGAGAACTCCTCCTGAGTGAGGTCAAGCGCCCGGCGAATGATCTTCAGGCGCGGCGTTCGCTTCATGCGAGCCAGCCTCGCGGGCGTCAGCGGCTGCGCGTCGGGATCGGCGACTGCAGCCGCATGGATCTCGTCCGCGCTCAGGCGGTCGGCGCGGCTCCAATTGTGCTTGGTTTTCTTCGTGGTATTTGCGTTGCTCATAGGGTTCAGCCCGACGCGCCGAAATGATCCGTATCCGTTCGCCCCTCATCGTGTAGGTCACGGCAAGTAGGCGGCTTTCGACCATTCCGAGAATTACGAATCGCTCTTCATGCGACCCAGGCTGGTCATCCTCCCATTCCACGGCGAAAGCGTCCCCGAAAATCTCTCGCGCCATTTCGAAGCTGACAGCGTGCTTTCGCCAGTTCTGTTCCGCTTCGCGTCATCCCATTCGTAATGGTCATCTTGCATATACTACTGCCTGCCAGTAGCTATGTCAAGGGCGTTGGGGCCGTTTACGGCTTGAGAATTTCCAAGAGCGTCCGGCCCATCGCCGCGGGGTTCGGCGCAACCGCAACGCCGGCTTGTTTCAGGGCATCGATCTTCGCCGCCGCCGTGTCGTCCGCCCCGGAAACGAGCGCGCCAGCGTGACCCATGCGGCGGCCTGGCGGCGCGGTGACGCCGGCGATGAATCCAACTGTCGACTTCTTGCGCCCGCTAGCGGCAAGGAAGCGGGCGGCGTCGGCTTCGGCCGATCCGCCGATCTCGCCGATCATGATGATCGCATGGGTGTCGTCGTCGGCGAGGAAGAGCTCAAGCACGTCGATGAAATCGGTTCCCTTCACCGGATCGCCGCCGATGCCGACGCAGGTCGACTGGCCGAGTCCCGCGACCGTCGTCTGATGCACGGCCTCATAAGTAAGCGTGCCGGAGCGCGAGACGATGCCGACATGCCCGTCCTGGTGGATATGGCCCGGCATAATGCCGATCTTGCATTCGCCCGGCGTAATGACGCCGGGGCAGTTCGGTCCGATAAGCCGCGTCTTCGATCCGTCGAGCGCGCGCTTCACTTTCACCATGTCGAGGACGGGAATGCCTTCGGTGATGCAGACGACGAGCGGCGTTTCAGCGTCGATCGCCTCGAGAATGGCGTCGGCTGCGAAGGCCGGCGGGACATAGACGACGCTGGCGTCCGCGCCTGTCCTGGCGCGGGCTTCGCCCACCGTGTCGAAGATCGGCAGTTCGGCCCCCTTTGCGATTTCCCCGCCCTTCCACTTCGATCCCCCTTTGCCGGGGACGACGCCGCCGACCATCCGCGTGCCATATGCGATGGCGTGCTCTGTATGAAACGTCCCCTGTGAGCCAGTGAGCCCCTGGCAGATGACCTTGGTCGACTTGTCGATGAGGATGGCCATGGGCGCTCGCGCTGGATCGCGCCTCTTAGCGGCGCCGCGCCGCCGCGGCAAACGCTTTGGGATCGAAGCGCTGCGGCCGCGCACGGTCGCGGAGACGCCGCCGGCCGATTGCAAATTAGGCTATGGTGGAGGGCGTTTCGATTCTGTGAGCATCATGCCGAGCGAAGCAGAAAGCCCTCTGTCTCAGGCGCGCGGTCTTTTGCGCAACGGCGAAGCGGCCGCAGCCCTGCGGATGCTGCAGAAAGCCGCCGGTCTTGCGCCCCGCGATCCGATGATTCCGCTCGAAGCCGCGCTCGCGCACCGGATGCTCGGCGACGCCGAGGGAGAGATCGCTGCGCTCGACCGTGCGCTCGCCGCCGATCCCTATTGCTACCCGGCGCTCTTGTTCAAAGGCGCCGCGTTCGAGCGCCTCGGCCGCGGCCGCGAAGCCTGTCTCGTCTATTCGAACGCGCTCAAGATTCTGCCGCCTGAGGACAGGATCGCGCCGTCGCTGAAACCCGCGGTCGTGCGGGCGCGCGCTGCGGTCGGCGAGGAGACGGCTGCGTTCGACGCCTTTCTTGAGCGCCGTCTTGAGCCGCTGCGGCTCAAGCACGGGAGCGAGCGCCTCGACCGTTTCGACGAATGCAAGGACGCGGCGACCGGCGCGAAGAAGATATTCACACAGCAGCCGACGCTTCTTCATTTTCCGCGCCTGCCGGCGATCCAATACTACGACAATGCGATGTTTCCGTGGATGCCCGCGCTTGAGGCGGCGACCGACGACATCGCGGCGGAGCTTGTCACGCTGGTCGAGAGCGAAGAAGCGGGTTTCATTCCTTATGTCCGCATGCGGCCGGGCGATCCGGTCAATCAGTGGGCGGAATTAAACCATTCGCCGAAATGGAGCGCCTGGTTTTTCTACGAGAATGGCGAGCGCAACGCCGAGCATTGCGCGCGCTGCCCGAAAACCGCCGCCGCGCTCGAAAAGCTGCCGCTCGCCGAAACGCCCGCCTGCGCGCCGAACGCATTTTTCTCGACGCTCGCTCCCGGCGCACATATCCCTCCGCACACCGGATCGACCAATGCGAGGCTGATCGTCCATCTCCCGCTCATCGTCCCCGGCCAATGCTCCTTCCGGGTCGGCAACGAAATTCGCGACTGGCAGCGCGGCAAGGCCTGGGTCTTCGACGACACGATCGAACATGAAGCCTGGAACCGGAGCGACAAACTCCGCGTGATCCTGATTTTCGATGTGTGGAACCCCCTGGTGACGGAGCCCGAGCGCGAGATGATCAACGCCTTCCTCGCCGCGCGGCGGGATTATTATTCGGCAGGATAAAGCGGCGGCCGCCCAACGTCACCTCGCCGAGCCGCGTTCCGGCGAAGTCTTCTCGAAAGCGAGAATGCGCTCGATGAGGCCTTGATCGAGCGGCGCCGTGTCTCTCGTTCCCTTGCGCACATACACATAGGCGATGCGCGCCACGTTCAAGAGCTCTTCGCCGCGAAAGATCGCGCCGGCGAAGGTCAATGACTTCGTTCCGATACGCCCTGCGCGCAAGGCGATGTCGATCTCATCGTCGAAGAGCGCAGCGCCCTTGAAATCCGACTCGATCCTTGCGGTCAAAAACTCCGGCGCGTCCTTGAACGAATAGCCGAGCGCGCGAATCCACTCCCACTGCGCGATGTCGTAATAGAGAAAGTAGTTGACGTTGAAGACGATGCCCTGCTGGTCGCATTCCGACCAGCGCACCCGCAACCGATGCAAGAAGCGAAAATCGGAACGCGGGCTCACCGAAGGATCTCCTCCGCCTGCGAACCATCCATCGGGGGATTTCCGCTCCGATCAAGCCGCAGACATTTGTCGCGAATGACTCGCAAGATTTTAACCTTATTAGGAGCTTGACTCATAAAGCTCTCATGAGGATGCGGGCGGAGGCAAGCTGGATCAGGGCGAGGTAGTTGTCTGCACGCTTTTCGTAGCGCGTTGCGATGCGCCGGAAATGCTTGAGTTTG
>Ga0187892_10000351_pt1 | contig 122090 bp, 121 predicted proteins | sample MA1701073metaG_FD_139345 | JGI IMG/M metagenome (GOLD analysis project Ga0187892, IMG submission 139345) | Bio-ooze microbial communities from a basaltic lava cave in the Kipuka Kanohina Cave System on the Island of Hawaii, USA - MA170107-3 metaG ... | reverse complement strand
GACCTCGCGCTCGAACCAGCGGTTGCGCTTCACCCAGCCCCGGTTGCGCCAGCTCGGGTGCGGCAGCGGGAAGTACTCCGGCGCGTACTCCTTGAAGGCGCGCACGGTCTCGGCGAGCGTGCGCTTGCGCCGCGCGCCGAGCCAGTAGGCCTGGGCATAGCTGCCGACCAGCAGTGTCAAGCGGACGTTCGGCAGCGCGGCCCGAAACCGCGGCTGCCAGATCGGCGCGCACTCCGGGCGCGGCGGCAAGTCCGCGCCCTCGACCGTGCCGGGATAACACAACCCGCTCGGCACGATCGCGATGCGCCGCGTGTCGTAGAACGCGGCCCGGTCGAGGGCGAGCCAGGCGCGCAGCTCAGCGCCCGAAGGATCGTTCCACGGGATCCCGGTCTCGTGCACGCGGCGGCCCGGAGCCTGCCCGACGATCAGCAGCCGCGCGCCTGCGCCGACGAGGAACACGGGCCTGGGCCCGAGCGGAAGGTGCTGCTCGCAAATCCTGCAGGCGCGCGCTTCGCGGCAGAGGCGTTCGAAGGCGGAGGCGCGAGGCATGAAGCGTATAATAGTGCGTCAAAACAACCGGCTACGTTCATGCCTTCGCCGCTCGCCGCGCTGTCGCCGCTCGACGGCCGGTACGCCAGCTCCGCGGATCCCCTCAGGCCCTACTTCAGCGAGCACGCGCTCATCCGCAACCGGGTGCGCGTCGAACTGGCGTGGCTGCGGGCGCTCGCCGCGGAGCCCGCGGTGGGCGAGCTCAAGCCCTTCTCGCGCGCGACCGGCGCGGCGCTCGAAAAGCTCGTCTCCGGCTTCACCGAGCGCGATGCCGGGCACATCAAGGCGATCGAGGCCGAAACCAACCACGACGTCAAGGCGATCGAGTACTGGCTGCGCGGCAGGCTCGCGAAGAACCGCGAAGCGCAGGGGGCGCTCGAGTTCGTGCACTTCGCCGCGACCTCGGAAGACATCAACAATCTCGCCTACGCGCTGATGCTGCGCGACTCCCGCGCGCGGGTCATGCTGCCGGGGCTCGACGCGCTGATCGCGGCGCTGCGCGCGCTGGCGCGCCGGCACGCGACGCTGCCGATGCTCGCGCGCACGCACGGCCAGCCCGCCTCGCCGACCACGCTCGGCAAGGAGCTCGCCAATTTCGCGCACCGGCTGCGCCACGCGCGCGAGCGCATCGCCGGCGTGGCGCTGCTCGGCAAGGCGAACGGCGCGGTCGGCAACTACCACGCCCACGCCATCGCCTACCCGCGGCTCGACTGGGAGCGCTTCTGCCGCCGCTTCGTCGAGGGCCTCGGCCTGCAGTTCAATCCCTACACCACCCAGATCGAGCCGCACGACGCCACCGCGGAGCTCTTCGACGCCTACGCGCGCGCTAACTCGGTACTGCTCGATCTCGATCGCGACCTGTGGGGCTATATCTCGCTCGGCTACTTCCGCCAGAAGGCGAAGCGCGGTGAGGTCGGCTCATCGACCATGCCGCACAAGGTGAACCCGATCGACTTCGAGAACTCCGAGGGCAACGTCGGCGTGGCGAACGCGCTGCTGCGCCACCTCGCCGAGAAGCTCCCGGTCTCGCGCTGGCAGCGCGATCTCTCGGATTCGACCGCCCTGCGCAACGCGGGCGCCGCGCTCGGCCATACGCTGCTTGCGTACCGCGCCTGCCTGCGCGGCCTGGGCAAGCTGGAGGCCGATCGCGCGCGCCTCGCCGAGGACCTGGAGGACAACTGGGAGGTTCTCGCCGAGGCGGTGCAGCAGGTGATGCGCCGGCACGCCGTGCCGCGCGCATATGAGAAGCTCAAGGCGCTCACGCGCGGCCGCCGGCTCGGGCGCAAGGAATACGCCGCGCTGGTGCGCCGCCTGCCGCTTCCCGCCGATGCGAAGAAGCGGCTGCTCGCCCTCACTCCCGCGACCTACACCGGCCTCGCCGCCGCGCTGGCGAAGCGAATCTGAGGCGTTTCGCCACCCCCGAACAGGGCCTGCCCCCGGCTTGATCGGGGGCGGGGATCCATGCGCATGCTCTACGCGGCGACGATCTTCCTTTCCTCGTTCCTGCTGTTCCTGGTGCAGCCGCTCCTCGCGCGGCTGATCCTGCCCTGGTTCGGCGGCAGCGCCGCGGTCTGGACCACGTGCATGCTGTTCTTCCAGGTGCTGCTGCTCGCGGGCTACGCCTACGCGCACGCCATGAGCGCGAGGCTCGCGCCGCGCGCCCAGGCGATCGTGCACAGCGCGCTCCTCGCCGTCGCGGTGGCGATGCTGCCGATCGCGCCGGGCGAGGGCTGGAAGCCCGCGGGCACGGAAGAGCCGATCTCGTACATCCTGCTGCTGCTGCTCGACACGGCAGGCCTGCCGTACTTGCTGCTTGCGGCGACCAGCCCGCTGCTGCAGGCGTGGTTCGCGCGCGGGCGCCCGGGCGAGAACCCGTACCGCCTGTTCGCGATCTCGAACGCCGCCTCGCTCCTCGCGCTGGTCGGCTACCCGTTCCTGGTCGAGCCCAATTCCGGCAGCGTCGAGCAGGTCGGCGCGTGGTCGGCGCTGTTTGCCGCGTTCGCCGTGCTCTGCGCGGCTGTCGCCTGGATGAGCGCGCGCGCCGGGGCTGCGCCACGGCCGGGTGATGCGGCCGCCGGGACGGCCCTTGCCGACGGCACGCCACCGCCGCGCGCGGGAGACTATGTTCTTTGGCTCGGGCTCTCGGCCACAGGCTCGGCGATGCTGCTCGCGGTGACGAACCACATCACGCAGAACGTGGCGGCAATCCCGCTGCTGTGGCTCGCTCCGCTCACGCTGTATCTGCTGACCTTCATCCTCGCCTTCGAGGGCGGCGGGCTGTACCGCGTCGAGGTTTTCTGGAGCGCGCTGCTCGCCTGGATGGCGGGCATGGCCTGGCTGATCGTGGACACGCGCCACCAGTTCGACCTGTGGCTGCAGCTCGGCATGTACCTTTCGGGCCTGTTCGTCGCCTGCTTCTTCTGTCACGGCGAGCTCTACCGGTCGCGGCCCGCGGCGCGCCACCTCACCGCGTTCTATCTGACCGTGGCCGCTGGCGGCGCGCTCGGCGGCCTGCTCGTCGCGGTGATCGCGCCGCTGGCGCTCGACGCCTACTATGAGCTCGGCCTCGCGCTGATCGCGCTGGGCTGCCTGGCGACGGTGCGCTTCGCGCCGCTGCATGGCCTGGCGCGCTGGGCAAGCCTCGGCCTGCTGATGGCCGTGACCGGCTGCGCCACGTACGACGCCCTGCGCTACCACGAGAACGTGCGGCTCTCGGCGCGCAGCTTTCACGGGGTGCTGCGCGTCAAGGAGTACGGCGAGCAGGGCAGCCCCGAGCACCTGCGCCGGCTGGTGCACGGCGCCATCATGCACGGCGAGCAGTTCATGCATGAGAGCCTGCGCGGGATGGTGACGACCTACTACCAGGGCAGCTCCGGGGTCGGCGGCGCGCTCGCGGCGCTGCGCGAGCGCGGTGCGAACCGGATCGGCGTCATCGGCCTGGGGATCGGCACGCTCGCCGCCTACGGCGGCGAGGGCGACCTCTACCGCTTCTACGAGATCAACCCGCAGGTGGTCGCGGTGGCGAAGTCCGAGTTCACTTTCCTCGCCGACAGCGCGGCGCGGATCGAGATCGTGCTCGGGGATGGGCGGCTGAGCCTCGAGCGCGAAGCGCCCCGGCAGTTCGACCTGCTCGCGGTGGACGCCTTTTCGAGCGACTCGATCCCGGTGCACCTGATCACCCGAGAGGCGCTCGGCGCCTACCTGCGTCATGTCAGGCCCGGGGGCATCGTCGCCTTCCACGTCTCCAACCGGTTCCTCGCCCTGGTGCCGATCGTGGCGCGGCTCGCGCAGGAGCACGGCGCGCACGCGGTGGTCGTGTACGAGAGCAGCGGCGAGGAGGGGGAACGCACGCGGAGCGATTGGGTGCTCGTGTCGCGCGACCCGGAAACGCTCGCGGCACAGGAGATCGCGGCGCTCGGCGCCGAGAAGCCCGAGGACCGGCCCGACTGGCGCACCTGGACTGACGACTATTCCAACCTGGTGCAGATCCTGAAGTGACGCCGCGCGAGCGGCGTCATCCCCGCGGAGGCGGGGATCTGCCCACCCTACACCACCGCTCCCTCGTGCTCGTCGCGGCGGTCCTTCTTGGGCGGGCGCACGAACTGGGCGCGGTCCACGCCGAGCCACATGACCAGCGGGCAGGCCACCAGCACCGAGGAATAGATCCCGAAGAGAATGCCGATGGTGAGCGCGAGCGCGAAGTAGAACAGCGCCGGCCCGCCGAATATCAGCATGGTCGTCACCATCATCTGGGTGCAGCCGTGGGTGATGATGGTGCGCGAGATCACGCCGGTGATCGCGCTGTTGAGGACTTCCGGCACGTCGGCCTTGCGCATCTTGCGGAAGTTCTCGCGCACCCGGTCGAACACGACCACCGACTCGTTGACCGAGTAGCCGAGCACCGCGAGCACCGCCGCGAGCACCGGCAGCGAGAATTCCCACTGGAACAGCGCGAAGAAGCCGAGGATGATCACGACGTCGTGCAGGTTGGCGATGATCGCCGAGAGGCCGAAGCGCCATTCGAAGCGCAGCCAGAGGTAGAGCACGATCCCCACCGCGGTGACCAGCAGCGCGAGCGCGCCGTACTCGGCGAGCTCCTCGCCGACCTGCGGGCCGACGAACTCGATGCGGCGCAGCTGCGCGCTCGCGTCCTGCGACTTGAGCAGCCCGTCGACTTTCTGCGACAGGTCCGCCGTGGACTGGCCCTTCTCGATCGGCATGCGCAGCAGCACGTCGCGCGAGGAGCCGAAGTTCTGCACCTCGACCTTGAGGCCGGCCTTATCCAGCGTCTCGCGGATGGCGTGGACGTTGGCGGCCCCGCGGTAGTTGACCTCGACCAGCGTGCCGCCGGTGAACTCGATCGAGAGGTGCAGGCCTTTGGTGGCGAGGAAGAAGACGGCGGCGAAGAAGGTCAGCAGCGAGATGGCATTGAAGACGAGCGCATGCCGCATGAACGGGATGACGCGGCGGATCTTGAAAAACTCCATCTGATCTCGCTTTTCGGCTAGCTCATTTCCAAGCCGTGTCGCCGATCGAGAGCCGGGCGACGCGCCGGCGGTGCCCGTAGGTGAGGTTGACGATCGCGCGCGACACCACGACCGAGGAGAAGATCGAGGTGAGGATCCCCAGGCAGTGCACCACGGCGAAGCCGCGCACCGGGCCCGAGCCGAAGATGAGCAGCGCGAGCCCGGCGATCAGGGTGGTCACGTTGGAGTCGAGGATCGTGCCCCAGGCGCGCTCGTAGCCCGCCGCGATCGCGGCCTGCGGCGACTGGCCGCCGCGGATCTCCTCGCGCACGCGCTCGTTGATCAGCACGTTGGCGTCGATCGCCATGCCCAGCGTCAGGGCGATCGCGGCGATGCCCGGCAGCGTCAGCGTCGCCTGCAGCAGCGACAGCAGCGCCACCAGGAAGAGCAGGTTGACGCCGAGCGCGACCGAGGAGATCAGGCCGAACAGCACGTAGTAGGCCGACATGAAGAGCACGATCGCGACGAAGCCCCACTTGGTGGCGTTGAAGCCCTTCTCGATGTTCTCCTTGCCGAGCGAGGGCCCGACGGTGCGCTCCTCGATGATCTCCATCGGCGCCGCGAGCGAGCCGGCGCGGATGAGCAGCGACAGGTCGGTGGTCTCGGTCGGGGTGAAATTCCCGGTGATCTGGAAGCGGCTGCCGAACTCGCCCTGGATCACCGCCACCGAGATGGCCTCGCCCTTGCCCTTCTCGAACAGGATGATCGCCATGAGCCGCTTGAGGTTCTCGCGCGTCACCTGGCGCATGACCCGGCCGCCGGCCTCGTTCAGCTCGACCGCCACCGCCGGGCGCTGGTCCTGGTCGAAGGTGGCCTGGGCGCCGACGAACTGGTCTCCCGTGACCACCACCTGCTTCTTCACCGGCACGCTGCTCAGGCTGCCGTCGCGCTTGCGCTCGGGGAAGACGTCGACGTTGAAGGTGCTGCCGCTGCGCATCGCCTCCTCGTCGACCATGCGCACCTCGAGCGTCGCGGTGCGTCCCAGGATCTCCTTGGCGCGCGCCGTATCCTGCACCCCGGGCAGCTGCACCACGATGCGGTCGGCGCCCTGCTGCTGGATCACGGGCTCGGCGACGCCGAGCTGGTTGACGCGGCGGTTCAGCGTGAGGATGTTCTGCTTGATCGCCTGCTCCTGCTCCTTCTTCTGCGCCTCGGGCTTGAGCGTCGCGACCAGGATCCGGTCCTGGCCGTCGTCGCGCTCCGCGAGCACCAGATCGGGCAGGCTCTGGCCGAGCAGGGCGCGCGCCTTGTCGCGCCCGGCGGCGTCGCGGAAGCGCACGCGCAGCGTCTGGCCTTCGCGCGCGATGCCGGCGTGGCGCACGTCCTTGTCGCGCAGCTGCGAGCGCACGTCGCCAGCGTAGCTGTCGAGGCGCTTGGTGAGCGCGGCCTGCATGTCCACCTGCAACAGGAAATGCACCCCGCCGCGCAGGTCGAGGCCCAGGTACATCGGCAGCGCGCGGATCGCGGTGAGCCAGTTGGGGGACGAGGAGAGCAGGTTCAGCGCCACCACGTAGGACGGGTCCTGCGGGTCGGGGTTGAGCGCCTTCTCGATCACGTCGCGCGCCTTGAGCTGCACGTCGGTATCCGCGAAGCGGATGCGGACGCCGTTCGGATCGAGCAGCACGCCGGTGGAGGCGATCCCCGCCTGCTTGAGCCCGTCCTCGACGCGCGCGAGCAGCGCGCCGTCCACCTTGACGGTGGTCTTGCCGCTGGAGATCTGGACCGCGGGTGATTCGCCGAAGAAGTTCGGCACCGTGTAGAGCGCGGCGACGACCACGCAGAGCGCGATCAGCGCGTACTTCCAGACCGGAAAACGGTTCACTACTGCAGGGACTTGATCGTGCCCTTGGGCAGCGGCAGCTGCACCGACGCCCGCTGCACGATGATCTCGGTGCCGGCGGTGATCTCGAGGGTCACGTAGGCGTCGCTCAGCTTGGTGATCTTGCCCACCACGCCGCCGGCGGTGACCACCTCATCGCCCTTTTGCAGGGCGTCGACCATCTCCTTGTGCTGCTTCGAGCGCTTCATCTGGGGCCGGATCATCAGGAACCAGAGCAGCACGAACATCAAGATGATCGGCAGGAAGGCCGTCAGGCCGGCGTCGCCGGGCGCGCCGCCAGTGGCCTGGGCGTAGACGGGGCTGACGAACACGAAGGCGGGCTCCTGGAGAGTGCGAAAAAGCGCGAGATTATACTCTAGGCGGCGGCCGCTCCGAGGCCGCGCCGCTGCTCGAGGATGCGCGCCGCGGCCGGCGCGATGCCGCCGCACTCGATTGCCGCGCGCAGCTCGCGCATCAGCTCGAGGTAATAGTGCAGATTGTGGATCGTATTGAGCCGCGCGCCCAGAATCTCGTTCGATTTCTGCAGGTGGTGCAGGTAGGCGCGCGTGAACCTGCGGCAGGTGTAGCACCCGCACGCGTCGTCGAGCGGACGCGCGTCATCGCACCAGCGCGCGTTGCGGATCTTGACGTCGCCGAAGCGCGTGAAGAGCCAGCCGTTCCTCGCGTTGCGCGTCGGCAGGACGCAGTCGAACAGGTCGATGCCCGCCAGCACCGCTTCCACGATGTCCTCGGGCGTGCCCATGCCCATGAGGTAGCGCGGCTGCGCTTTCGGCAGGCGCGGCGCGCTGTGAGCGAGGATACGGCGCCGGTCCCTCTTCGGCTCGCCGACCGAGAGGCCGCCGATCGCGTAGCCGTCGAAGCCGATCGCGGCAAGGCCGGCGAGCGACTCGTCGCGCAGGGCCTCGTACATGCCGCCCTGCACGATGCCGAAAAGCGCGTTGCGGTTGCCCTGGTGCGCGCGCCGCGAGCGCTCGGCCCAGCGCAGGCTGAGGCGCATGGATCTGGCGGCCTGCGCCTCGGTGACCGGCCACTGGGTGCATTCGTCGAGCACCATCGCGATGTCGGCGTCGAGCGCGCGCTGGATGCGCATCGACTCCTCGGGCGTCAGCAGCAACCGGTCGCCGTTGATCGGCGAGGCGAAGCGCACGCCTTCCTCGGTGACCTTGCGCAGCGTGCCGAGGCTGAAGACCTGGAAGCCGCCCGAGTCGGTGAGGATCGGGCGGTTCCAGGCCATGAAGCGGTGCAGCCCGCCGTGCTTCTCGATCACCTCCAGCCCGGGCCGCAGCCAGAGATGAAACGTGTTGCCGAGAACGATCTGCGCGCCGACTTCCCGTAGCTCCTCGGGCGACATCCCCTTGACCGCGCCGTAGGTGCCGACCGGCATGAACGCGGGCGTGTCGACGCGGCCGTGCGCGAGCTCGAGCACGCCGCGGCGCGCGGCGCCGTCGCGGTGCGTGATCTGGAACCTCATTGCGCCCGTTCGATCAGCATCGCGTCCCCGTAGGAGAAGAACCGGTAGCGTTTGTCGATCGCATGCGCATAGGCCTTTCGGATGTTGTCGAGGCCGGCGAAGGCGGCGACGAGCATCAGCAGGGTCGACTTCGGCAGGTGGAAGTTGGTCAGCAGCCGGTGGACGGCGCGAAACTCGTAGCCCGGATAGATGAACAGGTCGGTTTCGCCCTCGAGGTTGCCTGTGGCCGCCGTCGTCTCCAGCGCGCGCAGCGAGGTGGTGCCGACCGCGAGTACGCGTTTGCCCGAGAGGGCCGCCATCGTTTCTCGCGGTATCGAGTAGCGCTCGCGGTGCATGCGGTGGCCCTCGATCGTCGCGCCGCGCACCGGCTGGAAGGTGCCGGCGCCGACGTGCAGCGTGACCCGCGCGATCCGCGCCCCGGTTGCGGCGAGCTTGTCGAGCATGGCGCGATCGAAGTGCAGGCCGGCGGTGGGCGCAGCGACCGCGCCGGGCCGCTCCGCGTACACCGTCTGGTAGCGCTCCACGTCCTCCGGCCCGGCGGCGTGCCGGATGTAGGGCGGCAGCGGCACGTTGCCGCAGCGCTCGAGCAGCGCGCCGACCGGTTCGGCGAAGCGCACGCGGTACAGATCCTCCTCGCGCGCCAGCACCTCGGCCGCGACGCCGTCGCCCACGACGAGCTTCTGGCCGGCGCGCGGCGTGTGCCCGGCGCGCATCAGCGCGAGCGCCTCGCGCTCGGCGAGGATGCGCTCGACCATCACCTCGACCTTGCCGCCGCTCGCCTTGCGCCCGAGGAGCCGCGCCTTGATCACGCGCGTGTCGTTGAGGACGAGCACGTCGCCGGGCGCGACCAGGCGCGGCAGATCGGCGAAGGCGAGATCCTCGAGCGCGCCGCTCGCCGCCTCCAGGCGCAGCAGCCGGCTCGCGCCGCGCGCGGCCGCGGGACGCTGGGCGATGAGTTCCTCGGGCAGCGCATAGTCGAACTCGGAGACGCGCATGCGGGCGTGCCATTATAGAATCCGCGCCGCGGCCGGAATGGCGGAACTGGTAGACGCGCCGGACTCAAAATCCGGTGCTGGCGACAGCGTGTGGGTTCGACTCCCTCTTCCGGCACCAGCGCTTGCTTCAGTACGCGCGGATAAAGTCAGCGTTTGTCAGGTTTCGTCCCCGGTTGGCTGGACAGCACCATGCGCCGGGCGTAGTCTTTCGCCGCAGTTTCCTGGGGAGGGCCGGGATGGCCAAGGCGCAGATCCACCTGCTGCCCGCCGCGCGCAACACCATCATGGTGGTGGACGACCAGACCACGGGTCGCGCCATCCTCGAGCAGGTCGTGCGCAGCCTCGACGAGCGCGTCGTGGTCGAGGGCTTCGCGCGCCCGGTGGACGGCGTGGTCTGGGCCACGCGCCACGTCGCGGATCTGGTGCTGGTCGACTACATGATGCCCGAGATGGACGGCATCGAGTTCGTCGGACGGCTGCGCTCGCTGCCCGGCTACGAGCACGTGCCGATCGTGATGGTCACGGCGCAGGAAGACAAGAAAGTGCGCTACGCCGCGCTGGACGCCGGCATCACGGACTTCCTCACCAAGCCGGTGGACGCGCGCGAGTGCCTCGCGCGCTGCCGCAACCTCCTCATGCTGCGCCGCCAGCAGCTCGCGCTGGAGGACCGGCGGCGCCTGCTGGAGGGCATGGTCGACGAGGCGACGCGCGAGATCCGCGAGCGCGAGAAAGAGACGCTGCTGCGCCTAGCGCGCGCGGGCGAGTTCCGCGACGAGGAGACGGGCTACCACCTGATCCGCATGGCGCGCTACTCGCGCCTGATCGCGAACGCGACCGGCATGGAGCGCGACGAGGCCGAGACGATCGAGCTCGCCGCGCCGCTGCACGACATCGGCAAGATCGGCATCCCAGACGGGATCCTGCTCAAGCCTGCGCGCCTCGACGCCCAGGAGTGGGCGACCATGCAGCGCCACCCCGTCATCGGGCACGAGATCCTGAAGGGGAGCGCCTCCAAGTACGTGCGCATGGGAGCCCTCATCGCCCTCGGGCACCACGAGCGCTACGACGGCAAGGGCTACCCGAACGGTCTGGACGGCGATCACATCCCGCTGTGCGCGCGCATCGTCGCGGTCGCCGACGTCTACGACGCGCTCACCTCGGTGCGCCCCTACAAGAAAGCCTGGAAGTCGAAGGACGCGCTCGACTACCTGCACGCGCAGCGCGGCAAGCACTTCGATCCACGGCTGGTGGACGCGTTTTTCAGCGTCAGCGACAAGGTCCTCGAGGTGCAGCGCGACCTGCAGGATCCGGCGACCGAAACGGGCGCGGTCTGATGGCGCTGCTCGGCGGGCTGGCGGCACGGATCCGGGAGAGGCTCGCCGGCCGCCCCGACACCGAGCACGAGCAGGCGATCGTGCGCCTGGTGATCGGGCTGCTGCTCGGCGCCTACCTGCTGCCCGGAGGGCTGAACGTCGGCGGGTGGAGCGCGCTCGAACCGTACTACGCGGTGTACGTCGCATACCTGGCGACGTCGATCGTGGTGCTGGCGTGGAATCTCGCGTCCTCGACCATTTCGCACGCGCGGCGCTGCCTCGCGCTCGTCGCGGACATGCTCACCATTACGTGGTCGATGTGGTACTTCGGCGTCCAGGCGCTGCCGCTGTTCATCCTCTATGTCTGGGTGACGCTGGCGAACGGTTTCCGCTTCGGGCCGAGCTACCTGTTGCTCTCGCTCGGCGCGAGCCTCGCGGGGTTCGTCATGGTGCTGGCGACAAACCCGTTCTGGCGGCAGCACTTGATTGAAGGCGCCGGCCTGGCTGTCGCGCACGTCGCGCTGAGCATCTATGTGCTGTCGCTGGTGCGCCGCATGTTCGATGCCGTGGCGCGCGCCGAGGCCGCCAACCAGGCGAAGCGCCGCTTCATCTCGGTCGTCAGCCACGAGATGCGCACCCCGCTCAACGCCATCATCGGCATGGCCGACCTGATGCGCGACACGCAGCTGACGCTCGAGCAAGCCGACATGCTGCAGACGCTGCGCAGCTCGTCGCGCGTCATGCTCGGCCTGGTCGAGGAGGTGCTCGACTTCTCCAAGATCGAGGCGGGCAAGCTCGTGCTCGAGCGCACCGACTTCGACCTGCATGCGCTTGTCAACAGCACCAGCCGGATCCTGTCCTCGCAGGCAGCGGCGAAGCGCGTCGAGTTCGTGGTCTCGATCATGCCCGAGGTGCCGCCGGCGGTGCGCGGCGACGCGCATCACCTGCGCCAGGTGCTGATCAACCTCGCGAGCAACGCCGTCAAGTTCACCGAGCGCGGCAGCGTCGCGGTGCACGTCGGCTGCCAGGGCGAGACCGAGGGCCACGTGCGGCTCAAGTTCTCGGTGCGCGACACCGGGATCGGCATCGCGCCGGAGGCGCAGCAGCGCATCTTCGAGAGCTTCACCCAGGGCGACCAGTCGACCACGCGCCGCTTCGGCGGCACGGGCCTGGGCACGACCATCGCCAAGCAGCTCGTCGAGCTGATGGGCGGGCGCATCGGCCTGGAGAGCGCGGTCGGCTTGGGCAGCACCTTCTGGTTCGAGATCGAGCTCGAGAAGCAGCGCGAGCGCGCCGGCGCCGTTGCCGGCGAGCTCGCCGGCGCGCGCGTGCTGCTGATCGGTTTTCCCACGACGCAGCGCGAGGCGCTCGACCAGGCGCTCGCTGGCTGGGGCGCGACCCCAGTCGCCGCCGCCGACGTCGGTGAGGGCGTGACGCGGCTGGTCACCGAGATCAGCCTGGCGCGGCCCTACCACAGCGCGCTCATCTATACCGAGGACAAGGACCTCGAGCTCGCGCGGCGCTTCCGCCGCGCGGCGCCGGACCCGGCACCGGCGACGATCCTCGCCATGCCGAAGAGCGCCGAAGTGCCGCGCTTCGCGGCGCTGTCGGCGGGGTTCGGCGCGGTGCTCGAGATACCGTTCGACAAGCGGCAGCTGTTCAACGTGCTGCACTCGGTATCGGCGGGCGAGGAGCCGCGCGAAGGCGTGGTGCGGCTGCAGGACTACGCGCGGCGCGGCGCGGGAGCGAGAGGGCTGCGCGTCCTGGTCGCGGACGACAACCCGACCAACCGCGAGGTGCTGGGCAAGATCCTGGAGCGCGGCGGGCACACGCCGACGCTGGTAGCCGACGGCGAGCGCGCCCTCGATGCGCTCGAGGCGGCGCACTACGACCTGGCGCTGATCGACCGCAACATGCCCGGCCTGAGCGGCCTCGAGACCGTGCAAGCGATCCGGCTCACGACCGGCGCGCGCGAGCGGCTGCCCGTGGTCGTGCTCTCGGCCGACGTCACGCCCGAGGTGAAGCGCGAATGCCTGGAAGCGGGCGCCGACGCCTTCGTGCCCAAGCCGGTCGAGGCGCGCCGCCTGCTCGAGGAGATCCAGATCCTGTGCGGCGCCCGGCCGGCGGAGGCGCCCAATGCCGTCCTCGCCGAAAGCGCGCGCCCGGCGCGCGGCGAGAAGGCCGGGCCGGCACCGGTGGTCAATCAGGAGACGCTCGCCGACCTCGAGGAGCTCGGCTCCTCGCCTGCGTTCATGGACAAGCTGATCGGCGTGTTCGTCGCCGACAACGTCACGCTGATGGCGAAGATCGAGGCGGCGCTCGGCGCGCGCAACGTGGGCGAGTTCCGCAGCCACCTGCACGCGATGAAGGGATCGGCCGCGAGCATGGGCGCGGAGCGCCTGACCCAGCTGTGCAAGGACGTCGGCCGGCTGGCGGACGCCGAGATCAAGCTGCAGATCCTGCCGCTGCTCAAGTCGCTGCGCGAGGAGCTCGCGGCGACGCGCGAGGCGCTCGAGCGCTACCTGCAGGAGCGCAAGAAGTCCACGGGATAGGCCCCGCCTCCCGTGACGCGCGGCGCGCGGGAGCAAGCTAGGGCTGTTTGGCCGGCGCCGCAACCATCTGCGGTGCGCCGATCCTGCGGCGAGAGTCGTTCTCGATCCCGGCCGCATTGCGGATCGCGCGCGTCGTGAGACCCGTGCCGTCGGGCCGCCATCCGGGCGGGCCGAGCAGGTAGCCAGCCGCATCGCGCACGCTGCGCGCGGTGCGCAGGTCGCGGATCATCGCCACCCACTCGGCGAAGGCGATCTTTACCGGGTTGAGCGTGTCCACCTGCTTTACCAGGCCGTAAGTGCGCGCGACGCCGTCACGCTCCTCCGAAAAACTGCCGAACAGGCGGTCCCACGCGATCAACACGCCGCCGTAGTTGCGGTCCAGGTATTCCGGGTTGATCGCGTGGTGCACGCGATGGTGCGAGGGCGTGTTGAACAGCCACTCAAAGGCGCCCAGCTTTGGCACCGTCTCGGTATGCAGCCAGAACTGGTACAGCAGGTTGGCGGCGTACATGAATCCGACCGCGCGCGGGTCAAATCCGAGCCAGCACACCGGGATCAGGAACAGCCACGGCCCGGAGAGCACGTTGGTCCAGCCGAGACGGTAAGCGACCGAGAACGTGATCTGCTGCGCCGAATGGTGCACGCTGTGCAGCGCCCACATCCAGCGGATCTCGTGACTGCAGCGGTGCAGCCAGTAGTACGCGAAGTCGACCAGGAGGAACAGCGCCACCCAGCTTTCCCACCGGTCCAGGGGAATCTCGAACGGTCGGAACTGCCAGGCCGCGACGTACACCGCCACGACCAGGCCCTTGGTCGCCGCCTCTGTGGCGAGGCGTCCGATGGCGACCACGAGATTGGACGCCGTCACTTTCCAGCCGTAAGGCCGGTCGAGCGCGAAGCGGTAGTAGAGCGCCTCCAGGCCGATGGCGGCGAGGAAGACGGGAAGCGCCAGCATGTAGAGCTTGATCGGGTCCATGGCAGTCTGCTCAAGTTCGCCGGCGGCGTGCACCGGCAGCGATAGAATCGCCCCTTCCGCAACGGAAAGCGGCATGTCGTTCTTCATCCAGCTGGTCGAAAGCTCCGACGCGAGCCGCCGCGCGCTCGAGCGCGCGCCGCGCGTGCACGCCATGATCCACCGCGGGCTCACGCTCGCGGAGTACCGGGCCTTTCTGCACGACCTGTACCACATCGTCTGGCACTTCTGCCCGGTGATGGCGGCCGCCGCGGCGCGCTGCGACGACGGCTTTCGCGAGATACGCTACGAGTTGTACGAGCGGATCGCCGAGGAGAAGGGGCACGAGGCCTGGGTGCTCGAGGACATCGAGGCGATGGGAGGCAACGTCCAGGGCACCCGCAAGGCGCCGCCGAGCGCGCCGGTGCAGGCGATGATCGCGTTCAACTACTACGGCGCCGAGCGGGTCCATCCGTGCTCGGTGCTCGGCATGCTCTACGTGCTCGAGGTGGTGGCGTCGGTGTACGGCGGCCGCGTGGCGGACTCGATCGCGCGGGCCATCGGGCGCGACGTCGCGGCGGGCGGATTCAAGTTCCTGTCCTCGCACGCCACCATGGACGCCGACCACATGGCGAAGCTCAACGTCCTTCTCAAGACGATCGAGGACCCCGCGGCGCAGTCCGCCGTGCTCAACTCGACGCGCGTCAACTTTCACCAGTTCGGCCAGCTGTTCGGCGAAGAGGGCTTCGCCTCGCACCTTTCCGCGGCCGGCTAGCCCGCGGCGGCCACGGCCGCCGCGCCGACGTCGGTGATCGTGCCGCGCTCCATGCGGTCCATCTGCGCCCGGACCACGCGCGACATCATGCGCAGGTCGCGATCCTCCAGCCGCAGCGCGCAGTCGACCCAGGTGTCGGCGACCGCGTCGAGCTCCTCGCGCGTCACCGGGTTTACCTGCTTGCGCACCCGCATCACTGCCTGGAAGCCGCTGCGCCGGCGCACGTTGCGCGCGATCCAGGACTGCACCGCGGCCTCGCCCTCGCCGTCCTTCGCCAGCACGTCCACGATCCCCATCTCGTGCAGGCGCGCCGCGGGCAGGATGCGCCCGGAGAGGATCAGGTCCTCCGCCGCGCGCGGGTTCAGACGGCGCGCGAGCAGGCTGTAGGCGCCCATCCCCGGGAACAGGTTGAACAGGATCTCCGGCAGCCCCATCATCGCCGATTCCTCGGCGACGATGACGTCGGAGGCGAGCGCGGTCTCGAATCCGCCGCCGAGCGCGTCGCCCTGCACCAGCGAGATCGTGGTCAGCCCGGGGCAGGAATAGTTCTGCGCCCGCGCGTGCACGTTGTCGATGCACAGCTTCGCATAGTGCGCGAGCGCCTCGCGGTCGCGCGCCCGGATCAGCAGCAGGAACAGCGCCAGGTCGCCGCCGAGGTTGAACACCCTCGGCACGCGCGAGCCGGCGATGTAGTAGTTGACCTTCTGCATCGAGCCCTCGAACTCGATGTGCCCGCTGTTCGCCGTCAGCTCGCCGCCGAAGGCGCGGATGTCCTTGAGCAGCCCGAGGTTGAAGCACGGGTTGCCCCGCTGCTTCATGTAGCCCCACACTGCCCCGGTCGCAGGCTCGAACTCGTACTCCACTTCGGCATAGGTTCTGCAAGGCGCGCGCAGACCCGCCGCGTCGCTCAGATCGCTCATGGTGCCTCCCAAGTAAGAACCCCCTTGCGGGGGGCCGTTTGCGTCAGCCCCGGACGCCCGTCTGGAGCTTCCCGACCCCATTACACCCCCGTTATCGGCAGGGTGCAAACAATTCTTGACAATCTGCATGAGGTGGCCCGAGGGGCACCGCCATGCTTGTAGGATTCGTGCAACCCGCTGGACAGAATGAATAATTTCCCTTGGGGCGCAGTGGCATCGATGCGAAGCTGGCCGCAGAAGGCACCATCGCCGCATTCCTCGACACCGCTTCGTCCGCGTCTCCCCCCGACCCTGCTGTGGCGCGCAGCGAGCGGCGCGCTCGGCTCGATTCGGCACGCCGATTGCTGACGCGCTGCACGGCCTGCGACAGAAGGCGCCGCCCGCCAGCTGCGCCGGCGCGCCCGGGCGCGATGTTGGAGACGCTCGTGGAACTCGGCCGGAACATGGGTTAAAGTTTTCGTGTTGCACGCTGCAGGAGGCGCGAGGGGGCTGCATGTACGCGATCGTCTACAAGGCCGATGGTTTCCCGATCTGCCGCCAGGTGGCGGGGGTGAGCCCGGACCCGGTCGTGACCTGGAACACTGAAGCGTCGGCCCAGGCGTTCATCGCTGCCAAGGGCGGCGACAAGGATTTCCAGCCCGTTCAGCTCACCGACGAGGCGATGGACAGGATCGCGCAGGCGATGGGATGCCCGGTCGAGTCCGTGACCTTCGACCCGTACCCGGGCTAGGCCCGCGCCCTAACCGAAGCTGAAGAACTCGCGCCGGCTGCGCATGGCGCGCATGCGCTTGAGCAGCAGCGCGAGGTCCGCGTCGCGCGCGACGAAGTTCAGGTTCTCCGAGTTGACGATCAGCACCGGGGCCGCGCTGTAGTGGTGGAAGAAGCGTGCGTAGCTCTGCACGAGCAGCGCCAGGTAGTCCTCGCCGATCGCGCGCTCGTAGCCGGCGCCGCGCCGCCGGATGCGCTCGAGCAGCGTCGCGGGCCGCGCCTGCAGGTAGACCACCAAGTCCGGGACCGGCGCCTGCGGCCTGAGCGCGTCGTAGATCTTCTGGTACAGGGCGAGCTCTTCGCCCGAGAGCGTGATGCGCGCAAAAAGCGGGTCCTTGTCCAGCAGGAAGTCCGCGACCGTCGGCCGGCCGAACATGTCAGGCTGCATGAGCGGCTCGAGCTTGCGCGCGCGCTCGAAGAGGAAGAACAGCTGCGCCGGCAGCGCGTAGCGCGCCATGTCCTCGTAGAAGCGCGCGAGGAACGGGTTCTCCGCAGGCTCCTCGAGCAGCACCTCGGCGCCGAGCCGCTCGGCCAGGCGGCGCGTGAGGCTCGTCTTGCCGGCGCCGATCGGCCCCTCGACCGCGATGTAGCGGAGCTGCGGCTGCGTCATTCCCGGCGCACGCCCTGCGCACCGCAGGCGCGCAGCAGCTCGGCAGCGCGCCCGCGCCCGGGAATGGCGACGTCCGGCGCGATCTCGACCAGCGGCGCGAGCACGAACGCGCGCTCGTGCATGCGCGGATGCGGCAGCGTGAGGCGCTCGGAGGAGATCGAGGCTGCGCCGTGTAGCAGCAGATCGAGGTCGAGCGTGCGCGGCGCGTCGCGAAACGATCGCTCGCGTCCATGGCGCTGCTCGAGTGCGAGCAGCGCGTCGAGCAACTCGCCGGGCGCGAGGCCGGTCTCGAGCCGCACGACCGCGTTCACGAAATCCGGTTGCGACAGGTAGCCGACGGGGGCGCTGCGGTACAGGCTGGAGCGCGCGACGAGGCGCGTGCGCGGCAAGCCGGCGAGCTCCTCGATCGCTGCCAGCACCTGTGCGTGCGCGTCGCGCGCCGGGCCGCCGAGGTTCGAGCCCAGGCCGACGTACGCCGTGGCCTCGCTCACTCGGCGGGGGGAACCGCCAGCGGCGCGCCGCCGCCCTTGCGGCGGCGCCTGCGGCGGCGCTTCTTGCGCGGCCCGGTGTCGGGCAGCAGCAGCGCGCGGCGCGTTTCCGCGCCCGCGGCCTGGAACGCGCGCCACCAGGCCTCGAGCTCTGCGGGCACCTCGCCGCTCGCCGCGCGCAGCGCGAGGAAGTCGTAGCCCATGCGAAAGCGCGCTGCCTCGAGCAGCCGCAGCGGCCGGCTGCCGGAGCGCTGCTCGAAGCGCGGCTGCATCGCCCAGACCTCGCGCATGGTCGCGGTGAGCCGCCGCGTGATGGCGAGCTTCTCGCACTGCGTATCGAGCACCGCGTCCATCGCCGCCTCGAGCGCCACGATCGGCCGCTCGCCGCGCCGCTCCCGCGCGCGCCAGGCGGCGAGCACTTCGTGCCAGAGCAGCGCCGCGAACAGGAACGCGGGCGACACCGGGCGCCCGGCGAGCACGCGCTCGTCGGTCTGCGCCAGCGCGAGCGTCACGAACCTCTCGCCGAGCGGCTGCTCGAGGATGACGTCGAGCAGGGGGAACAGGCCCTTGTGCAGGCCCTCGTCGCGCAGCTGGCGCAGGCAGGCGCTGGCATGCCCGGACAGCAGGAGCTTGAGCATCTCCTCGAACAGGCGCGGCGGCGGGACGTGCTCGAGCAGCGGCGCGAGCTTGCGGATCGGGGCGCGCGTTGCGGGATCGATCCGCAGGCCGAGCTTGGCGGCAAGGCGCACCGCGCGCAGCATGCGCACCGGGTCCTCGCGAAAGCGCGTCTCGGGATCGCCGATCATGCGCAGCGAGCGCCGCTTGAGATCGCCGATCCCGCCGTGGTAGTCGATCACTTCCTCGCGCGCGGGCTCGTAGTAGAGCGCGTTGATGGTGAAGTCGCGCCGGCGCGCATCCTCCTCCTGCGAGCCGAACACGTTGTCGCGCAGCACCCGGCCGTGCTCGTCCTTCTCGGCGGTGGCGCTGTCGGCGGCGCGGAAGGTCGAGACCTCGATCGTCTCCGGGCCGAGCATCACGTGCACGAGGCGGAAGCGGCGCCCGATGACGATGGCGCGGCGGAACAGCGGCTTCACCTGCTCGGGGCGCGCACTGGTCGCGATGTCGAAGTCCTTGGGCCGGATGCCGAGCAACAGGTCGCGCACCGCGCCGCCCACGACGTACGCCCCGTGGCCGTTGCTGGCGAGCACCTCGCAGATCTTGAGCGCCCCCGGGCTGATCGAGGCGCGCGCGAGGCCGTGACGCTCGCGCGGCACGCGCACGAGGCCCTCGGTCCTGAGCCCGAACACGCGGCGGATGAAGCGCTGGATCATGAAAGCGCGTCAGAGTAGCTTTTCTGGGGCCGGCCTTGGCATGGCTCTGAGGGGGAACGGAAAAGTTACTCTGACCCCCTCAAGGAAATCACCGGCCAGCCGCGAGCGCGGGCCGCGGCGGCGAGAGACGTATCGGGGTCGACCGCGACCGGGCGCGACACGCGCTCGAGCAGCGGCAGGTCGTTGTGCGAGTCGCTGTAGAACGAGCTTTCGGCGAAGTCCGACAGCCGCCTGCCGAGCCCGGCGAGCCAGTGCTCGACCCGCGCCACCTTGCCCTCGCGGAAGCAGGGCACTCCGGCAACGCGACCGGTGAAGCGCCCGTCGATGCGCTCGGGCTCCGTCGCCACGAGGTGCGGCACGCCGAATTCAAGCGCGATCGGCGCCGTGACGAAGCTGTTGGTCGCGGTGACCACCGCGCAGAGCGCGCCCGCCGCGAGATGCTCCTGCACCAGCCCGCGCGCGCGCGCGCGGATCATTGGCCGGATGCGCGCCGCCATGAACTCGGCGTGCCAGCGCTCGAGCTCTTCGGGGGAGTGCGCGGCGAGTGGACGCAGCGCGAAGCCGAGGAACTCGTGGATGTCGAGCGTGCCGGCTTTGTACTGCTCGTAGTACTCGGCGTTCTGCGCCTCGTATTGCGCGCGCGCCAGCACGCCGCGCTCGATCAGGAACTGGCCCCACTCGTAGTCGCTGTCGCCGGAGATGAGAGTGTGATCGAGGTCGAACAGGGCGAGCTTCATGACTCCGGGAGCTCCAGGCCCTTGAGCGCCTCGCGCACCAGGGGCAGGGTGACGTGGCGCTGGCGCTCGAGCGAGAGGCGGTCGAGCGCGCCGAGGATCGCGGCAAGCGACGGCAGGTCACGGCGCACGTGCGTGAGCAGGTACCAGATCACTTCATCAGCGAGTCGCATGCCGCGCCGGTCGGCCTGATCGCGCAGGTACACGGCGCGCTCGGCGTCGGTCAGGGGCCGGACCTGGTAGATGAGTCCCCAGCCGAGCCTCGAGCGCAGGTCCTCGCGCAGCGCGAGCTGCGCCGGCGGCGCGTTGCCCGCGGCGAGCACCGCGCCGGCCGATTCGCGCGCGGCGTTGATGGCGTTGAACAGCACGCGCTGGCCGCCGTCGTCGAGGGTCTCGACATCGTCCGCGACCGTGATTCCGCCGGCGCGGGTCGCAGCGCGCGCGGCGGCGGCGAGCAGGTGGCTGCGGCCCGAGCCCGCCTCGCCCCAAAGGTAGACGATGGCTTCGGGCAGCGTGCCGTCGCCGAGCGCACGCAGGCGCGCCACCAGCTCCGCGTTGGCGCCCGGCACGAAGTTCTCGAGAGTGGGTTCGGGATCGGGCGAGATGCCGAGCGCGAGCTGGCGCATCACTTCGGCCCGCCGTAGAGCGGGCCCGCGAGATACGCCGCGCGCACGTGACGCAGCGCGACCAGCAGCGCGGCGCTCGCGGGCAGCGCGAGCAGCACGCCGAAGAACCCGAACACGTGGCCGAAGGCGAGCAGCGCGAAGATCACCGCCACGGGGTGCAGGCCGACGCGGTCGCCGACGAGCAGCGGCGTGACCACCATGCCTTCGAGCGCCTGGCCGACGGCGAAAGCGAGCCACACCCACGCCACCGCGCCGAGCTCGCCGAACTGCATCAGCGCCGCGATCGTGCCGAGCACGAAGCCCGTGATCGCGCCGACGTAGGGGATGAAGACCAGCACGCCGGTGATAATGCCGATCGGCAGCGCGAACTCGAGCCGGGCGAGCCAGAGCGCGGCGACGTAATACACCGTCATGACGAGGATCACCAGGATCTGGCCGCGCAGGAACTCGGCGAGCACGGCGTCCACCTCGCGCACGATCTTCAGCGCCCGGGCGTGCAGCGGGCGTGGGATCAGCCGCTCGGCGCGGCCGATCAGCGTGTGCCAGTCGCGCAGCAGGTAGAACAGCACCACCGGCACCAGGATCAGGTTCAGGAAGAACGCGACCAGCGCGAGGCCGCCGATCTTGAGTGAGCCGAAGAGCTGCGCGGCGAACTCGCCCGACAAGAGCTCGGCGGCGAGCTGGCGCACGGTGGCGACGTCGAGCTGGAATTCGACGCCGAAATTGTCCCTCAGCCAGGGCGCGGCGTTCTGGTTGAACCAGAGCAGGAAGCCCGGCAGGCGCTCGCCCAGCAGGCGCAGCTCCTTGTAGAACAGCGGCACCACGACGAGCGCGAGCGCGCCGATGAGCGCGATGGCGAGCAGCAGCACCACGATCACGGCGAGCGTGCGCCGCACGCGGCGGCCGCCGAGACGCTCGACCAGGGGATCGAGGATGTAGGCAAGGATCGCGCCGGCGAGGAACGGCGCGAGGATCGGCGCCAGCAGCCAGACGACCGCGAGCGCCGCGAGCGCGATCGCACTCCACGCCCACAAGCGCGAGTCGGCGAAAAACGGGGCCGCCATGTCGGGTAGAATCCGGGCGAGGGCGCAACTCTAGCATGGCGAAATCCCTCTCCTACCGCGACGCCGGCGTCGACCTCGAAGCGGGCGATGCGCTGGTGGAGGCGATCAAGCCCTTCGCCCGAAGCACGCTGCGGCCCGAGGTGCTCGCCGGCATCGGCGGCTTCGGTGCGCTGTGCGAGATCCCGAAGCGATTCCGCGAGCCGGTGCTGGTCTCCGGGACCGACGGCGTCGGCACCAAGCTCAAGCTCGCCTTCGCGCTCGGCCGGCACGACGGTGTCGGCATCGACCTCGTCGCCATGAGCGCGAACGACGTGCTCGCCCAGGGCGCGGAGCCGCTCTTTTTCCTCGACTATTTCGCCTGCGGCAGGCTCGAGCCCGAGATCGCGCAGCAGGTGATCCGCGGCATCGCGCGCGGCTGCGAGCTCGCGGGCTGCGCGCTGATCGGCGGCGAGACGGCGGAGATGCCGGGCATGTACCGCGAGGGCGAATACGATCTGGCGGGCTTCTGCGTCGGCGTGGTCGAGCGCAGCCGCATCGTGGACGGCCGCGCCATCGCGCCCGGTGACGCGCTGCTCGGCCTGGCCTCGAGCGGCGCGCACTCGAACGGCTACTCGCTGGTGCGCCGGATCCTCCAGCGCGCGAAGCCCGATCTGGCAGCGCGCGTCGGCGCTCGCTCGCTGGCGGACGCGCTGCTCGAGCCGACCCGCATCTATGTCAAGTCGGTGCTGAAGCTGCTCGAAGCACTGCCGGTCAAGGGCCTTGCCCACATTACGGGCGGCGGGCTGGTCGGCAACGTGCCGCGCGTGCTGCCGCAGGGCACGCGCGCCGTGATCCGCGCGGCCTCGTGGCCGCGGCCGGAGCTCTTCGATTGGCTGCAACAGGCAGGCAGCGTCGAGCGTGCCGAGATGCTGCGCGTCTTCAACTGCGGCATCGGGATGGTTGTCGTGGTTTCCCGGCAGGACGCGCAGCGCGCTGCGCAGGCCCTGCGGCAGGCCGGCGAGAAGGTCTACGAGATCGGCGAGATCGAGCAGTTTGCCGGCGAGCCCGCGGCAATCGTCACTTGAGGCCCGCCGCCCGCGGCGCGGATGCGGCGGGTCGTCGCCCGCTCATCCCACCCTGTAGACGATGTCGTGCTCGCGCGCGTGCGCGATCACCTTCAGGCCGAAATCATCCTTCGGTCCCACCTCCGCGACGTTCAGCCGATCGACCTGCAGGGATTCCACGCGCTGGCTGAAATCGGTGGTGTGTCCACGGATGTGGATGGTGTCGCCAACCCGCAAGGTCGCAGCATCGAGCTTGATGACCGCGACCGAGAGGTGGCTGAAGTAGTGGGTGACCACGCCGATGCGCTCGCCCGGTGCGGGCCGCTCGGGCGGCACCGCCGCCGCGGGTTTCGGCGCCGGCCTCCTGGCTGCGGGTGCGACGCGTCGCACCGGCGCCTTGCGTACCGGCTTTTTCCTGACTTTCGCGATCGTCTTGCGCGCCGCGGGCCGCTTGCCCGGGGTGCGCTTGCGCTTGACTTTCGGCTTGGTTCGCTTCGCCATCTCCCGTCTCCCGGCGATGTGGCTGGCTCATTCTCCCGCTTTGCAGCCGCGCCGCGCAAGGTAGATCCCGGCCAGCACCACGCACCCGCCCGCGAACTGTAGCGCGACCAGCGGCTCGCCGAGCAGGACCCAGGCGAACGCCGCGGCCATGACCGGCTGGAACAGCAGGCCCACCGAGGAGAACGCGGCCGGCAGATGGGCGAGCGCGTAGGCGATGAGGCCCTGTCCCGCCGAGTGCGAGACCCAGGCAAGCCCGAGCAGCACGAGCCAGCCGGCGGCGGTCCGGGGAAGCAGCGCCTCGCCCGAGGCGAGCGCAACCGGGAGCAGGATCGCCGCGGTGATCGTGGTCGTGACCGCCATCAGGCGCAGCGTGCTGGCGCCAAGCGCGCGCACGCCTTTCACGCTCAGCAGGTACCAGGCGTAGAACATCGCCGTGATCACCCCCAGCAGATCGCCGAGCAAGGCGCTGGGCGAGAAATCGAGGCTCGTGCGCACCAGCATCGCCACGCCCGCGAGCGCGGTGCAAAGGCCGGCGAGGAAAACACGCGTCGGCCGCTCGCGCCAGATCAGCCACACCGCGAGTGTGACGAAGAGCGAAGCAAGATTGGCGAGCAGCGTCGAGTTCGCCACCGAGGTGAACCGGATCGACCAGTGCCAGAAGCCGAGGTCGCCGGCGAAGGCGCAGCCCGCGGCGAGCAGATACTTCCATTGCCCGCCGGTGGATGCGCCGGCGGCCCGCGGCGCGAGCGGCTGCAGCGCCCAGAGCAGGGGCAGCGCGAGCGCGACGCGCCAGAAAGCGCTCGCGGTCGGGCCGACTTCGGCGATGCGCACCCAGATCGGCGAGAGCGCGATGCAAGTTGCGCCGGCGAGCAGCGCGGCGATCGCGGGACTGCGCATGCAACGATGGTAAACTTTTGACGAATCCCATGTCTGATCCGCGCTTCGTTCACCTCAGGCTCCACAGCGAGTACTCGGTGACGGACGGGATCGTGCGCATCGACGAAGCGGTCGCGCGGGCAGCCCAGGACGGCATGCCGGCGCTCGCGCTCACCGACGCCGCCAACCTCTTCGGCATGGTGAAGTTCTACCAGGCGGCGCGCCCCGCGGGCGTGAAGCCGATCATCGGCGCCGATTGCTGGCTGCAGAACGAGGCCGACCGCGACAAGCCCTTCCGCCTGCTGCTGCTGTGCGCATCGCGCGCGGGGTACCTCCGGCTCTCGGAGCTGCTGTCGCGCGCCTGGCTGAGGAACCAGCATCGCGGCCGGGCCGAGATCGCGAGAAGCTGGCTGGGCGATCTCGGTACCGAGGGACTGCTCGCGCTCTCCGGGTTCGCCGCAGGCGACGTCGGCCAGGCGCTCGCCGCCGGCAACGCGGGCGCCGCCCAGCGGCTCGCCGGCGAATGGGCGAAGCTCTTTCCCGGCCGGTACTACGTCGAGCTGCAGCGCGCGGGCGCCCCGCACACCGAGGCGCTGGTCGCGGATTCGGTTGCGCTCGCGTCGCGGCTCGGCCTGCCGGTGGTCGCGACCCACCCGATCCAGTTCCTCGCGCCCGGGGACTTCAGGGCGCACGAGGCGCGTGTCTGCATCGCGCAGGGCCACATGCTGGGCGATCCGCGCCGGCCGCGGCTCTTCACGCCGGAGCAGTACTTCCGCACCCACGAGGAGATGGCGCGCGTCTTCGCCGACGTGCCCCAGGCGCTCGAGAACTCGCTTGCGATCGCGCGGCGCTGCAACCTCGAGATCGAGCTCGGCCGGAGCCGCCTGCCGGCGTTCCCTACGCCGCAGGGGATGACGCACGACCAGTACCTCAGGCTGCAGGCAGAGAAGGGGCTCGCGGCACGGCTCGAGCGGCTGTACGCGGCGCACGAGCAGCGCACGCGCGAGGCGCCGCGCTACAGGGCGCGCCTGGAGTTCGAGATCGGGACCATCGCGCACATGGGGTTCGCGGGCTACTTCCTGATCGTCGCCGACTTCATCAACTGGGCGCGTGCAAACGGCGTCCCGGTCGGGCCCGGGCGCGGCTCGGGCGCCGGGTCGCTGGTGGCGTACGTGCTCGGCATCACCGACCTCGACCCGCTGAAATACGATCTTCTGTTCGAGCGCTTCCTGAACCCCGAGCGCATCTCGATGCCGGATTTCGACATCGACTTCTGCCAGGACGGGCGCGACCGCGTGATCGACTACGTGCGCGCCAAGTACGGCGCGGAGTCGGTGTCGCAGATCGCGACCTTCGGCACCATGGCGGCGCGCGCCGTGGTGCGCGACACCGGACGCGTGCTCGACCTGGGCTACAACTTCTGCGACCAGGTGGCGAAGCTGATCCCGGTGCAGGCGGGGCGCACCATCACGCTGCGCGAAGCGCGCCAGATGGAGCCGCTGCTCGCGGAGCGGGAAAGGAACGAGGACGAGGTGCGCGAGCTGCTCGCGCTCGCCGAGAAGCTCGAGGGCCTCACGCGCAACGTCGGCATGCACGCAGGCGGCGTGCTGATCGCGCCGGGAAGGCTGGTCGACCACTGCCCGCTGTACGCCGCGGAGGGAACCTCGCACGTCATCTCGCAACTCGACAAGGACGACGTCGAGGCAGTCGGGCTGGTCAAGTTCGACTTCCTCGGCCTCACCACGCTGACGATCCTCGACTGGGCGGAGCGCTCGGTGCGCGCGATGGGCAAGGCCGAGTTCTCGCTCGAGCGGATCCCGCTCGACGACGCCGCGACCTACCAGCTGCTCGCCGCGGGCAACACGACGGCGGTGTTCCAGCTGGAATCGCGCGGCATGCGCGACCTCATCAAGCGCGCGCGGCCCGATCGCTTCGAGGACGTGATTGCGCTGGTGGCGCTGTTCCGCCCGGGGCCGATGGAGCTGATTCCCGAGTACATCGCGCGCAAGCAGGGCCTGCAGCGCGTCGAGTACCTCGACAAGCGCCTGGAGCCTATCCTCGCGCCCACCTACGGGATCATGGTCTACCAGGAGCAGGTGATGCAGATCGCGCAGGTGATCGGGGGCTACACGCTCGGCGCCGCCGACCTGCTGCGGCGCGCGATGGGCAAGAAGCTGCCCGAGGAGATGGCGAAGCAGCGCGACATCTTCGTCGCGGGGGCGGAGCGCAACGGCCTGGCGCGGCACCGCGCGACGCAGCTCTTCGACCTGATGGAGAAGTTCGCCGGCTACGGCTTCAACAAGTCGCACGCCGCGGCCTACGCGCTGCTCGCCTACCAGACCGCGTACATGAAGGCGCACCACCCGGCGGCGTTCCTGGCGGCGAACCTGTCAGCGGTCATGGTCGACACCGACAAGGTGCGCCACTTCTACGAGGACGCCGCGGCCAACGCGCTCACGGTACTGCCGCCGGACGTGAACTCGTCCGACTATCGCTTCGCGCCGGTAGATGCGCGCACAGTGCGCTACGGGCTGGGCGGGGTGCGCGGCACCGGCGAGTACGCGATCCGCGCCGTGCTCGAGGCGCGCCAGGCGGGCGCGTTCCGCGACCTGTTCGACTTCTGCCGCCGCGTCGACAAGCGCATCGTCAACCGCCGCGTGGTCGAGTCGCTGGTGCGCGCCGGCGCCTTCGACGGCATCGGCCGGGACCGCGCCGGGCTGCTGGCATCGGTGGGCCGGGCGCTGGAGGCGGCGGAGCGGACCGAGCGCGAGGCTTCGCAATCGACCCTGTTCGGCGAAGCCGAAGCTTCGCGCGCCGCGCAGCTTGCGCTCATCGAGGCGCAGCCGTGGGACCTCAAGCGCCAGCTGACCGAGGAGAAGGCGGCGCTCGGCTTTTGCCTCTCCGCTCACCTGTTCTCCGTCTACGAGCGCGAGCTGGCGGGATTCCCGCGCGTGCCGCTGGCGAACCTCGGCGCCGCCGGGGAGCGCGCCTGGATCGCGGGCATCATCGCCTCGGCCCGGATGCAGATGACGCGGCGCGGCCGCATGATGGTGGTGGTGCTCGACGACGGCACGGCGCAGCTCGAGCTCTCGGTGTTCAACGAGCTCTTCGAGAAGCACCGCGCCCTGCTCAAGGAGGACGCCCTGCTCATCGTGCAGGGCAAGGTGCAGCGCGACGAGTTCGCGGGCGGGTTGCGCGTCGCCGCCGAGGATCTGCTCGATCTCGCCGCGGTCCGCGAGCGCTTCGCGGCGCGCCTGCAGATCGCGATGAACGGCCACTCCGAGGCCAGGCGCCTGATGGAGACCCTTGCGCCATACCGCGAAGCGGGAGAGGGCGGGTGCCCGGTGCTGGTGCACTACGAGAACGGCCAGGCGAGCTGCGACGTCGCGCTCGGCGAGACCTGGCGCGTGCGCCCGGATGCGCGCCTGATCGGCGAGCTCGCCGCCTGGCTCGCGCCGGAGAACGTGCGCGTCGTCTACCGCAGCGGACCGCCGGGCGCCTGAACGGCAGGCGCCCGCCGCCCGCAGGGCAGTCTCAGCGGGCCCAGCGAACCTCGCAGCTGGCGCCGCGCTGCTTGGCGAGCACGCAGCGGTACCAGGCATTCTGCAAGCGCTCCGCCGGGTCATAGCGCCGCTTCTCGGCAAGGAAGGTCGCGAGCATCGGATAGCACGCGTTGAGCTGCTCGCGCGTGGCGTCGCGCGGATCGCGCAGCGCCAGCATCCCGCCGCGCTCGAGCGCCATGCCGAGGAGGAGGCGCCGGATCTCGGCGGCATGGACGCTCGCGCCGAGAGTCGCCTTGACCCCGAAGCGCAACTGCACGCCGGCCCATTCGCGCTCGCAGCAGCGCAGGAACGCCGCCCGGGCCGGTTGCTGGCGCTGCACCGAGACGCCGTGCAGCACGAACCGGCGCTCGCGCGCGAGCTCGCGCAACCGCGCGAGAAAGCCGTCGACCTCCCCGGGAGGCAGCAGGCACTCGAGCGCCTCGCCCGAGGGTTCCGTCTCGCGGACGTCGGGGATGATCAGCTCGACGGGCGGAACGGCCTCGGCGGCGCTGCGTCGCAGCGAGTCGAGCGAGAGCGTCACGCTGTACAGGACGCCGAACAGCCCCCGGCCACCGAGGGCCAGACTGAACAGCTCGCGGTTCGCCTGCGGGTCGGCGCGCCTCAGCTCGCCGTCCGGGGTGACCAGGGTGAGCGCCGCGACATGCGCGGAGATCGCCAACCCGTCCGGACCGGGCGAATCGAGCGACACCGCGTCGCCGACGGTCGCCGGCAGCTGGGGCGCATTCGCGAATGCCTGCAAGGGAATCTGGTGCGGCGCGAGGTATTCGAGGAGCGCAGCCCACGGAGTCGCGGCCTGCAGCTCGAGGATCCCGCGCGGCGCGTCCAGCCGCAGCACGCGGTCGAGACCCGATGCGTCCAGCGCGAGCGCGCGCTCGCGCGCCCGGCGCAGCGCGCTCTTCAGCTCGTCGGCGGAACGCACCCGCACGGTGGGGATGCGCTCCAGGGCCGGGAACAATCCGGTGGCGGGCAGGGCGAGGGTCGCGAGCATGGCGGTCTCCGGTGGGTTCGAGGGCGCATCGATTGTGCGCCCACGGTCTCGGAAAGCAACACCCACATGGAGAGTATCGTAATGTGATACCATGGGTCGCATGGCGACGCGCAATCGCTTCGTCGAGGCGTTGAAGCGAGCAGTGCGCGCGCGCGGCCTGACCTACGCCGAGCTGGCGCGGCGGCTGGGCATCTCGGAGCCGAGCGTCAAGCGCCTGTTCTCGCGCGGCACGTTCACGCTGGCGCGCATCGAGCAGATCCTGCGCCTGCTGGATCTTGAGCTGTACGACATCGCGCGCATGAGCCGCAGCGCGGCGGCCGGCCCGGCGGAGCTGGCCCTCGAGCAGGAGTCCGTCCTGGCGAAGGACGAGCGGCTGCTGTCGGTCTTCTGGCTGGTGCTGAACGACTGGCGCTTCGCGGAGATCGCGCAGGAGTTCACCATCTCCCGCACCGAGCTCACGCTCGCGTTCGCCCGGCTGGCGCGCGCCGGGTTGATCGAGTGGGGCCCGGGCGAGCGCGCCCGCCTCAAGGTGCCGCGCGATTTCCAGTGGCGTGCGGGCGGGCCGGTGAAACGCGCCTACGGCACGCGCGTGGTGCAGGAGTTCCTGCGTTCGCGCTTTGCCGGCGCGCTCGATCTGCTGCGGTTCGAGGCGCGCGAGATCTCCGCCGAGTCGGCGGCCGTGCTGCGCCGCAAGCTCGAGCGGCTCGCGGGCGAGTTCAACGAGCTCGCCGAGGTCGATACCTCGCTGCCGGCGGCGCGGCGCGTCGGCATCGGCCTCATCGTCGCTTGCCGGCCCTGGGAATTCTCGGTCGTGAACGCGCTGAAGAAGCGCAAGGCCAGCTGACCGCCTACGCGGTCGGAAGCCAATCGAAGCCGGTGTAGCGCCGCGCCAGCTCGCCATCCGCCGGCAGCGCGAGGAGCTCGCGCACCCGCGCCGCCGGCGGTCCCCGTCGGGCCCAAGCGACCAGCGCCTCGACCGCCGCCGGGTCGCCCTGGACCACCGCCTCGACGCTGCCGTCGCGGCAATTGCGCACCCAGCCGGCGAGGCCGCGCGCGAGCGCTTCGCTGCGCATCGCGTCGCGATAGCCGACGCCTTGCACGCGCCCGCTGATCCGCAGGTGGTAAGTCACGGCCATGACGGAATTTTGCCTCGGCCCGTTCAGTGAAAGCGCGCGCACTCCGTGCTAAGCTGGAATGACGAATCCGAGGGGAAACGCAATGCGCGGTGTGCTGCTGGTCGTCGCTGGTCTTGCCCTGATCGGCTTGGTAGTGGTGTCGTTCATTCTGCCCGGAATGGCCCAGGCGGAGGCCAAGGAGGCGGCGCAGGCGCTCGTCGCGGGCGCCGAGCCGGCCAAGCAGCAGGTCGCCGCCGCCGCCGCCAAGGCGGGCAGCCTGACCGCCGCCGGGGCCGGCGTCAAGATCGCCTCCCGCGCCGACGCCAAGTTCGGCGAGCTGAAGTGGATCGTCGAGCCCAACGGCGCGATCCGCGGCTGGAACGAGGCGAACGCGATCGAGGTCGCGATCACACCCAGCCTGCAAGGCGGCAAGGTGACCTGGAATTGCCGCGGCTATCCGAATACGGCGATGCCGGAGAGCTGCGGCGGCAAGCCCTGAATCGCCGCGACTGCCGCGGCAATCAGCTCACTCGCATTCCCGGCTGCGCGCCGCTGTCCGGCGCCAGCAGGTAGACGCCGGCACCGTCGGACGCTGCCAGCACCATCCCCTCGGACACGCCGAACTTCATCCTGCGCGGGGCGAGGTTGGCGACCACGATGGTGAGCCGGCCCTCGAGCTTGCCCGGCTCGTAGGCGGGCTTGATCCCGGCGAATACGGTGCGCGTCGCGCCGCCGAGGTCGAGCGTGAGCTTGAGCAGGCGGTCGGCGCCGTCCACGTGCTCGGCGCGCACGATGCGCGCCACCCGCAGGTCGAGCTTGTTGAAGTCGTCGATGCTGATCTCGGCGTTCACGGCGTGCTCCTTGGCGGCGTGCTGCTGCTTCTCGGCGTGGCGCTGCGGCGAAGAGGGCTGCGGCGCGGATTCACCGGCGAAGAGAGCATCAAGCTGCTTCCCGTCAACTCGATGCATCAGATGCTGATAGGGCGCAATCCTCTGAAGGTCCGGCAAGGCATCGATCCATGAAAGCGGACCACAGCCGAGAAACGCTTCCACCCTGCTCGCCAGTTCAGGGAGCACCGGCTTGAGCCACATGGTCAGGTACTGGAACGCCCGCAAGCAGGCCGAGCAGGCCTCGTGCAGCTTTTTCCGGTTCTGCGCACTGTCGTTCTTCGCCAGATCCCAGGGCTTGGCAGCATCGAAGTACTGATTGACTCGATCGGCAACCTGCATCGCCAGGCGCACTGCCTTGCCGAATTCGCGCGCCTCGTAAGCATCGCGGATCTGCTTGCCCGTACCGCGAACCTCCCCGAGCGCCTGTGCCAACCGCTGGACCTCCGGCGACTGGTGGAGCTGTCCGTCAAAGTACCTATTGATGAAGCTCGCAGCGCGGCTCGCAATGTTGACGAATTTCCCGACCAGGTCGCTGTTGACTCGAGCGACGAAATCGTCGGGATTGAAGTCGAGATCCTCGACGTTGGCGTTGAGCTTGGCAGCGATGTAGTAGCGCAGCCACTCGGGATTCATGCCGAGCTCGAGGTAGCGCAGCGGGTCGATGCCGGTGCCGCGCGACTTGGACATCTTCTCGCCCGAGACGCCAATGAAGCCGTGCACGTAGATGTGGTCCGGCACCCGGTAGGGCTTGCCGGCGAAGTGCAGCATCGCCGGCCAGAACAGGGTGTGGAAGTAGATGATGTCCTTGCCGATGAAATGAATCTGCTCGGTCGGGTCGGCGAGCAGCGCCTCGAAGCCGAGCTTCCTCTCGGCGCAGTAGCGCTTCAGGCTCGCGAGGTAGCCGATCGGCGCATCGAGCCAGACATAGAGATACTTCTCCTCGGCGATGTCCGGGATCCGGATGCCGAAATACGGAGGGTCGCGCGAGATGTCCCAGTCGCCGAGCGCCTTCTCCCCCGCGCCTTCGAGCCACTCCTTCGCCTTGTTCACCACCTGCGGCTGCAGCCGCCCGGGCGTCTCGAGCCATTCCTTCAGGAAGCGCTTGCACTTCGGGTCCGACAGCCGGAAGAAGAAATGCTCCGAGGACCTGGGCACCGGCTTGGCACCAGAGAGCGTCGAGTAGGGGTTCCTCAGGTCGCTCGCGGCGTACACGGAGCTGCAGTTCTCGCAGGCGTCGCCGTACTGGTCCGGCGCGCCGCACTTCGGGCACTCGCCCTTGATGTAGCGGTCGGCGAGGAAGATCCCCTTGACCGGGTCGAACAGCTGCTCGATGGTGCGCCGGTAGACGAGCTGCGCGCGATCCAGGCGGCGGAAGATGTCCTGCGACAACTGCTCGTTCTCGTTGGAGTGCGTCGAGTGCCAATGGTCGAACGAGATATGAAAGCCCTGCAAATAGCGCGGCCGCTCGGCGGCGTAGCGCGCGACGAGCGCCTCGGGCGAAACGCCTTCCTCCTCCGCCTTCAGCATGATCGGCGCGCCGTGCGCGTCGTCGGCGCAGACGAAATGCACCTCGTGGCCGCGCAGGCGCTGGAAGCGCACCCAGATATCGGCCTGGATGTACTCCATGATATGGCCGATGTGGAACGACCCGTTCGCGTAGGGCAGCGCAGTGGTGACGAACAGCCTGCGGCGGGGCATCTGCGGCTCGGGCAAAATAGAAATTTTAGCTTACACTTGCTGCATGCCCGTCAGCGCAGCGGATGTCCAGGCGGTTCTCGCCGGCCTCGTCGACCCGAACACCGGCAAGGATTTCGTCAGCGCGCGCGCGGTGCGGAACCTGAAAGTCGCCGACGGCGCGGTGACGCTGGAGATCGAGCTCGGCTATCCCGGCAAGAGCCAGTTCGAGCCGGTCCGGCGCCAGATCAACGAGGCGCTGGCGCGCGCCGGGATCACCGGCGCGAGCGTGAGCGTGCGCTCGAAAGTGGTGGCGCACGCGGTGCAGCGCGGCGTCAAGCTGGTCCCGGCGATCAAGAACATCATCGCGGTCGCCTCGGGCAAGGGCGGCGTCGGCAAGTCGACGACCGCGGTGAACCTCGCGCTCGCGCTCGCCGCGGAGGGCGCCTCGATCGGCATCCTCGACGCGGACATCTATGGGCCGTCGCAGCCGATGATGCTCGGCATCGCCGGGCGGCCTGAATCGAAGGACGGCAAGAGCCTCGAGCCGATGGTCGGCCACGGGCTGCAGGCCATCTCGATCGGGTTCCTGATCGACGTCGACACGCCCATGGTCTGGCGCGGGCCGATGGTGACGCAGGCGCTCGAGCAGCTGCTCAAGGACACGCGTTGGCGCGACGTCGACTATCTGGTGGTCGACCTGCCTCCCGGGACCGGCGACATCCAGCTCACTCTCGCCCAGAAGGTGCCCGTCACCGGCGCGGTGATCGTCACGACTCCCCAGGACATTGCCCTCGTCGACGCGCGCAAGGGCCTCAAGATGTTCGAGAAGGTCGGCATCCCGATCCTAGGGGTGGTCGAGAACATGTCGCTGCACATCTGCCCGCAATGCGGCCACCAGAGCCACATCTTCGGCGAGGGCGGGGCCGCGCGCATGTGCAAGGACTACGGCACGGAGCTCCTCGGGCAGCTGCCGCTCGACACGGCGATCCGCGAGCAGACCGACTCGGGCAAGCCCACCCTGGTCTCTGACCCGGACGGCCCGGTCTCCGAGATCTACCGGCGTATCGCGCGCCGCTGCGCGGTGCGGATCGCCGAGTCGCAGAAAGACATGACCTCCAAGTTCCCGAACATCGTGGTGCAGAACACCTAACAGGCCTCGTGACCATCAAGTCGGACCTCTGGATCCGCCGCATGGCGGAGCAGCACCGCATGATCGAGCCGTTCGAGCCGCGCCAGGTGAAGGAGGTGCAGGGGCGTAGGGTAGTCTCGTACGGGACCTCGAGCTACGGCTACGATATCCGCTGCTCGAGCGACTTCAAGATCTTCACCAACATCAACACCACCATCGTCGACCCGAAGGCGTTCGACGAGAGATCGTTCGTCGACTTCCGCGGCGAGGTCTGCGTCATTCCGCCGAACTCGTTCGCCCTGGCGCGCACGGTCGAATACTTCCGCATCCCGCGCAAGGTGCTCACCATCTGCCTGGGCAAGTCGACCTATGCGCGCTGCGGCATCATCGTCAACGTGACGCCGCTCGAGCCCGAATGGGAGGGACACGTGACGCTCGAGTTCTCCAACACGACGCCGCTGCCGGCGCGCATCTACGCCAACGAGGGCGTGGCGCAGGTGATCTTCATCGAGTCGGATGAAGTCTGCGAGACCTCCTACAAGGACCGCGGCGGCAAGTATCAGGGCCAGAAAGGCGTCACGCTGCCTCGCATCTGAAGCGCAATCCGTAGTGGGTCTGGTCGCTTAGCGCCACTACCTATAGTGGTTTCTCACGCACCGGCAGCACGCTCCGCCTGTTGTGACGAGGTCAAAAAACTGTCACAAAGCCCTTGACTCGCCGGGGGTCACACATATAATCGCGCCAAGTTTTCCTTGTGGACTCAACGAACTAAGAAGGAGGTCATCATGACAGGCAAAAGGAACTCGGGCACCGCCGTCTGCATCGACGACCTTCCCGAAACCTAGTTCGTTGGGAGACTTTGATGGGCGTACGCCCCAGTAGTATCACACGACTCACCAAGCAGACCGCGCTACCGCAAGAACAGCTCTTCGACACGCACCCCGAAGCGAGTCTCGACTTCGAGCTCGTGCGCCAGGCCGCGCGCCAGAAGTACGCGCGGCCCTTCCTGATCCTCGACAACGCCATCGTGCGCGAGAAGGCGCGCCGCTTCCGCGCCGCGATGCCGCGAGTCAAGGCGCACTACGCGGTCAAGGCGAATCCCGACCGGCGCGTGCTCAAGGTGCTGCTGCAGGAAGGCTGCGGCTTCGAGATTGCCTCGACCGCGGAGCTCGACCTGCTGCTCGCGCTCGGCGTGCGCCCGGGCGAGGTGTGCTTCTCGAACCCCATGAAATCGCGCGAGGCGATCGCATACGCCGCCCACCAGGGCGTCGAGTGGCTCGTGGTGGACAGCGTGGACGAGCTGCGCCGCGTGCACGAGATCCGGCCGGACGCCAAGATCTACCTGCGCATCGCCACGCCGAACATCGGCAGCGACTGGCCGCTTTCGGGCAAGTTCGGTGCCGGCGCCGCCGAGTCGCGCGAGATCGTCGCCACCGCCGCGAAGCTCGGCGCCGACCTCGCGGGGGTCACGTTCCACGTCGGCTCGCAGTGCCGCAACCCGGAGAACTGGCGGGTCGGGATCGAGAAGGCACGCACCCTGTTCGACGCCATGGCCAAGACAGGGCTCAGGCCGCGCCTGCTCGACATCGGCGGCGGCTTCCCGGTGCGCCACGTCAAGCCGATTCCCTCGATCGAAGTGATCGGGCAGGTGGTGAGCGAGGCGCTGGCGGCGTTCCCCGACGACGTGCAGGTGATCGCGGAGCCGGGGCGCTATATGGTGTCGGACGCGGGCTACTTCGTGTGCCGGGTGCTCGGCACCACCACGCGCGGCGGCAAGCGCTGGATGCACTGGGACGCGGGCCTGTTCGGCGGCGTCATCGAGACCACTGAGGGGCTCAAGTACCGGATCCGCACCGACCGCGCCGGGCCTGACATCCCGTGGCACGTGGCTGGCCCCACCTGCGACTCGGTGGACGTGATCCTGCGCGACGAGCCGCTGCCCTCGGACCTGCAGGAGGGCGACTTCATCTACATCCGCAACGCCGGCGCCTATACCACCGCGTACGCGAGCGAGTTCAACGGCTTCCCGCTGCCCGAAGTGCGCGTCTTCGAGACCCGGTGCTAGCGCGCCCTGCGGACGGACTCAGGCCGCCCGCTCGTAGAGCACGAAATCGAATCGCTCGCCGCCCGCGGCGGTGTGCGCGCTGCGCTGCGTCTCCTTCCATGCCACGCGGTCAAACGGCGGGAAGCGCACGTCGCCCTCGTAGTCGCGCTGGATCTCGGTGAGCACGAGCCCGTGCGCCAGCGGCAATGCGGCGGCGTAGAGCTGCGCCCCGCCGATGACGAACGCGAGCGGCTCGCCGGCGCACAGCGCGAGCGCTGCCTCGAGCGAGCCCGCGATGCTCGCCCCGGGCGCTTGGTAGCCGGCGCGGCGCGTCACCACGATGTTCTCGCGGCCCGCGAGCGGCGCCGCGAGCGACTCCCAGGTGCGCCGGCCCATGATCACGGGGTGGCCGAGCGTGAGGCTCTTGAAATGGCGCAGGTCCTCGGGCAGGCGCCACGGCAGCCCGCCTTGCGCGCCGATGACGCCGTTGGCGGCGACCGCGGCGACCAGGTAGACGCGCGGCGTGCGGGAGTCGACGAACGGGGACATGGTGTCGTCAGACTGTGACAAACGTCCTCGTCCTCACGAAATCTTGCGCGGTTATTATAGACAGATGGCAGCCGAGAAATATTTCACGGCGCCGGCGCTGCGCTATCCGCGCTCGTTCCTCGGGCTACTCGTGGCGGGCCTGCTCCTCGTCGCGCTGCCGCTCGCGGCGGCGCTGCTCTACTCCGCATGGCACACCGAGCGCCTCGCCGAGCAGAGCCGCAACGCGGTGTTCGACGCCGCGCAGGCCGCGCGCGCCAGCCGCTCGCTGGTGAACCGGATCAGCTCGATCGAGCGACTCGCCCTGCAGCTCGCAGTGCTGCCCGATGCGGCGCTGCGCGCCGACCTGGCGCGGGTGCACTCGAGCTTCAAGGTGGTGGCGCAGGAGCTGTCGCGGCTGCCGCTCGACGCCGAACAGGTCGCCGCGCTCGACCGCACCATCGAGCGCGAACAGGTCCTGTTTGACATGCTCGCGGCCGCGTCGCGCGGCAGGCCGGATGCGCGCGCCGTGCGCGAACTGACCGGCGCGCTCGCCGATGATGCCTACCAGGTGCTCGCTATCAGCTACGTCGTCGCCGACCGCGAAGTGGAGCGCCTGCGCGCGAGCGCGGACGACGTGCACAGGCGGCTCGTCGCCCTGGTGCTGGTCGCGATCGCCCTGGCGCTCGCCGCGGCGCTCGCGCTGACCCGCCTGATTACGCGCCCGATCGCAGCGCTCGACTCCGCGATCCGACAGCTCGGCAGCGCGGATTTCGAGCACCCGATCCGCGTCGGCGGCCCCGCCGACCTGCAGAGCCTCGGCGAGCGGCTCGACTGGCTGCGGCAGCGCCTCACCGAGCTTGAGACCCAGAAGAGCCGCTTCCTGCGGCATCTCTCGCACGACCTGAAGACGCCGCTCGCCGCGCTGCGCGAGGGCACGGAGCTGCTGAGCGACCAGGTAGCCGGCCCGCTCGCCCCGCCGCAGCGGCAGGTGGTCGCGATCCTGCGCGACAACAGCGTCAAGCTGCAGCGCATGATCGAGGAACTGCTCGACTACCAGCGCGTGCTGCACGTCGCGGCAGGACTCGAGATCGGACCGGTCGCGCTCGACCTGCTGCTGCGCCACGCGGTGCAGGCGCACCGGCTCGCGGCGGACGCCAAGCGCCAGCGCATCGAGCTCGACGCGGGGCCGATCCGGCTGCGCGGCGACGCCGCCAAGCTGCGCTCGATCGTCGACAATCTGATCGGCAACGCCGTCAAGTTCACCCCGAAGGGCGGCGCGATCCGTGTGCTCGCGCGCGAGCAGGACGAGGAAGCGCTGATCGACGTGCTCGATACCGGACCGGGCGTCGCACCCGAGGAGCGCGAGACGATCTTTGACGCGTTCTTCCGCGGCCGCACCGGCGGCTCCGGGCGCGCCGAGGGCATCGGGCTCGGCCTCGCCATCGCGCGCGAGTTCGCCGAGGCGCACGGCGGGCGCATCGAGGCGCTCGCCGGAGGCAGCGGCGGGCACTTCCGCGTGACGCTGCCGCGGCGGCCAGCGATCCCGCTGGCGGAGGCGGCATGAGACCGCTCGCGCCGGTGCTGGCGCTGCTCTGCGCGGGGTGCGTCGCGATCGGGCCGGACGCGCAGGACATGCAACGGATCGACACGATCGTCGCCGAGTCGGTGGCGGCGGCGCATGAGCCGCCGGAGCGGCGCCAGAACGCGCTGGTGCGCGCGCAGCAGGCGTTTGCCGCGAACGCGAGCGACGCGAACCGCCTTCAGCTTGCGGCGCTGCTCGCCACGCTGCCGCCGCCGCACCGCGACGATGCGCGCGCCATGGCGCTGCTCGAACCGCTCGCCGCGGCCTCGCCGCAGACGCCGCTGGCGCGCTTCGCGGCGCTGCTCGCTGAGCACGTCGCCGAGCGCCAGCGCGCGGCGCGCGCCGGCGAGCGGCGCGAGGAAAAGCTGCGCCGTCAGGTCGAAGTGCTGAAATCGATCGAGCGCGAGGTCTTTGAGCGCGAGGAACGCGCGCGCGCCCGGAGGAGGTAAGCATGGAACGCAGTTCGAGACGAATCCTGCTGGTGGACGACGACAGGGATCTGCTGCAACTGATCGCGATGCGGCTCAGCGCGGCAGGCTACGCGGTCACGACCGCCGAGTCGGGCAGCGCCGCGCTCGCGGCGCTCGCCACGTCGCGCCCGGAGCTCGTGATCACGGACCTGCGCATGGAGGGGATGGACGGGCTGGCGCTGTTTGACGCCATCCATCGCGAGGCGCCGGCGCTGCCGGTCGTGATCCTCACCGCGCACGGCACCATTCCCGAAGCCGTGGCGGCCACGCGCCGCGGCGTCTTCGGGTTCCTCACCAAGCCGTTCGACGTCAAGGTGCTGCTCGACACGGTTGCCGAGGCGCTGCGCCTTTCGGGCGGCCCGTCCGGCGCCGACGAGGCCTGGCGCGCCGAGATCGTAACGCGCTCCCCGGCCATGGAGTCGCTCCTCGAGCAGGCGCGCCGCGTCGCGGCCTCGGATGCCGCGGTCTGCATCGTCGGCGCGAGCGGCACCGGGAAGGAGCTGCTGGCGCGCGCGATCCACCGCGCGAGCCGCCGGGCGGACGCGCCGTTCGTCGCCGTCAACTGCGCCGCGATCCCGGAAGGGCTGCTCGAGTCGGAGCTTTTCGGTCACCGCAAGGGCTCGTTCACTGGAGCGTTGCAGGACCGCACGGGCCTGTTCCAGGCTGCCGAGGGCGGCACGCTGTTCCTCGACGAAATCGGCGACACGCCGGCCGCCCTGCAGGTCAAGCTGCTGCGCGCCCTCGAGGAGAAGCTGGTGCGGCCGGTGGGCACCAACGACCCGGTCGAGGTCGACGTGCGCGTCATCTCGGCGACCCATCACCGGCTCGAGGACCGGATCGCCGCCGGGGAATTCCGCGAGGACCTGTACTACCGGCTGAATGTCGTCAAGCTGGCGCTGCCTGCGCTCGCGGAGCGGCGCGAGGACGTGCCGCTGCTCGCCGGCCATGTGCTCGCGCGCTTCGGCGAACGCTACGACCGCTCGCGGCTCGCGCTTTCGCCCGAGGCCATGGACCTCCTGGTCGCGGCGCCCTGGCCGGGCAACGTCCGGCAGCTGCTCAACGTGATCGAGCACGCGGTGGCGCTTTCCACGACCGACGTCATCCCCGCTTCGCTCGTGCGCCAAGCGCTCGACGCGGGCGAATCCTCGCTCAGGCCGCTCGATGAGGCGCGGCGCGCCTTCGAGCGCGACTACCTCGCGCGCATCCTGAAGATCACCGCGGGCAATGTGACGCAGGCGGCGCGCCTCGCCGGCCGCAACCGCACCGAGTTCTACCGCCTGCTCGAGCGGCATGCGCTCGAGCCCTCGATGTTCAAAGCGTCGCCGCGCGGCGACAACCAAAACCACAGCGCATCAGCCGCTTCCCGCGCGCGCGGCTGAGCGCGTCGCCCGGGGGTGACGCCCGCGCCGTCCGGGGCGCAGTGGAAATCCGTCACGAACGGTGCGCAGCTCGTTGAGTTGCCTCCGTTTTCCGTCGCTGGCACAGGGGTTGCAAGAAACTGTGCGTCCACAAGGCGCAAACGGAGGGTCAAGCATGGAGTACGCCAGAACCCATCCAGTATTGATCGTGGCAGCGATCGCGGTGCTGCTGTTCAGCCTGCTGGGCGCCGCGGCAATCACCGGCATCCTGCCGGTGGCCACTTCCAAATCGGGCGTCGCGGACGCACAGGCGGGAAAGAATCCGCCGGCGCATCCGCGCGTCGCGCAGGCTGCGCGCTGCCCGACCTGCGGCGCAATCGAGTCGATGCGCCAGGTCGAAGTGCAGGGCGAGACCAGCGGCCTCGGCGCGGCCGCGGGCGGAGTCGCGGGGGCGATCGTGGGCAACCAGTTCGGCCGCGGCGACGGCCGGACCTTGATGACGATCGCCGGCGCCGCGGGCGGCGCCTACACCGGCAATACGATCGAGAAGCAGATGAAGAAACGCACTGCTTGGCGGGTCACGGTGCGCCTGGACGACGGCACCGTGCGCACGCTCACGCAGGGCGCGCAGCCGCCGTTCGCGATCGGCGACCGCGTGCGCATCGTGAATGGCTCGACGCTCGAGCGGGCCTGAGGAGGCAGCGATGAGACTGAAATCCGCAGCGTACGCGCTTGCACTCGTCGCCGGGCTCGCTTCGGGCTGCGCCAGCAACCCGAGCAAGCAGGAGATCGGAACCGTCACGGGCGCCGTGATCGGCGGGCTGGTGGGCGCGGCGGCGACCGGCAGCACTACCGGTACGGTGGCGGGCGCGGGACTGGGAGCGCTGGTCGGCAATCAGGTCGGCAAGGATCTGGACCGGAAAAGGAAATAGGGCGGATGCAGCTCTTCAAGGTCAAGGACAGCGGCGACGTCAGCGTCTTCTTCCAGACGCTCGCCGGGTTTGCCATCGCGGCGCTCGTCATGCTGGGCGTCGGAGGCACCGTCTACAAAGCGGTCTCGCCGGACGGCTGGATGGCGCAGGTGCTCGGCGGCAGCGTCGCCGGCGGGCTCGCCGCGGTTCTCGCCCTGAGCGCGATCGGCGCCTTCGCCTGGCTGACCCGCGAGTGGATCTCGTCGCGGCGCCGCGGCCGGCTCTCGGAGCTGTTCGTCTACACCTTCGCCGCCGCGGGCGCGCTCTACGTGGTGCAGCTCGCAGCGAGAGGAGCGCTCTAGGAGTTCCCCAGAACAACAACAGCGTTTGCCTCAGCCTTCTTCGCTTCCCCCCGGCCCGCCTTCCCCCCTACAGGCGGGCCATTTTTTGGCGGGCACGGGCGTCAGACGGCGATCGGCGCCTTGATCGCAGGGTGCGGGTCGTAACCCTCGAGCGTGAAATCCTCGTAGCGGAACGCGAACAGGTCAGTCACGTCCGGGTTGATGCGCATGCGCGGAAACGGACGCGGAGTGCGCGTGAGCTGCTCGCGTGCCTGCTCGACATGGTTGAGGTACAGGTGGGCGTCACCCAGCGTGTGCACGAGCTCGCCCGCCGCGTGGCCGGTGACCTGCGCCACCATGAGCGTGAGCAGTGCATACGAGGCGATGTTGAACGGCACGCCCAGGAACAGGTCGGCGCTGCGCTGGTAGAGCTGGCACGACAGGCGCCCGGCGGCGACGTAGAACTGGAACAGCGCGTGGCAGGGCGGCAGCGCCATGCGGTCCACATCTGCGGGGTTCCAGGCGGTCACGATATGGCGGCGCGAATCCGGCTTCCTGCGGATGGCGTCGACCACGGCGGCGATCTGGTCGATGGTGCGCCCGTCCGGCGCCTGCCACCGGCGCCACTGGTAGCCGTACACCGGGCCCAGCTCACCGTCGGCGCCGGCCCACTCGTCCCAGATCGTGACGCCACGCTCCTGCAGCCAGCGCACGTTGGTATCGCCGCGCAGGAACCAGAGCAGCTCGAGCACGATCGACTTGAGGTGCACTTTCTTGGTGGTGAGCAGCGGGAAGCTCTCTTCGAGCGTGAAGCGCATCTGCGGCCCGAACAGGGAAAGCGTGCCGGTACCGGTGCGATCGGTCTTGCGTGCGCCGCTCTCGAGCACGCGCGCGAGCAGGTCGAGGTATTGCTGCTCGCCGGGATTGAACCTCATATCGCGATGGTAGCGAAAAGCTCGCGCGCGCTCTCAAACCGGTCGGCCGGCTGCTTCGCCAGCAGCCGGTCGAGAATCGGCTGGTACCCGGCCAGTCGCGGCGGCAGCCGCGGCACGTCGCCGTGCACGTGCATGTAGACGAGGCCCGCGGTGCCCTCGGACTCGAACAGCTTACGGCCCGTCAGCATCTCGTAGAAGATGACGCCCAGGCTGTAGAGATCCGAGCGGTGGTCGGCCTGCTGGCCCATGCACTGCTCCGGGCTCATGTAGCGGGGCGTCGCCATGACCTCACCCGCGCGGGTCAGGGTCGAGTCGACCGTAAGCGAGCGCGCCAGCCCGAAGTCGACGATCGCCGGACGGCCGCTGTCGCGGAACATGATGTTCTGCGGCTTCAGATCGCGGTGCACGATGCCGTGCGCGTGCACCGCGTCCAGCGCCTTGGCGATCTGCGAGGTGACTCGCAGCGCGGCGAGCGAGGTCAGGCCCTCGTGCATGCGCACGGCCAGGGTGCCACCCGACAGGTACTCCATCGCGATGTACGGGCGATCGCCCGCGAAGCCCTGGTCAAAGACCCGGGCAACGTGCTCGTTTTCGATGCCCGCGATCAGCCGGTACTCCCGCACGAAGCGCTGCAGGAAGGTCGAGTCGCGCTTCAGGCCGGGGTCGAGCACCTTGAGGACGAGTTGCATGCCGTCGCGCCCGCGCTCGGCAAGGTAGACCTGCGCCATCCCGCCGCGGCCGATCATGCGCAGCGTGCGGTAGCCGTTTACCTGGATCGCATCGTCGCGTACCGGGGTGCCGATCCGGTGCACGTCGATCGGCACGGTGCGCGCCAACGCCGGGTCGGTACCGGATGCCTCGAGCCGGCGCGTCGTCTGCTCGCGCAACGCGTCTTCGACCGAGCGCGCCAGCCGCTCCGGGGTGAGCGCGCCTTTGCGCAGGAAATCCGCGGCCCCGGCCCGCATCGCCTTGACCGCCAGGTACTCGCCGCCCTCGTCGGTGATCAGGACGACGGGCGGCGCATCCGGCCGGCCGCGGATCTCCTCGATCCAGGCGAAACCGTCCTCCCCCGCGGGGTTCGAATCCAGGATCACCGCGCTGTAGCGGCCGGGCGCGAGCACCTCGCGCGGCCGGCCGCGCTGGCGCGGATCCCATTCCTCGGTCTCGGCCGCGGGCCAGCGCGCGCGCAGCATGCCGGCGAGCGCGCTCCGGAACGTGCTCGAGTCATCGACGATGAGGAAACGCATGGAGGCGGAGATTCGCGACCGCCCGTATTCTGCCGGGGCCGGACGGATTGATAAAGACCTCCGGACGTAGGATCATGCGCGCCCAGGGGGAAAAACAGATGAAGATCTTTGGCGGCGCCCGGCCGGATCACCCGATGTCCCAGCCCAAGGAGGCCAAGCGCATCCTCGAGGCGCTTCCGGTGGCCGAGGCGGACAAGGCGCTCGACGAGCTCGCGCACTGGCAGGATTCAGTCGCGGTCGCGCCAGGCTTCAAGCCGGACGCGCGTATCGAGCTCCTGTTCATGCTCGACGAAGCGGCCCAGCCGCGCTTGCGACGCCTCGCGCGCGACTACTTCGGCGATGCGCGCCCCTCGCGCGTCCAGGAGAACCGCCTCTGGACTGCCGCGCATGGCTACTGCCGCCACGCCAGTCTCGCCTACGCGCGGGCGGTGGACCTGTTCGTCCAGAACGAGAAAGGGGTCGAGGCGGCGAAGGGGCGCCTGCCGCTCCTGCTGGTACGCGAGCTGCGCACCCTCGCCCAGCAGATCAAGTGGATGCACCTGCGCTACGGACCGATCGATCCAACGGCCTGGGGGATATTCAACCGGGTGTATGCGTTCAGCGAGGCGAAGCGGCTCGCAGAGGCGAAGACGGCGCCCTACCCGGGCGTCGCCGAGGAGACCACCCCGAAGCTCGAGTTCCTGAAGGGGCTCATGTTCAGCGCGACCTCGCCCGACAGCCTGCTGCCGGGCGAAGTCGAGCTCGTCGAGCGGGTGATCGGCGACTATGCGCCGCATTTCTTGCTCGCTGCGGGTCCCGATCCCAGTCTCGGCTACTGGACGGATCTGGCGCAGGCGATGGCGCCGGCGCGCCTCACGGTCGCGCCGGCCTCCGGACCCGGCCTGCGCTGCTTCGGCGCCGGGCGCGCGCTGGAGGAGCTGAACGCCGCGATCGAGCGCATCCACGCCACGCGCCAGGTGCCGCAGGCGCTCATGCTCGGCAGCCATGCGGACGCCGAGGCGACCCTCAAGGTGCTGCGCCATGCCGCCGCCTACTGGTCGCCGCAGCCACCCGAGCGCAAGTCGCGCCGTCACGCGATGAAGTCGCGCCTCGCCGTGGCGCACGGCTACAACGGCGTGCTCGAGGCCCTGGGCGGCGGTGAATCGCTTGACTTCGATAACAGCGGCGCGGAGAGCTGGCTGGTCGAGAACGTGAGCGCGGGCGGCTGCGGCGCGGTGGTGCCGCAGCTGAAGGGAGACTGGCTGCGGGTCGGGGCGCTGGTTGCGCTGCAGGCCGAAGGCGGCAACAACTGGCTGATCGGGCTCGTGCGCCGGGTCAACAAGACGGGCGCCGCGCAGGCGCGGGTCGGGATCCAGACCATTTCGAAGGCACCGAATCTGTCCCGGTTCGCGGTGAGCGGCGCAGCGGGTGCCGCGCAGCCCGGGATCGTGCTCGGCAACGGCGACGCTTCCGAGGCGCGCATCGTGCTGCGGCCGGGCGTCTATGCGCCGGCGCAGAACCTCGAGATCGCGCGCGGCGAGCGCCACCATGTCTACATCCCGCAGGGAGTCACCGAGCGCGGCGAGGACTACGAGATCGCGCGCTTCCGCGAGATGATCCGCGAAGGCTAGCCGAGCACCTTGCGCAGCCAGCGGCCGATGTCCGCGATCTCCTCGGGGCAGACGGCGTGCGGCATGGGGTACTCGCGCCACTCCACCGCGTAGCCCAGCCGCTGCAGGGCGTCGCGCGAAAGGCGCGCGCGCTCGACCGGAATCAGGTCGTCATGCTGCCCGTGGGCCATGAAGATGGGCACGTCCGCGTTCTCGGCGTTGCGCTCGGGGGCGAGGCGGGCCGCGAGCGGCAGGTAGCTCGAGAGCGCGAGCACGCCGGCAAGCCGCTGGCGCAGCCTGAGGCCGGTCTGGAGCGCGATCGCGCCGCCCTGCGAGAACCCGGCGAGCACGATGCGGCGCGCGGCGATGCCGCGCGCCGATTCGCGCTCGACCAGGCCCTCGAGCTGCGCCTGCGACAGGCGGATTCCGGCTTCGTCCTCCGGGCCGCCGCCCAGCTGCAGGATGTCGTACCAGGCGCGCATGCGCATGCCCATGTTGATCGTCACCGCGCGCTCCGGGGCGTGCGGAAACACGAACCGGACCGGTAGCGCCCAGCCCGCTTTGAGCTCGGGCACGACGGGCTCGAAGTCGTGCCCGTCGGCCCCCAGCCCGTGCAGCCAGATGACCGCCGCCTCCGCTGCCGCACCAGTCTCGATCTCAATCGTTTCAAGGGGTTGCATCGTGCCTGGATTGTAACCGCGATCTGCGCCCTTGACTAATGACTTTCGGTCATTTAGATTCGCGCGCAAATGACCGCAAGTCAATTACGCCGCAAAGCGGTGCGCACGCGCGCCATCGCGCCCGAGGACAAGTCGCAGCGCCGTGCCGCGATCGTGCGTGCCGCGGACGAGCTGCTGCGCAAGGACGCCGCCGCCACCTTCTCGGTCGAGGAGGTCGCGCGGCGCGCGGGTCTCGCCAAGGGCACGGTCTACCTGTACTTCGGCACCCGCGAAGAGGCCCTGCTCGCGGTGCACGAGAAGCACACGCGCGAGCTCTTCGACGTGCTCGAGCGCTCGCTCGCCGCGCCCGAGGTGGACGGGCGTCGCGTGGTGCGCGACGGGCTTGCCTACCTGCGCACGCACCCAGAGTTCTATCCGCTGGCGGGCAATTGCCGCAGCATGCTCGACACCAACATCGGCACCGAGGCGGCGCTCGCGTTCAAGCTCGGCGTCGCGCAGCGGCTCGACCCCCTCGGACGCCGCATCGAAGAGCTCAACCTCGGGCTGGCGCCGGGCGAGGGCGTTGCCCTGCTCATGAACTGCTACGCGCTGATCACGGGCCTGTGGCAGCTCGCCGATCCGCCGTTGAGCCTGCGCAGCGTGATGCACCGCCCGGAAATGGCCATCTTCAGGATCGACTTCGAGCGCCAGCTCGAGACCGCGCTGCTCGACCTGTGGGAGAGCGCCGAGCGGCGCAGCGCGCGGAGCACAGCATGAGGAACGCACTTCTTTTCGTTGCCGCCGCGGTGATGCTGGCGGCGTGCGGCCGGCAGCCCGAACAGAAGCCCGACGAGATTCGGCCGGTGCGCGTGCAGCGCATCGGCGCCGCGAGCCCGGTGCAGAGCATCGAGTTCGCGGGCGAGGTGCGCGCCCGGCACGAGACGCGGCTCGCGTTCCGGGTCGGCGGCAAGATCGTCGAGCGGCTGGTGGATGTCGGCGCCACGGTGAAGTCGGGACAGCCGCTGGCGCGCCTCGACGCCAACGACCTCGCGCTCGCCGCGGCGAGCGCCAAGGCGCAGGTCGCGAGTCTGGAAGCCGAGCGCGATCTGGCCGCCGCGGACCTGAAGCGCTACCGCGAGCTGCGCGAGAAGCACTTCATCAGCCAGGCCGAATACGACCGGCGCTCGAGCGCGCTGGTCACCGCCGAAGCGCGCCTGCAGGCGACCAGCGCGCAGCACCGCCAGGCCGCCAACCAGGCCTCGTACGCAGTGCTTGCCGCGGGCACCGCGGGCGTCGTCACCGCAATCGAGGCCGAGGCCGGGCAGGTCGTCGCCGCCGGGCAGACGGTCGCCCGCCTGGCGCGCCCGGGCGACAAGGAGATCGCGTTTGCCGTCCCCGAGTCGCAGCGCGACTTCGTCGAGCGGGCGACGCAATTCAGCATCTCGCTGAACGCGATGCCCGACAAGCGCTGGCAGGGCAAGCTGCGCGAGCTCTCACCCGCGGCCGATCCGGTGGGACGCACCTATGGGGCGCGCGCCAGCGTGCTCGATGCAGCGGACGAGCTGGAGTGGGGCATGAGCGCGCGCGTCATCGTTTCCGCGAACGGGGGCGCGGCGCGCATCGAGGTGCCCCTGGCCGCGCTTTACGCGAGGGGCGACAAGCCGCAGGTCTTCGTCGTGCTGGCCGACGACACGGTCCAGCCGCGCGACGTGCGCACGGCGGGGATCGCCGGCGAGCGCGTGGTGATCGAGTCCGGGCTCAAGCCCGGCGACGTGATCATCGCGGCCGGCGCGCAGCTGCTGCGGCCGGGCCAGCGCGTGCGCGTGCTGAACGGCAAGTAGGGAGCGCGCGTGCCCGACAGCCGGTTCAACCTTTCGGCGGCGGCGCTGCGCTACCGCGAGCCGACCCTTTTCTTCCTCGTCGTTCTCGCGGTTGCCGGCGTCGCGGCGTTCTTCCAGCTCGGCCAGCGCGAGGACCCGGACTTCACCTTCCGCGCCATGGTCATCCGCACTCTCTGGCCCGGCGCGACCGCGGAGCAGGTGGACCGCCAGGTCACCGACCGCTTGGAGAAGAAACTGCAGGAAATCCCCTTCTTCAAGTGGACGCGCAGCCATTCCAAGCCCGGAGAGTCGCTGATCGTGCTGGAGCTCCTGGACACCGCGCCCCCGCGCGAAGTGCCGGGGATCTGGTACCAGGTGCGCAAGAAGCTCGGCGACGTCCGCCACACGCTGCCGTCCGAGGCGCTCGGGCCCTTCTACAACGACGAGTTCGGCGACGTCTTCGGCTCGATCTACGCCTTCACGGCGGACGGCTTCACGCATTCGGAGCTGCGCGACTACGTCGAGCGGGTGCGCCAGGAAGTGCTGCGGCTGCCGAACGTCTCCAAGGCGGAGCTCGTCGGCGTGCAGGACGACCGCATCTACGTCGAGATCTCGTCCAAGCGCATGGCGTCGCTGGGCGTGGACCCGCAGGCGATCGGCCAGGCGCTCGCCGCGCAGAACGCGATGACGGCGCCGGGCGCCGTCGAGACCACGCAGAACTCCGTCGCCCTGAGGGTCAGCGGGCAGCTCGACTCGGTGCAGGCGGTGTCGGACCTGTTCCTGCGCGTGAACGGCCCGGCCGGCGGGCAGACCTTCCGCCTCGGCGATATCGCGCAGGTGACGCGCCGTACGGTGGACCCGCCGATCACGACCATGCGCTTCAAGGGGCGGGAGGCGATCGGCCTCGCCGTCTCGATGGTGCGCAGCGGCGACGTGCTCGAGCTGGGCGAAGACCTGAAGCGCACCATGGCGCGCCTGAAGAGCGAGCTGCCGGTGGGGATCGAGTTCGAGCAGGTGTCGAACCAGCCGGCGGTGGTCAAGCTCGCGGTGGGCGAATTCATGCGCTCGCTCACCGAGGCCGTAGCGATCGTGCTGGTGATCTCGTTCCTCTCGCTCGGCCTGCGCACCGGGTTCGTGGTGGCGTTGACGATCCCGCTGGTGCTCGCGGCCACCTTCCTCGCCATGCGCTGGTTCGGGATCGACCTGCACCGCGTTTCGACCGGGGCCCTCATCATCGCGCTCGGGCTGCTGGTGGACGACGCCATGATCGCGGTCGAGATGATGGCGCGCAAGCTCGAGGAGGGGTTCGACATGCTGCGCGCGGCGACCTTCGCCTATTCCTCGACCGCGTTCCCGATGCTCTCGGGCACGCTCATCACCGCGGCCGGGTTCCTGCCGATCGCGACCGCCCAGTCCACCACCGGCGAGTACACTTTCTCTATCTTCGCGGTAACCGTGATCGCGCTGGTGATCTCGTGGTTCGCCGCGGTGATCGCGACGCCGTTCATCGGCGCCTACCTCCTCAAGGAGCGCCGCGTCGCCGAAGGCGAGGCGCACCGCGACGTCTACGACAAGCCGTTCTACCGCAGGCTGCGGGCGACGGTCGAGTGGTGCATCGTGCACCGGCGCACCGTTCTTGCCGCGACCACGGCGACGCTGGTGCTGGGCTTCCTCGGCATGGGGCTGACCGAGAAGCAGTTCTTTCCTTCGTCCAACCGCGGCGAGCTGATGGTGGAACTGTGGCTGCCCGAGGGCGCCTCGATCCGCGCCAGCGAGCGCGAGGCGCGCCGCATGGAAAATCTGCTCGAGGGAAATCCGGACGTCACGAGCTACGTGACCTACGTCGGCAACGGCTCGCCGCGGTTCTTCCTCTCGCTCGACCAGCAGCTGTTCCGCACCAACTTCGCCCAGACCATCGTCCTTACCAAGGACGTCGCCGCGCGCGAACGCGTGATCGCGCGCATCCGCGAGGTGCTGGCGGACGGTTTCCCCGGGGTGCGCGGGCGCGTCAGCCGGGTGCCGCTCGGGCCGCCGGTCAACTACCCGGTCCAGTTCCGCGTCATCGGCGAGGACCCGGCGAAGCTCAAGCAGATCGCCGAGCACGTCGCCGAGCGCATGCGCGCCAATCCGCACACCATAGACGTGAACCTCGACTGGGGAGACAGGGTGCTCGCGCTGCGCGTCGACGTGGACCAGGACAAGGCGCGCGCCCTCGGGGTGTCCTCGCAAGGGGTGTCGCGCGCGGTCGCGGCGGTTGTCTCCGGGGTCTCGATCGGCCAATACCGGGAGAACGACCGCCTGATCGACGTCACGATGCGCGCGCCGGCCGATGAGCGCGGCTCGCTCGACGCGCTCGGCGAGCTCGCCGTGCCCGCCTCCAACGGCAAGAGCGTGCCGCTCGCCCAGCTGGCGCGCTTCGGCGAAGTGCTCGAGGAGCCGATCGTATGGCGCCGCAGCCGGGAGCTCACGCTGACGGCGCGCTCCGACATCGTGGATGGCGTGCAGGCGCCCGACGTGACGATGGCGATCGAGCCCACGCTTGCCGCGATCCGCAAGGACATGCCCGCGGGCTACCGCCTCGAGGCCGGCGGCGCGTTCGAGGAGAACAGCAAGGCCCAGGCCTCGATCGCGGTGGGCATGCCGATGACGGTGGCGGCGGTCCTCGCGATCCTGATGATCCAGCTGAAGAGCTTCTCGCGCAGCTTCATGGTGGTGCTCACCGCGCCGCTCGGTGTCGTCGGCGTCGCGCTGGCGCTGCTCGTCTTCGACCAGCCGTTCGGCTTCGTCGCGATGCTCGGCGCGATCGCGCTCGGCGGCATGATCATGCGCAATACCGTGATTCTGGTGGACCAGATCGATCAGGACATCGCGGCCGGGCAGCACGCCTGGGACGCGATCCGCGAAGCCGCGGTGCGCCGCTTCCGCCCGATCACGCTTACCGCGGCCGCCGCGGTGATGGCGATGATCCCCCTGACGCGCAGCGTGCTCTGGGGACCGATGGCCTATGCCATCATGGGTGGCCTGATCGTCGCCACGCTGTTGACGATCCTGTTCGTGCCCGCGCTGTACGCGCAGTGGTTCCGCGTCAGGAAGCCGGTCTCGGCCGCTGCGCCGACTTCGGTCGGAACGCCTTGACCACCGCCTCGTCGGTCTCGATGTAGGGACCGCCGATAAGATCGATGCAATAGGGCACCGCGGCGAAGATCCCCGGCACCTCGGGCAGTCCCTGCAACGTCTCGCGGATCGACTTGGGCTGGCCGGGCAAGTTGATGATCAGCGCCCCCTTGCGGATCACCGCGACCTGCCGCGAGAGGATCGCGGTCGGCACGAACCTGAGGCTGATCTGCCGCATCTGCTCGCCGAAGCCCGGCATCTCCTTGTCGCCGACCGCAAGGGTCGCCTCCGGGGTGACGTCGCGCGGCGCAGGGCCGGTGCCGCCCGTGGTGAGCACCAGGTGGCAGGCCTGCGCGTCCACCAGCTCCTTCAACGCCGCCTCGATTGCCGGCCGCTCATCGGCAATGAGGCGCTCTTCGAACGCGAGCGCCGGCGAGGCAATCGCTTTCGCAAGCCACTCTTTCAACGCTGGGATGCCCTCGTCCCTGTAGATGCCGCCGGAGGCGCGGTCGCTGACGGAGACGAGGCCGACGCGCAGCTGCATCAGGCGGCCTCCTCGGCCTTGCGCAGGACGCGGAAGAGTTCGCGCTGCGCCCGCGGCACGCGCGTCTCGAGGATCTCCCGGCGCGCATTGCGGATCAGGGCGCGCAGCGCTTGCAGGTCCGCTCCAGGGTGCGTGCGCGCGTACTCCGTGAGCGCCGCGTCGTCGCCCACCAGGCGCTCGCGCCAGTGCTCGACGCGATGCTGGCGCGCCCGAGCGACCGCCGAGCGGCCGTCGATCTCGGCGAGCGCGGCGCGCACCGGCTCCGGGTCCAGCGCGCGCATGAGCCGCCCGATGTACTGGATCTGGCGGCGGCGCGCCTCATGGCTCGCGATGCGCTGCGCCGCCCGCACCGCCTGCGCCAGCTCGTCGGGAAGCGCGATCGCTTCGAGCTGCGCCGGCGCGAGCGCGACCAGCGCCGCGCCGAGCGCCTGCAGCTCGTGCATCTGCTGCTTGCGGCGCGTCTTGCTGACCAAGTCCCGCTGCATCGCGCTGCTATGATAGCGCGCCATGCGCGCATCGAGAGCCGCGGCGCGAGCCGCCCGCAATTCCGCGGTCGACCGCTTCACGTACCGGCCGCAGCAGCTGGCAGAGTTCGCACAGGCGGTGCTCGATGCCGCGAAGCGCGCGGGCGCCACCGCCTGCGAATGCGAAGTGTCGGAGGGCTACGGCCTCGCGGTCACGGTGCGCATGGACGAGGTGGACACCATCGAGCACAACCGCGACAAGGGAATCGGCGTCACGGTCTACCTGGGCGAGCGACCCCGTGCGCGCCGCGGCCATGCGAGCACCTCGGATTTCTCCGGCGCGGCGCTGCGGCAGACGGTCGAGGCTGCGACCGCGATCGCGCGCAAGACTGCGGTGGACGATTGCGCCGGAGCCCCGGACGCCGAAGCGCTCGCGCGCGCGCCGCAGGACCTCGACCTGTTTCATCCCTGGCACGTCGGCACCGAGGAAGCGATCCGCATCGCGCGGCGCACGGAGCGCGCGGGCTTCGCGCTTTCGCCGAAGATCCGCAAGTCCGAAGGCGCGACGCTCTCGGTGCAGCATGCGCAATTCGCGCTCGCCAACAGCCTCGGCTTCATGCACGGCTTCCCGACTTCCCGCCATACGCTCTCGCTCGCGGTGATCGCCGAGGACGGCGGGCTGATGCAGCGCGACGACTGGTACAGCGCCGCGCGCGCGCCGGAGCGCGTCGCTGATGGCGAGGCGCTCGGCCGCTACGCTGGCGCGCGCGCGCTGGCGCGCCTCGGTGCGCGCAAGATCCCGACCTGCCAAGCGCCGGTGCTGTTCGAGGCGCCGATGGCAACCCAGCTCGTCGGAACGTTCGTGGCGGCCGCGAGCGGCGGCAACCTCTACCGCAAGGCGACTTTCCTCGTCGACGCGCTTGGCAAGCAGGTGTTCGCTCCCGGCGTGACCATCGAGGAGCGCCCGCACGAGCCGCAGGGCCTCGCGAGCTCGCCGTATGACGAGGAGGGCGTTGCGACCCGCACGCGCACGGTGGTGCGCGGTGGCGTGCTGGAGGGCTATTTCCTCGGCACCTACGCGGCCCGCAAGCTCGGCATGAAGTCCACCGGCAGCGCCGGCGGCAACCACAACCTCGCGCTGACGCCGGGCGGGCCCGATCTGCCCGGCATGCTGCGCAAGCTGCATCGCGGGCTGCTGGTCACGGAGATGCTGGGATACGGGATCAACCTCGTCACGGGCGACTATTCGCGCGGCGCGGCGGGCTACTGGGTCGAGAACGGGGAGGTCGCGTTCCCGGTCGAGGAGATCACCGTGGCGGGGAACCTGCGCGACATGTTCCGCGGGATTGCTGCGGTCGGCAGCGACGTCGTCGTGCGCGGCTCGCGCCGCAGCGGCTCGATCCTCGTCGAGAATATGACGATCGCCGGCAGCTGAAAGGGCCGATGATGATCCGCGGTCTCGCCTTTGCGGTTTTCACGACCTGGGCGGCGTCTTGTGCCGCCCAGACCCGCGTCCCGGACGTGATCTTCGTTCCCACGCCGCAGGAAGTTGTGGACGACATGCTGCGCCTTGCGGACGTGCGCAAGGGCGACATCCTCTACGATCTGGGGTCCGGTGACGGCAGGATCGCGATCAGCGCGGCGAAGCGCTACGGCGTGCGCGCGGTCGGCATCGACATCGATCCGGACCGGATCGTCGAGGCCGTCGAGAACGCGAAGAAGGCGGGCGTCACGAAGCTGGTCGAGTTCCGCAACGAGGACCTGTTCACGTCCAACTTCCGCGAAGCCACCGTGGTGACCTTGTACCTGCTGCCCGACCTCAACCTGAGGCTGCGGCCGCGCCTGCTGGCGGAGCTCAAGCCGGGCACGCGCATCGTCTCGCACGCGTTCGACATGGGCGACTGGAAGCCGGAGAAGAAGCTCGAGACAAACGGGCGCGTGGTCTACTTCTGGACGATCCCGGATCCTGCCAGGCGGCGCTGACGTGACGAAGGCCGTGCGCATCGAAGTCGCTTCCGACGTGATCTGCCCCTGGTGCTACATCGGGAAGCGGCGCCTGGCGAAAGCGCTCGCCCAGCTCGAAGGGGAGGTGCATGCCGAGCTCGCCTGGCTGCCGTTCCAGCTCAACCCCTCGATGCCCAAGGACGGGATGCGGCGCGCCGATTACCGGCGCGCCAAGTTCGGTTCGCTCGAGCGCGGCCGGGCGCTCGACGCCCGGGTCGCGCAGGAAGGCGCCGGCGAGGGCATCGCGTTCGCCTTCGAGCGCATGCAGCGCACCCCCAACACCTTCGCCGCCCACCAGCTCATCGACCTTGCGCAGTCGCGGGACAGGGCCGAGGCCGTGGTCGACGCGCTTTTCCGCGCCTATTTCGAGGAGGCGCGCGACATCGGCGACGCCGCCGTCCTGACCGGGATCGCGTCAGCTTGCGGCGTCGATCGCTGGCCCGAAGCCGCCGACGCCGCGCGCGTGGCGCAGAACGAGGACCTGGTGCGCGGCTTCGGCATCAGCGGCGTGCCGACCTTCATCTTCGACCGCAGGAGCGGAGTCTCGGGAGCGTACCCGCCGGACCAGCTCGCGGCGGCGATACGAGAGGCGGCGCGGCGCCGGTCTTGAAGACCGGCTCCCCGCCTGAAGCCTGCGGGGACGACGCCCGCTGCAGCGAGCGTCAGGTGAAATCCAGCCGCTCCTCGAGCAGTACGCCGTAGATCCGGATCGGGTTGCGCTTGCCGATGGCGAGCGGCGGCAGCGGCTCCGCGTCCAGATCGAGGTGCTCGACCGAGAGCGCCCCCATCACGGCATCCGACATGATGAACTCCCCGGCGCGCGCGCGCCGAAGCACGCATTGCGCGACGCCGACGCAGTCGCCGAGCGCCATGCGCTGCTCCCGGCCCCGCAGGCCGCCCGCGCCCAGCACGGTCTCGCCCAGGTGCAGGCCCTGGGCCACCGCCGTGCGCAGGCCGTAGGCGCGCCGCCATTTCTCTCCGAGGGCGCCGAAATCGCCTTGGATGCGCTGCGCGGCGCGAACGGCCTGCTGCGCGAACTGCGTCGGCGTGCCGCGGCCGAAGACGGCGAGCAGCGAGTCGTTCTGCACCGAAACCGGCTCGCCGCCCTGCGCCGTGACCGCGTCGCCGGCGAGGCTGAAGAAGTCGCTTGCGAGCAGCAGCACCAGCGCAGGGTCGAAAACGTCGGACATGCGGGTGAAGCCGCGCAGCTCGGCGAACAGCACCACCGCGTTGCTGCGCACTACCGCGGCCGCGGTGCCCGTCGCCCGCGCCGGCATCGCCAGGGTAACCATCGCCACTCTCCCAGGAACGCGATGCAGGGAGCGTACGATTTGCAAGAAACTGTCAGGAGGAACTAATGCCTGAGGCGGCCGCTCGGCTGACCGGCGGCGGGGGTCGCCGACCGACGGCGGCGTGACTTATTCCGCGAAAGCGAGCGTGACCCGCTTGTTGCGCTTGCCCTCGGAGCGGATGCGCACGACCGCGAGGCGCCCTATCTCGCGCGTGCTGGCCACGTGCGTACCGCCGCACGCCTGCAAGTCCACGCCCGGGATCTCCAGTAGCCGCACGCGCCCGGCGCCGCGCGGCGGCGCCACCGACATGGTCTTCACGAGCTCCGGCCGCGCGTCGAGCTCGGCATCGGTGATCCACTGTGGCCGCGTCGCGTGGCCGGCATCCACCAGGGCGTTGACGCGCGTTTCGATCTCTTCCTTGACGAGCTTCTCCATCTCGATGTCGAAGTCGAGGTGCGCCTTGTCCTCTCCGATCCGGCCGCCGGTGACGGGGGCTTTCACCACCGCGCCGAGCAGATGCAGCGCCGTATGAAAGCGCATCAGGCGGTGGCGCCGGTCCCAGTCGATGCGCGCCGTCAGCTTCGTTCCCGGCGGCGGCAGCCCCACTCCGGGCTCGAGGCAATGCAGGACGGAGTCTTCGTCGCCGCCCTTGCGCGCGTCCAGCACGCGCAGCTCAGTGCCGTCGGCCAGCCGCAGCCCGCCCGAATCGCCCGGCTGCCCGCCGCCGAGCGGATAGAACACCGTGCAGTCGAGCTCGACCACGTTCTCGCGCGCCGCAGTCACGGTCGCGTCGCACGACTTCAGGTAAGGGTCGTCGCGGTAGAGGAGCCGCGCCATCGCTGCTAGAAAAGGGTCAGCAGCGCGACGACGAACACCACGAGCGCCCCGGCGGCGAAGAACACGAGCGTCGGGGTCGAGAGATCCGGCAGGCTGGAGTCACGCGGGATCGGCTCGGCGAGATGCGTCTCGTGCGCCGCCTCTGCGGGAGCGTGCAGCGCCGCCATCTTCTCGTTGAACGCGCTGAAGAAATCGTTCGCGACCTTGTTCGCGGCGGCGTCGACCAGGCGCGAGCCGATCTGCGCGAGCTTGCCGCCGACGTTCGCCTTCACCTTGTAGGAGAGCTTCGTGGCATCGCCCTCGGGCGCGAGCTCGACCTGGGCCGAGCCCTTGGCGAACCCCGCGACGCCGCCCTGGCCCTCGAACGCGAGCGCGTAGGAGTGCGGCGGCTTGAGGTCGGAGAGCAGCATCCTGCCCTTGAACTTGGCGCTTACCGGCCCGACGCGCGCGGTCATGTGCACCGTGTACTCGCTGTCCGTCACGCGCTCGATCGATTCGCAGCCCGGGACGCAGTCCTTGAGGAACTCCGGATCGTTCAGCGCTTTCCAGGTCTCCGCCTGCGAGGCCGGGATCCGTTGCTCGCCCGTCATCTCCATGCGCGCCTCTCCACGTGCCTGGGCACCGGCGCGCTCAGCGCATGCGCCAGGTCGACCAGGCTCTTCAGATTGTGCACCGGCAGGAACCGGTCCACGTGCGGCAGCATGGCGCGCACGCCCGCCGGTCGGGCCTCGAACTGGTCGTAGCGCAGCAGGGGATTCAGCCACACCAGCTCCTTGCACGACTTGTGCACGCGCTGCATCTCCTCGGCGAGGCCCTCGCCCGCCTCGCGGTCGAGGCCGTCGGAGACGAGCAGCAGGCACGCGTTCTGCCCGAGCACGCGCCGGCTCCAGCGCCAGTTGAACTCGCGCAGACAGGCGCCGATGCGCGTCCCCCCCGACCAGTCCTTGATCGCATCCGCGACCCTGCTCATCGCCACGTCGACGTCGCGGTGCCGCAGCTGGCGCGTGATGTTGGTGAGCCGCGTGCCGAAGACGAACACCGAAACCCGGTCGCGGTCGTTGGTGATGGCGTGCAGGAAATGCAGGAACATGCGCGAGTAGGGGTTCATCGAGCCCGAGACGTCGCACAGCACCACGAGCGGTGGATGGATCTCGATCGGCGCCGCGCGCACCAGCCGGATCAGGGCACCGCCCTCGCGCAGGCTCTCGCGCAGCGTGGCGCGCAGGTCGACGCGCGCGCCGCGCGGTCCCAATTCCAGCCGGCGCGTGCGCACCATCGGCAGCGGCAGGCGCAGCTGCGCGAGCATCTTCTTCGCCTCGGCGAGCTCGGCCGCGGACATGGTGTCGAAGTCCATGCGCTGCAGCACCTCGCGCGAGGAGAACGTGAGCCGCGCATCGAGCGCCACCTTCTGCTCCTCGCGGCTGTCCTGCTCCTGCGACTTCTGGCTGAAGAGCGCGTCGGTGAGACGCTGGCTCTGCTCGCTTTCGGGCTTCGCCGCCCGGCCGTAGGTCTGCGGCAGCAGCATCTGCATCATCTTCTCGGCGAGCTTCGGATCGCGCCAGAAGATGCGGAACGCCTGGTCGAAGATCGGGCGCTGCTCCTCGCGCGAGAGCAGCACCGCGGCCATGGTCCAGTACCAGTCGTCGCGCCGCAGCGGGAACTGCCCGGCGCCGGCCAGCTCGAGCGCGGTGACGCAGTCGATCACCCGGTCCGGGCCGATGCGCAGGCCCGCGGCGCGCAGCAGGCGCGCGAAGTGCATCACGTTCTCGGCGAGCCGGCCCTTCGAGTCGGCGTGGTCGAGCGCCGGCAGCATGCTCAGGCGGTCGCCGCCGCGGCCTTCGCCTCGGTGACCAGCCGCGCGGCCTCTTCGCCGGCGATGCGCGCGATGTCGTCCTGGTACTTGAGCAGCACGCCGAGCGTGTTGTTGACGGTCTCCGGGTCGAGCGTGATGCGGTCGAGCGCCACCAGGCAGTTCGCCCAGTCGATCGTCTCCGCCACCCCCGGCAGCTTGAACAGGTCCACGGCGCGCAGGCGCTGCACGAACGCCACCACCTCGCGCGAGAGGCCGATGGCGGCGCGCGGCGCCTTGCGCTTCAGGATCTCGAGCTCGCGCCCGGCGTCCGGGTAGTCCACCCAGTGGTAGAAGCAGCGCCGCTTCACCGCGTCGTGGATCTCGCGGGTGCGGTTCGAGGTGATCACGACCACCGGCGGCTCCGCGGCCGTCAGCGTGCCGATCTCGGGAATCGTGATCTGCCAGTCGGACAGCACCTCGAGGAGGTACGCCTCGAAGGGCTCGTCGGTGCGGTCCAGCTCGTCGATCAGGAGCACCGGCGCGGCGCCTTTTTTCCCGTGCAGCGCGAGGGCGAGCGGCCGCTTGATGAGGAACTTCTCCGAGAAGATGTTCTGCGCGAGCTTCTCCTTGGACTTCTCGCCGGCGGCCTCGGCAAGGCGAATCTCGATCATCTGCCGCGAGTAGTTCCACTCGTAGGCCGCCTGGGCGATGTCGAGGCCCTCGTAGCACTGCAGGCGGATGAGCTCCCGGCCGAGCGACTGCGCCACCACCTTGGCGATCTCGGTCTTGCCGACCCCCGCTTCGCCCTCCAGGAACAGCGGCCTGCGCATCGCGAGCGAGAGGTAGAGGGCGGTCGCGAGACTGCGGTCGGCGACGTAGTCGGCCGAGGAGAGCAGCTCGTGGGTCTGGTCGATCGATTTGGGGAGCGCGCGCGCCATGTCGGGAAGGTTTGCGGGAACGCTATTTTCCAGCATTTTTTGGCGCAGGGCGCGTCGCCGACCGGGTGATCGAGTAGCAAAGAAAAGCCCGCCGCAGCGGGCTTCAAATCGGTCCCCGCCTGAAACCTGCGGGGACGACACTCACTGCGTTACTTCAGTGCGGCTTCGACCGCGCGCTTCGCCATCACGGTCACCAGGTGGGCGCGGTACTCGGCGCTCGCGTGCAGGTCGGAGTTGAGGCCGTCCTGCTTCTGCTTGATGCCCGCGACCGAGTCGGGAGCGAACTTCGCGGCCAGCGCCTTCTCCATCTCGGCCTGCCGGTAGACGCACGGGCCGGCGCCGGTGACTGCGACCCTGACGCTGCCGCCGAAGTCGGCGACAAAGACGCCGACGATCGCGAAGCGCGAAGCCGGGTGCTTGAACTTCATATACGCGGCGCGCTTCGGCACCGGGAAGGAGACCGAGGTGATGATCTCGCCCTTGCCGAGCGCGGTCTCGAACAGGCCCTTGAAGAACTTGTCGGCCTCGTACTTGCCCTTGTTGGTCGTGATGGTCGCGCCCAGGCCGAGCACCGCTGCCGGGTAATCCGCTGCCGGATCGTTGTTGGCGAGCGCGCCGCCGATGGTGCCCATGGCGCGCACCTGCCGGTCGCCGATCAGGCCGGCGAGAGCGGCAAGCGCCGGAATCGCCTTGTTCACGTCGGCCGAATGGGCGACCTCGGCGTGGCGCGTCATCGCGCCCACGGTCACCGCCTTGCCGTCGGACTTGATCCCGGCGAGGTCGCGGATCGCGCCGAGGTCGACGATGTCCGAGGGCGAGGCAAGGCGCAGCTTCATCGCCTGCACCAGCGACTGGCCGCCGGCGAGCAGCTTCGCCTCGCCCTTGGCCGCGAGCGCCGCCGCGTCGTTCAGCGAGGAGGGGCGGTGGTAAGTGAATGCATGCATGGTGTTCTCCTCAGGCGGCTTTCCTGGTTTTCAGCGCGCGCCACACGTTGTGCGGCGACGCCGGCATCGGCATGTCTTTCACGCCGATCGCATCGGTGATCGCGTTCATGAGCGCCGCCGGGGCGCCGATCGCGCCGGCCTCGCCGCAGCCCTTGACGCCCAGCGGGTTGTGCGTGCACGGCGTCTCGCGGGTGTCCACCTGGAAGGCGGGCACGTCGTCCGCCCGCGGGATGCAGTAGTCCATGAACGAGCCGGTGACGAGCTGCCCGCTCTCGGAGTCGTAGCGGCACAGCTCGGTCAGCGCCTGGCCGATTCCCTGCACCAGGCCGCCGTGCACCTGCCCCTCGACGATCATCGGGTTGATGATCTTTCCGAAGTCGTCCACCGCGGTCCAGCGCTCGATCTTCACCGCACCGGTGTCCGGGTCCACCTCGACCTCGCAGATGTAGGTGCCCGCGGGGAAGGTGAAGTTCGAGGGGTCGTAGAAGGCGTTCTCGTTCAGGCCCGGCTCGAGCTTGTCGTGCGGGTAGTTGTGCGGCACGTAGGCCGCGAACGCCACCTCGCCGAACATCTTTTTCTTGTCGGTACCCTTCACCTTGTAGACGCCGCGGTCGTACTCGACGTCGCCCTCGGCCGCTTCCATCAGGTGCGCAGCGATCTTCTTGCCCTTGGCGATGATCTTGTCCAGCGCCTTCATGATCGCGGTGCCGCCGACGGCGATCGAGCGCGAGCCGTAGGTGCCCATGCCGAAGAGGATCTTGCCGGTGTCGCCGTGCACGATGTCGACGTTCTCGACCGGGATGCCGAGACGGTCGGCAACCACTTGCGCGAAGGTCGTCTCGTGACCCTGGCCGTGCGAGTGCGAGCCGGTGAACACGGTCACGGAGCCGGTCGGGTGCACGCGAATCTCCCCCGCCTCGAACAGCCCGGCGCGGGCGCCGAGCGACCCGGCGACCGCGGACGGCGCGATGCCGCAGGCCTCGATGTAGGCGGCGTAGCCGATGCCGCGCAGCTTGCCTTTCGCCTCGGACGCCTTCTTGCGCGCGGCGTAGCCCGAGACATCTCCGAGCTTCTGCGCGGCGTCCATGGTCGCGCCGTAGTTGCCGGTGTCGTAGAGCAGCGCCACGGGCGTCTGGTACGGGAACTTGGTGATGAAGTTGCGCCGGCGGATCTCCGCCGGGTCGATCTTCATCTCGCGCGCCGCGGTCTCCACCAGCCGCTCGACGACGTAGGTCGCCTCGGGCCGGCCCGCGCCGCGGTAGGCGTCCACCGGCGCGGTGTTGGTGAACACCGCAGTGACCTCGCAGTGGATCAGCGGCGTCGTGTACTGGCCCGCGAGCAGCGTCGCGTAGAGGATCGTCGGGATGCAGGAGGCGAACGTCGACAGGTACGCGCCCAGGTTCGCCGTCGTCTTCACGCGCATGGCGAGGAACCTGCCGTCCTTGTCGAGCGCAAGCTCAGCGACCGTGTGGTGGTCGCGCCCGTGCGCATCCGAGAGGTAGGACTCGGAGCGGTCCGCGGTCCACTTGACCGGGCGGTTGAGCTGCCGGGCGGCCCAGGTGGCCACCACGTCCTCGGCGTAGAGGTAGATCTTCGAGCCGAAGCCGCCGCCCACGTCGCCCGCGACCACGCGCACCTTGTGCTCGGGCAGGCCCATGACGAACGCGGTCATCAGCAGCCGCTCGACGTGCGGGTTCTGGTTCGCGACGTACAGCGTGTAGGCATCCTCGGCGCGGGAGTACGCGCCGTTGACCGCGCGCGGCTCGATCGCGTTCGGCACCAGGCGGTTGTTGACGAACTCGAGCTTGGTGACGTGCGCGGCCTTGGCGAATGCGCCATCCACCGCCGCCTTGTCGCCGAGCGCCCAGACGTAGCAGGTGTTGTCGGGCGCGATGTCGTGCACCGCCGGCGCGCCCTTGGCGCGCGCCTTGGTGCCGTCCACCACCGCCGGCAGCGGCTCGTAGTCGACCTGGACCAGCTCGGCCGCATCGCGCGCCTGCGCCAGGGTCTCGGCGACCACCACCGCGACGCGCTCGCCGACGAAGCGTACCTTGCCCTGCGCCAGCACCGGGTAGGGCGGCTCCTTCATCGGCTGCCCGTTGACGTCCGTGATGAGCCAGCCGCAGGGCAATCCGCCGAGCTTCGCCGCGGCGACATCTTCGCCCGTGTACACGCCGAGCACGCCCGGCGCCCTCTTCGCCTTGTCGGTCTTGACGGATTTCAACTTCGCGTGCGCGTGCGGCGAGCGCACGAACGCGGCGTACGTCTGGTTGGGCAAGGTGACGTCATCGGTGTACTGGCCCGCGCCGGTGAGAAAGCGGTAGTCCTCTTTTCTCTGGATGCGCGCGCCGATCAGCGGTGCGTTCATGACGCCTCCCTCAGCGACCCGCCGCCATGGCTGTGGCGCCGGCGGCGATGGCCTTGACGATGTTGTGATAGCCGGTGCAGCGGCACAGGTTGCCCTCGAGCGCGTCGCGGATCTCCTGCTCGCTCGGGTTGGGATGGCCCTTGGCGAAGTCGATCGCGTTCATCACCATGCCGGGGGTGCAGAAGCCGCACTGCAGGCCGTGGTGCTCCTTGAAGGCCGCCTGCATCGGGTGCAGCGTCCCGTCCGGCTTGGCGACGCCCTCGATGGTGACGATGTCGGCGCCCTCGGCCTGCATCGCCAGCATCGAGCAGGACTTGACCGCCTTCCCGTTCATGCTCACGGTGCATGCGCCGCACTGCGCGGTATCGCAGCCGACGTGGGTGCCGGTCAGTCTCAGGTTCTCGCGAATGAGGGTGACGAGAAGCGTTCGCGCCTCGACCTCCGCCGAGACAGCCCCGCCGTTGACCTTCATGGATACCTTGACTGCCATGCTGCCTCCTCGGAATGGTGGTTCTTCTGATTCGGGGGGCGCCCATCCTAGCCAAGTGCACCTGCCGCGGCAATGCTGCGACGCGCAAAGGGACCTCCGGCATCGTTGACATCGTGCAGTCGGCCGCCATTGCATGCGCCTCTCCTCGCACGACGGGGCTCAAGCGGAGGTGGCGTCGCCTGGCGGGATGTTCCGCGAGGACGCAGGGGGCATCGGCAGGGCTCCAATTGGATCGCTCGATCCGCTTGCCATGGCGAGGCACGCCGGATATTGTTCGGCCTGCCGGGGCACGCTTGAAGCGCGTGCGGTCGTAGTACCTTGCCAAAGGAGGAAGGTTGCTCATGATCTGGGAAACGCCCTCGTTTATCGAAATCAAGATGGACGCCGAAATCAACTCCTACCAAGACGATTTCGAACCCGCCCGCGATCCGGGCGTGTAAGTAGGTAGCAAGTAGCCCAGGCAGGTCCCGAAACCGGCACGGCGGCCGGTGTTACCGCCCCGGCGGATCGCGAGCCGGGGGGCGGGATTCATGGCGCGCATCCACGATGCATATTCGGGTGCTGGGTGCCGCCGGCGGTGGAGGGTTCCCGCAGTGGAACTGCGGGTGTCCCAACTGTCGTGACGTTCGCACCGGCAGGCTCGACGCCAGGCCCCTGACGCAGGAATCGGTCGCGATCAGCGCCGACGGCGGGCGCTGGTTCCTGCTCAACGCATCGCCCGAGGTTCGTTCCCAGATCGAGAGCTTCGAAGCGCTTCACCCACGCGGCGCGCGTCATTCGCCGATTGCCGCGATTCTTCTCACGAACGGAGATCTCGATCACTGCCTTGGGTTGCTCTCGCTGCGCGAATCCCATCCGCTCGTGATCTACGCCACCGACGAGGTGCGCCGTGGCTTCAGCGAGGGAAACGTGCTCTACCGGACGCTGCAGCGCTTTCCGGGTCAGGTCACCTGGCGCGGACTTGCGTCCGGTCAAGAGATCGAGCTGAGCGGCGCCGACGGCGAGCCGAGCGGCCTTTTCGTCGAGACGGTTCCGGCGCCAGGCAAGCCGCCCGTCCACCTCGAACGGTCTGCCGAATCGAGTGCCGGCCAGAATGTCGGCATGCTTGTACGGGACCGCTGCACGAGCGGGGTTCTCGCCTACTTCTCCGCTGCAGGCGGAGTCACCGCCGAGATGCTAACGGCGTTCGGAAAGGCCAATTGCGTGTTCTTTGACGGCACGTTCTGGTCGAGCGACGAATTGATCTCGCTCGGACTGGGCGATAAGCACGCGCAGGACATGGCGCACTTGCCGGTCGGCGGGGCCGGGGGAAGCCTTGAGGCACTCGCGGACGTCGGCGCGCCGCGCCGGATCTACATCCATATCAACAACACCAATCCGTTGCTGCGTCCGGGCTCGCCCGAGCGCCGGCAGGCCGAGGCCGCAGGCTGGGAGATCGCCTACGACGGCATGGAGTTCGTGCTGTGACCGATGCGATACGCGTGGCGTTGCCCCGGCAGGCGTTCATCGAGTGGCTTCGCCGCGAGGGCGAGTCCCGCTATCACGATCGGCACCGCTATCATATGCTGATGCACGAAGGCAAGCTCACGCGCGAGCAGCTGCAGCAATGGGTGCTCAACCGCTACTACTACCAGACACGCATTCCGATCAAGGACGCGCTCATCGTCTCGAAGTCCGAAGACCCGGCGTTTCGCCGCATGTGGGTGCGCCGCATCCGTGATCATGATGGTGACGCCGATGGCGAAGGCGGGCTCGCGCTGTGGCTGCGGCTTGCCGAAGGCGTAGGGCTTGACCGCGAGGAAGTCGCGAGCTGCCACTCGGTGCTCGCGGGCGTGCGTTTTGCCTGCGACGGCTACGTGGAGCTCGTGCGCAGCCGTAGCCTCGTCGAGGCGGTCGCCTCGTCGCTCACGGAGTTTTTCGCGCCCGATCTCATGGCGAAGCGGATCGCCGCCTGGGAGAAACACTATCCCTGGGTGAGCTCCGAGATGCTGGGTTACTTCCGCTCCCGCGTGCCGCGAGCGCGCCGCGATTCGGAGGAAGCTCTCGATTTCGTGGTTCGGCACGCTGCAACCTATGAGCTGCAGGAGCGCTGCATTGCGGCGCTGATTCGCAAGACCGAGGTCCTGTGGCATCTGCTTGACTGCGTGTACGCCGCCTATGTCGATCCCGGCCGCGGTACGGAGGGTGCGGGTGCCTGAGGCGATTTCGCGCGATATCCGCCCGCGCCTTGCGGCGAAGGCCCGGCTGCGCTACGACCGCAAGAGCGATCGCCACATGTTGCTTTATCCGGAGAGGGGGCTGGTGCTCAACGCAACCGGCACCGATATCGTGCAGCTCTGCACCGGCGAGCACACCGTGGGCGTCATTGTCGAGAAGCTCGCCGCCAAGTACGGGCGCGAGTCGTCTGCCGTCGAGCCAGAGGTGATGGCGTTCCTCGGGGCTCTGGCCGAGCGTGGTTTGCTTCAGGAGGTCGCGTGAGCGCGGTGGCGGGAGGCGCAGTGGGCGGCGAATTCCGGCCTTACACCATGGTCGCGGAACTGACCTACCGCTGCCCGCTGCGTTGCAGCTACTGCTCCAATCCGCTCGACTGGGCCAAGCGGCGCAATGAGCTCGACACCGGCGACTGGTTGCGCGTATTCCGGGAAGCCGAGGATCTGGGTGTCGTTCAACTGAACCTGAGCGGCGGCGAGCCGTTGCTGCGGAGCGATCTCGAAACTCTGGTCGCGGGGGCGCGGGAACTCGATCTCTACACGAACCTGATCACGAGCGGCATCCCGCTCGAGCGCGAGCGCCTCGAAGCATTGCGTGCGGCGGGCCTCGATAACGTCCAGATCTCGGTCCAGGACGTGATCGCGCAGGCCTCGGACCGCATCGCGGGCCTGCCCACGTTCGAGAAGAAGCTCAAGGCCGCGCGCTGGGTCAAGGAGCTGGGCATGCCGCTCACGCTCAACATCGTGCTGCACCGGGAAAATCTCGGACGCGTGGCTGAGATGGTCGCGCTCGCCGAGAGGTTGCGCGCGAACCGGCTCGAGCTTGCGAACACCCAGTACCTTGGCTGGGCGCTTGTCAACCGGCGTTCGCTGCTACCGACGCGCGAGCAACTCGATCGCGCGCGCGCGGTTGCAGGCGAGGCAAAGCGGCGTTTGCGCGGGCTCATGGAAATCCTGTTCGTCACGCCGGATTACTACGCCGAGTACCCCAAAACCTGCATGGATGGCTGGGGCCGGCGCTTCATCGTCATCAGCCCCGAAGGCCTCGCGCTGCCCTGTCATGCGGCGCATACGCTGCCAGGGCTCGCCTTCGAGAACGTCCGCGAACGTTCGCTTGCCGCGATTTGGACCGAATCGGAAGCTTTCAACGCGTTCCGTGGCGAGGATTGGATGCCCGAGCCTTGCCGCAGCTGTGAGCGGCGGAGCGTCGACTTCGGCGGCTGCCGCTGCCAGGCGTACCACGTGACGGGCAATCTGCGGGCCACCGACCCCGTTTGCCGGCTCGCGCCGGCGCACGGCCTGATCGAGGCCGCGCGCGCCGAAGCGCTTGCCGGCGAGCCGCCACCGATGCGTTACCGCGCGGCCAAGATCGCCTTGGCGCGATGAGACGGCGCTTGGACGCCACGACGTGGATCCTGCTGGGGTTGGTTCTCGTTGCGCTCGCCGCCGTATACACGAAGGATCCTGCGCTTCCCATGCAGGGGCTGCAGGCGAGCGGGCGCCTGTTCGGCGGCGTCTGGATCGAGCTCGCGCTCGGATTCGTTCTTGCGGGACTTATAGAGGTACTGATCCCCGCGTCGACCGTTTCACGCTGGCTCGGTTCCGAGCGCCTGGGTCAAGGAATACTGGTTGGCTGGGGCATGGGACTGGTCATCCCCGGAGGTCCTTATCTCGTTTTTCCGATCGCCGCGAAGCTGTTCGAAAGCGGCGCCTCGCCCGGCGCGCTGATCGCATTGCTGACGGCGAAGACCCTGGTGAGCCCGGTCCGCATGCTGACCTACGAGGCGCCGCTGCTCGGCTGGCCGTTGACGCTCGCCCGGTTTCTCCCCGGCGTGCTGCTGCCGCCGCTCATGGGCTGGTTGGGCCAGTGGCTTTTCTACCTGATCAAACCCAGGTAGCGGCTTCGTCTTTTTTGCCGCGCCGCATGCCGTGCGCCGCTGCGCCGGTTACTGACTGACGCCGGCCTCGCGCAGCGCGGCGGCGACGCGCGGCCGGTCCTCCTCGGTCGCCATCATCAGTGCCGTCTTGCCGCGGTTGTCGCGCAGCGCCGCGTCCGCGCCGCGCGCGAGGAGGAACCTGACCGTAGCGACGTGCCCGTAGGCCGACGCCCACATGAGCGCAGTCAGTTCGTTCGCGTAGCGCGCATTGACATCCGCGCCGGCATCCAGAAGCGCTCGCACGCAATCGGTGTGCCCGTTGCCCGCCGCATAAGCCATGGCCGTCTTCTGCGTGCGGTCAGTCAAGGCGGAATCGGCCTTGCTCGCCAGGAGCAGGCGCACCACCTCGGCATGGCCGTTGAACGCCGCGCTCATGAGCGGACTGACTCGCGCCAGATTCTGAAGATTCACGTCGGCACCGCGCTCCAGGAGCAGCCTGCCCAAGGAAAGATTGCCGCTGCGCGCCGCAAGATTGAGCGGCGTGTCGCCGAGCCGATTGCGCGAGTTCGGGCTTGCGCCCTGATCGAGCAGCATGCGCACCTCGGCCTCACTCCCGTTTCGCGCCGCAGCAAGAAGATCGAAGTTGATGCCGCGATGCTGTGCTGCGGCATGGGTATGAACCGCGCTCCCCAGGATGAGGGCGCAAGCCAGGCGGAATAGACGGATCATCTTTGGCTGCAGGGGCGAACGTTGCGCGGCGTAATGGATCGGAATAATATTCGACGCTCAAGTCGGGGGCAATCCCGACTACCACCAGGGGAGGAGAAATCGATGAATCGACTCTGCATGCCGCAGCGGGTCGCGCTCGCCGTCGCGCTCACGTTTGGCTTTACCGCGGCGAATGCTCAGGAAGTGAAGCCGGCGCCGGTCCTGAAAGGCAGCGAGGTGCCGAAGAACATTTCGGTCACCCAGGACCAGCTCAACAAGGCCGGCGAGCAGAACGTGAACTGGCTGCACACCAACGGCGACTATGCCCAGCTGCGCTTCTATCCGGGCGACCAGATCAATACGAAAAACGTGAAGAACCTGCGCGCGGCGTTCGTCTTCCAGACCGAGGTGGTGGAGTCGATGGAGACCGCGCCGATCGTGGTGGACGGAATCATGTACATCACGACGTCGTACAACCACGTATATGCGCTTGACGCGGTGACCGGCAAGCAGTTCTGGCACTACAAGCACAAGATGGGGCCGGTCACCACCTACTGCTGCGGCCCGAACAATCGCGGCGTCGCCATTGCCGGCGGCAGGCTGTTCATGGGCACGCTCGATGCGAAGCTGGTCGCGCTCGATGCGAAGTCCGGCAAGACGCTCTGGGAAAGCCAGATCGCAGATCCTGAGAAGGGCTACAGCGAAACCATGGCGCCCACCGTGGTGGACAACAAGGTGCTGATCGGCACCAACGGCGGCGAGTACGGCATACGCGGCTTCGTCAAGGCGTTCGACGCCGCGAACGGCAAGCTGTTGTGGACGTTCTACACCATCCCGGAGAAGGGCCACGAGGGCAAATGGGACCCGAAGGACGCCACCGGCCGCGACATGAAGCGCGACATCGCGAAGGAGAAGGCCCAATTCGCCAAGGACAGCTCGTTCTGGCAGACCTTGGGCGGCGGCGTGTGGATGAACCCGGCGATCGACCTCAAAGCCCGCACCGTGTGGTTCGTGGTCGGCAACCCCTCGCCCGACTTGTACGGCGACGAACGCCCCGGCGACAACCTGTACACCGATTCGATCGTGGCGATCGACCTGGACAAAGGCACCTACAAGTGCCACTTCCAGTATGTCGCGCACGACGTGTGGGATCTCGACGCGGTCAGCTCGCCGATCCTCATTGACGTGAAGGACAAGGCGGGCAAGACGATCCCCGGCGTGATCCACGGCGGCAAGACCGGCCACGTCTACGTCCACGATCGCAAGGACTGCTCGCTGATCCGCTTCTCCGAGGCGATGGTGCCGCAGGAGAACATGTGGGTGCTGCCTACCGCGCAGGGCGCGCGCATGCTGCCGGGCGCCAACGGCGGCGTTGAATGGTCGCCGATGTCGTTCGACGCCAAGCTGCGCCTCGCGTTCGCGCTCAACCTGCACCAGCCGATGACTTACCACGTCGAGCCGGCGAAGTACCCGGGCGGCTCGAAGCTGTGGCTGGGCGGCGCCTTCAAGGTGATCCCGGGCGAGAAACAGTGGGGCCGTGTCGCGGCGGTGAACGTGGATACCGGCAAGATGGTATGGAAGCATGACACGGAGCAACCGCTGATCGGCGGCGGTCTCGCGACTGCCGGCGGCCTGTACTTCTTCGGCGAGGGCAACGGCAGCTTCAACGCGCTCGAGTCGAAGAGCGGCAAGAAGCTGTGGAGCTTCCAGTGCGGCGCCGGCGCCAATGCGATGCCGGTGTCCTACATGGTCGGCAAGAAGCAGTACGTCGCGATGGGCTGCGGCGGCAATACGCAGCTCGACTTCAAGCGCGGCAACAGCGTATTCGTGTTCGCGCTGCCCGACTGAACTCGAAGCCGCGCTGACGGACCGGGGCCGCCCGCGGGCGGCCCTGTTTTTTGGGAACGCGGAGACGCGATGGTCAGGATTGCGATCGCGGCGCTGCTCGCCCTTGCGGCGGGGTCGCCGGCACAGGCGCAGAGCATCGAGGCGGGACGCAAGAAGGCCGAAGTCTGCGTGGCCTGTCACGGGCCGAACGGCAATTCGGTGCAACCGCTGTTTCCGATCCTCGCCGGACAGACCGCGCGCTACACCTACCTGCAGCTGAAGGACTACAAGGAAAGCCGCCGCCACGAGCCTTCGATGAAGCCTTTCATTGAGAAGCTGTCGCGCGAGGACATGCTTGATCTGGCCGCGTATTTCGCGGCGCAGAAGCCCCGCTTGCCGGATTTCAAGGTAGACCCCGTCAAGGCCGGCCGCGGCAAGGCGAAGGCCGACGAGGTGCTTTGCACGATGTGCCACCTCGGCGGGTTCAAGGGACAGAACGAGATCCCGCGCGTCGCCGGCCAGCACTACGAGTACATCGTGAAGCAGATGAAGGACTTTCGCACCGGGCGTCGCACCAACGACGCCGGCAACATGGCGAGTGTCTCGAAGACGCTCTCCGACCGGGACATCGACGATCTGGCGCATTTCCTTGTAAACCTGCAGTGATCGCACCGGCGTTGGCGGGCAGCATGGTCCGCAGGGGCGCGGCTTGCTGGCTCCGGAAAGACATGGTGGCTCCTTTTTTGGTTTGGCGACCGCCTGCATACCATATGCAGGCAAAAGGAGCCGCCACCTTCAACTCATCGGTTCAACAAATTCCGGGACATCCCCCGGCTGCCGCCGCGCACGGGGTAAACCCATTAACGACCATGTCTTGAACCAACTCCATTCGACGGACGAACGTGAATCGGGCATTCTTGTGAATGTTCATTCGGCTGAGCCCCCTGAGAGGTTGGTTTGGTTCGCACCTTCCAGTCTCTCAAACTCAGTCCGAATGTACACATACAACCTATTGGACCATCACAGCTAGGACTCTTTTCGCGGCAACATCCGGTGAATGACGTGGTCACGATCCACCAGCCAATGCTTCACGGCTGCGCCGATGTGAATGGCGATGAGCCCACTGAAAATGTACGACGTGTAGACGTGAATTCGATTGAAGAAGTAGTACAGCCGCTTATCTTCCGAAAACAAAGGAGGGATTTCCAGGCCAAAGAATTTGATCCCCCACTTGGTGAAATTCGACTCGATGAAGCCGCTCAGGACGAGCACGACGAGACAGACGTAGAACAGCTTGTGATTGATTTCGGCAGCCTTGACTTCCCAGCGCGACATTGCTGCGGGAAGTGGCGGGGGAGAGTTACGTAACCGCCAGGCGAGCAGCCACACGACGGGTATCGCGCTCACGATGCCGATGGACTTGTGCAGGTTGTACCAGAATGCGACCTGCGGCGTTCGTTTGGGGAGTTCCACCATGTACCAGCCCATTGCATAGAGTACGAATACGAGCGCGGTGAGTATCCAGTGCCAAGCGACAGCGGATGACGGGTACTTTTCGACCATGTCAGCGAATCGCTACGCCACACGGGCGGACGCCAACCGGAATGTCTTTTGTTTTCCGGTTGGATTCCGTATCAATCACCGACACCGTCGCATCGTTGCCGTTGGATACATACGCTCGTTTGCCATTCGGATGCACGGTAACGTCGTTGGAAAACTTTCTGCCTTTGATCTTGGCGGGCACTCTGTGCGACGGCACTTCGATCGCATACACTTCGCTAGCGAAGCGACAGGGAATTTCGTCCGCCCGCCGCGGGCTCTTGGCCGTCGTGGCGCGCGAATCGCGCTTGCGCCAGGCCGGTTCGCGGCGAATCGGGGTTGTCATGTCGTGTCCTCTGCGTATTCGGGGCGTGCGCGATCTGCCGCATGGCGAATATTGCCCGCGTTGGCGGCGATCAGGCAAGCGCAGCTTCGGACGATTTCGGGAGAGAATGGCAGGTGAGCGCCTAGCTCGCATGTGCGGCCCAGGCCCCGGGGAACGCGGCCCGGGTCCATCATGCTTTCTCGCGACCATTTCTGAGAAAATACCGGTGATCGAAAAAGTAGAGGGGATCATGAACGTCGTAACGTTTTTTGTGGCCACCGCGCTGCTCGCCGCCTTTGGCGCGGCATACGCTCCCGCCTGGGCCGGGCTCGCGCTCGTCGGAAACGAGAACGGCGGCACGATTTCGCTGATCGACACCGAGAAGGACGAGGTCATCGGAGAGATCCGCACCGGCGGAAAGCCGCGCGGGACCGCAATCGATGCCGCACGCAAGCTCGCGTACGTGTCCGACCAGCCGAACAACGCGCTGCTCGTCGTGGACCTTGAGAAGCGCGCCGTCGTGAAGAAGGTCGATCTCGGAGAATCGCCCGAAGGGGTGTACATCTCGCCGGACGGCCGGCTCGTCGCGGCCGCGGTCGAGCTCACCAACAGCGTCGTATTCATCGACACGGTGACCGATTCGCCCGCGTTCCGCGTGAAAATCAAGGGCGAGAATCCCGAGCACGCCGTGTTTTCGCCCGACGGCCGGTTCGTCTACGTCAGCGCCGAGGAGGACGACAAGCTCGAGGTAATCGACGTCGCGGCGCGCTCCCTCGTGGCGCAGCTCAAGGTGGGCACCCGGCCGCGCGGCATTGCGTTCACGCCCGACGGCGCCAAGGCGTACGTCGCCTGCGAGCGCGCCGACACGGTCTACGTGATCGACGCGCGCGCCCACAGGATCCTGCGCACGATCAAGGCCGGCCTGCGTTCGAACGGGCTCGTCATGCACCCGGACGGTACGCGCGTGTATCTCAGTAACGGCGGCGATGGCAACGTAATGGTGATCGATACTGCCGCCGACGCGGTGATCGCGACCATCCCGGTCGGCAGACGCCCCTGGAACATGGCGATCACCCGCGACGGAGCGAAGCTCTACGTCGCCAACGGCCGCTCGAACAGCGTCTCGGTGATCGACACGCGCATGAATGCGCGCATCAAGGACATCGCGGTGGGCGAGACTCCCTGGGGCGTGCACATCCTCGACTGAAGCGGGTTCAGACGACCGCGAAGTTGCGCATCATCATCCCGTCCTCGTGCTCGAGGTTGTGGCAGTGGAACATGTAGCGCTGCGAGCCGCGGAACGCGGGATCATCGGGCAGCGAGAAATCCACCGCCAGTTGCACCGTCTCGTTCGGCCACACCAAGACCGTATCCTTCACCCCCAGGTCGGTCGGCAGGCGTCCGGCGCCCGCGGTGGCGAGCGCCCGCGCCGGCCCGAAGGTTCCCTGGCGCCGCAGCACCCGGAAACCGAAGCCGTGCAGGTGCATCGGGTGCGGCATCGAGATCGGACTGTTCTTGAGCTCCCAAACTTCGCGCGTGCCGCGCGGGACTCGGAACGCGATTTCCGCGATGTCGTAGACGGCGCCATCGATCAGGAAGCCGCGCTCCTCGTCGAAATCCAGACGGATGCGACGCAATGCGGAGTCGGGCAGCGCGGCCGCCTCGGCGAGCGCGCAGAGGCGATCGGGTAGTGGTGGGGTTGGACGGCCCGTGCCCGTCACCACGAGCGAGAACAGTGGGAGGCGGGCGCCTTCGGGAAGGAAGTCGCCGGCGCTGGCCGTGCCGCTCCCGCAGATGTCGGCTTTCGCCAGCGCCGGGAATCGCTCGCGCGCCGGATGGCGATGCGCGGGTGCACGGCCCGGTGCGTGCAGTCGTGGATCGAATTCGAGGCTGACCGCTTCGATCGCGCAGTGCGTGCCAGTGTCGATTGCGACGTCTACTCGCTCGGCCGGGTGGAGGAACACCCGGTCGAGCGGAACCGGCGAGGGAAGTAGCCCACCGTCGGTGCCGAGCAGATGGAAAGGAATCGCGCGCGCGCCGTCGCGGAAGGCAAGCAACAGGCCGCGCGCATTGCAGGCGTTGAGCAACTGGATTCGCACCCAGCCGGGCGCAGCCGAATAGCTTGCGGCGAGCGCGCCGTTCGCCATCGCGCGGTTGCCCAACCATCCGAAGTGGCATTCCTCTGCGCCCGGCGCGTACGGCCGGATCGTGCCGCCCGCGATCCTCGCGTCCGACACCGCAAGCGCAAGCCGGTTGACGGGCGCAAGCGCCATCGCTTGGTCGAGCGCGGTGTCGTCTTCGTCGCCGACGACCACCAGGGCGAAGAGTCCCCCGTAAACCTGTTCCGCGGTGAATCCGTGCGGGTGCGCATGAAACCAGTAAAGCCCGCCGCGGTTGCGGACGTGGAACGCGAGCGTCTTCGATCCGCCGGGCGGGATCGGGTCGAAACCGGCGCCATCCTGCGCTTCGGAGAGCGTAAAGCCGTGAAAGTGAATGGTCGTGGGCTGGGGCAGCCGGTTCTCGATCACGCCGTCGAACCGATCACCGCGCCGCGCGAGAAGAATGGGTCGGGCGATCCTCTCCGCCCCGGTATCCGCCACGTACTGGCAGCGACCGAGGAGCGGATCGCCGCGCTCGACCACGAATCGCCGCACGGCGGCGAGAGGAACGGCCCGGCCCCCGGCAATCGCCGGCAGCCCGGCCCCGGCGGGACGGGGGGGCGAGACGCACGCCGCGCCGACGGCGGCGATCGAGGCGGCGAGAAATCCTCTCCGGTTCAAGGCGCGATCAATCGAAATCAGCGACCAATCCCACCCGCACCACGCCGCCGAATGCGTCTCTGCCCGTCATCGCGCCAAGGTAAAAGTCCCGCGCTAGGGCATTGAGCAGGGGCATCACGATTGCAGCATAATCAATTCGCGTCGAGAATCCGGAAGGAGTTGCGCGTCCGCGGCGGATCTGTCGCATATTGCAACGACCGCGACGGGCGTACGACGCGCGGTGGGCTCCGAACACGGCACATTGTAGACTGACTCTGCCGTCGTCATGGCTGTGCCGAGCGACGGAAATTCGCTCGACGGCCAGGGCGGCGTTGCCGGATTCGGCAAAGGAAGTGCGCGTGTGCGCCGGAGCGAAGCGAGTCGCGAGGGTGCGACCGGCACCCTGCTCGCCTCGACGCGGAGGCCCACGTGAGCGGGAAATTGCCCCATTTGGGATCGCGCCGGATCGATGCCGCGGCGCTGCACCTCAGCCCGAAAACGGGCGCCAACCACCAGTCGCGCGTCAAGGAGAAGCTGGGAGCGCGCACGACCGCAGCACTGAATAGGAGGTACTCCCGTCCGCATCGAGAGTTTTTCCCGAGGCGGCCTCGCTGCCAGCCGCTAGAATCCCCGCATGCGCGCGAAAGCGGCGTGCGGTCGCCTGTGTCCGAACGCATGCTGCCGGTTTCTGGCGGCAACGCTTGGTTCTTGCGCCGCCATCCTGCATGCCCAGACGGCTCCTCCGGCCACGGAAGACGCGGTCAGGGTGATCGGGGTCACCCCCGTGCCCGGCCTCGGAGTCCCGAGGGACGAGGTTCCCTCGAACGTACAAGTTTTTCGCAGCCGCGAGTTGCGCGAGCGCCAGCCGGTCAACCTGTCCGATTTCTTGGGTAGATCGGCGCCCAGCGTCAACATCAATGAAATCCAGGGCAACCCGTTTCAGCCCGACGCGAGCTTCCGGGGATTCGCCGCTTCGCCGCTGCTCGGCACCCCACAAGGCGTCTCCGTGTACCAGGACGGCGTGCGCATCAACGCGCCGTTCGGCGACGTGGTGCACTGGGACCTCGTTCCTCTGCGCGCGCTCGAGAGCATGACGCTCATCCCCGGCTCGAATCCGCTGTTCGGCCTGAACACGTTGGGCGGAGCGCTCTCGCTGCGCACCAAGAGCGGCGATCGCCATCCGGGCGCCGAGCTGGAGCTGTCGGGCGGTGCCTTCGGGCGCCGCGACGCGGGACTCGAGCTCGGCCGGCGGCTGCCTGCGGGAGCGCATTTCTACACCTCCGGGACGTTTTTCGACGAGGATGGGTGGCGAGATTTTTCTCCCTCGAAAGTGAGACAGCTGTTCGCCAAGTTCGGGCGGCGCGACGCCGACTTCGACTTCGATCTTGGCTTCACGGCGGCCGACACGGATTTGATCGGCAACGGTCTTGTGCCGCAGTCCATTCTGGACCGCCGCCACGAGGCGATCTTCACGCATCCCGACAACACGCGTAACAACGCGATCATGCCGGCGCTCAGCGCGCGTTACCTGCTTTCTGCCGATTCGCAGATATCGGCAGTGCTCTATCGCCGCCAGGTCGTGACGCGCACCCTGAACGCAGACGTGAACGACAACTTCGAGGACGGCCCGAACGATCTTGCCGCGGGCGGCACCGGCGCCAACATCGGCACCGCGGTGAACAACCGGACGGCGACGCACCAGACGAGTACAGGAGTGTCGCTGCAATGGAGCCTGGCGACCGGAAAACACCGTCTGGCGACCGGCGTCACGTTTGACCGCGGCCGCAGTACGTTCGATCAGAGCAGCGAGCTGGGAATCTTCGACGCAACGCGCGGCGTCATCGCGACCGACCCGGTCGCCACAGAAAACGCTTTGTCCGGCCGGACGCGCTCGAGCGGCCTGTTCGTGACCGATACCTTTTCAATCCGACCCAATCTGCATCTCAGCTGGTCCGCCCGGTACGATCGAAGCCGCGTCCATCTGCGCGACACGGGGCCGTCGGCCCCGGCGCTCGACGGCGACCACCGCTTCTCCAAGCTCAACCCTGCGCTCGGGCTCGTCTTCCAGCCCTCGGAGAGCGTCACGTTGTATGGCAGCCATGCGCAGGGGAGCCGCGCCCCGACGCCGATCGAGCTCGGCTGCGCCGACCCGTCGCGTCCGTGCACCTTGCCGAACGGGCTGGCGGCCGATCCGCCTCTCAAGCAGGTCGTCGCGCGCACCGTCGAGCTTGGCGCCCGCGGCCGCTTGTCCGGCGGTACACTGTGGAACGCCGGGGTGTTCCAAACCGCTAACCGCGACGACATCCTGTTCGTCGGCACAACGACGAGCGCGGGGTTTTTCCGCAACTTCGGCAAAACGCGCCGCCGCGGCGTCGAGTTGGGCGCGTCCGGCGCGCTCGGGCGCGTGCAGTGGCGCGCGGCCTACAGCCAGGTGCGCGCCACGTATCAATCCGGCGCCTGCATCGTCTCCGAAAACAACAGCAGCCGCGGCACTTCGACGTCGTGCTCCTCGGAAGATCCCAGCACCCCGGGGACCTTTCTCGGCGACGACCTGATCGAAGTGCGCCCGGGAGACCGAATTCCCGGCATTCCTGCCCACAGCTTCAAGCTGGCGCTCGACGCGCAGGCCGGGGAGCGTCTGCGAATCGGCGTGGACGTGCAGGCGTATTCCAGCCAGTACGCGCGCGGCAACGAGAACAACCGGCACCAGCCCGGCATGTCGCAGGACCTTAACGGCAACGCGCGGAATTTTCTCGGTTCCGGCAAGGTGCCCGGCTATGTGGTGGTGAACCTCAGCGCGCGCGCCGACCTGAGCGGCGGATGGGAATTGATCGGAAAGCTCAACAACGCTTTCAACCTCCGCTACTTCACGGCCGGCGCCTTGGCAGAGAATCCGTTTGACAGCGCGGGGATCTTTCGCACGGATTCGGATTCCTGGTCGCGCGAGACGTTCTACTCGCCCGGCGCCCCTCGCGCAGGCTGGATTGGCCTGCGCTTCCGGTTGCCGTAAAATTCAAGACCTTAGCAGCGCCTGGAAGGGCAATCATGGACAGCGTGGACATCGAAGTCCTTCGCAGCGCGGAGGCGTGGAGCAAGGCGGGCCACCGCGTCACGCTTGGCACGATCGTCAAGACCTGGGGCTCGGCGCCGCGCCCGGTCGGCGCGCTCGTGGTCATCCGGGACGACGGCCAGGTCGTAGGCTCGGTCTCGGGCGGCTGTGTCGAGGACGACCTGATCGCCAAGGTGCGCGCCAAGGCCGTGGCGAAGGAACTGCCGCAGCTCGTCACGTACGGTGTCACCAACGAGGAAGCGACGCGCTGGGGCCTGCCGTGCGGCGGGACTCTGCAGATCGTGCTCGAGCCGGTGACGGAGCGGAGCGTGGTCGCGCAGCTGCTGGATACGATCTCGAAACAGCAGCTGGTGCGGCGCCGGCTCGAGATGGATTCGGGGCGCGTCACGCTGCATCCGGGTCAGTGGCAGGATGCGCTCGCGTTCGACGGCAAGGTGCTCGACACGGTGCACGGGCCGCGCTGGCGGCTGGTGCTGATCGGCGCCGGGCAGCTCACGCACTACCTCGCCGAGATGGCGAAGATGCTCGATTACCACGTTTCGGTGATCGACCCGCGCGAGGAGTACGCGAACGGCTGGAGCATGCCGGGAGTGGACCTGAGCCGCGGCATGCCCGACGACGTCATCCGCGAGATGAATCTGGACGGCCACAGCGCCGTGATCGCCCTCACGCACGACCCGAAGCTCGACGACATGGCGCTGATGGAGGCGCTCAAGTCCGCCGCCTTCTACGTCGGCGCGATCGGCTCGAAGAAGAACAACGACGCGCGCCGCGAGCGGCTGCGGGAGTTCGATCTCTCGGCGGCGGAAATCGAGCGGCTGCGCGGGCCGGTGGGGCTGTACATCGGCTCGAAGACCCCGCCCGAGATCGCGGTCGCGATCCTGGCCGAGATGACTGCGGTGCGCCACGGCGTGGCGAAGCCGGACTGGGCGGCAAAGGCCGCGCCGCGTTTCGACGCTTCGGCCTGCGAGACCACGCCACAGAAGGCCTGAGCCTGCGGATCGTCGGCATCCTTCTCGCGGCCGGCGGCGCGAGCCGGTTCGGCTCGGATAAGCTCAGACACGTTCTGCCGCACGGCGTCGAGATGGCCGTGCAGGCGGCGCGACACCTGAAGGCGGCGCTGCCGCGGATCGTGGCCGCGGTTCGCCCGGGCGGCGATGCCACCGCGCAGGCGCTCGCAGCCGAGGGCTGCGAGGTCGTCGTGTGTGCGCGCGCGGCCGAGGGCATGGGAGCGAGCCTCGCCTGCGCGGTGCGTGCCGCGGGCAAAGCCGACGCCTATCTCGTCGCGCTCGGCGACATGCCGTTCGTTCGGCCGACCTCGATCGCCGCGGTGCGCGATGCGCTGGCGGGCGGCGCGCCGCTCGCCGCGCCGTACTGGCGCATGAGGCGCGGCCACCCGGTTGGGATCGCGGCGCGCTTTCGCGCAGAGCTCGAAGCGCTCGCGGGCGACGAAGGCGCGAAGCAGCTGCTCGCCGCGCACGAGCGCGATCTCGTCAAGGTTCCGGTCGGCGACCCCGGCGTGATCCGCGACATCGACCGGCCCTCGGACCTGGCGCCGCCGGTCACGGTCTAGCGGAGCGAGGCGGCCGCACGCGCGGCGCTGGTAGAATCCGCCGCTTCCCTCGCCCCATGTTCGCCGCCGCCAGCCTCGAAAGCTCGGACCCGGAGATCTGCAACGTGATCCGGCAGGAGGCGCGGCGCCAGGAGGATCACGTCGAGCTGATCGCCTCGGAGAACTATGCCAGCCCCGCGGTGCTGGCGGCGCAGGGGTCGCTCCTCACGAACAAGTACGCCGAGGGCTATCCCGGCCGGCGCTACTACGGCGGCTGCGCGTTCGTCGACGTCGCCGAGCACCTTGCGATCGAGCGCGCCAAGCAGCTGTTCGGCGCCGAGTACGCGAACGTGCAGCCGCACTCGGGCTCGCAGGCGAACCAGGCGGTGTACCTCGCGTTTCTCAAGCCCGGCGACACGATCCTCGGCATGTCGCTCGCCCACGGCGGGCACCTCTCGCACGGCGCCGCCGTGAATGCGAGCGGCAAGCTCTACCACGCCATCTCCTACGGATTGGACGAGGAAGAGGTGCTCGACTACGACGAGGCCGAGCGGCTCGCGCTCGAGCACAACCCGCGCGTGATCGTCGGCGGCGCCTCGGCGTACTCGCTCGCGATCGACTGGCAGCGCCTGCGCCGCATCGCCGACGAGGTCGATGCGGTGCTGCTCGCCGACATCGCGCACTACGCGGGGCTGGTGGCCGCCGGGCTCTATCCCAGCCCGGTCGGCATCGCCGACGCGGTCACGACGACCACGCACAAGACCCTGCGCGGCCCGCGCGGCGGCATGATCCTCGGCAACGCCGAGCACGAGCGCGCGCTCAACGCCGCGATCTTCCCGGGGATCCAGGGCGGGCCGCTGATGCACGTCATCGCCGCGAAGGCGGTCGCACTCGGCGAGGCGCTGCGGCCCGAGTTCCGCGACTACCAGGCCCGCGTGGTGCAGAACGCGAAGGCGATGGCGCGCGCGCTGCGGGGCCGGGGCCTGCGCATCGTATCGGGGCGCACCGAGTGCCACCTTTTCCTCGTCGATCTGCGCGCCAAGCGCATCACCGGCAAGGACGCGGAGGAGGCGCTCGGCCGCGCGCACATCACGCTCAACAAGAACGCGATCCCGAACGACCCGCAAAAGCCTGCGGTCACCTCGGGGATCCGCATCGGCACGCCGGCGATGACGACGCGCGGCTTCGGCGAAGCGGAGGCCGAGCGGCTCGCCCACCTGATCGCCGACGTGCTCGATGACCCGGCGGGCGATGCAACGATCAACCGGGTCGCGCGCGAAGCAAAGGCGCTCTGCGCCAGGTTCCCGGTGTACGCCTAGGACGCAGCCATGCGCTGCCCGTTCTGCGACAGCGAGCAAACCCAGGTCGTGGATACGCGGACCAATCCCGGATCCAACGTGATCCGGCGCCGGCGGCGCTGCGCCGGGTGCGACAAGCGCTTCACCACCTACGAGCGCGTCGAGCTGCGGATGCCGCGGCTGGTGAAGAAGGACGGCAGCCGCACCGATTTCGACCGCGACAAGCTCGTCGGCAGCATGATGCTTGCGCTGCGCAAGCGCCCGGTCGCGACCGACGCAGTCGACGCCGCGGCCGACCGGGTCGAGGAGAAGCTGCGCTCGCAAGGCGAGCGCGAGGTCCCGACCAGCACGGTCGGCGACCTCGTCATGCGCGAGCTCGCCAAGCTCGACAAGATCGCCTACATCCGCTTCGCCTCCGTGTACCGCAGCTTCGAGACCCCGGACGATTTCCGCGAGGCGGTTCAGGAAGTGAAGGCGGGCCGGCGCGGGCGCCGCAAGGGTCGCTGACCGCGGTTCGCGCCGCCCTGTGCCGGGGTCGAAGTTGAGCACCTTCAGCGCGCTGGATCACGCGATGATGCGTCGGGCGCTGGCGCTCGCCGAGCGCGGGCTCTACACGACGACTCCCAACCCGCGGGTCGGTTGCGTACTGGTCCAGGCCGAGAGCGTCGTAGGCGAGGGCTGGCACGAGAAGACCGGCGCGCCGCATGCCGAAGCAAACGCGCTCGCCGCGGCCGGGGCGCGGGCGAAGGGCGCGACTGCGTACGTGGCGCTTGAGCCCTGCAATCACCAGGGACGCACGCCGCCCTGCGCGCAGGCGCTCGCTCGCGCCGGCGTCGCGCGCGTGGTCGCCGCGGCGCGCGACCCGAACCCGAAGGCAGCGCGCGGCGGCGAGGCGCTCGCCGCGGCCGGGATCCGTTTCGAAGCCGGGCTCCTGGAGATGGAGGCGCGGGAGCTGAACATCGGCTTTTTCTCCCGCATGGAGCGCGGCCGCCCGTGGGTGCGCATGAAGATCGCCGCGACGCTGGACGGCCGCACCGCGCTCGCCGATGGCCGCAGCCAGTGGATCACCGGGGCGGAAGCGCGCAGGGACGGCCATCGCTGGCGCGCGCGCGCCTGCGCCGTGCTCACCGGCGCCGGCACGGTGCGCGCCGACGACCCGCGGTTGACGGTGCGCGAGGTCGAGACGCCGCGCCAGCCGCTGCGCGTGGTGGTCGACAGCCGGCTCGAGATTCCGACGGCAGCGCGCATCCTCGAGGGCGGAAACGTGGTCGTGTTCTGCGGCGCGGACGAAACCACGCGCAGGCGCGCCCTCGAATCCAAGGGCGTCGAGGTCGTGGTCCTGCCGAACCCCCAGGGTAAGGTCGAGCTTCCGGCGATGCTCGAGGCGCTGGCGCGTCGCGGCATCAACGAGCTCCATGTCGAGGCCGGCTTCCGCCTCAACGGCTCCCTGGTGCGCGAGGGCTGCGTGGACGAGTTTCTGGTCTACCTGAACCCGAGCTTCCTCGGCGATGGCGCGCAGGGCATGCTCGAGCTCGCGCCGTTCGGTTCGCTCGAGCAGCGCATCAAGCTTCGGCTACTTGGCCTCGAGCGGCTCGGGGAGGATCTCCGCATCCTGGCGCGCCCCGGCTGAGGCGGACGCCGGCTGCGCCTCGTGCGCGCGCCCGCCGAGCGCAGCGACCAGCAGCTTCCCGATCAGACGCTCGGTGGCCCCGTCGCGGTCAAGGCGCGGGCAGTACTCGGCAAGCTCGAATGCGACCAGCCGCGCATCGCGCCCCACCGCGCCGAGCGCACGCGCGAGCTCATCGCCGCGCAGGCCGAACGGAGCCGGGGTCGCAACGGCGACCGCTTCATGGGGATCGAGCACGTCCAGGTCGATCGAGACGCCGTAGCCCGAGGTGCCGTCATTGGCGATGGCGCGGGCGTCCTCGAGCACCCGCTCGAGCCCGCGGCGCTGCACGTCCTCGATCCCGTACACGCGCACGCCGAGCCGCTCGAGCAGCGCCGCCTCGGGCGCCTCGAAGCTGCGCACGCCGACCAGGCAGACATGACGTGGAGCGAGCGCGCCGTCCTGCAGCCCGTCAAGGGCGCCGTCGCACTGCCCGAGCAGGGCGGCGAGCGGCATGCCGTGCAGGCGGCCGCTCGGGCTGGTGCCGTCGGTGTGGGCGTCCATGTGGGCATCGAGCCAGACCAGGCCGAGCGGGCCATGGGCACGGGCCGCGCCGCTCCAGGTTCCCACCGCGCAGGAGTGATCGCCCCCGATGACGCAGGGCAACCGGCCGGCGCGAATGCTCTCGGCGACGCGCGCCGCGAGCCTGGCGCAAAGCTGGGCGACAGCGCGCCGCACGCCGCGACCGTCGCGGCGCGGCACCAGTGTCTCGGCCCAGCGCGCTTCGATCCCGCCTGCGAGCAGGCGCGCCTCCAGCCCGCCCGCCGCGAGGCGTGCCGGCGCCTGCGCGCAGGCGGGATCGGCGCCGCCCAGACCGCTCGCCACGCCCAGCAGGTCCACGCATCGGCCAGCGTTCACCGCCATGCCCTCGCTCATCGCCCGCCCGTTTGGATAGTCCGGTAACCTTCAAGTTCCATGTTCACCGGCATCGTACAGGCGGTCGGCAGGATCGACACGGTGGCGCCGAACGGGACCGGCGTGCGGCTCGTGCTCGATGCGGGGGCGCTCGACGTATCCGGCGTCGGCCCGGGGGATTCCGTGTGCGTGCAGGGAGCCTGTCTAACCGTGGTCGCGCTCGCCGGGCGCAAGCTGAGCTTCGACGTCTCGCGCGAGACGCTCGGCTGCAGCGCGGGTCTGGACCGCCCCGGGCCGGTGAATCTCGAGAAATCGCTCGGGCTCGGGGCGCCGCTGGGCGGGCACCTCGTCGCGGGTCATGTCGACGCGGTCGGGGAGGTGCTCGACCTTGCGCACGCCGGCGAGTCGCGCCTGCTGCGCGTGCGCTACCCGGCCGCGCTCGCGCCCTACCTCGCGCGCAAGGGCTCGATCAGCGTCGATGGGGTCAGCCTCACGGTCAACCGCGTGCGCGGCGCCGAGTTCGAGGTCAACCTGATACCGCACACGCTCGCGGCGACGACCCTCGGCCGGCTCGCGCGAGGGGCGAAGGTCAATCTGGAAGCCGACCTGGTCGCGCGCTATGTCGAGGCGGCGCTGGGCGCGGCCGCGGCGCGCGCGCGCGGACGCATCACTCGCACTCGAAGGAAAGCACGTCCTCGGCCGCAGAAGCGGAGACGCCGAAGCTGATCTGGCCGCGCCCCCGCAGCATCACCTGGTCGCGCCGGATGTGCACCTCGCGGTCGCCCTCGACCTTGACGTAGGTGCCGTTGGTGGACTCGTCCACGAGATAGTGCTGCCCGCCACGCCGCTCGATCCGGGCGTGACGCCGCGAGGCGGCCTTCTCGTTCAGCACGACGTCGCAGGTCGTGTCGCGCCCCAGGATCAGCGTGGTCTTGTTGCGCGGGAAATCGAGCGTTCTGCCGCCGAGCGTCAGCATCAGGCGCGCCGGCGACGGAGCGGCGAGCGTTGCGCCGAAGAGCTGAGTCGAGTCGACGCTCTCGTCCCACAGGATCTCGAAAACGCGCACCGCGTCCTGCTTGCCCTTGACGTTGAGCTCGCGCAGGTCGCGCGCCGAGCTGCGCGCCGCCGCAGGAAGGGCGTTGACGGTGCCCTCGCTCGTCAGGATCTGGCCCGACTTGGCGAGGGTGGCGAGCCGCGAGGCCGTGTTGACGCCATCGCCCCAGAGGTCGGTCTTGTCCTCGAGCACCGACCCGAAGTGAAAGCCGATGCGCACCGCGAGGCGGATTCCCGGCGCCGGCGGCGCGAAGGTCTCGATGCTCTGCTGGATCTTGCACGCGGCGTGGCAGGCCGAGTCGGGCTTGGCGAACACCGCCATCACCTCGTCGCCGATCTTCTTGACGACGCGGCCGCCATGCTCCTCGACGCAGGCGCTCATCAACCCGAGGCAGCCCTCGATGGTGCGCGCCGCCAGCATGTCGCCGAGCTTCTCGTAAAGCCCGGTGCTGTCGCTGACGTCCGCGAAAAGGATCGCCCGTTCCTGGGAAACCAGGGTCATGCGGGGGTTGGCTCCGGCGCCATCCTTGCAGCCTAGCGCACCGGGGCGGTAGTGCAAAATGCCCGCGTTCGCACCCCCGACCGCGTCCTTGCCGGCACTGCGCCCCGAGTTCGACCCCTCCCTCCCGGTCAACGGCAAGCGCGATGAAATCGCAGCCGCCGTCGCCCGTCATCCGGCCGTCATCGTTTGCGGCGAAACCGGCTCCGGGAAGACCACGCAGATCCCGAAGATCCTGCTCGCGATGGGGCGTGGCGCAGCCGGCATGATCGGCCACACGCAGCCCAGGCGCATCGCCGCCCGCTCGGTCGCTGCGCGCATCGCCGAGGAACTGCGCACGGAGCTGGGCGGCCTCGTCGGCTACAAGGTGCGCTTCCAGGACCGGGTGCGCGGCGATACGATCCTCAAGCTGATGACCGACGGCATCCTGCTCGCCGAAACGCAGGGCGACCGCGAGCTGCGCGCCTACGGCACGCTCATCCTCGACGAAGCGCACGAGCGCAGCCTCAACATCGACTTCCTCCTCGGCTACCTCAAGCGGCTGCTGCCACGCCGGCCCGATCTGCGGCTGATCGTCACTTCCGCGACCATCGACGCGCAGCGCTTCTCGTCGCACTTGAGCGGCGCGCCGATCATCGAAGTCTCCGGCCGGCTCTACCCGGTGCAGGTGCGCTACCGGCCGGTCGCTGGCGACGCCGAGGACACCACGCGCACCGAGGAGGAGGAAGCGCTCGCCGCCGCGGTCGAGGAGGCCTGCCGGGAGGGGCCCGGCGACGTGCTCGTGTTCCTGCCGGGGGAGCGCGAGATCCGCGACGCAGCCGAGACGCTGCGGCGGCGCGGCCTGCGCGGCCACGAAATCCTGCCGCTCTACGGCCGGCTGTCGGTGGCCGAGCAGGACCGCGTTTTCCGCCCGGGCAGCGCGCGGCGCATCGTGCTCGCAACCAACGTCGCCGAGACCTCGCTCACCGTGCCGCGCATCCGCTACGTGGTGGACAGCGGCCTGGCCCGCGTCCGGCGCTACAGCTACCGCAACAAGGTCGAGATGCTGCGCGTCGAGAGCATCTCGCAGTCAGCCGCGCGCCAGCGCGCCGGGCGCTGCGGCCGGGTCGCCGACGGCGTCTGCTTCCGGCTCTATTCCGAGGACGACTACAGCGCGCGGCCGCCGTTCACCGACCCTGAACTGCTGCGCTCCTCGCTCGCCGGGGTGATCCTGCGCGCGCTCAGCCTCGGCCTGGGCAGGGTCGACGACTTTCCGTTCCTCGATCCGCCTGCGCCGCGCGCGATCGCCGACGGCTACGCGCTGCTTGCCGAGCTCGGCGCGGTGGACGACGCGAACGCGCTGACGCCGGTCGGCAAGGAGCTCGCCCGCCTGCCGCTCGACCCGCGCATCGCCCGGATGCTGATCGCGGCGCGCGACGAGGGCTGCCTGGAGCAGGTGCGGGTGATCGCCGCGGCGCTCTCGATCCAGGATCCTCGCGAGCGCCCGCTCGAGCGCGCCGCGGCGGCCGACGAGCGCCATGCGAAGTTCGCCGACGAGCGCTCGGATTTTCTCGCCTGTCTCAGGCTGTGGCGCGCCTACGGCGAGAGCGCCTCGCGCAGGCAGTGCCGCGAGAACTTCCTTTCCTATGCGCGCATGCGTGAGTGGCGCGATCTCCACGGGCAACTGAGCGAAGCGGTGCGCGACCTCGGTTGGCGCGCCGCGAGCGTCGACCCGGAGAAGCCCGACGGCTACCGTGCGATCCACCGCGCGCTGCTCGCCGGGCTGCTGGGCAACGCGGGAATGAAGGACGAGGCCGACGGCAGCTACGGCGGCGCGTGCGGCATACGCTTCCGGGTGCATCCCGGCTCGGGCACGAAGCGGCCCGGAAAGTGGATCGTCGCCGCGGAGCTCGTCGAGACCACGCGCCTGTTCGCGCGCAACGTGGCGACCATCGAGCCGCGCTGGCTCGAGGAGCTCGGCGGACACCTCCTCAAGCGCGCCCGCGAGCATCCGCACTGGGACCGGTCGCGCGCCCAGGTCGTGGCGGTCGAGCGCGGCACGCTCTACGGCTTGCCGGTGTACGCCGACCGGCGCGTGCACTACGGCCCGGTCGACCCCCGGGCCGCGCGCGAGATCTTCCTGCGCGCGGCGCTGGTCGAAGGCGAGTACGAGACCCCGGCGCCGTTCTTCACCCACAACCGGCGTCTCGTGCGCGAGATCGAGCGCCTCGAGCACAAGGCGCGCCGCCCGGACATCCTGGTGGACGATGAGCTGATCTTCGCCTTCTATGACGCGCGCGTTCCTGAAGGGATCACCAACGGCACCGACTTCGAGAAATGGCGCCGGGAGGCCGAGCGCGCCGAGCCGCGGCTGCTGCACCTGCGGCGCGAAGACCTGATGCGCCACGAGGCCGCCGGAATCACGACCGAGAATTTTCCACACGCGCTCGAGCTCGGGCCGAACCGCTTCGAGCTCGAGTACCACTTCGAGCCGCGCTCGCCGCGCGATGGCGTGACCATGACCATCCCGCTTGCGCTCCTCAACCAGGTCCCGGCGGCGCGCTGCGAGTGGCTGGTGCCCGGAGTGCTGCGGCAGAAGGTCAGCGCGCTCGCCCGCGCGATGCCGCAGCGCCTGCGCCACAAGCTCGGGCCGCTCGCCGAGTTCGCCGCCGCCTTTGCAGCGGCGGTACCGGCTTCCGACATGCCTCTCGCCAGCGCGCTGGCCCGCTACATCCGCGCGGAGTTCAATCTCGAAGTTCCGGTGGACGCGCTGCGCGCCGACTCCGCACCGCCGCACTTGCGCATGAACTTCCGCGTCCTCGACGAGTACGGCCGCCAGCTCGGCATGGGGCGCGATCTCGCGGCGCTGAAGCGCGAGCTGGCGCCGCGGACCGAGTCCGTGCTGCAGGCGGAGGCCGGGCTGGACGAAGGCGAGCGCTACACCCGCTGGACTTTCGGCGACCTCGACGAGATCACGCAGATTCGCCGCGCGGCGCAGACGCTCGTCGGGTACCCGGCGCTCGTCGACACTGGCGAGGCCGTCACGCTGCAGGTCTTCGACTCCCCCGAGAAGGCGCGCGAGGTCCACCGCGGCGGCGTGCGGCGCCTGCTCGCGATCGCGTTCCGCGAGCGCATCCGCGACCTGGAGAAAGCGCTCTCGCGCGACATGAGCCTCGCTGCCCTCAAGGAAGACCTGATCGTGGCTGCCCTCGACCGCACGTTCCTCGCCGATTCGCTGCCCATGCTGCAGGCGGATTTCGCGCGGCGCGTGGCGGAAGGCCGCAGCCGGCTGAGCCTGGTGGCGCAGGAGCTGCAACGCCTTGCCGCGGCGATCCTCGCCGAGCACGCCCAGGTGCAGAAGCGGGTCGCGGCCGCGCAGAAAGGGTTTCCTCAGGCCGCCGAGGATGTGCGGCTGCAGTGCGCGCGGCTCGTCCGGCGCGGCTTCCTCGCGCGCACACCCTGGGAGCGGTTGCGGCACTTCCCGCGCTATCTGAAGGCGGCGGCAATGCGGCTCGACAAGCTCAAGGCCGATCCGGCGCGCGACCTGCAGCGCGCGCGCGAGCTCGCGCCCCTCGAGCAGGCGTACCGCCGCGAGCTCGCGGCGCTCGCGCGCGCGGGCGAGTCGCCCGCGACGCTCGAGCAATTCGGCTGGCTGCTCGAGGAGCTGCGCGTCTCGCTTTTCGCGCAGGAGCTGAAGACCCCGGTGCCGGTATCGGTGAAGCGCCTCGGCCGGCTGTGGCAGGCTATGCGCAGAGAGGCGGGGATTCGCAGCCCCTGACCCGCACCGCCGCGATGACCGGAATCGGCACTTCGCTCCTGTTCGCGCTCGCCAATCTGCTGCATCCGCGCATGCTGTGGTTGATGGTGTGGCCGGTGCTCGTCGCGATGCTCGCCTGGGGCGCAGTGGCGGTGGTGGTCTGGACGCAGGCCGTGACGTGGCTCGCCGGGCTGCTGAAGCAATGGGTCGAGTACGCGACGATCGTCGTCCCCTGGGACTCGAGCGTGATCGCGATTTTCGCCGCGAAGGTGCTGCTGCTGCTCGCGCTGGTGCCGCTCGTCCAGCTCACCGCGCTCCTCATCCTCAGCATCTGTGGAATGCCGGCGATGGTCGAGCATGTCGCGGCACTGCGCTTCGCCGCGCTCGAGCGCAGGCGCGGCGGCAGTCTTGCCGGGAGCCTCTGGAACAGCGCACTCGCCCTCGCCGGACTCGCGGCGCTCGCCGTGCTGAGCCTGCCGCTCTGGATCTTCCCGCCCCTCTGGCCGCTCATCCCGGTGGCGCTCATGGCCTGGGTGAACCAGAAAGTGCTGCGCTATGACGCCCTGGCCGAGCATGCGACGGCGGACGAGATGCGCGCCGTGTTTGCGGCACGGCGCGGGGCCCTCTACCTGCTGGGGTTCGTGCTGGCGCTGATCGCCTACGTCCCCGTGATCGGTTTCATCGCGCCGGTCATGGTGGGCCTCACCTTCATCCATCACCTGCTCGCGGCGCTGAAAGCGCTGCGCGAGGCGCCGATCGAGGGCGGCTCGGTTCGGCTATAGCCGGGTCACGGGCAGGTCGAGGCCGCGGATCGCGCCGACGAGCTTCTCCAGCGCGGCCGGGCGGTGAAACCCGCGCCGCGAGGCGAGCGCGATGCGCCGTGCCGGGCGCGGCGCGGTGAAATCGACCGCCCGCACGAGCGGGTTCACGTAGCGCGAGGTCAGCGCGGTCGCCGGCAGGACCGTGATGCCGAGCCCGGAGGCGACCATGCTGCGCAGCGTCTCGAGCGAGTTGCCCTGGCGTCCGGGCTCCGGCGGCCGCGAAAACTCCGTGCACGCATCGAGCACCTGGTCACGGAAACAGTGGCCGACCGGCAGCAGCAGCAGCTCGCCCGCGTCAAGCTCCTCGACCGCGATATTCCGGCGGCGCGCGAGCGGGTGCTTCGCCGGCGTCGCGACCTGGAACGCCTCCTCGTACAACGGTACCGTCTCGATCCCCTGACCGTCGTAGGGCAGCGCGAGGATCACCGCGTCGAGCTCGCCAGCCCGCAGCATGCGGTCGAGGTTGGCGGTGATGTTCTCCTCGACGTCGAGCGGCATCTCGGGCGCGATGCGTCGCAGCGTCGCGACCAGGTCCGGCAGGAGGTACGGCGCGACGGTGTGGATGACGCCGAGACGCAGCGTGCCCTTGAGCGGGTCGCGCCCCTGTCGCGCCACCACCTTGACGCGCTCGGCCTCCTCGAGCGCGCGCCGCGCCTGCGTCACGATCTGCTCGCCGGCCCCGGTCAGGAAGACGCCGCGCTTGCCGCGCTCGAACAGCTTCACCCCCAGCTCCTCCTCGAGGTTCTTCACCGACGCCGACAGACTCGGCTGGCTGACGAAGCAGCGCTCGGCGGCGCGCCCGAAATGGCGCTCCTCGGCGACCGCGACCACGTAGCGCAGCTCCGTCAGAGTCATAGGAATGAGCTATCTGAAAGATGCTAACAAAGTATTGGCCTACGCTGCGCGATCTCGACCGCGACTTCGTCGAGCTGCCGCTCGATCACCGGGTTCGCGGCCGCGCGGTCGGCGCGATCACCGGCCGCGCCACGGTGCCGCAGGTGTTCGTGAACGGCGCACATCGGCGGACTGGACGAGCTCGAGCGGTGGGCGGCGAAGGCCGCGTAGCGTGACGCGCCCGGCGCGGGCGCCGCGGTAAACTGTGCGCACGGCGGGCACGCCCGGCGCCCGCCGCCGCACAGGGGAGGATCCATGGTACGCGCTGCGGCAATTCTCGCTTCGGTCGCCGTGCTCGCGGCGGCTGCTCCGGCGCTCGCGCAGCCGGCCCTCTTCGCGACCACCAGGGTCAGCGACAACGTCTATATCTTCCGCTACCAGTTCCACCAGGCCATGTTCGTCGTCACGCCGGGGGGCGTGATCGCGACCGACCCGATCGGCCGCTACCGCCCGGGCGCGGTGACGGCGTACCTCGAGGAGATCCGGCCCGGCCACCCCGGGCCCGCAGGCCGGCTTGGCGGCAAGGACGACGTGCGTGCGCTCAAGCAGTACATGCTCGATCTGTCCGAAGCGGTTCGCAACGCCGCGCTGCAGGGCAGGTGCTTCGATACCGCGATGACGGAGATCAAGCTGCCCAAATACGAAAGCTGGGGCAACTACGCCGCATACCTGCCCGGCAACGTCGAGCGGTTCTGCGAGTATTGGGGAGGGGGCTACTGAGGGAATGCCGCGTCCCGCCATCGCGGTAGACGGTCTGCGTTTCGAATACCCCGGCGTCAGGGCGCTCGACGACGTCTGCTTCGAGGTCGCGGCGGGCAGCGTCTCCGCCCTGGTCGGGCCGAACGGTGCCGGCAAGACGACGCTCCTGCGCTGCCTCGCGGGCCTGGAGCGGCCCATGCTGGGCGCGGTGCGCGTGGCGGGCGTGGACGTGCTGGAGGAGCCGCGCCTGGCGCATCGCAGGATGGGCCATCTCGCGGATTTCTACGGGCTCTACGACGGCCTCACGGTGCGCCAGTGCCTGACGCATGCCGCGGCGGCGAACGGCGTGACGCAGGACGCGCTCGAGGTCACCGTGGAGCGCACCGCGCAGCGTCTCGGGATCGCCGAGCGCCTCGGCGCGCGCGCCGGGGAGCTCTCCCGCGGGCTGCGCCAGCGGGTCGCGATCGGGCAGGCGCTGGTGCACGGGCCGGAGGTGCTGCTGCTCGATGAGCCCGCCTCGGGCCTCGACCCGGAGGCGCGGCACGCGCTCGCCGCACTGTTCCGGTCGCTGCAGGCCGAGGGCGTCACGCTGCTCGTGTCCTCGCACATCCTCGCCGAGCTCGACGAGTACTCGACGCACATGCTGGTGCTTCGCGCGGGGCGGATCATCGAGAACCGCGAGCTGCGCGCGGGCGCGCGCCCGAGCCGGCGCATCCGCATCGAGCTCGCCGCGCCGGTCGCGTCGCTCGAGGCGGCGCTCGCCGGCTTCGACGGCGCGAGAGTGCTCGAAGGCGGCGAGCGCTCGGCCGTGCTCGAGCTCTCGGGCGGCGCAGCCGAGCAGGCGGCGCTGCTCGCCCGACTGGTGGGCGCCGGGCTTCCCGTCTGCGCGTTTGCCGAGGTGCACGAGGACCTGCAGGAATCGTATCTGCGCACGGTGCGAGGCAGCGCGCAGGGCCGCGGGCCGTGAACACGGAGTTCCGCCGCAATCTGTGGCTCGAGCTCACGCTGCACCGCCTGATCGCGATGCCGGCGGTGCTGACGCTCGTGTTCGCGCTGGTCTACGCCGCCAACGCGGACGATCCGAGCGGCGGCCTTGCGATCGGGGCGGCCACCTTCGCCGGTGGCTTGTGCGGCGTCTGGGGCGCGCGCGCGGCCGCAGACTCGGTGCCGGAGGAAGTCAGGCTCCGCACCTGGGATGCGCAGCGCATGTCGGCGATCGACCCGTGGGCGATGGCCTGGGGCAAGCTCTTCGGCGCCACAGCCTTCGCCTGGTACGGCGGGCTGATCTGCCTCGCGGTGCTCGCCGGCGCAGCGCCCGCCGGGTGGGCGCATTCGGGCGCCAAGATCGCCGCGTTGATCGCTGCCGGCTCGCTCCTCGCCCAGGCCGCCGCATGCCTCGGCGGGGTCGCGGCGGCGCGCAAAGGCTACGCCCGCCAGGGTGCGATCAGCGGCTGGCTGCTGCTGTTCCTGCTCATCCTGCTCGGGCCCGGGATCGCCGTGTTCTCGGCTCCCGAGCGGCCGGCCGCCTGGTGGGGCCGCGAATACGGGCTGGTGGATTTCGCTCTGGCGAGCGCCGCGGCATTCGCGGCCTGGGCCCTGTTCGGCGTCTATCGCGCCATGTGCACCGAGCTCCAGTTCCGCACCACGCCGTGGGCATACGCCGCCTTCGCCCTGTTTCTCGCAACGTACCTCGCCGGCTTCGGCGTCCCGCCCGGAGCAGGATCGGGCCGTGCCGGCGACGCGCTTATCGTCAGCGGTCTGCTCGTCTCGGGTGCCCTCACTTATCTCATGCTGCTCTCGGAGCAGACCGGGGCGCTCGTCTTTCGCCGCGTCCAGATCCGGCTCGCGCGCGGGGAGCCGGGGCGCGCGCTCGAGGAGCTGCCCTGCTGGCCGGTGAGCCTTGCGCTGGCCGCCGGCTTCTGCGCCGCCGGCATGGCGCTGCTCGGCAAGGGCGGGCAGGCCGAAGATTTCCTTGCGCGGGTGTCGCTGGCGCCGCTGCCGCTGTTCCTGTTGCTCCTGCGCGATGCGGCGATCTACCTGGGCTTCTCCTTCGCGCGGCGCCCCCGGCGGGTCGACGCCGTGGTGCTCCTCTATCTGGCGTTGCTGTATCTCGTTGTTCCCTGGCTATTGCACGCCGCCGAGCTGCCGGGTCTCGCGTACCTGGTCCTGCCGCCGGTGTTCGAGCAGCCCGGCCAGTCCGCGATCGTGATCGCGGTGCATGCCGTGATCGCAGCGGCGTTCGTCGCCTGGCGCTGGCGGGCTTTCGGGCAGTTCGCGGAGCGGCCGTGAAATTCGGTGCGCTCGTGATCGGGGACGAGATCCTCGTCGGCAAGCGCCAGGACAAGCACCTGCCGTTCCTCATCGAGGCGCTCGCGCAGCGCGGGCTGCGCCTCGCCTGGTGCGAGTATCTCGGTGACGACCCGGAGCGCCTGACCGCCGCGCTTGCGCGCACCTTCGGCGCCGGCGACGCCGTGTTCAGCTTCGGGGGGATCGGCGCCACTCCCGACGACCACACCCGGCAGTGCGCCGCCGCGGCGCTCGGCCTGCCGCTCGCGCTGCATCCGGACGCCGAGCGCCAGCTCAGGGCGCGCTTCGGGGCCGAGATCACGGCGCAGCGCCTGGAGATGGGCGTCTTCCCGGTCGGCGCGACCGTCATCCCGAACCCGTTCAACCGCGTCCCCGGCTTCTCGCTGCGCGAGCACCACTTCCTGCCGGGCTTCCCGCAGATGGCATGGCCGATGCTGGAGTGGGTCCTGGAGACGCGCTACCGGGGACTGTTCGGCACGGAAACTTGGGCGGAAGGGTCGATCCTCGTCTTCGAGGCGGGCGAAAGCCAGCTGGTCGCGCTGATGCGCGAGGTGGGCTCGCGCCATCCCGGGGTGAAGGTGTTCAGCCTGCCTTCGATGGGGGCCGACGGCAGCCGCCGGCACGTGGAGCTCGGGGTGCGGGGCGAGCCCGCGCTGATCGGGGCAGCCCTGCAGGCCCTGCGGGACGGCGTGCGCGCCGCCGGCTTTCCGTTCCGCGAAGCCCAGGAATAGAAAGCCCCGCACGAGGCGGGGCTTCCCGGTTACCTCTTTTTCGCAGCCTTCTTCGGCTGCGCGTTTCCCTTGTTGCCGCGGGGTGAACGGCGCTTTGCGTCCGTTCCATCCCACGGAGCTGAGGCGGCGGAGAGGCGGCTGACGCCGCCGGACCGCCCGCCCTCAGCGGGACTTAGGCGACCTTTTTTGCCTTGGTTGCCAGGCTCTTCACCGTCTCGGTCGCGGCCGCGACGTTCGCTTCCGCGATCTCGGTCGCCTGCTTCGCGACCTTGGTGAAATTGTCGTAGGCCGAGTTCGCGGCGGCGATCATCTGCTTGGCTGCGGTCAGCGCCACGTCAGAGCCGGCGGGCGCGTTCTTGGCCGCCTTTTCCAGCAGGGTGGCGAAGTTCTCGTTCCACTCCGCGACGCGGCGCTCGGCGACCTTGGTCAGCTCGGCGTTGGTCTGGGTGGCGACTTCGTACACGCTCTTCGAGTAGGCAATCGCCTTCTCGATCGCGGGCTGCGCGAAAGTGCTCTGCAGGTTGACGAACTCCTGCACGTCTTTCGCGCCCGCCAGCGCGCGGGCGTTGGCGATGCTGTCTTCGAACGCGGCCTTGACGGCGTTGGCGTTGAGGCTGGCGAGCTTCTCGATCGCCGCGAACTGGGTCGTCGCAATCGAAAGGATCGCTTCCACATTGGCCTTGCCAGCGGCCTGGATCTGCTCAGGTGTCACGTACATTTTCTATCTCCTTGGAACGAGTCGGGTTGGGGATTTTTGGGCGTTTTGTGCGCCGCAGCAATTGGCATTTTATGCCTTAGACCATGAAAGTCAAGTGTTTTTCGCTAAGATCCATAAATTGTTGATGTGTCGCACAAAATCTGATGAACCGAGGCTCGCGAGGCGGCCCGGAGGCGTTCGAAACGCAGCCTGCGATGCCCCGGAGCGGCGCCGGGCGTGGGCCAGCGCCGGTTTGACGCTGCCGGCACCGTCGGCTAGAAGTCGCGCTTCCCGCGCATGAGCATCGAGTCGGCGAGCGCGCTGCAATTCGATCCGGGCGAGCCGGCTTTTCTCGCCGATCCCTATCCGTTCCTCGCCCGGCTGCGCGCCCTCACGAGCCGGGCCTTTACCTCGCGCGCAGTCGAGGGCAATGGCGGGGCGGTGACGGCGCGGATCGAGGAGCTGCTCGCGGCTCTCGACGGGCGCGACGAGTTCGACCTCATCGGTGAGTTCGCCTGGCCGCTGCCCGCGGCGGTGATCGCGGACCTGCTCGGCGTGCCGCGGGGGGAAGTACCGCAGCTCAAGGCCTGGTCGGACGAGCTGTCGGGGTTCGTCTTCTCGGGCCGGCACGTGCAGGAAAAGTACGAGCGCGCCGCGCGCGGCGTCGCCGCGATGGCGGCCTACTTCGCCGGGCTCATCGAGGAGAAACGCGCGCGCCCCGATGCCAAGCTGATCTCGGCCCTGGTAAGCGCGGCGGGAAGGGCTTTCCTGATGCTCGGCGCGGCGAACCGCGATCCGGATGTCTTCGACCGGCCCGATGAGCTCGTTCTTGAGCGCAACCCGAACGCGCATGTCGCGTTCGGCTACGGCATCCATTTCTGTATCGGCGCGCCGCTTGCGCGCCTGGAAGGCCAGCTCGCACTGCCGCGGCTGCTCGAGCAGTTTCCGCGGCTGGAGCTCGCCGCCGCCCCCGATTGGCAGGACTCGCTCGTGATCCGGGGCGCGCAGCGTATCCGGCTGCGCGTCGGGCGCTGATGTACCCCGAGCACCACGAGCACTTGCCGCAGCGCCTGTGGTGGGTGCTCGCCGGCCTGACGCTGGTCTGGGGCTTCAACTGGACCGCAATGAAGGTGGCGATCGGGGAGGTCGCGCCGCTCACCTTCCGCTCCGTCTGCCTCGCCGCAGGGTCCGGTGTCCTGTTCGCCTTCCTGGGCCTGGCCGGCCAGTCCTTGCGCGTGGCGCGCGACCAGTGGCTGCGCCTCGCGCTGCTTTCCTTCTTCATGGTCACGTCCTGGAACGTGCTGGTGGTATACGGACTGGCGCAGATCCCTTCGGGCCGCGCCGCGATCCTTGCCTACACGATGCCGGCCTGGTCGATCCCGCTTTCGGTGTGGCTGCTCGGCGAGCGGATGTCTGCGCGCAAAGTGATCGGCCTCGCGCTCGGCATGGGCGGGATGGCGCTGCTCCTCTGGGACGAGTTCGCCCGTCTGCAAGGGGCACCGGTCGGCGGCTTGCTCGTGCTCGGCGCCGCGTTCACGTGGGCACTCGGCACGGTCATGCAGAAGCGCTACCCGGTGCGCGCGCCGCTTGCCGCCTATACCGCGTGGATCATGCTGATCGGCGGCATCCCGATCTACGCGGCGATGCTGCTGTTCGAGGACCCGACGCAGCTCGCGGCTGTCAGCCTTTGGCCGGCGCTTGCGGTCGCCTACAACGTGCTGCTCGCCTTCGCCTGGGCACACTGGGCCTGGATCACCATCTCCATGACCGTGTCGGTAACCGTATTCTCGCTGAGCATGCTGATGATCCCGGTGCTCGGGGTCTTCAGCGGCATGCTGTTCCTCGGCGAGCAGCCCGGCTGGCCGGAGTACTGCGCGCTGGCGCTGGTCCTCTGCTCGCTGCTCACGGTAATCGTGCCGCAGCGCAAGGCCCCCTAGCCCGCGACGGAGGCGGGCAGCGCCCGGGCGCGCGGCAGCTTGGCGACGCTCCACTCCTGCCGCGCCCAGGCGAGCAGCGCCGCGTCGGCGAGGCGCGCCGGCGGCCGCAGGCCGAGGAACCGGAGCGCCCGCGCCAGCTCCGCCGGTCCGGCGTCCGGCGCGCGCGTCTGCTTGGAGATCTTTTCGCCCGACGCGCTGGTCGCGACCGGCACGTGCAGGTAGCGCGGCGTCGGCAAGCCGAGCAGCCGCTGCAGATGGATCTGGCGCACGGTCGAGTCGAGCAGATCGGCGCCGCGCACCACGTCGGTGATCCCCTGCGCGGCGTCGTCCACGACCACCGCGAGCTGGTAAGCGAAGAAGCCGTCGGCGCGCAGCAGCACGAAGTCGCCGACCTCCCGTTCCACCGACTGCTCGATCTGGCCCTGCAGCCGGTCCGTGAAACGGATCGGCGCGGCGAGCGTGCGCAGGCGCAGCGCGCGCGCGCTCTTGCCGGGTGCGAGCCCTGCGCGGCACGTCCCCGGATAGACCAGCGCCCGCTCCTCGGCGATGGCCGGCTCGCGCGCACGCCCGAATCTCGTCGCGGAGTCCGCGATCTCCTTTCGCGAGCACCCGCACCAATAGGCCCATGCGCTGCGCTCGAGCCGCGCGAGCGCCTCCCGGTAGTGCGTTCCGCGCGTGCTCTGTGCGACCACGGCCCCGTCCCAGTGCAGTCCGCAGGCCTCGAGCTGGCGCAGGATCGCGTCGGCCGCGCCCGGCTGCTCGCGCGGCGGGTCGAGGTCTTCGATGCGCACCAGCCAGCTGCCGCCCGAGCTGCGCGCGTCGAGCCAGCTCGCGAGCGCGGCCACCAGCGACCCGAAATGCAGCGGTCCGGTCGGCGATGGGGCGAAGCGTCCCGCGTAAGCAGTCATGTCGCGGCCGGGCCGGATGGCGCGGTCCTATAATGGCTCAGGGGGAGGGATGCTCGGAGTCTACTTCGCGCGTCGCCGCAGGCGCGTCAGCACCGCGCTGCAACGCTTCCAGGGCCTGCGCCTCGCCGCCGGACGGGTACTGCTCGCGGGCATCGGCGCCGGCGCGCTGCACGTCATCGCGATGATCCACTTCGAGGAGCTCAGCCTGCGCGAAGCGGTGTGGCTCACCGGGACACGCTGATTGTGTTCCGCGAGAAGGTGATCCTGTTCCAGCAGGCCGGCGCGCTGCCCGGCGCGGCGCTCGAGCAGGTCCTCGCCCAGGCCAAGTCGCTGGACATGGCCAAGGTGCACCAGGAAGTCGCCGCGCGCTCGCCCGCGGCATGATCGAGCTCCGGCGCACGGCGCGTCCTTCGAGCTGCCGTGACAGGCTTCCCCTATGGGAGCCATCGGAAACAAGTCATGGCGGCGCGCCGCTGCGCGCGCTAGATTGACCGCACCGCACACCAAGGAGGCAACGATGGCAATCGATACCGGAATTCCGGCGAAGGACCGGGCCGCGATCTCGAAGGGCCTGGGGCGCCTGCTCGCCGACACCTACGTCCTGTACCTCAAGACTCACAGCTTCCACTGGAACGTGGAAGGCCCGATGTTCCAGACCCTGCACCAGATGTTCATGGACCAGTACACCGAGACCTGGAACGCGATCGACCCGATCGCCGAGCGCATCCGGGCGCTCGGGCATTACGCGCCGGGCAGCTACCGCGAGTACATGAAGCTCGCTTCGGTCAAGGAGACCGACGGCGTGCCGCGCGCCGAGAGGATGGTGCGCGAGCTGATCGAGGGCCAGGAAGCGGTGGCGCGCACCGCGCGCTCGGTGCTGCCCCTGGCCGAGAAAGCGAACGACCAGCCGACGCTCGACCTGCTCACCCAGCGCCTCGATATCCACGAGAAGAACGCCTGGATGTTGAGGAGCCTGCTCAAGAAGTAGGGCACAATCGCCGCAGTGAGCGGCGTACGCATCGAGAAGGACTCCTTCGGCCAGATCGAAGTGCCGGTCGAGCGCCTGTGGGGCGCGCAGACCGAGCGCAGCCGGCGCCTGTTCCGGATCTCGGGCGAGCGCATGCCGCGCGCGGTGGTGCACGCGCTGGCGCTGATCAAGCGCTGCGCGGCGCGGGTCAACGCGCAGTTGAAGCTCCTCGACGCGAAGAAGGCCGAAGCAATCACGCAGGCCGCCGACGAGGTGCTCTCCGGCCGGCTCGACGACGAATTCCCGCTGGTCGTCTGGCAGACGGGCTCCGGCACGCAGTCGAACATGAACCTCAACGAAGTGCTCGCCAACCGCGCCTCCGAGCTGCTCGGGGGCGAGCGCGGCCCCAAGCGCCTGGTGCACCCGAACGACGACGTCAACCTGTGCCAATCGTCGAACGACGTCTTCCCCACCGCGATGCACGTGGCGGCGGCGCGCGCCCTGCATTCCGACGTGATCCCGGCGCTCGAGCGGCTCGCCGCAGGCCTCGCCGCCAAGCGCGACGCCTTCGAGGCCATCGTCAAGATCGGCCGCACCCATCTGCAGGACGCGACCCCGCTGACCCTCGGGCAGGAGTTCTCGGGCTACGTGGCGCAGCTCGAGCAGGCCCGCCGCTCGCTGCAGGCGGCGCTGCCCGCCCTGTACGAGCTCGCGATCGGGGGCACCGCGGTCGGGACGGGGCTGAACGCCCACCCCGAGTTCGGCAGCCGCGTCGCGGGCGAGCTGGCCCGGGCGACGGCGCTGCCGTTCACGCCGGCGCAGAATCGCTTCGCCGCGCTCGCGGGGCACGAGCCGCTCGTGTTCGCGCACGGCGCGCTGAAGACGCTCGCTGCCGCGCTCAGCAAGATCGCCAACGACATCCGCCTGCTCGCTTCGGGGCCGCGCTCGGGCCTGGGCGAGATCGCGCTGCCGGAGAACGAGCCGGGCAGCTCGATCATGCCCGGCAAGGTCAACCCGACCCAGGCCGAGTCGCTCACCATGCTGTGCGCGCAGGTGCTCGGCAACGATGTCGCGCTCAACATCGGCGGCGCCTCGGGCCATTTCGAGCTCAACGTCTACAAGCCGCTCATCATCCACGCCTTTCTGCAGAGCGCGCGCTTGCTCGCCGACGGGATGGCGAGTTTCGAGGAGCATTGCGTGCGCGGCATCGTGCCGAACGAGGCCCGCATCCGCCAGCTGGTCGAGCAATCCCTCATGCTGGTCACCGCGCTCGCGCCGCACATCGGCTACGATCGCAGCGCGGAGATCGCCAAGAAAGCCCACCGCGAGGGCACCACGCTGCGCGCAGCGGCGCTCGCGCTCGGCTACGTCAACGAAGCGCAGTTCAACGACTGGGTGCGTCCCGAGAAGATGATCGGGCCCGGGCAGTGACCCGGCGCCTCTTGCCGATCGCCGCGCAGGGCTGCCGCGTGTCGCGGATCTGCTGAGCTACACTGCGCTCCCCATGGCCGTCGTCGTCCTGATCTCGGGCCGCGGCAGCAACATGCAGGCGATCCTGGAGGCGGGCATTCCGGTCGCCGCGGTGGTCTCGAACCGGGCCGATGCCGCCGGGCTCGCGATCGCGGCGCGCCACGGCGTGCCGACCGCCGTGGTGGCGCACCCGGCGTTCCCCTCGCGTGAGGCGTTCGACGCCGCGCTCGCAGCCGAAGTGGACCGCCACGCGCCGCGGCTGGTCGCGCTGGCGGGATTCATGCGCGTCCTGACCCAGGGCTTCGTCGGGCGCTACGCCGGGCGGCTGGTGAACATTCATCCTTCGCTGCTGCCCGCTTTCCCGGGGCTGGACACGCACGCGCGCGCGCTCGCCGCCGGGGTCAAGCTGCACGGCTGCACGGTGCATTTCGTCACGCCGGACCTGGACAACGGGCCGATCATCGCCCAGGCGGCCGTGCCGGTGCGTCCGGGAGACAGCGCCGAGAGCCTCGCGGCGCGCGTGCTGCGCGAGGAGCACTCGATCTACCCGCGCTCGATCCGCTGGTTCCTGGAGGGCAAGCTGGTCATCGCAGGCGGGGTGGTGCGCGTTCAAGGTGCTGATGCGCAGCTGGTGGTATCCGATCGCGATTAGCGCGGCGTGCGCGGCGCAGGCCGCCCCGCCGCAGCGTGTCGAGGTGACCTACGAGGTCTCGCGCAACGGCGCGGTGATCGCCGAGGTCGGCGAGCGGCTCGAGCACGACGGCCGGTCGTACCGCCTCTCGGAGACCTGGAAGGGCAGGGGAGTGTATGCGCTGCGCGGCGAAGCCCTGCGCTCGAGCCGCGGCACCATCGGGCCCGGCGGCCTGCGGCCGCTCGAGTTCGAGGATCGGCGCCCAGGGCGCGAGACCGCGCGCGCGCGTTTCGACTGGAGCGCGCAGCTGCTCACGCTGCAATACAAGGGCCCGCCGGAGACGCGGCCCCTTGCGCCGGGCACCCAGGACCGGCTCTCGTTCCTGCACGGCTTCGCCTTCCTCCCCCCGGGCGCGCAGCCGGCCACGTACCACGTCGCGGACGGCAAGGGCGTCGCCACCTACGTCTACCAGGCGGCCGGGCGCGAGCGCCTCAGGACCCCGGCCGGCGAGTTCGACGCGCTCAGGCTGGTCAAGAAAAAGGACGGGCCGCAGGACCGCGGCACCGAGATCTGGCTCGCCGCGGACCGGCACTACCTTCCGCTGCGCGTGCTCGTCACCGAGAAGGACGGCACGCGCCTCGACCAGGTGGCGGTGCGCATCGCGGACCGGTGATCTACCGCGCCCAGCTGGGTCGCGCCGCAGCGCTGCTCGGCGCGCTGCTCGAGTTCTCCGGCCCCGCCGATGCCGCCGTGTCGCGATACTTCCGCGCACACCGCGGCCTGGGGCAACGGGACCGGGCGTTCGTCGCGGAGACCGTGTACGGCGTGCTGCGGCGGCTGCGCTCGCTCGAGGCTGCAGCCGGTTCGCGCGCGCCGCGCGCGCTCGCTGTCGCCGCGCTGATGCGCCTGCAAGGGCTGTCGGCGCGCGCCCTCGCCGACGTGCTGCGCGAGCACGAGAAAGAGCTCGTTACGCGCATCCGGCAGGCGAGATCCGAGGCATTCCCTGCGGCGGTCCGCGCCGATCTGCCCGACTGGCTCTGGGACCGTCTGGTCGCCGAGCGGGGCGAGGGGGAAGCGCGGGCGATCGCGCGAGGCCTGCTCGAGGCGGCGCCGCTCGACTTGCGCGTCAACCTTGCACGCACCGACCGCGAGAGCGTGCTCGCGGCGCTCGAAAAGAGCGGCCTGCGCGCCGCCGCCGCCCGCTTTTCGCCGGCAGGAATCCGGCTGGAAGGCAAGCCGGCGGTCAACCGCGATCCGCTCTTCACGCAGGGCCTCATCGAGGTGCAGGATGAGGGCAGCCAGCTCCTGGCGTACCTGCTCGCGCCGCGCCGCGGCGAGATGGTCGCCGACTTCTGCGCGGGCGCCGGCGGCAAGACGCTCGCTCTGGCGATGCTCATGCGGGGCGCCGGGCGCGTCTACGCGATGGACGTCGCCGCAAAGCGCCTCGCGGCGCTCGCGCCGCGCGCGGCGCGCGCCGGCATCTCGAACGTGCATCCCATCGTCCTCTCGGGGGAAGGCGACGCGCGCGCGAAGCGCCTCGCCGGCAAGCTCGACCGCGTGCTTGTCGATGCGCCCTGCAGCGGCTTCGGCACGCTGCGGCGCAACCCGGACCTGAAGTGGCGCCACGGGCCCGATACGATCGCGCGGCTCGCCGAGCAGCAGTTGCGCATCCTGCGCGCCGCGGCGCGCCTTGTGAAGCCCGGCGGGCGGCTCGTCTACGCGACCTGCAGCATTCTCGAAGCGGAGAACGAGGGCATCGCCGCGCGCTTCGCGGCCGAGGCGGGCGCGGATTTCAGGCCGTTGCATTGCGGCGAGCTGCTCGCCGCGCAACGCATTGCGCTCGACACCGGCGAGCGGCTGCGCCTCTGGCCGCACCGGCACGGCACCGACGGGTTCTTTGCCGCGGCGTTCGAGCGCCGCTGACTACCAGAGCACGCGCATGCCGAAGGTGGCAAAGCGCCGCTCGGGATCGGCGCGCTGCTTGCCGAGCGTGGCAACCGCCCGCGTCGACTAGGCGCGCGTCGTCGGTGACGAAGGGGCGCGCCGCGCGGACGGCCGGAGCGGCAAGGAGCAGCGTCAGGGCGAGGAGGATCGCGCGCACGGTTGGTAAACTAGCCGCGGATTATGAAGCACAACCAGATCGGCAGGCTGCTCGAGGACCTGTGGGCGGACCTGCAGGATCCCGGAATCGTGTGGCAGGCTGCGACGCTCGCCCTCTGTGTCCTCGGCGCCTGGTGGCTCGCCCGCATGCTGCAATGGCGGGCGCCGGAGACGAGCGTGGAAGCGCTCAAGCGCGGAGCCGCCGCCTTGCGCAGGGTCGCCTTCCCGCTGCTTGCCATGCTGCTGCTGCTCGCCGGGCGCGCCGCGCTCGCGCAGTGGCAGAGCACCAACCTGCTGAGCGTCGCGATCCCGCTGTTCGGGGCGCTCGCCGGGATCCGCTTCTCGGTCTACCTGCTGCGGATCGTGTTCTCCGGCAGCCTGCTGCTGGACGCCTTCGAGCGCTCGCTCGCCAGGGTGATCTGGGCGGGGCTCGCGCTGCACCTCACCGGGCTGCTGCCGGAGATCGTCGAATGGCTGGACGGGGTGCGCCTCGCCATCGGCAAGCATTCGCTGTCGCTGTGGATCATCCTCGGCGCCGTCTTCTGGATCGCGCTGACGCTGCTGCTCGCCCTCTGGGCGGGCGCCGCGCTCGAAGCGCGGCTGATGCGCGCCGCAGCGCTGCATTCCAGCCTGCGCGCCGTGTTCGCCCGGCTCGGCAAGGCCGTCCTCCTGGTCGCGGCGGTGCTGGTGGTGCTGCCGCTCATCGGGGTGGATCTTACGGTGCTCTCGGTTTTCGGCGGAGCGCTCGGCGTCGGGCTCGGGCTCGGCCTGCAGAAGATCGCGTCGAACTACGTGTCGGGATTCATCCTGCTCCTCGAGCGCTCGATCCGGCTGGGCGACATGATTACCGCGGACAACCAGTACGGCGAGGTGAAGCAGATCACCACGCGCTACGTCGTGGTGCGCTCGCCCACCGGAATCGAGGCGATCATCCCCAACGACACGCTGGTGACGGGCACGGTGCTCAACCACTCGTTCAGCGACACCAAGGTGCGGGTCGCGGTGCGCGTGCAAGTGGCCTATCGCACCGACGTGCCCGCGGCGCTCGAGCTGCTCGGGGAGATCGCGCGGCGCCATCCGCGCGTGCTGCGCGATCCCGAGCCGCGCGCGCTGGTGGCGAATCTCGCCGACAGCGGCGTCGAGCTCGAACTGGGGTTCTGGATCGCCGACCCGGAGAGCGGCACGCTCAACGTGCGCTCCGACATCAGCGTCAGCCTGCTGCAGGAATTTCACGCGCGCGGCATTGAAATTCCGTCCCTGCGGCACCATATCGCGCTGTTGCAGGGCACAACCGCGCAATAGGGCGCACGCCGCACGTTCCCTGACTTTGCCCCGACACAGGCTTCGCGTAGAATGCGCCCGGCCTGTCTTTCCGACAGCCCCCGACCGCAAAGGACCTGATGCTTTTCTCCGGATTGCTCGATCTGCCCTGGTGGGGCCTCGTGCTGGTGGCGCTGGGATTGACCCACGTCACGATCGCCGCGGTCACGATCTACCTGCACCGGCACCAGGCGCACCGTGCGCTCGACCTGCATCCGGCGGTGGCGCATTTCTTCCGCCTCTGGCTTTGGCTCACCACGGGCATGGTGACGAAGGAATGGGCCGCGATCCACCGCAAGCATCACGCGAAGTGCGAGACGGTCGAGGATCCGCACAGCCCGCAGATCAAGGGCATCCATCGCGTGCTGTGGGGCGGCGTGTTCCTCTACGTGAAGGAGGCCTACAACGCGGAGACGATCGAGCGCTACGGCCAAGGCACGCCGGACGACTGGCTGGAGCGCAACCTCTACACTCCGTACAGCCTGATGGGCGTGGCCGTGATGGGCGCGCTTGACGTCGCGCTTTTTGGCATCGTGCCCGGGCTGCTCGTGTATCTGGTGCAGATGGTCTGGATTCCGTTCTGGGCCGCCGGCGTGATCAACGGCATCGGGCATTTCTGGGGCTATCGCAGCTGGGACGTGCCGGCGCCGGACGCCAGCCGCAACATCGTCCCCTGGGGCATCCTGATCGGCGGCGAGGAGCTGCACAACAACCACCACGCCTACCCCGCATCGGCCCGGCTCTCGTCGAAGTGGTACGAGCTCGACATCGGCTGGCTCTACATCCGCCTGCTCGAGTCGCTTGGCCTCGCGACCGTGAAGAAGGTGGCGCCGACGCCGCGCTTCGCCGAGCAGAAGGCAGTCTGCGACCAGCAGACCCTGCAGGCGGTCATCGCCAACCGCTACGACGTGCTGGCGCGCTACGCGCGCTCGCTCAAGGTCACCTATAGCCAGGAGCTCGAGAGGCTCGGGCACTGGTCCAAGGAAGCCGAGGCGCTCAAGCCGCTCAAGCGCTACCTCGCGCGCGTGCACCAGGTCTCGGAGTTCGAGCGCGCGCGCATCGCGGAGGCTCTCAAGAACTCGAAGGCACTGGCCACGGCGCTCGCCATGCGCGAGGAGCTTGCCGCGGTCTGGGCGCGCTCCAGCGCTTCGCGCGAGCAGTTGCTGAAGCACCTGCAGGACTGGTGCCAGCGCGCGGAGGCGAGCGGCGTCGTGCCGCTGGTCGAGTTCAGCCGCCGCCTGCGCTGCTACGCGTAGCGGGCGGCACTGAAAATGAAAAAGGCCCGCTGCGGCGGGCCTTCTTGTTCGTGCCGCGGGCGTCGCGCGCCTACTTCAGCTTGGTTTCCTTGTAGAGCACGTGCTTGCGCGCGCGCGGATCGAACTTCTTGATCTCGAGCTTGTCGGGCGTCGAACGCTTGTTCTTGGTGGTGGTGTAGAAGTGGCCGGTGCCGGCCGAGGACTCGAGCTTGATCTTCTCGCGCATCGTCGGCTCCTCAGGCGGCCTTCTTCTTCGCCGCGATCTCGGCGAGCACCGCCTCGACGCCGATCTTGTCGATGCGCCGCAGGCCCGCGGTCGAGACGCGCAGCCTGACCCAGCGGCTCTGGCTCTCGAGCCAGAAGCGGCGGTAGTGCAGGTTGGGCTGGAACATGCGCCGCGTCTTGTTGTTGGCGTGCGAGACGAGGTGGCCCTTCATCGGCTTCTTGCCTGTGACCTGGCAGACGCGGGACATGCGGGACTCCGGGTGGCGCAAAGGGCGCGGATTATAGCAACCCCCGCTCGGCGAAGGAAAGGGCATGACCGCCGGCGACGATGAAATGGTCGAGCACCTTGACGTCCACTAGCGCGAGCGCTTCCCTGAGGTTGCGCGTCAGCAGCTCGTCGGCCTGGCTCGGCTGGGCGACTCCGGACGGATGGTTGTGTGCCAGGATCACCGCTGCCGCGTTGGCGCGCAGCGCGGCTTTCACCACTTCGCGCGGGTAGACGCTGGTCTGGGTCAGCGTTCCGCGGAAGAGCTCCTCGGCGCGGATCACGCGGTGCTGCGCGTCGAGAAAGAGCGCCATGAACACCTCCTGCGCGCGGGCACCGAGCGCGAGCCGCAGGAAGTCGCGCACCGCGCCCGGTGAGGTGAGCGCGGCGCCCGCGCGCAGCTCCTCCCTGAGGCAACGCTTGGCGATCTGGAGCGCCGCCGCGAGGTTTGCCGCTTTCGCCGGGCCGAGCCCTTTCACCTGTGTGATCCCGTCGGGGTTCTCGATGAGCCCGGCGAGCCCGCCGGAGCGCGCGATCAGCTCGCGCGCGAGGTCGACGGCGCTCTTGCCGCGCACGCCGGTGCGCAGCAGGACGGCGAGCAGCTCGGCGTCGCTCAGCGCTTCCGCGCCGTGCTCGATGAGCCGCTCGCGCGGCCGCTCCGCCAGCGGCCAGTCCGTGATCGCCATTTGCCCCCGCTTCGCCTAGAATCCTCCTCCCTTAACGGACCGGGCGCGCGGCTCGATGACACTGAAGGGAAAGCGGATTCTGCTCGGCGTCACCGGCGGCATCGCCGCCTACAAGGCGGCCGAGCTGGTGCGCCTGCTCGTCAAGGCGGGCGCCGACGTGCGCGTCGCGATGACCGAGGCCGCGACCCGCTTCGTGACGCCGGTCACGATGCAGGCGCTCTCGAACCAGCCGGTGTGGACCGATCTGTGGGACCCGCGCGTCGGCGACAACATGGCGCACATCGAGCTCTCGCGCGACCGCGACCTGATCGTGGTCGCGCCCGCCACGGCCGATTTCATGGCGAAGGTGGCGCAGGGCCTCGCCGACGACCTGCTTTCGTCGCTATGCCTTGCGCGCCGCTGCCGGCTGGTGCTCGCTCCGGCGATGAACGTGGAGATGTGGGGCAACGCGGCGACGCAGCGCAACGCCGCGACGCTGCTCGCGGACGGCGTGCTGCTCGCCGGCCCCGCGGCAGGGGACCAGGCCTGCGGTGAGACCGGGCCGGGGCGCATGCTCGAGGCGGCGGAGATCCTCGCCGAGGTCGAGGCCGCGCTGCAGCCGAAGCTGCTTTCGGGCAGGAAGGTGCTGGTGACCGCGGGCCCGACCGAGGAGCCGATCGACCCGGTGCGCGTGATCACCAACTCGAGCTCGGGCAAGATGGGATTCGCCGTGGCGCGCGCGGCGCGCGAAGCAGGAGCGCGTGTGAAGCTGATCGCGGGGCCGGTGTCGCTCGACACCCCCGCGGGCGTCGAGCGGCTAGACGTGCGCAGCGCCGCGCAGATGTTCGACGCGGTCAAGGCGGCCAGCGCGGACTGCGACGTGTTCGTCTCGGTGGCGGCAGTCGCGGACTGGAAGGTGAAGCGCCCGGCGAAGCAGAAGATCAAGAAAGGCAACGGCGAGGCGCCGCTCATCGAGCTCGCCCAGAACCCCGACATACTCACCTGGGTCGCCTCGCGCCCCAGGCCGCCGTTCTGCGTCGGCTTCGCCGCGGAGAGCGAGAGGGTCGCGACGCACGCCAAGGAGAAGCGCCGCCGCAAGGGCATCCCGCTGATCGCTGCGAACCTCGCAAAGGAGGCGCTCGGCGCCGACGACAACGCGATCACGCTCTACGACGACCACGGCGCGCACCCGCTCGGCCGCGGCCCGAAGATCGAGCTCGCGCGCAAGCTCGTCTCGCACATCGCGGGAATGCTCCGCCCGAAGAAGCGCTAGGGTGCGAAGGCTCCAGGTCAAGGTCCTCGATCCGAGGATCCGCGGCGAGCTGCCGCAGTACTCCACGCCGGGCGCAGCAGGTCTCGATGTGAGGGCATGCCTCGATGCGCCGCTCGTCCTGCAGCCCGGCGAGAGCCGGCTGGTGCCCTCGGGAATCGCGATCCATCTCGGTGACCCGGACCTCGCCGCGGTGCTGCTGCCGCGCTCCGGCCTGGGCGCGAAGCACGGCATCGTGCTGGGCAACCTGGTCGGCCTGATCGACTCCGATTACCAAGGGCAGATCATGGTCTCGGTCTGGAACCGCGGCGGCACGGCGTACACGATCCAGCCGCTCGAGCGCATCGCGCAGCTGGTGGTGGTGCCGGTGGTTCAGGTGAAGCTGGACGTGGTGGAGGAGTTCGAAAGCTCGCGCCGCGGCGCCGCCGGCTTCGGCTCGACGGGGAGCGCGTAGCGAACGGGGGCGTTGGGGGCACGGGGGAAGAGGGACCTCCCTTTTCCCCTGTTCCGCTCTTGGCCCCCGGCGCGAGGACGCTGGGCGGACTCGCTCGCTAGGCGAGCGAGTCCGCCCAGATCGTCCGCGCCCAGTTCCAGGCGAACGTGGCTTCGGCTTCGCTCCTCGCCGCGGACACTCCGACCGAACCCTTCACCGCGACGAGCGTGCCCTGGCCGGCATCCCACTGGTGCACCGAGGAGACGCGGATCGCTTCCTTTTGCGACACGAAGCTGTAGCAGGTGTTGAGGATCTGCACCGGGTCCGGCGTGCGGCCGCGTAGCAGCTCGACCACCGCGGCGGCGGCGATCTTGGCGTGATTGTTCGCCATGCTGGCAGATTTCGGCATCCCGGGCGCCGAGAGCGTCGCGTCGCCGAGCACGTGCACGCCCTTCACCGCCTTCGACTCCATCGTGCGCCAGTCCACTTCGCACCAGCGGTTGGGGGTCGTGACAAGGCCGGCCTGCAGCGCAACGACGCCGGCGCGGTGCGGCGGCACGACGTTGAGCACGTCGCCCTTCACGTCCTCGACCTCGAGCTTCACCGTCATGGTCCTCGGTTCGACTCCGACCGCCTTGGCATTGCCGCGGTATTCGAGGATGCCGCCGTAGAGGTCCTTCCACGCCGCCTTGAACAGGCCGCCCTTCGAGGTCACGTCCGGGTTGGCGTCGAGCACCAGCACCTTGGAGCGAGGCTTGGCCTGCTTGAAATAGGCCGCGACCATGCTCGCACGCTCGTAAGGCCCGGGCGGGCAGCGGTAGGGCGCCATCGGAATCGAGAGAATGTAGACGCCGCCGTCCCTCATGGCCGCGAGCTGGCGGCGCAGCTCGACGGTTTGCGGCCCCGCCTTCCACGCGTGCAGCACGCGGCCGGCGTCCATCGCGGCCTCGTAGCCCTGGACGTCGCCGAAGGTGAAATCGATGCCCGGCGAGACGATCAGGCGCTCGTACGCGATCTCCCCGCCGCGCGCGAGCCGCACCGTCTTCTTCGCCGGGTCCACGGCGACCGCCTCGTCCTGCACGACCTGGACGCCGTGACGGCCCAGCCCGCCGTAGCCGTGGCTGATCTCCTGCATCGTCGCGAAGCCACCGAGCACGAGGTTCGAGATGGGGCAGGACACGAAAGCGCTTTCGCGCTCGATCAGCACCACGTCGATGCCGGGGTCCCACAGGCGGATGTACTTGGCGGCGGTCGCGCCGCCGAAGCCGGCGCCGATCACGACCACGCGCGCCTTGGAGGGCGTGGTCGCGCAGCCCGGCAATGTCGCAAATGAGGAGAGCGCCGCCGCTGCGCCGGCGAGCCGGATAAAGTCGCGACGGTCGAATCGCCCGCTCATGGAACCTCCTCGACTAGTAGCCGGTTCGCGGGGCGGCCGGTCTTGGTGGCGCGCCGGCCGCGCCTTGCGCAGCGAAGTACGCTGCCATCTGCTCGATCTGCTGGTCGGTGTAGCCCTTCGCGATCTGGTGCATCACGGTCGCCGGGCGCTTGCCGTCGCGAAAGGCCCTCATCTGCGTGGCGATATGGTCCTTGGGCAGACCGGCGAGCGGAATCACGTCCTTGGTGACCGCGCGCCCCTCGGTGCCGTGGCAGATCGCGCAGGCCGCCGCGAGGTTGCGGGCGGCGCTGTCCTGCGCCGCGGCGCCGAGCGGCGCCGCCGCGAGCGCCGCCGCGAAAAGCAGTGCGCTACGCATGCGAATGCCTCCTCCGGATGCTCATGATACCGGTGAAACCGGGGCCGCGGGCGGCAGCGCCACCTCGGGCTCGAAGGCGAGCGCGATTCTCTCCGCCTCGTCGATGTCGATCGTCACCCTGCCGCCGTGCTGCAGGCGGCCGAACAGCAGCTCGTCGGCGAGCGCGCGCCGCACCGTGTCCTGGATCAGGCGCGCCATGGGGCGCGCGCCCATCTGCGGGTCGAAGCCCTTTCTCGCCAGGTATTCCTTGAGCTTGGTCGTGAACAGCGCCTCGACCTTCTTCTCCTGCAACTGCTCCTCCAGCTGCATGAGGAACTTGTCCACCACCCGCAGGATGATGTCGTGGTCGAGCGCGCGGAACGAGATGATGGCGTCGAGCCGGTTGCGGAACTCCGGAGTGAACATCCGCTTGATCGCCTCCAACTCGTCGCCGGACTTGACCGAAGGCGTGAAGCCCATGGGGTTCTTCGCCAGCGAGTCCGCGCCCGCGTTGGTGGTCATGACGATCACCACGTTGCGGAAATCCGCCTTGCGCCCGTTGTTGTCGGTGAGCGTGCCGTGGTCCATCACCTGGAGCAGGATGTTGTAGATGTCCTGGTGCGCCTTCTCGATCTCGTCCAGCAGCAGCACCGAGTAGGGCTTCTTGGTGATCGCCTCGGTGAGCAGCCCCCCCTGCTCGAAGCCGACGTACCCCGGCGGCGCGCCGATGAGGCGCGACACCGCGTGCCGTTCCATGTATTCCGACATGTCGAAGCGGATCAGCTCGATCCCCATGCAGTAGGCGAGCTGGCGCGCGACCTCGGTCTTGCCGACGCCGGTCGGCCCGGAGAAGAGGAAGTTGCCGATCGGCTTCTGCGGGTTCCCCAGCCCGGAGCGCGCCATCTTGACCGCGGTCGCGAGCGCGTCGATCGCCTGGTCCTGGCCGAAGACCACCGCCTTGAGGTCGCGATCGAGGTTGGCAAGCGCGCTGCGGTCGTCGGTCGACACGCTGCGCGGCGGGATGCGCGCGATCTTGGCGATAATCTCCTCGATCTCGCCCTTGCCGATGATCTTTTTCTGCTTCGCCTTGGGCTGGATGCGCTGCGCCGCGCCCGCCTCGTCGATGACGTCGATCGCCTTGTCGGGCAGGTGCCGGTCGTTGATGTACTTGGCCGACAGCTCCGCCGCGGTCGAGAGCGCGTTCGCCGTGTACTTGACGCTGTGGTGCGCCTCGAAGCGCGTTTTCAGGCCCTTGAGGATCTCGACCGTCTCCTCGACCGACGGCTCGACGATGTCGATCTTCTGGAAGCGGCGCGAAAGGGCGTGGTCCTTCTCGAACACGCCGCGGTACTCGTTGTAGGTGGTCGCGCCGATGCACTTCAGCTGCCCGCTGTTGAGCGCCGGCTTGAGCAGGTTGGAGGCATCCAGCGTGCCGCCCGATGCGGCGCCCGCGCCGATCACGGTGTGGATCTCGTCGATGAACAGGATCGCGTTCGGGTTGTCCACCAGCTGCTTGAGCACGGCCTTCAGGCGCTGCTCGAAGTCGCCGCGGTACTTGGTGCCGGCGAGCAGCGCGCCCATGTCGAGGGCGTAGACGGTGCACTTCTCGAGCAGCTCCGGCACGCTGCCTTCCACCACCCGGCGCGCCAGGCCCTCGGCGATCGCGGTCTTGCCCACGCCCGCCTCGCCCACCAGCAGCGGGTTGTTCTTGCGCCGGCGGCACAGCGTCTGGATGACGCGCTCGACCTCGCGATCGCGCCCGATGAGCGGGTCGATCTTGCCCGCGAGCGCGAGGGCATTGAGGTTCTGCGTGTAGTTGTCGAGCGGGCTGTTGGCGGTGTCGGGCTGCGTTTCCTGCTCGGCGTCTTGGTCGCCCTTGCCCTGGTGCGGCTGCGGTGTCTTGGTGATGCCGTGGGAGATGTAGTTGACGACGTCGAGGCGCGTGATCCCCTGCTGCTGCAGGAAGTACACCGCGTGCGAGTCCTTCTCGCCGAAGATCGCCACCAGGACGTTGGCGCCGGTGACCTCCTTCTTGCCCGAGGACTGCACGTGCAGGATGGCGCGCTGGATGACGCGCTGGAAGCCGAGCGTGGGCTGGGTGTCGACCTCGCGGTCGGCGGCGATGCGCGGGGTCTGCTCGGCGACGTGCTGGCCGAGGCTCTTCCTCAGCTCGTCCATGTTGGCGCCGCAGGAGCGCAGCACCTCGGCCGCGGTCGGGTTGTCGAGCAGCGCCAGCAGCAAGTGCTCCACGGTGATGAACTCGTGGCGCTTCTGCCGCGCCTCGACGAACGCCATGTGCAGGCTGACTTCGAGCTCCTGGGCGATCATGCTACGTTTCCTCCATCACGCACTGCAGCGGGTGCTGGTGCTTGCGCGAGTACGAGGCCACCTGCTGCACCTTGGTCGCGGCGACGTCGCGCGGGTAGACGCCGCACACGCCGATGCCTTCGCGATGCACTTTCAGCATGACCTGGGTTGCCCGTTCCCGCGTCATGGCGAAGAATTTCTGCAGCACCACCACCACGAATTCCATCGGCGTGTAGTCGTCGTTGAGCAGCATGACCTTGAACATCGGCGGCGGCTTGAGCTTCGCCTTGCGAGTCTCGAGTACCGTGTCGTCCCGTTGCTGCATGGACATGCATTCCCGCTTCCGGTTTCCGCCTCCGCGTCCGCGTCAGGTTCGGTTTGCGCGCCGCCTCCGACCGTGATGGATGAATGGTTGCCGTTCCCTTGCAGGCTATCCTAGCCAATGCAGGGGAGGAGTGCAACGCGCCGGTGGGCAAAAAGCCGCGCCATTTCAGCGCACTGGCCGTGCACGCGGTCACTTGACGAGGCCGCCGAAGGCGCGTAAAAGCCGCCCTGTGTTTGGATTCAGGCTGTCTGTTTCGCCATCGACAGGGCGGCGGGGTCGTGAGTTTCAAGCATGGCCCGGGTAAGCGCCCGGAGTTCTCAATCTCAGGGAAGGAAGATCGATGGCGACAGGCACCGTGAAGTGGTTCAACGACGCGAAAGGCTACGGGTTCATCACGCCGGACGACGGCAGCGAGGATCTGTTCGCGCATTTCTCCGCGATCAACATGCAGGGCTTCAAGACGCTCAAGGAAGGCCAGAAGGTCAGCTTCGACGTGGTGCAGGGCCCGAAGGGCAAGCAGGCCTCGAACATCCAGAAAGTCTAGCGCCGCAACGCGGCAAGAAAAGGCGCCCCCGGGCGCCTTTTTTATTGCCCGGAGCGGTTACATCCGCTCGATCATCGCCTGGCCGAAGCCGGAGCACGACACCTGCTTCGCCCCCGGCATGAGGCGCGCGAAGTCGTAGGTCACGACCTTGTCCGAGATCGCCTTCTGCATCGCGCGCACGATGGCGTCGGCGGCCTCGAGCCAGCCCAGGTGGCGCAGCATCATCTCCGCGGAGAGGATCTCGGAGCCCGGGTTGACGTAGTCCTTGCCGGCGTACTTGGGCGCCGTGCCGTGCGTCGCCTCGAACATCGCCACCGAGTCGCTCATGTTCGCGCCCGGCGCGATGCCGATGCCGCCGACCTGCGCCGCGAGCGCGTCCGAGATGTAGTCGCCGTTCAGGTTGAGGGTGGCGATGACCTCGTACTCGGCGGGCCGCAGCAGGATCTGCTGCAGGAAGGCGTCGGCGATCACGTCCTTCACGGTGATGTCGTCCCCGCCCCTGGGGTTCTTGAACCTGCACCACGGGCCGCCGTCGACCGGCTTGGCGCCGAACTCCTTCTGCGCCAGGGCGTAGCCCCAGTCGCGGAAGCCGCCCTCGGTGAACTTCTGGATGTTGCCCTTGTGCACCAGCGTCACCGACTTGCGCCTGTTGTCGATCGCATACTGGTAGGCCTTGCGGATCAGGCGCTCCGAGCCCTCGGCGGACACCGGCTTGATGCCGATCGCCGAGCTCTCGGGGAAGCGGATCTTCTTCACTTTCATCTCGCGCTGCAGGAACTCGATCACCTTCTTCGCTTCCGCGGTCTTGGCGGCCCACTCGATGCCGGCGTAGATGTCCTCGGAGTTCTCGCGGAAGATCACCATGTCGGTCTTCTCGGGCTCCTTGAGCGGCGAGGGCACGCCCTTGAAGTAGCGCACCGGCCTGAGGCAGACGTAGAGGTCGAGCTCCTGGCGCAGCGCGACGTTGATCGAGCGGATGCCACCGCCGACCGGCGTGGTGAGCGGCCCCTTGATCGAGACGACGTACTCGCGCGACGCCTCGAGCGTCTCGTCGGGCAGCCAGACGTTCTCGCCGTAGACCTTGCACGACTTCTCGCCGGCGTACATCTCCATCCAGACGATCTGCTTCCTGCCGCCGTAGGCCTTCTGCACCGCCGCGTCCACCACCTTCAGCATCACGGGCGTGATGTCGACGCCGGTGCCGTCGCCTTCGATGTAGGGAATGATCGGGCGGTCGGGCACGCCGAGCGAGAAATCCTTGTTGACCTTGATCCTCTCGCCGCCGGACGGGATCTCGATGTGCTTGTACGCCATGGGAGCTCCTGCTGCTTGAACGGAAACCGGGGGGGCAGCGGCATTATAAGAGACCGACCGCGGCCAGGTCCTAGGTCGCCAGCAGTTTCAAGTCGAACGCGCGCTCGACCAGCCAGATCGAGGCGAGCAGCGCGATCGCGGCCGAGCCCCCCGCGAGCACCACGCGCCGGTAGAACCAGGTGCCGCGGACCGCGTAGGCGAACGGCAGGAAGGCGCTCACGATGGCGAGCTGCCCGACCTCGACGCCGAGGTTGAACGCCACCAGGGCGACGAGCAGCGCGCCGCGCGGCAGCCCGAGGTCGGCGAGCACGCTGGCGAAGCCGAAACCGTGCACCAGCCCGAACAGGAACGCGACCACCCAGCGCCGGCCGAGGACCACGGGCCAGAGGTTGTTGAGCGCGGCAAGCACCACCGAAAGCGCGATCGCCGACTCGACCAGGCGCGACGGCAGCTGGATCACGTCGAGCGCCGCGATCGAGAGCGTGAACGAATGCGCGACGGTGAACGCGGTCACGACCTTGAACACGTCCCAGAAGCTCGGCGCGAAACGCGTCACCGCGTGCCAGCCGCTGCCGCCCGCGGCGAGCACTGCCGGGAGCAGCAGCGACAGCAGGAACAGGATGTGGTCGAAGCCGATCCAGATGTGCCAGACACCCTCGCGGCCGTACGAGAGGAACTGCGCCGGCCGGGACGCCCCGCCGAGCGCCACGCGTAGCAGCGGCCGTTCCGGGCTCAGCACTGCGGAGGCAGCGCCCTGCGGGTCCTGCAGGCGCAGCAGTCCCCGGTGGGAGGGATCGAGCTCGAAGAACAGGCTGTAGCCGACCTCGACGGCCGAATAGGCGAGCGCATCGCACTGCGCCGTGAAGCGCAGCACGGCGTAGGCGCCGTCGCTGTGCTCGTCGACCAGGTGCTCGGCAGGAGCAAGGCGGCAGGGGCGATCGTCGGCTTTGAGCGCGAGGCGGGTGAGCGCGTAGGCGGCGATGTCGGCGTGGCGCGCGCGCAGCTCGCCCCAGGTGATCTCGCCGTCGGCGTTCGCGTCCAGGCCGATCGCGAACTCCAGGTCGCGCAGCGCGATGTCCCACTGGCCGGAAAGCGTCGCGCCGTCCGCGTGCAGCGTCAGGTAGCTGTCGCTCGGCTTGTGCGCGTGGGCGAGCCCTGCGGCGAGCGCGAGCAGCAGCGCGCCGAGGGTCCTCATCGCGCGAGCGCCTTGAGGTGCGCTGCGATGCGCCGCACGCGGCCGTGCTCGAAGCCGCTCGCCTCGAGCCACTCGAGCGCCGGCGCTGCGGCCTGCGGGTCGCGCGCCGCGAGCGCGGCCTCGAGCAGGATCGCCGCATCGCGCGGCTCGCGCTGCGCCTTCCAGTTCTCGGCCGCCACCGCGAGCGCGCCGCGCGCATCGCCCCTGAGGTCGAGCAGGTAGCGCGCTTCCTCCCCCATGTGCAGGCGCTCGCCCCGGAGCGCGGCCGCGGCGAAGCGCTCGCCGAGCACCCTGACGTGCTGCCGCGCCTCGGCAAGCCCGAGCGCCTTCGCGGCGAGCGCGAGCCGCAGCAGCAGGGTATCGGAGCGCGCGCGCTCCTTCAGCAGGGGCAGCACTTCCAAGGCGCGCCCCTGCTCGAGCAGGAAGTCGGCGTACGCGGCGAGCAGGAAGTTGTCCTCCAGGCCGAACGCAAGCGCGGCGCGGAAGTGACGCTCGGCGCGCGGCGCGTCGTCGAGGCGCCAGGCCATTTCCGCGAGGCGCGTCTGCACCCAGAGCTTGAGCCCGGGGCTCGCGTCGGGATGTCGCGCCAGCTCGGCGGCAAGGCGCTCGTGGGCGGCGCGCGCCCGGCCGGTGGTGGCGTCCACGTAGGCGGCGCAGCCGGCCGAGAGCAGCTCGCTCGCGATCGGCGCCAGGGCCTCGCATTCGCGGCGCGCGCGCGCGTAGTCGGCCCGCACCATGTGGATCGCGGCGCTCCAGGAGCGCGCCGCCACATTGCCGGGATCGCGCGCTGCGGCGCGCGCCAGCAGCTCGAGCGCGCCGTCGAAATCGTGCCGGTACTGGCGCAGCAGCCCCTGCTCGACCAGCACCTCGACCGGCGCGTCTGGCAGCCCCTGCCATGGCCGCAGCGCCGCCTCGGCGTAGCCGACGTAGCGTGCATCGCCGTGGGCCAACGCGAGGTCGAAGTAGCGCCGCGCCAGTCGCGCGGCGGCGGTCGCATCGCCTGGCGCCGCGGCGGCTGCCGCGCGCAGCGAGCGCAGTTCCGCCGCCACGGGGTCGCCCGGCCGCGACGGCAGCCGCTCGAGCACCGCTGCGTCGTCCTTCGGGACGTACGGCACCGCAGCAACCACGGCCGCCGTGCTTGCGAGCAGCATTGCCAGAAGCGAGCGCGGGAGGGTCACGAGACTGTCCTTTAGAAACAACAGCTTAACATGGTTTGATGATGATTATCCTTTTCTTTACAATGGCTTGCGTGGGAAGTCCCACAGGGAGGCAATTCGGGGCGTACCGGCAGCGCCGGTCAACCGCCTGACCCGCCGCGCGTTTGTCGCTGCGGGGCAAGGCGGCCAACTCGTTGCGTCAGCCCGATCACACACAACCAGGAGACCCAGATGAGCAAGCTGCTGTCCGTGATCTTCGCCGCCATGTTCGCGGCGGTGAGCGCTGGCGCGTTCGCCGCGTCGCATGCGCCCGCGAAGGACGAGAAGAAGATGGAGAAGAAAGAAATGAAGGCCGAGAAGAAGGCCGAGGGCAAGAAGGAAATGAAGAAGGGCGAAGGCAAGAAGAAGGCCGAAGGCAAGAAAAAGGAAATGAAGGACGAGAAGAAGTAAGCTTGCGTCAAGGCATCGAGCAAGGGCAGGGCACAACCCTGCCTTTTCTTTTTCACCGTGCGTCTCGCCGTCCTCTTCGCCGCCGCCTCGCTCGCCGCGCCGGCGCAGGCGCAGCCTACCATCCAGCTCTCGGCCGGGATGCATGTGATCCGCGCCGAGGTGTCCGACACCTTCCCGACGCGCATGCAGGGCCTCATGCACCGCAAGTCGCTGGCGCAGAACGCGGGCATGCTGTTCGTGTTCGACGAGACCGCGATCCACTGCATGTGGATGAAGAACACGCTGATCCCGCTCTCGGTCGCGTTCCTCGACGAGCGCGGCGCGGTCGTCAGCATCGCCGACATGCAGCCGCACAGCGAGCAGTCGCACTGCGCGGCGCGCCCGGCGCGCTACGCGCTCGAGATGAACCAGGGCTGGTTCGCGAAGCGCGGCATCAAGCCTGGAGCGAAACTCCGCGGCCTGGAGAAGCTGGCGCCGCGCTAGATCAGAGTCCGGCGTTCTGCTGCGCGACCATGCAGTACAGCATCGGGATCGACAGCAGCGTGTTGAAGCGCGAGGTGAGCATCGCCATGCGCGCCGCCTTGGCCTTGGCGTCGGCCTCCACCTGCACCATGCCGAGCGCCTTCTGCTGGTTGGGCCAGATGATGAACCAGACGTTGAACGCCATCACGATCCCCAGCCACATGCCGATGCCGATGGTGTGGAACGGCGCCTGGATGCCGAGCGCCTTGACGATGTAGCCGTTCATCCACGCGAGCAGCAGCCCGGTGACGATGGTCGCGAGCGCCGCCCAGCGGAACCAGAACAGCGCCTCGGGCGCGATCACCTTGGAGATCGCCGGCTTCTGCTCGTCCGGGATCCTGGGCATCGAGGGGATCTGCACGAAGTTGAAGTACCACAGCAGCCCGATCCAGAGCACGCCCGAGAGCACGTGCAGCCAGCGCATGAAGAAGGTCCACCAGGCCATCTCGCCCATGCGGCCGAAGGTGCCGGCGACCGCCATGATGATGACCAGGACGACGACTCCCGCGGTGATGGTGCGGCCGAGTGACTGCAGGATTGCGCCCATGAGCCCTCCTGTTGTTGCTGACTTCTAGGCGAAAAAAGTCTAGCACAGGCGCGCCCCGCGCCGGGTTTGCGCCCGGGCGCGTGCCCGGCCGCCGAAAAGCGTGTCCGCGTCGCGGCCTAGGCGCCGAGGGCGCCGCCCTCGCTTTCCACGATCCGCAGCAGGCCGGCGAGCCGCAGCGGTGTCACGGCGCTGCCGCCGAGGCTGAACCAGGGGACGTCGACCCAGTCCGGGCGCATCGCGCTACAGGGGGAAGAAGCGCGGCAACAACAGCGAGTAGGACGCCAGCATGATCACGAGCAGCGGCAGCCCGCCGCGCACGAAATCCGAGAAGCGGTAGCCCGCGGCGCTCATCACCAGCAGGTTAGTCTGGTACGCCATCGGCGTCACGTAGCAGAAGTTGGCGCCGAACATGATGGCGAGCACCAGCGGCTCGGCCGACACCCCGAGCTGGGTCGCGATGCCGATCGCGATCGGAGTGCCGACCGCGGCGGCCGCGTTGTTCGAGACGAAGTTGGTGAACCCGGCCATCAGCAGCATGAGCAGCGCCAGCACCCACTCGGCCGGCAGGCCCTGCGTCGCGCTCACGAACTGCGCCGCGAGCCAGGCGGTGCCGCCGGTCTTCTCCAGCGCCGAGCCGAGCGCGAGGCTCGAGGCGACGAGCAGGATCACCTTGGTCGAGAGCGCGCCGGCGGCGTCCTCCCAGTCGAGGCAGCGCGTGAGCATCATCGCCGCGCAGCCGGCGAGGGCGGCGATCGAGATCGGCGCCAGCTTGAACGCCGCGACCAGCACCACGCAGGCGAGGATCGCGAGCGCCACCGGCGCGCGCTCGGTGCGCGGCAGCTCGTAGCTCTGATCGAGCACCAGCAGCCGCGCGCGCGAGCGCAGCCGCCCGATCGCCTCTTCCGTTCCCTGCACCAGCAGCACGTCGCCGGCGCGCAGCTGCACGTCGCCGATGCCGTCGCGGCCGCGCATCGGCTGGCCTCCCGCGCGGTGCAGGCCGACGATCACGACATCGTGCCAGTCGCCGAACCTCGTCATGCGCAGCGTCGAGCCGTGCAGCGACGAGCCCTCCGTGACGACCACCTCGGCGAGCTCCTGGCCCTCGGCCTTGAGCGGATGCTCATCGTCCACGGGGTGCTCGAGGTCGTCGGCCTTGAAGAGCTTTGCGCCGAGCTGCTCGGCGAACTCCCGCAGGTCCTTGGCGCTCGCCGTGACGTAGAGCTGGTCGTCGGCGCGCAGCGTGAGCGTCGGCAGGCGCGCGAGCTCCAGCCCGCCGCGCACCACGCGCGAGATGCGCATGGTGCTGCCGGCCTTCTTCTGCGCGTCGCTCAGGGTCTTGCCGGCGGCAAAGCCGTCCCCGGCGACGTGCAGCACCGCGGCGAACACCTGCGGGCTGGCGTCGCCGAGCGGCGAGGCGCGCTCGGGCAGCAGCCGCGGCAGCACCAGCCACAGGTAGAGGATGCCGCCGATCGCGGCGAGCGCGGTGACGTGGATGAAGTCGAACATCTCGAAGCGGCGCAGGCCGAGGTCGGCCGCGATCGAGACCACGATCAAGTTGGTCGAGGTGCCGATCGTGGTCCCCATGCCGCCGATCAGCACGGCGTAGTTCATCGGCATGAGCGTGCGCGCGGGCGAGGTCTTGGTGCGCAGCGCCGCGCCGACCAGGACCGGCAGCATCAGCACCACGATCGGGGTGTCGTTGAGCACGCCGCTCGCCGCGGCGCACAGCACCAGCACGACGAGCAGGGCGAAGCTCGGGCTTGCCTCGAGCATGCGCGCCAGCACGCGCGACGCCGGCTCGAGCGCCCCGGTCACCACCAGCCCGCGGCCGAGGATCATGAGCCCGCAAATCGCGACCAGCGCCTGGTGGCCGAAGCCGAGGAAGAAATCGGTCGCCGCGAGCTGCGCGCCCTTGCCGGCGTAGGGGAACAGCTCGAAGCCGACCGTGAGCACGACCAGCAGCGCGAGGCTGGTGGTCTCGATGGCGATTCTCTCGCTCGCGAACAGCGCGAACGCGACCGCGGTCAGCGCGAGGACGGCGACGGCATGCGGCTCGATCGGCATGGGAGCTGCGGCGCGTTGCCGCCGAGTTTAATCGCATCGGCGCGGAACCGCTGCGCACCGCGCCGTGTCGCATATACTTCGCCCCGACGCCGCCGCACTGAACCGTGCCGGACCTCTTCTTCCTGCCCGATCCTGCTTCCGCCGCGGCGCACCTGCCGTGGTACGCGCTGCTGCTGCTCGGCGCCGTGGTCGCCGGCGAGGCGGTCGAGCGCTGGCTGCAGCTGCCGCGCCTGCTCGGCTGGATTGCGGTCGGCGCCGCGCTCGGGCCGCATGCGCTCGGCGCGCTCGATGCGCGCTCGCTCGAGGCGCTGCGCCCGCTGCTCGACATCGCCATCGGCATGGTGCTGTTCGAGCTCGGTCAGCGCGTCGACCTGTCGTGGCTGCGGCGCAACCCGTGGCTGCTCGGCACCAGCATCCTGGAGAGCGCGTTCGCTTTCGGCCTGATGCTCGCCATGCTGCTCGCGATCGAGGCGCCGCCGCTGCTCGCCGCCGCGGCGGCGGCGATCGGCATCGCCACCTCGCCCGCGGTGGTGCTGACCGTGACGCGCGACCTGCGCGCCCAGGGCCAGGTCGCCGAACGCGCCCTGCTGCTCACGGCGCTCAACTCGGTCTACGCGGTGGTCGCCGTGAGCGTGCTGCTCGCCTGGCTGGCGCGCGAGTACGCGGGCGACGTGCGCGCCATCGTGCTGCACCCGCTCTATCTGATCTTCGGCTCGCTGGCGCTGGCAGCGGTGTTCGCCGGCGTCACGCTCGGCCTGCTGCGCCTGCTGGGACGGCGCCACGACGCCCAGTTCCTGTGCGTCGTGGCGCTGGTCGTGATCGCGGTGTGGGCGGCGGCCACGTTCAAGCTGTCGGTGGCGCTGGCGCTGCTCGGCTACGGCGCGATGGCGCGCATCTTCGACCGGCGTCGCCTGTTCGTGTCGCTCGAGTTCGGCCGCGTCGGCCGCATCCTCCTCATCCTGCTGTTCGCGATCACCGCGGCGGCGCTCGACTGGACGCTGCTCAAGACGGGCGTCTTCGCCGGCGCCGTGTTCATCGCCGCTCGCCTCGCCGGCAAGGCGCTGGGCATCCTCGCCCTGGCGCCCGCGTCGGGCCTGCCGCTGCGTAAGGCCTCACTGCTCTCGCTCGCGCTGGCGCCGATGTCCGGCATCGCGATCGTGCTGATGCACGAGACCGCACGCCTCTACCCGCAGTTCGGCCCGGCGCTGGCCGCGGTGGTGGTGTCCGCGATCGCGCTGCTCGAGGTGCTCGGGCCGCTGCTGGCGCACTTCGCGCTGCTGCGCGCGGGCGAAGCCGCCGCAGAGGCGCGCCCGTGAGCGTGCAGCGGCTCGAATTCAAGCACTCCGCTCCCCTCACGCTGGGCGTGGAGCTGGAGCTGCAGCTGGTGAACCGGCGCGACTGCGACCTCACGCGCGCCGCGTCCGACCTGCTCGCGCTGGTGGCGAAGAGCGCGCACCCGGGAGAGATCAAGCCCGAGATCACCGAGAGCATGATCGAGGTGAGCACCGGGATCCATGCGCGGCATGCGACGCTGCTCGCGGAGCTGGAGGCGATCCGCGGCGCGCTGCTCGAAGCCGCCGGGCGCCTGAACATCGGCGTCGCCGGCGGCGGCGCGCACCCGTTCCAGCACTGGAGCGAGCGGCGCATCATGGACACGCCGCGCATGCAGCACGTGTCGCAGCTGTACGGCTACCTCGCCAAGCAGTTCACCGTGTTCGGCCAGCACATCCATATCGGCTGCCCGGACGGCGACGACGCGCTCTACTTGCTGCACGCGTTCGCGCGCTACCTGCCGCAGCTGATCGCGCTCTCGGCCGCGTCGCCCTTCTACCAGGGTGTCGACACCGCCTTCGACTCGTCGCGCCTCAACGCCGTGTTCGCGTTCCCGCTCTCGGGCCGCGCCCCCTACCTGCTCACCTGGGACGACTTCAACGCCTACTTCGCGAAGATGCGCGACGCCGGCATCGTGCAGAGCATGAAAGACTTCTACTGGGACATCCGTCCCAAGCCCGAATTCGGCACCATCGAGATCCGCGTCTGCGACACGCCGCTCACGGTGGAGCGCGCCGCCGCGCTGGCCGGCTACGCGCAGGCGATCGCGCGCTGGCTGCTCATCGAGCGGCCGCAGCGCCTCAGCGAAGACGTCTACCTCGCCTACACGTACAACCGGTTCCAGGCCTGCCGCTTCGGCCTCGACGGCGAGCTGGTCGACCCGGTCAGCGGCACCCGCCGCCTGATCGCCGAGGACATCGGCGCCACGCTCGCCGCGCTCGCGGTGCACGCGCGCGAGCTCGAGGCGCAGGCCGCGCTCGAGGAGATCGGCGCTGCGCTGCGCGAAGGCAACGACGCGCGCTGGATGCGCGAGCGCTTCGCCGACAGCCGCTCGCTGCCGGACCTGGTGTGGCGGCAGGTGGAACGCCTGCGCGCAGGACGGTGAGCCGGCAGCGACCCCTGCGCATCGGGCTCTCCGCCCGCCTGCTGCACGAGCCGCCGCGCGAGCTGGGATTCCGCGGCAAGACGCTGCAGTACCTCGAGCAGACCGTGGCGCACTGGCTGCTCGCGCACGGCGCGCTCGCCTTCATGGTGCCGACCGTGACCAGGACTGCCACCGTGCGCCGCGACGCCATCAGCATGCGCGAGTACGTGCACGAGCTGGATGGCCTGCTGCTGCAGGGCGGGGCGGACGTCAGCCCGGTGAGCTACGGCGAGGAGCCGCTCAGCGCCGAGTGGGCGGGCGACCGGGTGCGCGACCTGTACGAGATCGAGCTGTTCTGGGAGTGCGTGATCCAGGGCAAGCCCGTGCTCGGCATCTGCCGCGGCATGCAGCTCGTCAACGTCGCGCTCGGCGGGACCCTTTACCAGGACATCGGCACGCAGATCGCGGGCGCGCTCGCGCATTTCGACCGCCAGGCCTACGACCGCAACGCGCACGAGATCGAGATCGTGCCGGGGTCGGGCCTGGGACGGCTCTACGGCCTGACGCGGCGCGCGCGGGTCACCTCGATCCACCACCAGTCGGTCAAGCATCTGGGCCGCGGCCTGGCGGTCGAGGCGACCTCGCCCGCGGACGGCGTCGTCGAGGCGATCCGCTGGTCGGGCTCGAGCTACGTCATGGGGCTGCAGTGGCACCCGGAGTTCCACGCGCCCGGGGAGGGCGAGCTGCTCGACGGCTCGCCGGTGCTGCTCGAATTCCTGGAGCGGGCGCGGGCGCGCGCCGCCGGGGCGCAGCGCGTGGCGCAGCCCGGCTAGCGCGGCGCCTGCTCAGGCGGCGAGCACCTGCGCGATATCGCCCTTCCTCATGTGGCGCACGGCGACGGTCGTCACGGCGTCTGACGATGAGGTCGGCCCGGACCTTGCGCGCAGTGCGCACGATGCCGCGCGCGACCGAGTCGAAGGCAGCGGCGATCAACCAGGAGGGCGACCTGGTGTTCGCGATCGAGGGTCGCGGCAACGCGACCGGCGCCGCGGCGCCCGCTAGTGCCCGAGGATCTGGCTGAGGAAGAGCTGCGCGCGCTCAGTCTGCGGCGCCTCGAAGAATTTCTTGGGCGGCGCGGCCTCGACGATCTCGCCGCGGTCCATGAAGACGACGCGGTCGGCGACCGTCTTGGCGAACCCCATCTCGTGCGTCACCACCAGCATCGTCATGCCCTCGGCGGCGAGCTCGACCATCACGTCGAGCACCTCCTTGATCATCTCCGGATCGAGCGCCGAGGTCGGCTCGTCGAACAGCATGATCTTCGGGCGCATGGCGAGCGCGCGCGCGATCGCGACGCGCTGCTGCTGGCCGCCCGAGAGCTG